>Ga0116231_10000390_pt1 | contig 73393 bp, 46 predicted proteins | sample S1TSphgellanicum_2_FD_89695 | JGI IMG/M metagenome (GOLD analysis project Ga0116231, IMG submission 89695) | Host-associated microbial communities from peat moss isolated from Minnesota, USA - S1T2_Fd - Sphagnum magellanicum MG | ecosystem: Host-associated > Plants > Peat moss > Unclassified...
AAACAATTTAGTTATTTTAAAAATATTAAAAAATAAATGGAGGAAAAAACAAAATTTTTTTTTTTTTTTTTTTTTTTTATCAAAAAAAATTGCCACAAAAGTAGGGTGAAAAAGAGTTGTTAGCCACATTTAAACTGTTTATTCCTTGAGGTAGCTAAAAAAGTAGTAAATTTTTTTTTAAAAACTTAATTTACTGTCTATCTTATAGGCACTAGGTTAAATCCTCTTATATATGGTTGCTAATGTGGCTACATCACAAAATTGAAAAAAATTAATTTTTTCAACAAAAATAAAATAATAATTAAAAAAAAGTTCTCCCTTAATTTTTGGAACATTTGAACACTTATGAAAATAATATAATTAATGTCAAACTAGTCAAGGGGGCATGTTAAAAATTGGCTCTATGTTGCGTTCATTAAATTAAAAAATAACCAGAAATGGGTTGGCCAAAAAGTAACCCAAACTTGGGTTATGTGTAGATAACAAATGGTGAAACCTTTCCAAACTTTATAAAACAAAACACCCAAAGAAACCAAGGAAAAGAAAAAAGGAACAAGGGGAAAGGATCAAAGTCAAAGCATGTAAACAACCCCAAAGAGATGGACCATTAGTAAAAATCATAAAAAATCATGTTCCAAAACCTCCCCCATTTGTGATAAGCATGTCATATATAAAAAAAGAAAGATATACACCAAAAGAAGAGAGATTTGTGTCCCCTTTTGGGGGCCACTAGGAGTTGCATTAAAGGAATTATTAAGCATTTAAAACAACTTAAAACACAAGGTAAATGCGAAACTTAATTATTCTCAACCTCATATTCAAAATATACTTGTATCGGGGAGTTTAATTCATAAGGGATACCTATGATGAAGGTGCAAAGAATCTTGTGTATGAAGATATGATTGTTGGAGATGTATGTTAGAAGTTTTATTCCATCCCAAACTTTATTTGATCCTTTTTATGTAGATTTTATATTTTCTTATCATAACCAAAAAACAATTGCTCATCATATCATCATGAAAACATCCATTTATCTATCTTTAAAAAATTCAAAAAATTCAAATTTTCATTTCATTATTACAAAATAAATATACAATCAATTCAATTGTGACAAACATTTTCATAATTAACAATTCAAAAATATCTAAACATGAAAACTTATAATGAAATTGACGCAAATGCTAAAAAAAAAGAATACTATCAAAATATAAAAGATGTCAAAAATGCAAAAAGAAAAAAAATGTCTGTAAAAAACAAGGGAAAAAAAGAAAAACTACTATGAAAAAAATAAAGATTTAATAACTTAAAAACATAAAGAAAAATATGATATACAACACAAAACATTAAGAACAATTATGAAATTTCAAATGAAATATGCGATATGCATGTGCAACAAAAAAAAATACATTTTCCACATACTCAAGATGAAAGGGAAAAAACAACATGATGATATTAACATACAAAAAATATATAATTTTCCACCACAAATAAAAATTGAAAACAACATGTTATGTTTAGAACAATTTAATAATTTCATGAAAAATGTTAACTTTAAATTCAATTGTTGTTGTATATGTAATGAAAAAAATTTCATGCAAGATTTAATAATATGCCACATAATAGACATAGTTACGAAATTAGAAAATCTGAAAATTTTATTCAAATTCAACCCCAAACATCATATTCCAAATGACAACAATATAAACATGATTTACTAATCGATAAATGTAAACACGAGGTTGATCAAACTTGCCAATTTGATTTTGTGCTAGGATAGTGCCAATTTAACCAATTGCGATGCATCAGTATGAACATGAAATTCTAGGTCCCAATTCAAACTAACCAAAAATGGTGTTTCAATATATTAGTGCTTAATTTCCTCTCAAGTTGTTTGGCATTATTCACTCCAAACAAATGGTTTAAATTTACACATAAGCTTAATAATGGGCTCCATAATGAATGCAATTTTTTTAATGAAATATCTATAAAATTGAACCATCCCATTAAATACCTAGACTTGTGTAAGGCTTGTGGGAATATGCATGTTCAAAACAACATGCATCTTCCTTCAATCTAAAATTTTTCCTTCCTTAAAACAACAAATCATAACATTAAACCATAAAATATCATAAAAACACATTTATGTAAGTTGAGACTAATACTAAACTCATGACATTTCAAAAAATAGAGTTATAATTGGTCTAAATGGGTTTCCATTCTGTTAAAAATAGTGAAATCATCCAAGAAAATCTTCATGAATAAATCATTGTATTCATGAAATGCTTTGTTTATTACAACACATTGATAAGTTGATGGACCATTTTTTACACCAAATGACATCACCACCCAAAAAAAAATGTTCCTTAGTCAATGACAAAAGTAGTCTTGTATCAATCTTGAAGTGCAATAAATATTTAATGATATATTGAAAAACCATCCAAAAATGAATAGGTTTCATGATTAACAACAATATTAAAGACTTCTTTGGTAAATGAAAGAGGGTATGGATCTTTCTTTGTTGCAATGTTCAACTTTTGAAAATCCACACAAATTTAGAATTTGCCATTATTCTTGAGAACAATTATAATTAGCGATAGCCAAGAAACATCTTCCACAAGTTGAATAAATCCTATGTACAACCAAAAGTTTGTCAATATATTATTTGATAGTAGCAACATAATCGGGATTTTAATCGATACTGTGCTTGATGAACTAACGATATTGAGGTATTGAGTTCAATATGATGTGTAATTTTAGGAAGAATGCCTTTCAGATCTTTATAGGTCTAGGCAAAAAATCCTTGAACTATTTCAAAAGATCTATGAGCACAATAATGCGATCTTTAAATAACACAACATTAATCTTGACACATTGGGGATTTTACATTGTACCAAAATTATTTCTCCTCAACTATTTTCTTTTGTGATTGTTTAATTGATAATTTATAGCTGATGTATTTGCTTTCAAACTGGTGTTTCATCAATGTCCATATGACCAATATTAGGTTGATAAAAGGTCTTTGGATAATTTGTAGACTCTTATGGGACTATAGAATCCACAAATCTAGGATTGAATATCGAAAATGTCAATGATGTAGGTTTAGTTTTTATTGACATTAAAGGTCAAATTGCTGAACAATTGATAAACTAAAAATATTGATAGAAAATAGACCATGTTCTATAGCAAATATAAGATCTTCTTCATCTATGATCCCATTTTGGAAATCATAAAATAGAAGGACTTTGGGACACTTTAGCATCCTGTAACCAAGGTTGCTCTAAAATCATCGAATAGGTGGAATCCATAACATTATTCTACATAACCGTAAAAGTTATGTTGTATGAAATACCATGAACTAGTATCCTAATACATATTAAACCAAAAGGTTTCATGGTTTTGTTTGATTTGCCATCCATAGAATATATGGGGCTAGTTAAGGTTTAGGTAATCCTAAAGAGGCCCTCAACTTCTTTGTGATAACATTAATTCCAAATCCACCATCTAACAACACATCATCAATAAACAAATTCCCAATCTATATTTGTATTATTTCCATACAAAGATCTATAGTTATAGATGTTGTTACAAGTACATGTATTGGTTTTGGAATTGATGGCTAGGTGGGCTAAAACTTTTAAGTTAAATATCATTTTAATTCTAAAGCTATCTTAAGGAGTTGACCTAAGTTTATAATATATTTTGTATCAAAAAAACTTGTTTTTTGATATCTTGTAAATTAGTTTAATTGAATAGTAGATGAAATGGGCATTTAAGGTTCCATTGGCATATGAAATGATACTGGTACCGATGAGGGGATTGGGTCATAATAGGTGATCTAGGCCAACTAATGTCAAAATTAGTAGTATGATTTCTTTGTTCAATCATCTCCTCATTTTCAATCGCTTGGATGGTATTGATAAATATTTAACAAAGAAGTTATTCTTCATCCTAATCAGCAGGTTGTCGTGCCTTCAACGATTCACGTTCCTTGAACACTTGTGCTCTTGGTATATAATGATTCCGAGTCATTACTACAATAACCATGTTAACTAAAATGTTATTAGGTTTTTGGTGACTTTGGAAACACAATTTGTTGAAGTTTATTTTGAAGTATTGATTGTACTTTAGATGTCTTTGTACAATCTATAGATTTATGATCCATCTTATTACAAAATAAACATGGACACTTAATTGGTACTTGTGATGGTTCAATTGGTTGAGCTATTACTCTCGCCATAGGAACTACAAAAGTTTTGGGTACCTCATTATGTTTTGTCCAACAAGCTTTTGTACTATGACCTTTTGTCTTGCAATTGGTACAATACTAATAACTACGATCAGAATATGTAACATTTGTTTGAGCTCCATTTTGATAATATGAATTAGCAAAACAAAAAGTTCACTTTCCCCACATTTTATATAGCTTCCTTATGTTCAAAATTAAAGTTTCCCACTTCATTCCAAATATTGAAAGTCAAATGTAAGGATGTAGACTTGCTTTGAAAATAGTGATCAAGTATGTATAAGTAGCCTTGATCTATAAGCAATTAGCTAATTTTAATATCCATTCGTAATAAACTTCGACACGCTCCTTTTCCTCATGCTTGATACTTCGTAGCTCTAGGTTGATCTATTCATCATTTTGTAGCATTTACAAAAAGTTTGTTCCAATTCTGCAAAAGTATAATTCGGATGATCATGTAATTTTATTTTTCTCCATTCAAAGATATTATTATGAAAATTAAAGTCGAGCATATTAATGATTTCTTCATTAATTGGTTATCTATTAGCCTTAATGGCTTTCTTGAACACACATATGTGAACATTAGGATCTATATCTTTAACATAAGTTGGGTATGGTAAATTGTTAAAGGGGTAGGATGATTACATGGTTTGGATGAACAAGGCATTTAAGATAGAGACTGATCATGGAACATTGTAGGTTTGAATTTTGAATTTCTGTTGGTTTTGAATCATGAATATGTGACTTGGGATTGCCCAAAGAGGGGAGTTTTGGGGGAAATGAATTCATTATTAGACACACAATTTTTGGGAGAGTAAAAATAGTTATAGGTATTCTGCAATAGAAAACCAAAGATTTTGTTTTGATATATCATAGATTTTATTTTGTTATTTTGATTTCATTTCAACAAAACATGGAACTTTGTTGTAATTCTAATTCAGTTTTCAGTAAAACAAAAAAGTACAAACTTCTTTGTTGATTTCTATGTCCATATTATTGTGTGAATTTTATGCAGTATTAAAATATAATGAAATGAATTGTAATCTTGTCTATGGAATTTCTTACATTGTATTTTGAAGTGTAGATTATGGTTATATGAAATAATCGTGAATCTAGTGTTTTAATGAACTATAAAGTTAGGTGTGTTTAAAATTAAAGCAGAAATTGTGAATGTGTACGTTGTATTAAGGAAACTTGTCAACAACTTTGCAAAAATGGAAAAGAATGTAGAGTGAAATGAGAAACCAAGAAAAAAACCACATGTAGGCATAGATTTGCCCATGAACTTGACTAATTTTCTTGGATATGTTGGCATAAATCTAGGGTTTTTACAACTAGTATTGTATCCTAGTCTATTGGCAATGGGAAGGTAAAGGAGATCTTAGCAGCCCTTAACTTTTTGGTGATCCTGCATGTGTTGATTTTGGTAAACTATTAAGTGCCTATCGTTCTCTGAACAATTGATGAAAACAATGAGCTATAGGTTAATCAATTAGGGGTTGCTTGCAGATCACATGAGGACTTCAATTAACAACTAATTATTGGTAAATTTGTTTTGTGTTGTCTACTTTAGGTTTTCCAAATTATATCATACTGTGAGTGGTGAAGGTCTCTTCAACATACCATTTTTCGCATGTTACAGCAGCATCAACACTCATGAGAAGATATTTAACATGTCTGAGCTTGGCACAGATCTCCGAGAAAGGTGGCCTCATCCTGGCATCAGTATCCCAACAACACTCTATCAAGGATGAGAGATGTGTGGGTAGGGAAGCAGGTAAAGTTGGCCTCATGCCTTCCTTGACCCTGGCTCTTATTTTAGATAGCTTACACTCAAATGGCATCATCACTGTGAGGATCTCAGAACATGTGATAGCAAAGCTATATACATCAGTCTTGAATGGGTTTCCCCAGCTGCTCTCATAATTTCCCAGCTCGGGTGCCATCCATGGAGTTGTACCTACATCCTCCAGCTCAGAAAAGCACTCTCTTAGCGAGCATGTTTCAGGAACATGTTTTTCAGCAAAGCAGCTATTGCAGGTCATCTGCTCTGCTACAGAAAAACCTGCCACTTTGGCCTGCACATAGCCTGCATCCGCCATCTCCAGGATGTTTACAGGATTGATCAAATTGTTGTTGGGATTGAGGTCCCTGTGTACTATCCGTTTTCGGTGCAAATATTCCATTCCCTCAGCTATTTGTAACATGATGTCCACTGCAACAGGAAGCTCGAATAATGCCTCACGGTCAGAAGACATACACGTCGAGAAACACTCAATGTGGTTTCGAAGATCTGTATGCATGAGCTCCATCACAGGACAGCAGGGATCAGAAATGGTACAACCAAATATTTGCGCGACGTGCGGGTGACAGAGATCTGCCAGGATCTTCCTTTCCTTCAAGTACAACAAGCACAAGGGCCGACGGTTGTACTTTCCCGCAAAGCTTTGACCCAGCCAATTTATTTTATGCACAGACCCAAAAACTCCCATGCCAATGAGCTCTAATTTATTGAGCTCTTTTGGATCTATAGTGAGCAGGAAGTCGCCTTTCTCGGTCTTTTGCTCGTCTTCAGCAGCTGGATCCGTGATCCTTAACAAGTGCACGATTATATCTTGGCGCAGATCTAGAGCTTCTGTACCGTTTTGTAGCTCTCCTAACCTTCTTCTTAAGTTCTTACGATCATCCATGGCATCCACCCTCAGCATTCTCTCGATCTCTCCCATCATGCCGGCCTGATCGACCTCAGCTATTAAAGCTCCACAATACTTCGGCAGGTTTCCATTCACTGCGTATGACATCCCGAGAAAGGTTGCCGAGCACTGCTGTACACCAGTCGAGTTTGAAGATGACATCAACAAAAGCTTCAGTGTTGTTTGCGAGCTTAATCGCTGCCTGGAGCCAGTTTTTGTCACAGCAACTGTGTATGATTGCCTCTGCCTCCTTGATTACCCGATAAAATTCCTGGAGAGCTGTTTTGCAAGATTTCTCATACAAGCGTCGGTCTATGGGAGAGAGAGAATCAACAAAATCTTGTAAACTCGTCGCCGTCTCCAGAAGCTTCATCTTTAAAGCCCCACACTGCGAAGCATTCAGTTGCAGCAACTGCGCGTTCTCGGGTCCAACCAGTGCGCGCACCACGTCCAACGAGAGCTGGAGGTAATTATGCGCCATGGTATTCGACACTAGAGATGCTCTCGACTCACACTGATCTGCAGAGCTCGCAACTGATTAATGGCAGCAGTGATCTATTCTTTGCACAAGATAATTTTGACCCGATCGTCTGTTCTCTTCCACTATAAATAAGGAGCCTTGGATACTTCCCGTGACTAGCTCTCCTTATCTCGAACGTCCTTCGACCCCAACAGTTACACACACACTACAAGCCTCAGACTTTTGGGAAAATAATAAGATACTTCTTCTTCAGAGCTTGAACTTAAGATTGAGAAAATGAAAACAAAAGACTCTCCTAGCAGCAACAAGAGTAACCGAAATCCCAGACTGACTAACGAGCGATGGGCAGACACAAAAGGCTAGGCACATACAAGTACTGCAATTTTCCGCTTCTTACAAGTACCAACGGCTAGTTATCCCTTCTATGGCCGCGGACAAGCGCACAAGTTTAGCCCTGCGGCAAAGATCGCCGGCCAGCGACTGATGTGGAGGCTCAGCGACAGTCCCTACGCGCAAGGTTGCCCTTGTTCCGTCACCGCTCAGGCAGCCATTTTCTTCCTCCAACGGCTTGACTATTGCCCTCCAGCCAATAAACTTCGTTTTTGCCGCACCGGAGCTGCTGAGCGGAACGGATGTGCAAGTCGGCCCACACAACGGCCTCTGAGCAGAGCGGGGCTCGGTTGTCGGACCGCTTTTTCGTGGCTGACCGGACGTTTTCCTGTGGATGTGCGCAGGCCTTGTGCGAACGTCGGAGAGGAGTACCAGACAGACAACGGAGCTAGAAAAGTGGAGGCGCTAGAGCATGACTCGGGATTGAGTAGGTGAATCAAGCTGCTTAAGTAAAGGTTTAGGGTTACGGTCGGAAGAGGAAATGTCTGAATCTAGACTGAATTCATTGAGTGCAAAGTTATTGAGTGCAGCTCTTGGTGTGAAACTTCAGAAAATCTTGTTGTTGCTTGAGAACAGGCAGTGGTTAATATTAGCTTGGGGCAGAATTTTACGTTTAAATTTACTTACTCTGCTTTTTCAAATGACACAGGGCAGGCATTTGTCTTTTTAATCATCATCAACCCCAGCCAGGGTTGTATTCTTTGCAATTTGTGAAGTACCCAAACTGACAATCATCCACATGAAGAATTAGCCAAATTTGGCTATAGACCAAATATGGGAGTAATTTTTTTAAATACTACTGAAGTTCAGCAGTTCTTTCCCAAATATTCATTTGTTTTTAAAAAATGAGGTTAGGCAGTTGCAAATTTAATTTCCCAAAATTTCAACAGTTGAGGAATAAATATGCAAAGTACACCTTTTGTTGTGTATTTGGAATAGTAACCCAATGGTTGGGACAATAAATAGTCTTTCACAAGTTGGGAGTTTGATTCTTAACAATTTCAATAAATATCAACTATACTTTTTTGTGAATTATTTTGTGCCAAACATCAGTGCCTATGGTAGTCATTTAATATTTTGGCTACCTGCTGTAACCTGTTAGCTTTATTTCCCCAAAGTCTGGCAAATTAGAGCTATTTTCCCACAAAATTCCTTTGCATGTGTCAAAATCATATTTCAGGTTGCAAAAAATGCAAAAAATTGACCTAAAAAAACCACTGACCAAGTCGTGTACAATTTACCGATTTCTAGCTATTGGGGGAAATTTGGAAAATTCTTGAATCAAGGTCTAGCTGAGTGTTGAATTCACAGACACCCATTGGTGCGTGTTGCCTCATCAGTATATGAAAACATTGAATGATGTCTGCCATTTGTGGTTCGGGTGGCTCAAAGTCTAATGCCAAATAACCTGTTTGCCTGGATCATTACCAATCTCGCCAGGAGTATCTCCGGATCCTGTCACCTGGAAACTCCACCTCCACGCTGCTTTCCATATTCAACAGAGAAATCTTGGTGAATTCCACATTCTTCACTCCAGGCAGAAATTTTGTTCTTCCAAGTAAAGTTACAAGTTGAGGAAATCATGACATCAGTTCCTCACAAAATAGTTTATATTCCAGGGCACAGCAGTATATGAAAGCAGAGTTACTTGCATTCCCACTGGGAAAAAGAAAGATATGGTCTAGCACTTGGGAAAGATAGTTCACAAAAAAAGAAAGGTCAAATCCTCGCTCAACAACCTTTATCAAACCATGTAGCAAAAGTGGAAGTTAAAATATGGAATATTCAAATATGAAAGAAGTCAGAACACCGATGTTTGAATACATTTGTATCATATATGTCATTACCCAATGTCAAATTGTCATTTTAATTTGTACCATATGCCACAATAGACATCACATATTGTACATTGTAATGAATGAAACCACAAAGTTTATTTCACCCATGGTTCATGTCACAACTTTTTGTGTGAGAAAAGCCACATTCTTTTGTAATGAATTCCATGTTGCATGTATATGCTTTGTGACTGTTATTAGTAGATCTCTCTCAAACTTGAACACTTTGCATGGATGAAGAGAAAAACATTTCAAATGAGGCATGGAATGATCTGAAGTTCGTTCTTCAAGTATGCTTCAATTATGCTCACATTTACATGGATGGTATCTTCATGGCTTTTTACAATGTTTAAATGCTCCACACATGTACCATGACTTCAATCTACATGTGGGACTGCTAAAGAAAATCTAGAAAATCATTCTTGAAAATCAGCAAATTCTTTGCCAAATCCTTTTATTTTGTTCACTCCACCTAGAAGCAAGTAACATTGGAGACAACAGAACTCAAATAAGGCTTAGACAAAATTGTAAGGATCAAAAGGTAATATTTATTTATGACAATTCACAAAATGATGTCACATCTATTGAATTTTGAGATTAATGCAAGGATTGTTGAAGACATTGATTATTATATTCAATTTGCAATGAAAAGCTTTGACATAACTAATTTTGTTACATAGCCAAATGTCCAATGACAATTTGTTACTATGCAACATGACCATTTATTTATTAGTTAGTTAAATGTTAATTAACTTTATCTCAGTTCATTGAATTGAATGACTTTTGTAGCATGTAACTAGACATTTAATATGAATGTGCAAGCTTTAAATGCAACCACATTCTTGTAATAATCAATCTTCTACATGGTATCACAACCATCAACTTCCCTATGGACCATCAGGAAAAATTTGAATTTTCTCTACGCAAACATGAAATGGTTTGTTTTACAATGCAAAAAATATAATAATCCCCCTATTTCACAATGGGAACATTAGAGTGAAACATTGGTTTCATAATTCTCACCTGAAGACTTTTCCTTGTGTTTTGTTATTTCAACTTCAAAATTTTGTTAAAGGTTTCCATTTTTCTTCCTCTAGGGAATGTCAACAAAAAAAAATTGTTATGTATTACAACAAGTGTAGGACAATAATGGTATCTCTACTAGAACTTGTACCTTTAGGAGATTAAACATAATGCTTGGGAAGTAACTTTGGTCATAGTGCTTTCAACTTTGACTCCAAAATGATCAAAATGTTAAGTTTTTAAATGCTCGCAATGCTCCACCAAACATCATGCATTTCCCCCTCACAACTCATGTGGATGGATTTGGAGGAACTCCTAAAATGCACAATTGTACAGCAACAAAGATACATGTGGGTGCCTCCATGTTAATAAGAACCACACTAGCCCACTTTAAGTGATTGCTTATCTTGAAATATTTTCAAAACTTAGAAATCTTTCATTTGAAAGTTTAAAAAATTCAAATTTCAATTAACAAGATGTTACAATATATTATTATGTAAATATTCTTTAAAGAACCTTTTCCAAAATATGTCATATTAAAAGAAATTCCCCAAAAATAAGACTCACAATATTTAATAAACATTGGATACAACGTTTAATGAATTATTTTGAATACTTTATTTTTATTAAAATCATTCCAAATCATACCACATGTTTCCATATATATTAAAAACATGGTCATCTAAAAAAATTAAAGACTTGTAACATTAGTACAATTTTTGACACAAAAAAATGAAAAATGAAACATGTGTTACACATCCTATGGCTTATTTTAATGTGAGCGAACCCATACATGTGTTTGCAAAACACTAGCTTCCATGTCCACATAGGTGTGAATTTCAAACCACAAAATGGGCAATGCTTAATCATAAAAAATTCATCCTAAGTTGTCATGTTCAACAAGATGCAAAAGAAATGGCGTTACACTACTACTATGATAACCTAGTCCTTACAACAATTGAAAAAGAAGTTTCACAACATCACAATTTTGTTTACAAAAATTGACCTTCTTTTTTAAACCACATATTAAGGTGAAAACATAGTAAGGCATAACATTTTCAAGCACATGTGGAAGTCCATAATTGCATAAATGAACATTATGTAAGTAGTGTGAAAGTAGAATATTTTGAATCACACAAGTCATTTGACACGTTATCATCAAAAATTTATTATAAAAATATTTATGGAAAATCTTAGTTTAGCTTACAAAGAACTTAAATTTGAAAGATAAGTTTCTAAACTATTACTTTCACTAAATAAAGGACTTAATAAGAAAAAACCATAATTCAAAGTACATAGAAAAATTTCATCATCAAAATCCTTCCAAAAAGTTTTCCTTGGTATTAATGTTAGCACATCATATTACCATTGAGTCCTTTATTACTAAAAAATTTGTGTGAAGGTGCATGTATTCCAAACTCATTGATTATAGATTGTTATAAATTTTTAAAGCACTAAGAAAAATATGTTCATGAAAGTCCATTTTTTATGGCTATTCAAAAACTATCCAGAAATTCATACAATGTGATTATATTATATATAACATTGTAGTGTTGAATCCTTTATCATTTTAATCCATTACGCCAAAACTTGACATTTCTAACTAAGACAAATATGATTAATGACCATTTTCTAATCATATAGTTAGATGTGTCGTTTTTTGTGTTTAGTCATATTCTTGTAACCATGGATATATACAAGTACATGATTAAAAAATTTCTTCACCATCACCATATAAATACTTAGTAATATGCCATTTGAAACATTAAAATATTATGAATTACAAGAGACAAGAATTAAAAGGTAGACATATGCACCTAATAAACACATTACAAGCTTGTAATTGATCAAACACATAATTAGTGTACAAATAAATAATTAATATCTCATAATTTTTAAAAATTTTGCTTTAGAGTCACTAATTATTTAATGTGAATTTTTGGATACTAGCTAAAAAATTTGGCAAATTTTTCTTCATTTTTTTCACTTTTTTCACAAAATGGAAAACAAATTCTGAAAGCTTTTGAAACCTTAAAATTAAATACAAAATCGATTCCTAGAATATAAATAAAACATTCAAGTTGGGACTTTTGCTCAAGGTTTTATTTAAATGACTATATATTTTGAAATTTTTTACATTAAATAATGAAATATATTTTATAATCATATCCAAGGAATTTCAAAAAATCCACATGCCCCAAAAGGGCATCGTTTTTCATCTTTACACGTGATGGGTATCAAAGAATATAAATTTTTAATTTTAATTCAATTTATCAAAGTATTTGGTCATGCAACTTGGAATTTTACAAATAATTTATATTAAATCACATTTAATGAACTGAAAAAATAAATTACTATTCAACATAAAATTTGATAAAAAATATTAAAATTAAAAAATATATGTGTATAAATTAATAATTATGACATTTAAATAATTTTTATATTTTTTTAAGTTTTAAAATTTCTGTAAATAATATTATAAGTTTCATTGATAACATATTTTCTTTTTAAATATTTTTTATAGTTACAAATAAATATAACACAACGTTTATACAATTTTTGTTTATTTATTATATATTTAAAAGGTGGGGAAATATTATATATATATATATATACCATAAAAACCATGTTGATTTTAAGTATGTTTATTTTAAAATCATTTTATGAAAAAAAAAAAGTAAATGAAAATCTTCCAAATATCATTTTATGAAATAGTGAAGATTCAAATGCATTTTCCTTCAAATTACTTGATATTTTGGTTTTATATTTTTGACAAATGTGTAGATCTTGGAAAAATCTATAAGAATGAAATTTATTTATTTTCACTTGGATAAAGTATGAAAAAGATAATAATGGTCAAAGTTGGGTACTTTTGTATGGGGCAAAGGATGATGTGAAATAATGTTGTAAATTTATCCCATATTCTTTATCAACAAGTTCAAATTTATGAATTATATAAGTAAATAAAAAAATATTAGTCTACACACAACACATGCTTTAAATATACTCAAAGTGCAAATATTACTTGTGATGAAGCAATAATAAAAGTTTCCCACCAAAAAATAAATTGGATCCTACTTACCTACCTACTTAAACCTATCTACTTACCCATTCTTTTGTACCTACATACTTATGCCTACCTCCCTATTTAACTATTCATACCTACTTAATGAATGATTAAATTGAATTGAATTATATAATATATTCCATAGGATTTATGACTAGAACAAAAATTTGACTAATGGGTGTCCTTGGGTGATACCACTAGGAATGTCACATCTTGATTTTCCTACACCTATCGACCTTTGAAAAATCATAGGAAACACTTAAATGAACATTTTCATTTTAATTTTTTTTTCATACATTTATTAGGTTCCATAGATTTTGAAATTTCAATAATATAAAAAATATTGTGTATTTTGATGTTCTTAATCATTACATTTAGAAAACGTTTCAGGAATGTAATGCATATTTTTTTCCTTGAACTTTTTGATTAGGAACACAAATTTGGAACATGATTTATGAATTTTTTATGAATTGTTTTAGTAAGATAAGTTGGAAGTCATATTTTTTTAGGTTTTTCTTTTAACAATTAGTTGATTCAATATGGTTTAGTTATGGATTTTCAAAGTTGAGGCTATCGATTTTTTAAGGAGCCATTTTAATCAAGAATGTAAAATTTAAAAATTTTCCAAGTTTTAAAATTCCCAAATAAATTTCAAGCCCTATATTATTATAATTGATAAACATGAAAAAATAATAATTTATAATTGTGAAAACATTTAACAAAAAAGGTCTAGAAAAATGATTTGGATGTTTTTGGTTCTTTAACCCTTCCTTGAAGGTGTTCTTAGTGGTACTAGCCAAGGATGGGTTCACCCTAATGGATAAATTATGTGTCCATATTCAGTACATAGTCATGTAGTCATGAATGGTATTTACCACTATAAACCTAGTCATGGCTATAGTCATATTTGCCATGTTTTAATGTAATGGTCAATTATATTTAATAACACAACTAATTACAAATTTTAGAATCTTGTAAAAATTGTTTTGTGACAACATTTTATGGATAGCGTAATGTGTTTTCACCCATTAACCTACTACCTTCATAATCGATGCATATTTTCTTGAATATTCTACTTTTCTTGCCTTTGTAAGGTGTTCAAAAGCATTTGTGATATCCTATTTTGATTTCATCCACATGTTCACAACGATAGACAATTATGGGTTGTTCAACTTCTCTAATTCCATCATTAACCCTATGAGCTATTTTGAAACTTCCACTAGGTTGTCATAATCCTCCGTTAGAGATTGAGTAATTGTGTTTTTTAACAACATTATTTTGCTTAGTTTACTTATTTAGGCCTTCCTTTTAGTCAACCTCTAATAGTAATTTTTTGTTGAACTACATCTACTACACAACCACCTCTAGCACAATAACACTCATGTATCTCCCATTTCAAACCAAATTTCCTTCGTTGTTAAATATTGTGTCATCCTCATTATCATTCAATAATTTTGTGCCACATAACCTTTTCACCATTGTTGTTCTCAGTTTGTCCACTCTCCATAATACATGTATGAATTCATTTTCCTCCCTTTCATCTCCATTACAAACCTTTTAGCAATGCCTAAAAATGTAGTCCTAAAAGCAAGAATACAAAACTTTTGATGAATGACCATCCACAAGCCTTCCACTTTCACCATTAGTTCAAGATCCTTATTAAACACATAACTATAGCATTTTTTTCTTTTTCAATAGGTTTGAAAGATTTGTGAATTTCCTCCATTGTTTAAAGCCCTACAATGTTCTATCATCTATAGAAACAAAGTACATGACATTTAATAATGGAGTGCAAACATTCAATCATGACGCACACCATCCCCTTAAGCCCTTATTTTTTTTCAAGAATGTTTTGGGTGGTTACAAAATATGGTGGTTGACATTTTGTGTCACAATGCAATTTTTTATAAAATGTCATGCATTTACATGCTATTAACATGCCATAAAATCAACAATATATCAAATTTGTGATTAGGGCATTTGCAAGCTAGAGTGGAACATTTTTGTGTCCATAATGGAGTGCATTTTAGGAAAAATTTTCACACTGTATTTTAAGGCCAACAATATAAACTTTTGTATTCATAAAATTATTCATATTTTTTATAAAATAATGCCACATGTCACTATAATATAGCCTAAGTTTCAATTTTTGTGAAAAAATTCATCTCAATTTCAAAAAATGTGAACATGAAAGACTTTGCCTTTTTCATTATTTTTTGGTGTCATTAAAAGTCCATCAAACTTTCATATGATATTGAAATGGTTACCAAGGCCTCATTTTCAATTTAAAACATAGATTTTGAGTTTTGGAAAGAAAATGGTGTTATTTTATTACAAACCATGATTATAATGAATTGATCTTCAACTTATTGAGGATTATGACATTGTAATTTGATTATAGTCAAAAGTTCCCCATGTGATGTAAAAATATTTATTTAAAATGATTTTAGTTCTATATCACAATAAATTATATAAATGAATCCCTTTTCACAAAATGAAGAAAAAATTAACATGAGACATAGGTGAATCCATGAGAGTGTAAAAAAAATGATGCAATGATGTCCAAAAATGGACATTTTAGCGTGCAAACACCCATTAGATTTGAATCTCAACTTGAAATAAAAACATCTATATAAAAAATTATAACATATATGCACCAAATATGTAATAATGGATTTTTAAATTGAAAACTATGAACTGATTTTCTATACTTACCTCTTTATACCTTTTTTGTATGGTTGTTATTTGGGATATTAAATAGGGACTCAATATATGTTATATAAGAACAATAAGAACATAGATGCAAAAAAATTGCTAAAGGAACTTGAAAATAAAAAAGCTTATGGATTTTTTAATTTTTGAAATGGGTCATATTTTCATAAGTCCATATCATAATCCTTTTTTTTGGTGAATTTCAATTTTTTTTGGTCTTAACATGTATGTTAAAAAATTTCTAAAATGATTTTTCTTTGCACGGATTTTCTTAGTTCATTAACCACTAGTCATGTAATTCCTCGTTTAATCAATGATACCATAGTAGATTGTCATTTTAACATTACTATACAAATTCTAAAAGAGTGGTGTACTTGTTGAAAATCAAGCACCTTGGCTTATAAACACCTTTTTTGGCATCTTTTAAAAAACTCTTTTAAAATCTTTAAAGTGATTTTTGTACTATTATGTTAAATTTTATAGTTAAAAAATTGTATAAAGAATAAATAAGCAACTATTAAAATTTGTCAAAAGTTAGGTAAGAATCCTTTGACATTATAACAGTAGTGGTTACAATTGTTGAAAAAGTTTTTTGGGGTATTTTTTATTCATTACGTTGATTTCAAATTTTCAAAATAATGTATATCAATATATTGAAAATAATATTGTATAAAGACAACTCCATACATGTATATGTATATATTTCTAAAATGTTGGATACACAAAATTAAATAGTGGTTTCAACTGTTTTGATACATATTTGCAAAAGAAGTTGGTTGAGTAAGAAGATTTCTTTTGGAGTTGCAAGTTTTGAATAAAATATGATTCCATTCTTGGGATCGTTATGATTTTGTTTGCTCACATTGAAACTAGAGTATGATTTGTAATGTTCAAGGGAAGGTGTTGAAGACATTGATTGTTATTTGGAAGGCACATGTGAAAGGCTTTGATGTCACTAATTTTGGTACATAGTTACATAGTTACACAGTTTGTTACTACACAGCATGACCATTTACTGGATGGTTAGTTAGTTAGAATTTAATTATCTTATTTGAGTCCGTTGGATTGAACGACTCTTGTAGTATTTAGCCAAACACTTAATCTGGTTATCTGAAACTACATTCTTGTACTACGCAATCTTCTACAAGGATGTGGGTCAATCCTGTTGCCTCATCAGGTTTACTAACTGAATTGAAAAGAAGCTTAGCATCACAAAACCCATAAGTAGCTATTTAAAGGTACCCAGCAAAGTACGTAGTGTGAACGACCCTGCCATTTATCAGGCTTCATAGTTTTACTTGATGTGTGAAGGAATTACTCTAGCCCCTCAGGGCACAAGAACAACTGCACATTGCACTCTTGCAAATGCTTCATCATTAGCAATCAGTCAGAACACTCACATGTCCAGTCCACAAATGCCTAGTAATTGCTGCCTACTCTTCTTCAATTATGTAGCCACCTGTTACTTTGTTTGGTGCGCTTGCCTGTCAAAACATCTTCATGTTCTACAATGTCTTCTAGCTCAAAGACAAGCAGTGCAGGTAGATAGAGCTTGGTCTGCCCAAGTTACAGCGCACTCAGAATTGTAAGGGATTTAAAATTAAATGAGTACATGTGCTGACAGGAAACCTCCCTTACATTCTAGTACATCCTTAGGCATCTCTAAACAAATTATGGAAAGAAGCATTTTATACTCAATTCCAATGACTAAAGTTGTCAATTGGAAGTGTTGCAGGATGAAGGCATCTCATATTTTTGTTCAGAATTCCACCCAATTTTCAATTCTAGCACCGATTTTCATCAAGAAATTTTGATAGGAAGTTTCTTGTGAAATCAAAGGAAATTCAATGACTGCTCAATGAGAGCAGTTGTCAATGGCTTATAGTCGACTCACAATAATTCACTCAAAACTTCAGCTTATACAGTAGCAACTGTTTACTGCACTGCATTTTCATGTCTTTGTTTTGTTTCTGAATATGTTGGACTTGTCATCCTTGTTTCACTTATCAGCTTGTCCTCTGAACTTTGAGGGACATATCACACCGCATTTCTGCGGAATAGAGGCTACAGGCACTCACCTGTAGCTGTGTGAGTCTACAATTTGCATTTCCATTTTGCAAGATACTTCTCCTTCTTGTTAAAGTCTTGAATGCTTTTGCAAAGGGACATCTTCCAGGGTCTCTTAACCACCATTGATTGCCTGATAACTGAATTCCAAAGCTTATCCCTACAGAAGTCTGTTTTGCAAACAAATTACCTGCTACAGTCCTGACTCTTGTTGGAAAAGCAGAAACATGGATATATGATATTGACCTTCAAAATTTTGATTGTGTTCTACCTTGGTGGACACAATCACTGTCAAATGATGACTTGTGGCTTTTTAATATTCATGTTGCTACTTCATTAATCCTTCTGCGTTATAGAGAGGTTACATGCAGTTATCATTTCCAGCTGCAAGGGCTGTCTGCTGTATATCCTATGAATTAAATCATTGAACAGGAGCTAGGTTGGGAACTGCAGAATCTGCACAAGAAGAATTGTTATCCACGATATGGTGTTATGTATTGATTTAAAAGACTATGCTCAACCTAACTTGAGCCTGCACTGAAAATTTCCAACTTCAATTTATTTTCATTTCACTTTCTCCTGAAAGCTAGTGGGCAAGCCTGGCTGTAGAGGTCTAATGCCTGCAAAAATCTGTCTCTAGGTGACAAATAATTCAACTAGTGTAAGAAGAACTTGAAGGTCAAGTTTACAGGATATGCAGTATATTAATCTCCTTACCCTGGCCATTCTTTCCTTTCAGAGGTCATGCATCCAAGTATAAGAGCTGGACTCCCACATCTCTGGAGATCTACCTGCAACCGAGCATGAGGATATGGAGAATTGAGCAAATCACAACATTGGATGGTTTTGGTGATCCACAAATTCAAATTGATGGATTTGACATTGGTATTTTAACCAATGGATATGTAATACGGTTCCAGTTCAATGAATTCAAGTTAGTACTATTTTAATAGGCAGAATTGAATTCTATTCAACACAACATACTGAATGAGACCACTTTTGGACCTGGAATTCGGTTATCTATTTGTTACTTCTGCTTGATTTTCTTCTCCTCTTATGGTCTGTGGAACGTTGCAGTCTAGTTCATTGCTCTTCACCACTTCATTAACGTACACAATGTCCGAGGGGGTGCCTGCAATACCCATGATGCTCTTGAGAATTCTTCCTAGATTCACAACTAATCATTGGCACCTTGAACAGAATGTGGCTGATGTTGATGCACTGCTGTTGCTGCATCTAATCACCATCCTAATGCATGACCGCTGCCCTTACCAAACTGCCTACCATTGTGATGGTGTCAAACTGTCAAGTCACAGAACTGCAGTAGGTCATGATCTTGCAGCCATTATTTGGCTACTGCAGCAAATCGCCTAACTCATATTGGAAACCCCATTTGGATGATTTGATTCCACACCATCATTAAAACCATTACTGGGACATGGCACCAGCAATTTGAAAGAGCAAGTGGCTTTAGGATGTAAAGCTCCCATATGTGTGACACTACTATGTACATCCTTGGCAGGGTCTCCATTCTCCACTGCCAATTGCAACCACTTTGCACAATTCTTTGATGAAGGTTATTTTGGTGTTCATGGCAATGATTGTCATTAATGTCCTGCCATAGTGCCAATAATGTACAAAGCACACATGCATCCTGTCACTTGTCAACTTCACTGACCAAAATTGATGCCATTTAGTGGCTTCCTGTATAATCAATGGTAAGAATTGTATATTACATAAACTCCACAATACACCTCTATCCACATACTCTTCCAGTGTTCAACGCAACACCAACCTCACCAACTCAAATGCAGCAAAACACACTGAACTTCTCCAGGAAATGCAATGATAGTGATTGATGATAAACTGCAAATAACTACATTGAAGGCTGAAACAAAATTTGGAAATCAACAGGTGAGAAGAGACAATTTGAGAGTGAAAATGTTTACCCTAAACTTGGATTGTGTTTCCGCACCTGAACCCCATACCAAGGCACTCCCACTAAACCACCAAACACAATAGATATGATTAGCAGTGGCCTAGGGTACATACTAACTAACCTGTGAAAATATCAGCAGCTCCAATGTCAAATACATACTACGTGGACAAAATATGTGATTGTTGCCAACAACACATCACAATGTCCCAGGTACTTACTAGCATTCCTTGACCATATGTTTCTAGACTCACTCCCTAAAGTCTCATAGTAGGGTTTTTCACCAGTAGAGAACAACCCAGGATCCTCATGACCTTTGGCTTCTCATACAAACACATATGAACCCCAAATCCAGTCATTGCAGCCACATGCATCCTTGAAACCCACAACTGAATTCTGCAGAAAGTCTAGTTTCAAAGTAACTAATCATTATCCACTGCATGTATTCCAGTGGTGATATTCAAATATGTAATAATTAGTGGCAAAGCAGGTATCCAGGAACCAGATTGCAGCCTAATGGCAAGCAGGGAAGGTGAGCTCATATTTTGGACTTCAACCACAGGATAGTAATGAGGCAGTTTGTCACAGGGCAGTCAAATATAAATTTTCTTGATAACTGAAATGCAGCATTTGAATCCTGATGCAGTTTTGCTTGATTGAAGCATCCTTCATAGCATTAGAGTGCAATGAACTGCCTTCGTACTCACAAAATCTCCTTCAAAATCTTGAGATTTAAATAAGTGGTAACTGTTGCCAGAAAACTTGTCCTTCCTTTGTCCTTCCATTTGAAACTCATGTTTCGAGCTTGTTCAAACTGCAACAAATAACCAGAGTGAACTCACCACCCTCCAGATGTACCCCTGATGCATAAGTTGCAATTCTTGAAGATTAAGCATATTGGCTGTTGCCCATTAATTTTGACTAGTCTTAATTAAGAGATCTGCAATGTTGCAACAGGGAGTTCTGACTTGAATGTCTAAGCGATTAGTCTCCAGCAAAGAACTCTTGAAGGTTCAGGTAGGTCATAAGGCTTCATAGAAAGGCTCTTGGGCCAGGCATGCATATCAAGTGGCACAGAGATAGAAAGAACAGAAACTGCACCTTGCATTGGAGCATTGTTAAGTGGCAGAGTAACAGACACCCTAAGTTCCACCAGCACTCTTTCTTCCAGATTCCAATCAAACCATTTAACCCTAACCATGGCCCAATAACAGCATTTGCTTGACCTAGATATTTGCAGAGATGCCACTGACATAGTGTTTGAAGGCTTGCACTTAAGTGAAAGCAATAAATCTTTGCACAGCCTGACAGAATTTGAACAGTCTGCTTGTGGACAAACCTTGTTGATACTATGTTAGTCATCAACCCCAAAACCCCACACACACTGTTGGCCAGAGGTCTCGAAAATAGGCCCTCTAAAGAGACAACAAATAGAAAGGAATTTGTTTAATGACAAGGTCGGGCTCCCTTTCAAATAGGAGGGTACTATTAATGACCTGAACTGCTCACAGTCAACCTAAAGCATTGCCCATGATCAACAACTCCCCCAGATGCATGTAAAGAGAAGAATCTCATTGCAATCCATTGCTAAGACTCAGCTACAGACTCAGTTATGGAGTAGATAACAAATAAATTTCTCATCAATGGCCTAGGAACACAAGTCACACACATGCCAGAGAAAACTCACCTGACAAACTTCACCTAAGTTCCTGTCTTGCACATTCAACTATCCCAGAAATTTCCAATTGGTAGCTGCAATATTGAATGCAAAAGCATGGTTCAAAGCCTACCAAACTCATCCAGGCTGAACCAGATATCACAACCTTTCAACTCACCAGCCCACATAGGAAGATAGAGCTGGCTACATGGATTAATGCTAGTGAAACTAGTACTAACCAAGAAGAGTAGCTGTTTATAAACTCAAAACCTTCAAACTTGTGCACACCTATGCTATTCAAAATATCCACACAGGTGATTTCCACTTATCCGGGTACTCAGATACACTCCTTGGTTACAGGGTAAACATGGTACCATTCATTTTTCAGTTGTTTCTAAGCTGATGCTTGTTTTTCTATACCTGTTGGTGACACCATTGAAGATGACCAATCTCTAGTATTTTCTTTGCCTATTTCAACAGCGGCTTGATATAGAATAAAGAACAATAGACAATGTCTAACTAGCCAGAAATCAGATTTTTGAATGACAACAGCATTCTGTTATGAAACCATCATCATATACCTACTAAACCCACTCTCATCACACCTGGCAAACTCTCCCGTTGTCCTAAGAGCTCATTATCTTTGGCATTGTGAAGGTGGTCCATGGCGTGATTGACAAACATTGGCACATGATACTTCTGAGTTATTTCAGAACATATTGTCTCCCCATTGATCTTGGAAAGCTCATTCAAAGTTCTCTGTGCATCAAACACATACTTTGAAGCAGTGTTTGTGTCCTCTGGTTTAATGCCCCATACACCAACAAAGGTTGGCTCTATCTTTCCACACATGCCAGAGCCAAGGTATTTGAACTTTTCATTGGAGTCCTCTAAAACTGCAAGTGGTACAGGCCTTGGTAGATTGCAAGTGAACTCATATTCTGCTGAAGACCTCTTTTTTGCACTCAAGTCTTGGTATAAGAAGCCCCTCCACACATCCGAACTTGTACAATTCTCATAGGCTTCTTCTCGTGCAAAGGTTTTTCCAGTGGTTCTGTTTTTTGTAAAACTCACTCCAATGTGAGTATCCTGGAAGCCTATTTGGGCATCTACACCCATTCCTAATGCATCATTATTAGAACAGGTTTGAGTTTGTCTCAGAACTAACTTTCCATCTTTGGTATTCCCCATCACTAAATCAGAATGTTGCAATCTGGCATCTCTAGGCTGATTTTTCAAGGATGTCATGAGGGGGTTATGATACCATCCAAATGAATCTCTGAATGGTCTTCTTGGTGCAGAGTTCCCAAGATCGAATGTTGTTGTTGTTGTCACAGATATCTGTTTACCAAACTTCCCATTCATATCAAACTCAAAGGCAAGTTCAGCGTCTATTGATGCATCATTCAACCGTGCAGGTGCTTCATGAAGCTCCTTATCTTCTGTATTCCAAAATGAACCTCCAGGACCTGGGAGAACAGTTATCTCACATTTTTTCTTCTGAGCACTCTCATCCTCCTCTTCTTGAGGTTGTCTCTTGGAGGGTGAAATATCATCATCTTCATCATCATCCGTATTCGACTTTGATTTTCCTTTTGACCACCAAGATGTAAAGTATGGTGTGTTTTGTCTGATCTGAGCATCACCTCTGTTAGCTTGATTTGATTTGTTCCCTCCACTGCTACTTGATCCTGCTCCATCACCTCCAGCACATTGATTGCCAATCTTGGCAAGGTCTACATTCATCAACATCAAATAGTCCACTAGCTCACGCAAGACCATGCAATAGTCAAATTCATGTGGGACATCAGTGGATTGCACATGAACTGTATTGCCAGAGCACAAACCGACACCATATTTCTGTGCACTTTTTTTGCCTGTCAAAATCTCATTAAATGTTGGGTTTTTGTGTGATCCTGATCCCCTCATGTTGGCAGTAGCAATGCTTACTACTTCAAGCTTTTTGTCCACTGTAGTTAATTTGGGCAATACAGCCTCCCAGCTTTTTTGGCCAATACCAACTATTTTCACCTCCAAATTACTTAAGCTCATGACCACCTTGGCAAATTCAAGTCCAACTCCCACAATTCTTGACATGCTCTGAGCACTTGGGAAAAACAATTCCACTGCATTTTCCTCAGAAGCTATTCTCCAGCCAATGGTGATACTTGGAGTTTCGCCAATTTGACCAACTGCCTGCTCATTCTTAGACACGTGTCCACCAAGTTGGCCTTTTTCCCTGATGTCAAACACAGATCATATAGTGTCACTCTGTTGCACTGCCACATATTTCTAATAACCATAAAATAATGCCCTTCTATTATTTCATCCAAATCTCAAGAAAATTAGTCAAAATTCTTAGGCAATGTAATATCCTATATGTGGTGATTTTGTTGTTGATCATATTTCTTGACATCTTTTCCAGTTTTGCAAATACCAAGAGGGACTCGTTTACAACTAGAATTATTAGCACTTGGCAATTGCCCTTTGGATTCAATCAAATTTCCTTTGGTAAAAGTTTAAGCACCTTTGGTTCTTTCAACAGATTAACGTTCACAAAGATCCAGAGACATATTAATCAATGGGTGTGACTTGCAAATCACATCATGAATTCAATGACCAGTTCAATGTAAATAAGTCACTGTCACAAATTTTGTAGTGTCTCCAGAGGAACCCTAAACCCTCTGCAGAACAAGCTTGGCATCTTATGTTTTTAAGGCTAGGAATGATTCAAATTTGAAATGTCTGTCTGTACAAAATGGAAGTTTCTGGCCATGCTCTATGTTGGGTAAGGCCCTCAGGTCAAGGTGTAACAAGAATTCATGTCCTGCCCAAGGTGGTCCCTTATCCTTGTACCGCCCTGGCCCTTGGGTACACAAAAGTTTGTTTTAGACGTGTACACTTGAGACCTGATGTCAAACATTCATCATGATTCATGTAGTGTCCATCTTTTTGTACTAGAGAAATTGTAAACAAGTCCTGAAGGTATTTGCAAAATCGGAAAAATACATGATTAAAAACAAAAGGACTACATGCAGGATACATGCATGTATGATGTGCCCATGAAATTTGACAACAAAAACACAGAACAGTTTGGTTTGGGAATTCATTGTTACATTTGACAACTGATATCCTTTACTATAAGTGGTGAAGGTCGCTTGAACATACCCTTCTACGAGTGTTGCATCACCGTTTAACATGAGATCGCATTTGCATTGTCTGAGCTCGGCACAGATCTCAGAGAAAGATGGCCTACGACGTGCATCAGCATCCCAACAACGCCTTATCAGTGACTGCAGAGATGTTGGTAGGGAATCAGGCAAATGTGGCCTCACACCTGCCTTCACAGCTGCTCTTACCTCAGCCTGGTTCTTTGCTTCTGCAAATGGGGATTCGCTTGTGAGGATCTCGAAGCACGTAACAGCATAGCTGTATATATCAGATGCCTTGAATTGTTCTTGATTTGGCCGGGAATTTTGCTCTTCAAAAAGCTCAGGTGCCATCCATCCAGCTGTCCCTGTCCGTGGCTCCCCAGAAACGCCAAAACCTGCCACCTTAGCCTGCACGTAGCCTGCTCCTTCCATCTCCGGGATTGGTACACGATTGATCAGAATATTCGTGGCACTCAAGTCTCCGTGTACTATATCTTGTTCGTGCAAATATTTCATTCCTTCCGCTATTTGCAGCATGGTATCCACTGCAACAAGAAGCTGCCTTGATGCCAACCCAAAATTCTTAAGGTCTCCATACATGAGCTCCATCACGAGTGAGCCCGAGAGAGACCAACCAGGTTCAACAGAGTGACCAAATACTTGCAAGACGTGGGGGTGTGAGAGGCGTGCAAACTTCTCCGCTACTAGCATGAATTTATACGAGGATATTAATTTGAAGGATTTTCTTGCAAACGTTCGACCAAGCCACTTCACCTCCGAAACTTCTGCAACAACACCCTTGCTGATAATCTTTTGGTCTTTGAGGTCTTGTGATTTCACGCTGTGCAGCCAGTTACGGCCGGGCAACACCGTGCTAGAGACAGCTGGAAAATCCATCCTGGACATCATTACCAGATTCCTGTCAACAAGTCTATAAGACGGCGCGATCCAGGTCCCCACTGCAAGTTTTGCTCGAAATGCGGCTACAGAGTTGGCTACGGCTACACCCATGCCTGAGACTACGCCCATGGCTGCGTCTGCAATCCACGGACGGGTGATGGCACCCGTCGTCACAGACAAAACAGAAGACGCAAGTGCCATCTCGTCTTGCAACATGTTGGCAACTGGATCCGTGAACTTCAACAACTTCGCTACTATCTCTTGTTCATCCGGAGCTCCTGTGTCCTTCTGTAGTCCTTGTAACCTTCTTCTTAATGTCCTACGGTCTTCCAGAGCGTGCCCGCTTAGCATTTGGTGAATCTTTTCCATCTTGGCGCGTGCCTGCTCGACCTGTCCAAAAGTTTGGATATTCTCCGGGACGTGCTGGAGTTCACTTGATGGACCGGATCTGGCACGCTTAATAAGGATCCCAAGAGCTGATGTACACCAGTCGAGTCTGAAGAGAACGTCGACAAAAACTTCGTCGATGTTTACCAGCATAATCGCTGCCTGGACCCAGTTTTCGTCACAGCAAGCATGGATGATTGCCTCCGCATCCTTGACGACCCGGTAAAGTTCCTGGAGAACTGCTTTGCAAGATTGTTGGTAGACTCGACCTTTGTGAGGTACAGAAGCGACATTCGCTATTATTTCCTTCACCGTCTGTACAAGCTCCATCATCAAAACCTCGCACTGAGAATCATTCAGTTTCACCACCAACTTCTCGTTTTCACGTTGAACGCGTACTCCGTCCACCACATCCCGCGAGAGCTGGAGGTACTTATCTGCCATGGTGTTCGAAACTGAAAAATTCTCTTTTTTTTCTGAACTGGAAAGCTCGAAACCGATGGATGGCAGCAGTGATCTATCCTTTGTGCAAGGAAGAAATGTTCGCCTTGTCGTCCTTTCCCTCTCAATACGAATGAGGAATCTAGATCACTCCAGCAGCTCTCCTGATCTCGAATCCCCTTGTACACCAATTGCTGCTACAAACCCACTACAATCTCAAACCGGATCAGGCTCTTGTCAAATTTGATTAGATGCTTCTTCTTCAGTCTGAAAACATGAGAACATAAGATTGTCGTAACACCAATGAAGATGACCGATATCCAGATGAACTATGCACGACGAACAGACTCAGAAAAGCAAGGAACGTGAAACGAATGGTTCTTTCTTTTCTTACCATGGAAAAATATCTCTTTCCCGATTCACTGCAGAAGTGCGAGACACAGACAGCGGAGCTAGAAGATTGGAGACACGAGAGCTGCAGTTCGGATAGACGAGGCGGATGAAGCTGCTATAAGATCGAGCTTCAGGGTTACAGTGGGCAGATGAAATCTCTTATGGCTTCTTGCGTCTCTGAGTTTCGCATTTTGCAGGGTAATGGCCAGGCAGCAGGGCATTACTTTGCGTAATGATCACGGCAGGCCATTACGGATCCACCTACACGTGGGCATTTGGCAAAAAAGAATAACCTCGCTGGAAATCATAAGTTTTCTTTTTTTTAATTCTGAAACACGGGTAGCGTAATGGACACGCAAAATTAAAATTTTGAAATTGAAGTGATTTTTGAGGTTCTCACTAGCCAAAATTCAGGAGAAAAATAGTTAAAATCGTCATATTTTGATGTGTAGCATAAATTTGGCTATAGTTATATTTGGCTAAATCTTCCTAAGGATGATCGCCACTTTTCTTGCATCTTCCTATTGATGATAGCCACTTTAGCTACACACAAAAATCCCAAGAAAAGTATTGATCCCCTAGAAGAATCAACATTTATTGACAACACAAGTTTCTTTCAAATAGGAGCATAGTGGCCATAAACTGGCCCTAAACTAAAAAAGTAGGAAAAAGTAATGACATTTTGTTTAGAGCATTTGAATTTCGTGACCTTCTGAGACACAGTGTCACTATAATTTGATGTAGCTAAATATTAATCTATGTAATTGTTTATTGATTTACTTGTTTATAAGTATTCATAATGGATTAACTTTCACATATAAATTTATGTAAAGGTCATGTGCACCATGTGTTTGTTTTCTTTTTTATTAGTTTATGTGAAATCACATGGGGGACTATGTGTTTATTTTCCTTTTGATTAGTTTATGTGAAATCACATAGGGGATTATGTCTTTACTTTTCTTTTGATTTGTTTATGTAAAATCACATAGGGGACCATGTGTTTATTTTCCTTTTGATTTGTTTATGTAAAATCACATAGGGGACCATGTGTTTATTTTCCTTTTGATTATTTTATGTGAAATCGCATGAGAAATCATGTGATTTATAACTTTAAAAAAAAAATTGATTAGTTTCCTTTTGGATAATATTTATGTGAGTGTTTGTGACCTTGAAACATACCTTCACTTGTACAAAATTGTGGTACAAATGCAAAGTTTGGGAAAAGATAAATGTGAAGGGAATTGAGATTTTGGTGTTGAAAGGTTTTTGTTTTGAAAGGGTTTGGTATTGTTTAGTTCATGGTAGGAAAATGATGCAGCATATTAGTTATGCATAGACAATAAAAAGGTGAAAAGATATTTCTGCAATCAAAAACAATGATTTTCATAACTATGTAACAAACATACATAATTTCAATCCTAAACGCATTCATGTTGTATATCACTATTAAAGCAACTTGTCAAAATCTTTAAAAACCTTACAAATCCACAACACGGTTATGTTTATTCTATTTACTATGATTGATAAAATAATCAATGATGCTTAACTTTGTCAAATATGATTCATCAATGATCACTCTCCCATGTCAACACATATGAATGATAAAACTTACGAATCGTTAATAAAACAAAGCAATCAACAAGAAAAGGCACAAGATGGAAGGACCTAAGACTTGGCAAATGATCAATCTTTCAAAGAAGGGAGATTGCAAGGGGAACAAGAACAAATCAAGTACTCAAACCCCTTCAATCATGAGAAGCATTGTAACATAATAAAAATAACACAACAAATACAAATTTCTTCCATGTTTGGAAGAACTTCCAAAGATAAACAAAGTGCTAGAGTGAACAAGTGAATCCTACACTAATTGTTCACTCCTTCTGTCTGGTCTCCTAGTTTAGGAACTTTCAAAAATTATTTACTCTCATTTCAAAGACATTTGACAATATGCCTCGAGAATTTCTAAAAATTGCTGAAGCTTTTTATTCATAATCCTTTACCACTGAACCTACCAAGCTACTATGTTAATCAGTACAGGGGACAAATCAAGCTGGAGAAAATCAGGGCTTTATATTGGGTGGAGTTCTAAGAGAGGAAAGACTAAATACTGAGCTTGTAGACCAAATATTTCAACATAGAGAAAAGAGGGATAGTCTAAGTATTTTCATTACTGGTTAAAATAGAAATGAGATTTATCAGTGCCATGGATGAATTTTAGTGAATATTTAATTTCATCTAAACCCATATGAATGATGCAGCAAATTTGTACAGTGCATCGATGTCGTTAATCCGGCCACGGAAGAGGTGCTTTGTCGGGTTCCCTTGACGACGAGCGAGGAGTTCGAGGCGGTTGTAAAGACGGCGAAGGAGGTGCGTTGACATGGAGGAACACGCCCGTGACCACCACCCGTCAGCGGATCATGCTCAAGTTGCAAGAGCTCATCCGAAGAGATATGAAGAAGCTGGCATTGAGCGTTACCTTGGAGCTGGGCAAGACTATCGGGGATGCCCGCGCCGATGTTTTCCGAGGATTAGAGTTGACTTGTTCTGCATCAATAAGGCGTTGTTGTTACAGTACCATTCAAGGTCTGAGTTGAAGCACATGCCCATCAATTCGCAGATCAGAGCATCCATGAGTGAGCGCGCCAACCACAGTCGGTGATGCCAATTACCTTCTAAGGCTCTCTGTCTTTGAGGGAGGAGACTTTGTTGAGAACAACGCTTCTCTTGAGAATGTCTTCTTCAAAATCCTTCAAAAAGTTCACCCGGTGTCTCATAGCTCTAATGTCACTGCTGTCTGGAAGACTAGGGCTTTCAATAATCTGATGCTAAATGTTTGTTTCCTAATTTCAATCGAGAACAAGGATTTTCCTTCAGGAAAACGCTAACTGGGCCATGACAGATTCACATATACTCCGTTGTTTTCTTCCTATTTGGATTCCCAAATTTCACTGCATCTTCTCAAATTAGGATGCTCTTGCTGTCTTACTACTGTTGTGAAGTTGAGCGGCAGATTGCCGAAAAGCTTGTGGAGGCTGTGGGATAAGCCTCAACCTTTCTTGTGTGTAATCTCGCTTCCTCTCGCGGACTTCAATAGTCGGAGCATTTCTCTACTTTTGTTGAAAACAACCTTGAATTCTTAAGGTGGATCTGCTGAGATTCTTGAGAAATTACTGTCCAGATAAGAATGGAATTGTAAGCCTTTGGCCAAGCTTGGTGTAGGTGGTGCAGCAAGCATGTGGCATGGCAAATTAGCAAATGGGAGAATTTGTAGAGAATGTCTCAACAGGCATTGATACATATAGCATCTGACAGCCACTGGGTGTATGTGTATGCATCTGCCCATTTAACTTCCCAGCCATGATTCCCCTCTGGATGTTTCCAATGGCTATCACTTCTGCGAACACATTCATTCTGAAACCTTCAGAGAAAGATCCTGGTGCTGCAATGCTGCTGGCAGAGCTAGCAACAGAGGCTAGCTTATCTCCTAAAGTTCTCAATATCATGCATCACACACACAAAGTTGTTGAGGATACCTATGACCATCCTGATATGAGGGCTATCTCTTTTGTGGGATCAGATGTGGCTGGTATGCACAACTACTCTTAAGCCTCAGCCTAAGGCAAGAGAGTTCAGTGCAACATGGGGGCAAAGAATCATGCTGTGGTGATACCAGATGCACACCCTGAGGCAACACTGAATGCACTTGTTGGAGCTGCATTTGGGGCTGCTGGACAGGGATGCATGGCAATCACCACTGCTGTGTTTGTCAGAGATTCAAAGTCCTGGTAAGAAGGGTTGAAGAGTAGGGTGTCAAAGTTGCGAGCGACAGCAGGGACAGAGCCTGGGGCAGATCTAGGGCCTGTCATTAGCAAGCAGGCCCAGGAGTGCATTTGCAGTCTTGTCGAGTCTGGTGCAACTGATGGAGATAGGCTGGTGCTTGATGGACAGGGAATCAGGGTCAGTTGGAATTTTTTTGTGAATGTGTGACTCAGAAACAGACTGGAGGTTAGTTGAAACTGGATTGTGACCCTGCATTTAGTGGCTTGCAATGTGCATGCATATCTTTTAATTTTCACTTGTGAAGGAGAGTTTACCAGCCTGTCTGTCAATTTTTCACTTTGAAGAAATGCAATAGATCCGTGGCATGGTAAAGCAGAGTTCCACAGATTCTTCCTCATGATGCAGGAGAGTTCCAACCAACATGGACATGTCATTGGCAAAGTTCCTCTGCTCAAGAATGCTTCCTTTCTGGTATCCCTATTTTTATGTAGAGCATCAAGGTTTGAAACTCACAGCCACCTTGCAAATGGCTGGGAGTTCAATTGGCCACAAGAAGATGTTGGCTGTTACCTACACTATCCAAACCAAGTTATTGTCGGGGTCACTGGGCCAACCAGTCACTGAAAACTATGTGGGTACCTGGGGTTCACCTTGGGGAGGGTTTGGCAACCATATCGCTACTGTCACAGCTAATAGGGACTGACCTTCACTAGCTACAAAGGGTGCCATACAGGGTGAAGCGTGATTGAGTCATCTTTAATTGACTTTTTACTTATTGTTCTGTATGGTGAACTTCCAGTCCATGGCACTAAGCTCATGACAGGAACTCTGTGCTTGCAGATGCCTGGCTATGAGCATGGGAATTTTGTACATCCAACCATCTTGGCAGAAGTGACACAAGAGATGGAGTGCTACAAGCAGGAGATATTTGGTCCTGTGCTTCTCTGTGCAAGAGTCTTCAGGAGGCTATTCAGTTAGTGAACAACAACAAGTACGAAAATGGGACAGCAATATTCACTAGATCAGGGGCAGTTGCACGCACATTTCAACGCCAGATTGATGGTGGCCAAGTGGGAATTAATATTCCAACTCCAGTGCCCCTGGCTTTCTTCTCTATCACAGGATCCAGGGCATCATTTGCCAAAGACCTAAACTTCTATGGGAGGCTGGTGTGCACTTCTTTACACAGATCAAGACAGTCAGATCACTGCATCCTATGGAGGAAGCTGAATGTAGTTATTGACAGGAAAGGACTGGGCACACCTACCTTCAAGGGGTTCATGGCGGATGGTGTGTAAGTAAACTAGAATGTTGTTCGCATTGTTTATGGGACTAGAGATCCTATAGTGACGATGGTTGACAAAGAGCGGACTTGCTTTTTCCATTGGATTCAATCTCTCAACAGACATACCAAGTAGCTAATTGCTCCTAAGTTCCATGACCAACACAAAGCCCTCTGTTATGATTACAAGAAAGCCACATCCTTGGAGGAAGCTGGCCTTCGATATGCTACCATTTCATCTAGTTGGTGCTCGTTTAGAGCTTTAAGTAAGGGTGCCATTCACAAGGTCAATAATCGGCTTGGCTTTTGGCACTTTTGTGTGCAACAGTGGGGAGGCTTCATGTTGGATGTAAGTTCTACTAAACTATTGTGTTCAAATTTTATTTTCTATCTATCCTTCCTAGATTCTAACTTCATTCCTTTTTTTTTCTTTCTAAAAATTATCTTTGGATGAGGAAGTTGATATGCCAACTTGTAACTTATCTAAAACATCCCATAACATTTGGTTGCAACAATTTGGCAAGAAGGGTACTTGCCTCCTTGTTGTAACGTCTAATGATTACGTGCAAGCATTATGGTAGTCCTCATTGTATTATGCCATCTTACAAGGTGGTGCATCTAGGATTGGTCCAAACAAGAATGAATTGCACTTGTGTAGGGCCAGTTAGTCTAAGGACTTAGTTGAAATTGTTGTTACAATTGCCAAGTACACCTCAAGCTTTGGTCTTTCCTCTAGAATACTGCACTTGGATGGTGAGGAAGTGTTTGGATTAATGAAACGCAAGGCAGACCTTCCACTTGGATCTAAAGCAGATTCACACTAGCATGATTGTGTGAACTTCTCTAATTTGAAAATGGCCAATGCATCTGCTCCAATCAACCAATTATTAGTTGATGATGTGGCAAAAGGTAGCACCGCTAATCCTGTTGTCACATACAATGGTGCGAAGGTCCTTGAATGCTTCTATGGGGATGGCATTTGGTGAATTGAACATTGTCCCCCGAAGTTAAATAGTCATTGTTCGACATTGCAAAAAGACACTAAACACTACTATGAAACCATAATAATTTCAAAACAAACAGATCGTGATATTTTAGCTCCATGTTATGTTGGTTACTAGTATACAACCAAAGCTATATCAATTGAGCTCCATAAGTTTTGGTTTTGTCATGATGACTTTATGCGTTGTGTGAGAAGGACAAGTAAGAAATGAGCACTCGATAGGCCAACCTTGCTTACTTTATGGCTTGTGCAAGAAGGGATAGATCTAACTCAATTTTGCTGGCATTGGAGGAGGCTAGTTTCTTGCTTTTGGAGAAGCCAAGATGTCCCTTCGTTAATCCAATTGTGGACGACATATCTGCACCCATGAAGCAACCTCCCATATGTGCCTCTTGGAATTTCTTTGGCGATGGTATTTCTGCCCTTGTCTATAAGCCATTGGATCTAAATGCTTGGCCAAAATCAAGGAATGGGAAGAAGATTCATTGTCCTAGCATTTTTAAGCTATCCATTTTGCAAGAAAGTAAATGGGAGGTGGGATGAACTTTTGAAGCCACAATATTAACTCCTTCAAACATTCCTCCTCTGAGATATGGATAGATTTCTCGCCTCCTTTCAAGATCGCTAAACAATTGTAAGTAATATGAGGTAACAATCAATGATTACCCGGCTTGTAGTTGCATGGATTTTGCTTCCATGATGGCTTTTTCCCTAGGCAAGCGGGGGCCATGGGTGCCATGTAAGCATTTGTATTACATTTTGCAATATGTCATGTATTCTAGGATTAAAGAACCATTCATCCATTATCCATCTTGGAGTTGGAATGAGGTTCATAGATTATTACATCGTGCCAAAGTCCTGGAAGTAAATTAGGTTATAAAATAATTAGATTATTGTTAAATTCATGTTATGGGTTTTTTTCTTTTGGAATTTATTCTCCTACAAAAATGAAAATATTTTTCAACATATGTGTGTAGTGCACTATTCATTAATTTCTCAAGCATTTTCCCATTGCATCATTATGTGGACTTCCTACCCTTGACTTACTAGGTGATTTGATTTAACTTACACAAGTTATTGTTTCACCCATTTACATTGTAATGTAGTTCCATCGAATTTCACCTTTGCGGATGAAGTTGGACATGAAAATTATGTGAATCCAGTAATTTCCATTCGTCATAATTATTTCGGAATAATTTTCATCCATACACTCAATTAGCCAAAAGTTTTATCCAAAAAATTCATTTACTTCCAATTATCATCCAAAAGTTCATTCATGCTCCACGTTCATCCAAATATTTCATCTTTCTTGTAACTTTCATCCATGGAGATGTGGTTTTCATTCGTCATAAGTATTTTGGAATTAATTCCATCCATGCATTTCAACTTGTTAAATGTTTCATCCAAATTATTCATCAACTTGTAATTATCATCCCAAAAGTTCATTGATGTTCAATTTTCATCCATGTACATGTGGAAAAATATTTTCCATGTCATTCTTACGTGGCATAGGGATATTTTAGTAATATTTTTTCCATGTCATTGGAATATTTTAAAAATATCCATTCTTATTCACAAGCTCATGTTCACATTCACGTGTTCATTTTGTAACATTGTTGATGAACATGAGTCATAAGTTTTGCATGGCGAGCTATTAGGGGCTGTCCACCATACACTTCCAATTCAAAACATTCTTCCGTAGTGATAAGGATGGACTCTCTAGAGGTGTGTAAAAACCTCTTCATCATAATCTTATTTTTCATCTTGTTTTTCGAGCTTGCGTTGTTCGACAATACATGTATTTTTCAAGGTCTTCCATACCACTTTATCCATTCTATTGATTTGTCTTTGTGTAAGCTTTTAGGGATGTAAAATCTCAACATATCTACAAGCTGGTTGTAGCTTCATCAAATGTTTCCGTTCACAACATTAAAGTTTTTCTACTCAAAATTGAAATTGAATGTGCCTAGAGAAATTACTTTTAGAGGCAGCTACTTGTGTGGTCACTCTACAACATCTATGTCTCCACACTTGAACTCAAAAATGAACCTTAACAAAAACAAAAACTATGCACACAATGCACATTGAGAGCACAAAAGCTCATACCAGACTAAGATTCAAATCTAAACACAGTTCCTACTAATACTGCATACTTGTTACCCATACTATATTGTGTTAATTAGTGTTACAAAAAGATTGTAACAACTAGTTACAATGCTAAAAGAGTCCTTAAAGACATGCAAAATTTGACAAAATCATTTCAAACTTGTGGAAAAGTTTAATAAATACATATTAAATTTATTCCTTCAAAATATTTTCATTTGATAATGTTTATCCATATGAAATGCCTCGTGATTGTGATTTTTTAGGACTCGTTACTCCTAGAGTGGGTTATTTTATTGTATTTGCACCCATTAGTCTAACATATTCCAATGAGTATGTTAACCTCACCAAAGCACTTTCTACTACTCAAGCTCCCATATCCATTAATCAGACATTTTCCAAGCAGATTATTTACGTTACCAAAACACTTTCTGCTCCTCAAGAAATGATTACAAGCATGGGCACATCAATTTCTTTAGCCTTTCTTTCCAAGTGCAATTTATGAACTTTGCTAAAACATATTGGGCTACTTAAGCATTGACAAGCACCTGCATTAATCATTTTTCCGATTTCTGAACTTTGTACTATATCATAATTTGATACTTAAAGACTAATAAACATCCCATCAATCACACCTTTGATTATGCTTTGGTGAAGTTTAGAAATTGTCACATCAATCAGCTAGGGTTGTAATATTCCAATAACTTTTTAAATTCTTAAATCAAAATTATAATGACAAAATCTAATTGTACAAGGAAGGTCCAACTCACCTAAGATGTTTGAAGGTAATGGACTGGATGCACCTCAAATTGATTCATTGAAGTTCTCAACCTAATAACATCCTTTTGGTTAGAAGAGACTATTGTTTCAGTGGTCCACCACTCTATCACTGATTACTGAAGATTTGCAAACAAAACATTCAATGATCTCTTGGCACTTTTATAGTTAGTCCAAAAAGTTTGGCTTAATGTGTCTAGCAATGATTGTCTTTCATAGCCCTTCTTAAAGCTCTTCTTATCAACACCCAAAACCTTTGTTACTCCCCTATTGCTATTTATTAATTGAGATGAAGGTGTAGACAATATCTTTGGCCATTGTGAACTTATTAGACCATTGGCTTGTCACATGACTATTTAATATAGACTTGAAATTTTCAATCACTTGTTGGCTATGTCTCAGCATCTTAATATCATGTAAGTAGGGAAACACAATCTCAACAAAAAGTTCATGGGACACAACTTTTTGCATAATGGTATTTTGTACTATCACATCATAACCTTTCAAAAACTCTACAATGAATATATATAGTTATGGTTCTTGTAACACTTGGGGTGGATCTAGGGCCTTGTTTCGCAACATTACTAGCAAATGTAGATTGGACACACTCTAGAAAGGCCTTCTCTTTTTCTATCTATCAAAATGTTTCTTCAACATGCACTTTAGTTTATCAAAGCTTATATTATCGCTACCAAGTTCAAGCATACTTTTTTTTATAAGCTAACTTGTTATTTTCATCATCCTCATACTCCCAGACCCATCACCTTCCCTTAAACCTTCACCTCCCTACAACCCTTCTATAGGAGGCTAAACTTGTTAATTTTGATGATCTAGACCATATTTCTATATATTCTTGTGATTACCCATCTCTCATAACAGTTGACCTAAAATTGAAAAGCCACATTAGTGAAATGATGAACTTGTGTTATTTGTGTAGCAGACAACTTGCAAAGTTTCATGTTCCACATACCTTGCATTTGCAAAACAAAATTTATAATGCATTAGTGTTCAAATTCAAACTACTTTTGCTCATACATCATAAACAACCAAAAACAAAACAACACACATGTTTTGCACCCTAAAACAAAATGAAATGAACTTCATCAGCAAAAATGCATTACCATTATCATGAGTTGCCATTTTCTTAGTTGGAACAAGAAATCAAGCTTGCTAGCTCTAGATTAATTGATACTTCAATCTATAAGATGCAACGACAAACTAGAATTCAAACAACAAGTTCGTCACCCTATGCAACCTTTAACATCTTCCAAACATGGACCTCTAGTAATAAATGACAATTGGTCTGGATTAAAGGTTACATTGGGCAATGAGCTTGTTGTAATTTCTTTTCAGTGCATGTTTGGACTGTGTATGGCAAACAACTCGACAATGGTGGAAAATCAAAATCCATCGCAGGTTTTCCCAGTTTGAAGAATGGCAGCCACACTTAATAACAATCGCCTTCATGACCATGGTTTGGTAGCAGGTTGAGGAAAGTTTGAAAAGTAGTGTGGTAACAACCATCGCTATGTATTCAAGCTTCTGAAATGTGATTCCATTGCAAACTATGGATACTTCCATTACATGGGCTTCTTCAAGTTTGAAGGTCACACGCATATTGATGAAATTCATAAAGAAGCTCATCATAAAGGTTGGAGAGTCACTTGAATGAAAAAAGAACTATTAACGAATATACTTTACACATTTAGGCTTTTCACACCTTGCTTGTTCTAAATCAAATGATTAAGTTTCCATCCCTAGGGCATTCATTATACATAAATAATTTATTATAATCTAGAAATCAATAACTTGTTTATGTTGAATTTTAGGATGTGGAATATAAATGAAGTTATATTTATTTGATGATTAAACTTAATACAATTATATGAAAGTGTTTTCATCCACATACTAACAATACCCAAACTTATATTACAAATTCACCTCAAATTTTTTAGATTTAAAACATAATAGATTTATTCAAGGTCTTAGTATTGGGCACCTTTTAAAACGTGTCCAAACCCTTCTTTACCATATGCAAAAGAATAAGTTTATTAAGCACAATCCTGTTCATTTCCATTCTAAATGCAGCAGAATAAACTAACCACATATACGCTAGTAAGCACACATAACACATTTAATACCCATGAAAATGCAATCTTGCCCTTCCTTAGACGTAAGGAAATATGTTGTCTTTCAAAAAGCTTTTCAAAATAACAAATCTTAGTGGTCAAAAACATGTTTAGACACAAACAAAGGACTATAGGGGATAACCAAACTCCAATACAAATTCAAGTTTCTTTCAATGCTAGGTTGTCATATTCATCAATACATGGCTATCCCCAATTTTTCATAAGAAATTATTTTGTTTTACATTGGATAAAGGATGTTCAAAATTTCAACCCCAATCAACATCAGATTGAGCACTCCTTTCTATTCACTAAATGACCATTGAAACATGTTGAAATTAGATAAGAATCCTTGGATGGAAAATTCACAAATATAAAATTATTATGCACTTGATTCCATGATTTTTCAATGTTTACAACTTTTTAAATGATTGTTCAAAGTTTGGGGGTGCAAGATTTTATTGCATTCAACACAATCCTTGGCTCCTTTGTGCGTGATTGGACCCTTCAAGTAGCCAATATTGTTGTAGAAGGTGCTACACTAACAACTAGAGATTTAGTTGTTGATGTTATTGGAGGAAAAAATAGTGATCCACATAGTAATGAATATATTGGGTCAAGCACCTTTGAAACTAATGGTTAGCCTAGCCCTAATTTAATTAGAGGGCCTCAATTTTGATCAAAATTTATTTCAAAACATTCAAGGTTTAAAACCATTTAATAGCACTATTATTTCTTAGCTTGACATGAGCCTATTCTTTCGATGTACTCAAAAAATATGTCCAACAAGTTCAGAAATAATAACGTGTTTAATTACACAAAATTTGATGCATTGGTTGTACAAATGGTATGAAACTCCAGTTAGATTAATCAATTTCTGATTTTTTCCCATTAGTGTAAAATTTAGTTTAATGTGTACATGTTGATTAATTAACCAATGGAAATGTAGTATAATTACAAAATGATAAATTTATTGGTTTGTTATCTAAGTTTTCACATATGCTATTCAAGTGTAAAAGTTTTAGTGCTTGTTGTTGGTAACATTGATTATTGTAAGAAAAAAAAGAAAAAAAAAATGTAATTCCAAAAGCTTAATCAAGGATTGAAATTATACACTTGGCACATAAGTAGCATGCACAATGATTCATACCTAACACATATAACATGTACCAAGCCATGTCACCTATGGGGTGACTAAAATTAATCACCCCATGGTAGGCATTAATGCCACATAAGCATGATCAAGTCCACATGCTAGCATTCTCTTATTTGATGGAAACTTTTAGTCATGTTAATCAAATAAGACATGCTTGTTTTTTTGGGGGTAGAATGGACAAAAAGTAAACCTTTTTATCATTTTAGACAAGTTGCTGAGTCATATCAATCATTCTGGTCATTGTTCTAAAGGCATAAAAAGCATGGTTTTATAGTAGTAACAATACCAAGACCTTGGTGAAATGCTGAAAAAACCCTAAATCCTAAGTATGAATCATAATATTATAGATGAAAAGATTGGTCTAGTCTATTATGGGTTGGGATATAACATGTGTAAAAATTAACAACTATGTTATGAGCCTAGGTATTGGCAACACCTTATACCAAATTGGTATGGTTTTTAATACCAAGGTTCATACAAAGCTGATACATTGGTCTACCTCTATATATTTGCACAACATTGGTGTAAACAACTATTGATGAACAAACATTCATTGACATGGTGTTGCTTCATCACTATACATTTGGACTTAATCCAACACCTTTTGGTGAAACTAACACAAGGACTAGATTGTTGACTAACCTTTTGTTAGAATCAAGACTGGATTCAAAACTTTAAACATAAACTCTTGAAATTATGTTCAAATTTTTAGCATAGGTACATTGAATTTTTTGAAAAATTAAGAGTTAAACTAAACCTTTCTTGGTTTTAACTTCATGTAAAACTCAATATTTTCATAATTTTTAGTTTTAACTTGTAAAACTTGTTAATGTCACAATTTCCAATTTTAATTTGTTGTAAAACTTGTTACCTTCACAATTTTCAAATTAATTTACTATAAAATTTTGTTCATTTATACATTTTTTAGCCTTGAAAATTGTGCAATGTGTACATGGAATCAAATCATGATTTTGAATTGAACACAAAGGTTTTTTAATTTGCAAAGACAATGTTACCAAAACTACATGTTAGAAATTTGAAAAGCCAAGCTTAAACCTACACAAAGAATTGGCCAAAACTAATTTCAAATGTCAAAATTAACATTGGAGGTTCATCCACAAAGGAAGAACTAAACAACACACTGACCAATACCCATCTTAGTCCCAAGACTTATTATGACATTAACTTCCACATCCCCCATAAATTGCGAGCTGCCATATTACATTTTGTTCCCAACTCCACAGAAATGACCGAAATAGTAACACCCAGATGAACTACAGCACACCAACTCTCAAATCAAATTCTTCGAATTTTCCCCATGAATGCTTATTCATTAGAAAAGACACCTAATCTTTTGCACAAATAGTGGTTCTCAAAAAATTTACAACTTCAATGAATTCCCCAATAATTTCGATTATGTTTAACCACTTCTAATAAACCTCCCAACATGAATTGTATACCAAATTGACAAAAATGGAAATTGACTAATGCACTTACTAACTCCATTACACTTTACCCACATTTTTTCATTGAACCTACTTCCTAATTTTGTCATCATCTCCATGCCATTTTCAAAAACATTATTGCTTATGCGTTGCATACTATAAGGGATTTGCAGAGTGGAGAAGTGAAGTTTTCAACAATGCTACAACACATGACATTTGATAAACACTAGATGTCCTAGGAAACAAGAGCTATCTCCTAAATCCATGTGTGCATTTGACATCACCAAAATACCCTCTTATGCCAATTTTCAAGTTCTCCTAATCACACAAGCTTTGATTCAATTCAGGATAGCTACTTTATTGTCACATAGCCTTCCATGTGTTGTATGCTATTATAGTTGTATGCTATAACATCTATTTCATCTGCACAAGCAAACAAGGAACAAACAATCCCAAAAATGAAATACAAACACTCATGTTTAGCTGTCACTTTTGCTTTTGAGCCAATGCCAAATGACCTACTCAATTTTCCATCTTGAACAACATGACAATCTTTCAATTACATTGGCACTTTCAACCAATTGATGTGTAACCAAAAGAAAGGGCCAAACAATGTACATAGACCCTTTGAAGCTTACGTTAATGAATCAAATTTCATACATACAGTTTTTGGAAAAACAACATAAGATCTATAATTCAAATAAGAACCATGCAATAACTGCAAGAGCTCCGAGACCTATCTATTCCACATCAGAAATTAATTATGAAGAGGCTAATGGGTTAGACCCTTTCTTGTATCACTTCTTGGTCCTTTTTTCTATGCCCAAACCCATTAATATCATGCCACTGAATGCACCTTCTTACAACTCATAAAGACATTCAAAGGCTACCAATGACAACACACATGTTATTTTCATATACATACCCTTAATCCCATGCATCTCACAATAAATGAAAATTGAAAACTTAGTCAATTCATCATAGCATACATAAAAGGTCCCCACCTATTCTCTTTTAATTGGGCCTAGACTTACAAACTTGAAAACTATTATTTCATTTTTCCTATACCATCTCATAAACAACAGAAGATAAATTTTTTAAGTACCTATCCCAATTGAACAATCCAACTCAACCATTTAACCATAAGCAAACGGGTGCACACAAGATACAATGAGCTCATGGGATTACTAGAAAAAGGGTCTACATGTTTTTGCCAAGAAAAACTTTTTCATATGAATGAATTTTGGAACAATTTTCTTTACAACTTGTTATAATAAATGCTTACAGTTGTCCAAGTACATGACATTTTTTTTCTTCATCATTTTTGAATAAATATGAATTTTTGAAAATGTTTTGATTCCTTGTAAATTTAGTGTTTTATCTTTAAAATTGATAAGAATTTCAAATCATAACCAATTTTTATTTTTTTACATTTTTATGTTTTCTTATACGATAAACTACAACTTTTCTTAACATATCATGTACATTTTACCCCATTTATGTGCGACAAAAAACTTTTGAAATTCTAAAATTCTGGATCAATTTTGAAAATTTCTTTGAATTTTTAAAGTTTTACAATTCCTTATATCTGAAGGTATGAGTGTTTTTTTAATATGCTTAATACATATTTATCCTCTTAATTTTTTTTCCCATCAAATGTGATTTATTATATGAGTATGTTTGATAGTCCTTTGCAAAATTGACACATGTCCAACTCGTTCCTATTCACTTTTAGAGGTTCTAAATCAAAACTTAAAACTTAAAATTTTATTAAATGGATTTTTGGTTTGAATTTCCTTAACATTCATATGAATGAAAAAGCAATAACTTGCCATGATTGCCATGGCTTCAAATGGCAAAACATAAATAGTTATCAAATTTTGACTATTTTTCTCCCCAGTCCAATGGCCTTTTTAGCTCGTTGGACTGTGACTGCACTCAAATATACCAACTTGACAGTTGATGCTAGACTCTCCAATCTATGTTACAGCTAGATTGCAACCCAAGATAACTCAAACATAGCACATGAGTGCTCCCACAAATCCTCAAGGTCCTTTGTGCTTATAAATCTCATATCACATAACCCTTATACTACCCACATTTCATTCAACAATACATGTATGACAAGTCACCACAAATGTCTTTACATCAACTTGATCACATACCCTTATCTAAGTCATGTATGCCACTTTCTCTCATGAAAACCACAAATCCAATTTTCTCACAATCCAATACCTCACCAGGACAGTGACATAGCCTGAATTTGTCATCACACCCCAGCCATCTTCCAGTTTATTTCTAGATACATTGCATGGTCCTGTAGAGACTTCACAGCAGAAACTCAAGATTCTACCAGGACATACAATGTACTCTCTTACACAGCACAATGCAAAAATCTAATCAATATAATGTAGGAATATTGCTTCCCTTGAAAATCGTCCAGTGCAGAGGCTACAGGTCCTTATTCTCCCACACCATGCAGCAAAACCACACACATCATATCTGTGATCCAGCAAGTGCCATTAATGTCACCTCCAACTCCTGTGCACCCTCAGCTGCAGAAACAGCAAGTTCATCGCCTGCGAACACAAAAGGACAAACAACAAACTGCATTCTCCTTCCCCTTCACATAAAAATCTTAACTCTAGAGCTCCGACATCACCATTCCTCCTTTGTCGAAACGTTGATATGACATTGTCAAAGCCTAAACCCAAACCATTTATCCAACGACCTCCAGGTAAACCCTAGTTCACAACCTTTGGTCCTGGTTACACCATTGCAAGCCACACCACCATCATGTCACATTGCTATCAACACATCAAACACTTCTGGCACGGACTCGTTTTCACGAAGTACAACATGACCTTTTACATCACAGAGGTGATCCATAGCATGATTAACAACCATAGGCAATATATATTCCTGACGCCATGAAGATCTGTCTATTTCTCCTGAGCCTTCCCTGGCAAGTTTATTTAGCCATCTTTCCGCTCCAAAAGTGTATATTTCTTTAGTTTTTTCACTTTCTTCAATGCGCCACTCAGCAACAAACTTTGGTATTATCGACTGAGACAAGCCAGAGCCAATGCATTGTTGTCGTTCTGGGCCATCCCTTAGAACACTGACTCCTAAAGCAGCATGAGATAAAACATGGCAGGTCTTAGATGTCACTGAAGAAAACACATTTTGATGTTGAAAACCCCACACCTCTGGAGTATAACTCTCAAAGTTCCTTTCTTGTGCAGAAGTTTGTCCAGTTGTGTTTGTTTCCTTCAGAGTTGTTGAGCCTGTTGCGGTGGTCACTAAAATGTTGGCACCCACTGTCAACGATGCATCTTGTTCTCGTGCAAAATTATAGGCATCAGTGTCAATAAGTTTAAGAGTTGCCTTTGGTGCTTCACCTGAACCATCTGCCTTAAGTACACAAGATGAAGGAAGCAACGAAGCACGTTCGCTCCCTTCCAAGTAGAACGTGATGCGGTCCTGATACCATCCAAATTGACCATTTAATGCTGGTGACCTTGGTGCAGCACTCCCAAGCTCAAAAGCCACTGATGTCTCAACACAAATCCTTTTAGAACCATTGCTGTTGATGACAAAGTTAAACTCAAGGGTCGGTTTTATTGCTGCTTCATTCAACGCTTTTGTAGGTGCAACTGGCAGCTGAAACTCTCCATCAAAGAAGGAAGCTTTAGGGCTTGCATCAACAGTTATCTTACATTCCTTGGTATTAGCCCTATCAACAGCCAATTTCTCCCTCTGGTTCTTAGAGGGATCAGCATCTCCACCATCATTATTGGAATTTGATTGTGCCTTTCCAAACCAAGAGCGGAGATTTGCAAGTATCCAACTCAAGGAACCTCCATCATTACCCTGATTTGGATTCCTGCCTCCACTGCCACTTGATCCAGCTCCTCCACTTCCAACACATTGTTTGCCAATCTTGGCAAGGTCCACCTTCTTCAACATCAAGTACTCCACTATCTTATGCAGAACCAAACAATAACCACTGTCATGTGGCACATCAGTGCTTTGCACAGTATTGCCAGAGAGCAAACCCACACCATATTGTTCTGCACTCTCCTTGCCAGTTAAAAGCTCGTTTACTGAGTTTTTCTGTGATCTTGCTCCAATCATTTCGGCATGATCAATGCTTACTACTTCGAGCATATTGTCCAGTGCAGTGAATGTGGACAGCTCAGCCTCCCAGGTTTCTTTCCCAATGTCGATGATTTTCACCTCCAAGTTACTTGCGCTCACAACCACCATGCCAAACTTAAGTCCAACTCCCACAAAACTTGACATGCTCTTAGCACTGTGGAAAAAAAATTCAAGAGCATTGTCTTCATAGGCTACTCTCCAGCAAAGAATGATGATTGGAGATTCACCAATTGGCTTCTCGTGGGCTCCCACCTTCCTAGACATGCGTACACCAAGTTGGCCTTGAGCCCTGATGTCAAACATCCATCATGATTCATAGAGTGTCAGTCTTTTGTACCAGAGAAATTTGTAACCAAGTCCGGTTGGTATTTGCAAAATTGGAAAAAAACATGATCAAAAACAAAAGGACTACATGCAGGATACATGCATGTATGATGTGCCCATGAAATTTGACAACAAAAACACTGAACAGCTTGTTTTGGGAGTTCAACGTTACATTTGACAACTGATATCCTTTACTATAAGTGGTGAAGGTCGCTTGAACATACCCTTCCATGAGTGTTGCATCACCGTTTAACATGAGATCGCATTTGCATTTTCTGAGCTCGGCACAGATCTCAGAGAAAGATGGCCTGTTACTTGCATCAGCATCCCAACAACGCCTTATCAGTGACTGCAGAGATGTTGGCAGGGAATCAGGCAAATGTGGCCTCGCACCTGCCTTCACAGCTGCTCTTACCTCAGCCTGGTTCTCTGCTTCTGCAAATGGGGATTTGCTTGTGAGGATCTCAAAGCACGTAACAGCATAGCTGTATATATCAGATGCCATGAATTGTTCTTGATTTGGCTGGGAATTTTGCTTTTCAAAAAGCTCAGGTGCCATCCATCCAGCTGTCCCTGTGCGTGGCTCCCCAGAAACGCCAAAACCTGCCACCTTAGCCTGCACGTAACCTGCCTCTTCCATCTCCGGGATTGGTACACGATTGATCAGAATGTTCCTGGCATTCAAGTCTCCGTGTACTATATCTTGTTCGTGCAAATATTTCATTCCTTCCGCTATTTGTAGCAGGGTGTCCACTGCAACAAGAAGCTGCCTTGATGCCAACCCAAGTTTCTTCAGGTCTCCATACATGAGCTCCATCACGAGTGAGCCCGAGGGAGACCAACCAAGTTCAACAGAGTGACCAAATACTTGCAAAACGTGGGGGTGTGAGAGGCGTGCAAACTTCTCCGCTGCTAGCATGAATTTATATGAGGATATTGATTTGAAGGATTTTCTTGCAAACGTTCGACCAAGCCACTTCACCTCCGAAACTTCTGCAACAACACCCTTGCTAATAATCTTTTGCTCTTTGAGGTCTTGTGACTTCACGCTGTGCAGCCAGTTACGGCCGGGCAACACCGTGCTAGAGATAGCTGGAAAATCCATCCTGGACATAATTACCAGATTCCTGCGAATAAATCTCTGAGACCGCGGTGCGCTCGAGGTCCCCTCTGCTAGGTCTGAGGCTACACCCATGGCTGCGGCTACACCCGTGGTTGCGGTGCAGGCTGCGGCTACACCCATGGCTGCGGCTCCAATCAACGGATCCATCATCGCACCCATCGTCCCAGACCAAAGAGAAGACGCAAGTCCCATCTCGTCTTGCAACATGTTGGCAGCTGGATCCGTGAACTTCAACAACTTCGCTACTATCTCTTGTTCATCCGGAGTTCCTGTGCCCTTCTGTAGTCCTTGTAACCTTCTTCTTAAAGTCCTACGGTCTTCCAGCGCGTTCCCGCTGAGCATTTGGCGAATCTCTTGCATCTTCACGACCTGTCCAACAGCTTGGATATTCTTCGAGACGTGCTGGAGTTCACTTGATGGACCGGATTTGGCACTCTGAATAACGATCCCAAGAGCTGATGTACACAAGTAGAGTCTGAAGAGAACGTCGACAAAAACTTCGTCGATGTTTACCAGTATGATCGCTGCCTGGACCCAGTTTTCGTCACAGCAAGCATGGATGATTGCCTCCGCATCCTTGACGACCCGGTAAAGTTCCTGCAGAACTGCTCTGCAAGATTGTTGGTAGACTCGACCTTTGTGAGGTACAGAAGCGACATTCGCTATTATTTCCTTCACCGTCTGTACAAGCTCCTTCATCAAAACCTTGCACTGAAAACCATTCAATGTCACCACCAACTCCTCATTCTCAATTTGAACGCGTACTCCGTCCACCACATCCCGCGAGAGCTGGAGGTACTTATCTGCCATGGTGTTCGAAACTGAAAAATTCTCTTTTTTATCTGACCTGGAAAGCTCGAAACCGATTGATGGAAGCAGTGATCTATCCTTTGTGCAAGGAAGAAATGTTCGCCTTATCGTCCTGTCCCTCTCAATACGAATGAGGAATCTAGATCACTCCAGCACCTCTCCTGATCTCGAATTCCCTTGTACACCAATTGCAGCTACAAACCCACTACAATTTCAAACCTGATCAGGGTCTTGTCAAATTTGATTAGATGCTTCTTCTTCAGTCTGAAAACATGAGAACATAAGATTGTCGTAACACCAATGAAGATGACCGATATCCAGATGAACTATGCACGACGAGCAGACTCAGAAAAGCAAGGCACATGAAACGAATGGATCTTTTTCTTCTTAGCATGGAAAAATATCTCTTTCCCGATTCACTGCAGAAGTTCGAGACACAGACAGCGGAGCTAGGAGATTGGAGACACGAGAGCTGCAGTTCGGATAGACGAGACGGATGAAGCTGCTGTAAGATGGAGCTTCAGGGTTACAGTGGGCAGAGGAAATCTCTTATGGCTTCTTGCGTCTCTGAGTTTCGCATTTTGCAGGGTAATGGCCAGGCAGCAGGGCATTACTTCGCGTAATGATCACGGCAGGCCATTACGGATCCACCTACACGTGGGCATTTAGCAAAAAAGAATAACCTCGCTGGAAATCATAAGTATTCTTTTTTTTAATTCTGAAATACGGGTAGCGTAATGGACAGGCGAAATTAAAATTTTGAAATTGAAGTGATTTTTGAGGTTTTCACTCGCCAAAATTCAGGAGAAAAATAATTTAAATCGTCGTATTTTGATGTGTAGCATAAATTTGGCTAAATCTTCCTAAGGATGATCGCCACTTTTCCTGCCTCTCCCTATTGATGATAGCCACTTTCGCTACACACAAAAGTCCCAAGAAAAGTACCGATCCCCTGGAAGAATCAGCATTTATTCACAACGCAAACTTCCTTCAAGTAGGAGCGAAGTGGCCATAGACTGCCCCCAAACTAAGAAAGCAGGAAAAAGTGATGACATTTTTTTCTAAACCAAAGTTTTCCTTGTTTACCTGCGATTGTTTCTTACAAGACTAATCGCCACTTTAGACAAGGGTCCAGGGGCATTTGACTTTCGCTGCCCATTGAGGCGCAGTGTCTCCATTAAGGCAACTTGTCAAAATCCTTAAAAACCTTACAAGTCCACAACACGGCTGTGTCCATTCTATTTACTCTGATTGGTAAAGTACAAGTAAGTCAGTGATGCTTAACTTTGTCAAACATGATTTGTCAACGAACACTTCCCATGTTAACACATATTGATGATAAAACTTACGAATCATCAATAAAACAAAGCACTCCACTAAGGGGGAGAAAAAGATACAAGATGGAAGGACCTAAGACTTAGCGAATGATCAATCATTCAAAGAAGGCGGATTGCAAGGGGAACAGGAACAAATCAAGTACTCAAACCCCTTCAATTATGAGAAGCATAGTAACATAATAAAATAATAACATAGCAGATACAAATTTCTACCATGTTTGGAAGAACTTCCAAAGATAAACAAAGTGCTAGAGTGAACAAGTGTATCCTACACTAATTGTTCACTCCTTCTGTCTAGTCTCCTAGTTTAGGAACTTTCAAAAATTATTTACTCTCGTTTCAAAGACATTTGACAAAATGCGTTGAGAATTTCTAAAAATTGTTGAAACTTTTTATTCATAATTCTTTACCACTGAACCTACCAGGCTACTGTGTTAATCAAGGTCTTAGTTGAAGCACATGCCCATCAATCCGCAGATCAGAGCATCCATGAGTGAGCACGCCAACCACAGTCATTGATGCCAATTACCTTCTAAGGCTCTCTGTCTTTTGAGGGAGGAGACTTTGTTGAGAATAACGCTTCTCTTGAGAATGTCTTCTTCAAAATCCTTCAAAAAGTTCGGCCGGTGTCTCATAGCTCTAATGTCACTGCTGTCTGGAAGACTAGGGCTTTCAATAATCTGATGCTAAATGTTTGTTTCCTAACTTCAATCGAGAACAAGGATTTTCCTTCAGGAAAACGCTAAGTGGTCCATGACAGAATCACATGTACTGCATTGTTTTCTTCCTACTTGGATTCCTAAATTTCACTGCATCTTCTCAAATTAGGATGCTCTTGCTGTCCTACCACTGTTGTGAAGTTGAGCGGCAGATTGCCGAGCCACCTTAACAAAAGAGAGAAAACCCTTGCAACAATAATAATATGTACAGTTTTATTCTTGCTTGTATCTTACAAGCACCTCACAACTTAGATAATTTGATACATATTGTCAAACTTAAGAACCTCGCACCCATTCATAGTTTCCTAGTCAGAATGCAATGAATGGTGTGGGTTTTGAGTGGTCATCACGAAACTTACTTCCTTAGCTTTCATTTGAAAGTTGATATCTTCAATTTTTCCTTGAAACTTCACAGCACGACTAATAATGGCTCTACCCTTTCGGGGCAGGTTCAAACAAAATAATGAGTGATATGAAATCCTGTAACTTAGTGAGGTAAATTGAATGCAAAATGAATTTGATAACATTTAGACCGCTAGCCTGAACTGTTTTTTTTTGATGAATTTTCGCCACAGGGTGACAGAGAAAAAAGGGCAGGCTGCAACTTGTGCAAATGAATTTTTTGTGGGACAATGGCCCAAAGTTGCAATATTTGGAGGAAAAGGAATTGAAATCCCTAATTTTAACACAGGTTCTAGTATGTCACCAAAGTAGTGAGGTTCCAAAAAACTTCCACTTTCCTCTGTGACCACCTGTAACCAACTTTGGGTAACTCCTCTTCTGGATGATCAAGGGTCCACTTACCCCCACAAAAATTGAAAAAAGAATTTAAAAAAAAAACCCATTAGTCAGGAGTAAACACCCTAGTACCTTGGCCAGTTCGACACTAATTATATTATTTTCAAAAAATTTGAAATTTTCAAAAATCAGTTCTTCCAAGTCAAAACATATTGTGAAAGATAATAATGAATATTTAGGAATATTCAATTTCTTGAAATGATTTTTTCAAAATGAATTAATTATTCTACAGACATCTGTTGAAATGGCCCAAGGTACTACGGTAACGAAGTCTTCAATTGTCAATCACAATTTGGTTCCAGTTGAAGGCAAAATTTTATCCCCAAATCCCACAGAGATGGAAAGTCTCTTCCCTGGAGACATTCAACAAATCATCAAACTTTATTACAAATTGCTCCCCAGTTCAAGCCAAAATTTTATCCTCAAATCATACACAGATAAACATAGACCACCAAAGGACAAACAAAGAAAACTATTACAAGTGCCAACCCTACTTGATTGTTATTGGTGCTGGACTCGATAAAATAAGTCTCTTATTCGAAAGAATGGAGGAAAAACTCAATGCCAGAGTTTCTTCAGATACTTCTTTCCACTTGCCACTGTACTCCTTCCATCCATCGAGGATCTTTATGCAAACTGAAATGCAGTTCTACTTAACAACCTGACCCAATATTTCCATTTGTATCTGGAAGGTTCTGTGACTTAAAAACAGTGTCAACTGTTTTTGGGTGAAGGCCACTTGGACTGCGTTGGACTGCTGGCAGCAGTGTGTTTCAACGGCACTAAAAATTAATAATAATAAATAAATAAATTTAATTTATTATGTTTTTATTTTTGTATGTTTTTGGTGGCTTGGTAGGTTATGATGAAGGAAGTAAGTGAGATAGTTTAGGAGATAGAAAAAAATATGAGCAGTCCAATGAGAACTTTTCAAAGCTTTGTGTATCAGATTTTTGTAAAGTGATTAACAAAGGGGATTTTGAAAAGGTGAGGTGATGAGGACATTATTTGAGGCTTATTATGAGAAAGGACTTGGAGGATCATCTTTTTATTTTTTATTTTTTTATGAAGAATTTGGGAGATCACTGTGGAGGGTTTGGAGGGCCATGAAGGGGAAATTGTGGGGATTGAGGTATGTAGATCTCTATCTTGAAAGAAGTACAAAAACAAACCGTTGGTAATGTATTTAGAAAGGTAGAGTATCTATTTTAGAACTAGGTATGATGGTTGAGAAGGGGGAATGATGAGAAGTTCTAGAGGTCTCGAAAGCAGCCAACAACTCTTCTCAAGAGTCTGTGTTTATGTTTTGTTTGCATCTACGTTTTGTTGTCTTGCTCTTCAAAAGCGAATACCCTAATTTTGGGAACTTCGAAGGACTGCAACAATCCATTGAGTCTACAAGGTCGATCACAAAAGGGATGGGTGTAGTTCTTTGTAAGGATTCTTGAAGCAGTGACTGGAGAAGTTGATGTGTTATATTCTTATTTTCTATCTTGTTAAATGGAGCAATGGTGTCAAGGAAATCTAATCGTGTGATTTGTATAGGTCTGAAGACTTTGAGAAGAGAAGCCGATGGGCTCAAGAGAATGAGATCAGAGCGATCTGACCCCCTGAAAACCTCAAGCCTCTCTATGATGAAGAAGGCGATTTCTTTACTGGTTTCTGGACAAAATTTAGGTGGCCATTAGCTCGGGCCAATGTGAAGTTTGGAGAGTGTATTTGTTGTTCAATATATGCATGTTTTGCATTTTGTTTGTTTGTGTCTTCGTTTTTTGGTGACAATTTTTCCAAAACACAATGTTCCTTATAATTTACAATGCACACTTTACATAAATCATATGGTGTCTCCAGGAATGCAAATTTCAAATTATGTTAAGTAGCAAATAACAATTATTTATCATGATTGTTATAAATATTTTTAAACACCTTTCCTTTCTTTCAAGCAAAAATAGAAATGTTTCAAATGAAAAATGGAGAAACTCTATGAGAGGCTTTATCACAATTGTTATAAATATTTGAAAATCCTTTATATATATTAAAGTAGAAATCAAAATATTTCAAATAAAAAATGAAAATTTTCAATGATAAGCTCTATCATGATTGTTATGAACGTTTGAAAATCTTGCATCCAATTCCTCAAGCAGAAATATAAGTATTTCAAATAAAAAATGGAAAAAAAATCCATGATAAGCTTTATCACAATTGTTAGAAATATTGAAAATCATGTTCTTATTTTTCAAGCAGAAATAAAATTATTTCAAATAAAAAATGAAAAAAATTCATGATCATAGTTGTTGTAAATATTTTCAGATCTCTTTTATATTTTTCAAGCAGAAATTAAGGTGGCTTGCAATTACATTAAGACTAACAAGGCGTTACAATTTCCACACTCAACTGACCCACCAATTTTTCGAGCTTTTTGACTTTGATGCTTACCGATAATATCCTAGTGTACAGCCTGGTCCTCAGGCTTAGTGGTCTATGACATGAATGAACATTGCATGTATTGCTTCTAGTGAAAATAAACCAAGATAATTAATTATGTCTTGAAGGATAAATTTTTAAAAAGTTTCAATGGCTGTTACTATTTTCCTAGTGACCCTGCATAAGCTTATGCAACTTGGCAGTGTAAATTTTTTGAACGCTTTCATCAATGTAAATAAACTCAAAATGTTAGCCTTGAAAAAAATTTGAACTCCAAATCTATTATTCACCAGGGTTTCTGTGTAGGTTAAGAAGGCCTGAGGACAAGGCCGTACCCTAGAATGGTATCGGTAAGCATCAAAGTCAAAAAGCCTGAAATATTGGTGGGTCAGTTCAGTGTGGAAATTGTAACCCCATGTCAGTCTTAATTTAATGTATTTGCAAGCCACCTTAACAAAAGAGAGAAAACCCTTGCAACAAATAATAATATGTATAGTTTTATACTTGCTTGTATCTTACAAGCACCTCACAACTTAGATAATTTGATACATATTGTCAAACCTAAGAACATCGCACCGATTCATAGTTTCCTAGTCAGAGTGCAATGAATGGTGTGGGTTTTGAGTGGTCACCACGAACCTTACTTCCTTAGCTTTCATTTGAAAATTGATATATTCAATTTTTCCTTGAAACTTCACAGCATGACTAGTAATGGCTCTCTCCTCTCCGGGCAGGTTCAAACAAAATAATGTGCCATGATGAAATCCTGTAACTTAGTTAGGTAAATCTAATGCAAACTGAATTTGATAAATATTTAGACCACCAGCCCGAACTGTTTTTTTCGTGATGAATTTTCACCACTGGGTGACAGAGAGAAAAGGGCTGGCTGCAACTTGTGCAAATGAATTTTTTGGGGAAAATGGCCCAAAGTTGCAATATTTGGAGGAAAAGCAGTTGAAATGCCTAATTTTAACACAGGTTCTAGTATGTTACCAAAGTAGTGAGGTTTCAAAAAACTTCTAGTCTTGTCTGTGACCACCTCTAACGAACTTTGGGTAAGTCCTCTTGTGGATGATCAAGGGTCCACTTACCCCCCCCCCAACAAAATTGAAAAAAGAATGTTAAAAAAAAACCCCTTAGTCAAACACCCTAGTACCTTGGCCAGTTCAACACTATTTATATTATTTTCAGAATTTTTGAAATTTTCAAAAATTAGTTCTTCCAAATCAAAAAATATAATGAATATTTAGGAATATTCCATTTTGTTGAAATGATTTTTTCAAAATGAATTAATTATTGGACAAACATCTGTTGAAATGGCCAAGGTAATATGGTAACTAAGTCTTCAATTGTCAATCACAATTTGGTTCACAAACTTCAAATAATTGTGATGGTGTCTCTAGGATTGCAAATTTCAAATTATATCAGCTTGATAAGCAGGCCACAAAAGGAACTATGTATTCTGAGGCATGAACTCCCCACTCCTGCCATAATTGTCAAGCCCTCAAACAGCATAATTCCCTTGAGACCTTCTTTACCCGCCCCCCCACACATAATGCCACCATTTTCCCAAGATGATGCACCAAATTGCCAAACAAGTGTAATTTTTATTTTACTTTTTGAAGGCTTTCATCAATCCAAATAAACTCCAAATTTCAGCCTTGGGAATTTTTTAAGCTCTGAATTTGTTTTTCCCATTATTCGTGGGGATTTTGTGTAATGTAAGGCATGAGGACAAACAAGTCATTGTGACAAGGGCCCCGACACTAAAACAATTTCGCCTGGTCTTTCCAAATGGTGAAGGACATTGAAGGCTTTCATATTGAATAAATGGGTTGGTTTAGGGTTATACTTTTCAATGATGATGTGACAATTCTTTTTACCAATTGGTATGGAGAGACCTCACTCAGTTTCATCCGAGAACTGAGAAAACCTTGTGTTTGGTCCCAAGTGCACAAACACTATCTGCATCATTGCCTTGAGCATGTACTTGATCCAGGCAAACTGCTCTTCGGTTGGGCATTGAGTGAACCAAACACGCACATTCATACCATGGTAAAAAGTTAAAAACCAATGTTTGTTCGGTTCTGGCTCTTCAACCTTTAGGTTGATAAAACTTTCAGTGTGGTTCTGAGGTAAAAAAGTTTTGATTTCGTTTAATTTTATTTTTCCTTGTTAAAGATCTTCCCAATTGTTAATCTTTTGAAATCAAGGGGTCAAAGTAACCTCCATACTTGATCTTAACTTGAACTCAAATCTAGAAAAATTGAAAATCTTTATTTTTAGAGACAAAGGTATTTTAAAACATTATCCCTTCTAATCCCTAGTGACATGTGACTCACCAACTCTTGTTTATGGGTTTTTTTTTTTTTTTTTTTTGTGTGAATGATAGAGAGTTAGTGCTAGTTCATTTTCATAATTTATTCCTTTTATCATCTCAATGTGAATCCAACTTAGTAGAAAGTATATGAAGCTATATTTCATGTATGAAAATGACTTTTTAAAACTAAATTTCATTTGCAAATTGAATTACCATTCATGAATTGCTACATTTGATACACACACATGCCTTGAAACATGGTTGCTTATAATGAAGTGAGGCAATAGGTCTATTATTACTTATTCGTAGTTGGAGATGCACCCAAAAAAAGAGAAGATGTAAAAATCCAAGATCTAGAATTGTCACAAAGCATGTAAAGTTTGGTGGATGTGGATGATAAAGGGGATTGAACCTTGGTCTCCTTGATTCCACAAGCATCTTTTGGTTATCAAGTCACCCCAACACTTTGTTAAACAATATGATAGCAATTGGATTTAACATGTTTCCTTGAATGTCCATGAAAATTTTTGTCAATTTGTATAACATTTTAATTTCAATTTTTTCCATAAATAGGTTAGTAGGTACTTAACTAAGTAGAAAGGTATGTACACATGCCTACCTAGCTATGTTTTTAAATATACATATTTATTTATGTAAACTATAAGTAGGTATGTAGGTAGATAATAAGTAGGTTGATAAATAAATAAGTAGATAGATAAATAACTGTAGGCTAGTAGGTAGGTAGATAATAGGTAAATAAATGAATAATTTTGGTAGATAATACATAAATAGTAATAGGTAAGTAGGACATAAATAAATAGATGGTAGGTAAATAAATAGGTAGGTAGAACATAAATACGTAAATGGTAGGTAAGTAAGTAGATAGGTATATGTTAGGTAAGTAGGTAGGTCAGTAACTTAGCTAGTAGGCATAACAAATAGACTAGCTAACCAATTTAATATGGCCAATTTGACTAAGTATGACCATTTTTTATAGATTTTGTTAGGCCATGGGCATCTTGATGGACCATTTTTAGAAAAAATTTGTTCTCGCTAAATGTACAATTTAACATTTATTCTAAATGCTCACTTCAATCAATAAAACAAACCAAAAAAACCATGTTTTTTCATGCCCCATATTTTTAATCAAAATGAACATCTTTTGATCAATGTGAACATTTTAATCAAGGTAAACCTTTTTGAAAAACCATGATTTCTTATAGTGACAACTTGGAAACTAAATTATTTTTATTATTGTCAATGGAATGGGAGCCCTACATACTAGACATCTCCTCCTACCCACCATCAACATTATCAAACATTGTGGATGTACATGTGTTGGCAAGTGCCCAATTACCACACTACTAGTCCAAATGTATTGCAACAAATAATTCACATGTCCCCATTTTTAGTGAATTATTGAACATGTGACCACAAGAGTTCCTTGTTTTTAAAAAAACTTGGGTGAGATATCCTTAATCCAAATTCAGTTATGTTGGTCAATCCACAATTACCACCTACCATGTAATTTCAGTAAGTTGTTAGGAAACATTTCAAAAACCCTAGGCCATGACGTTGAATTGTGTGATCGAAATCTCCAATCATCACAATATTTGCTTGGATGCATACTAACCCCGCCTCCATTTGTGTAGCTCAAAATGCACCCAAAATACATGTAAGTTGCATGTTATTTGAAGTTAGTTGGGTCATTTTAATGAATGCTTCAACATTTGTTTGATATTATTCCTTCATTTCAATCAAAGTTTGATTGTTGCATTCAACTTCCTCCATTGAATTTAGGCATTTTTTTCAGCCTCATTTACATTTGTTTCTATTTTTAGTAATGCTTCATGTTTAAGGGCAATCTCTTGTTCTAACATCTTGACCCTTCTTTGTGTCCCAACCAATTTTTCATGCAACACATTGTGTTCCATTATTATTTCAATCAGTTGGAGATGCATTGAAGTCATTTCCCTTTGCAAGGCATCAAGAACATGTTTTCCAATTTCGACTCTTTGATTTGATTCCCCAAAATATTGAGGTGGCTTCAATGTGCTTGCCCCTTCTACTGACACCCCTTGTTGCACTAGAGTTTCAAATGGATCATATGATGCCATTTCAATCACAACATCCAAATGGGCCTCGGATGTGACATTTCCATCCACGGCCTCATCTATGGGTGACTTTGCTCCCATGGGCATCATAGAAGTTGATCGACAACCTTAGGAAATATATTTCAGTCAATGGATGGTTCCACACCCATCATCCATTGGGCTACAACAAGTATTGGTGGTACCCATTGAGCAGGGATTTGGGGATGTGGTAAAACAATTGGCAGGTGTGATGAAGTAATTATGGGATGCGTTTAAACTGCTTCTGCTTGATGCAAAGGCACATTGCCCCTTAGGCTGCTTGGAAAGGTCCCCTAATCAACTCAAACCCCAAGCACCACCTCCACGTCCACCATTCATGCCATAGTCGAAGGCATTTGATTTTTGGCAAAAATTAGACTCCCTATCATTGCTATGTGCACCTTTAATACACATTCCTTCATTTGTGCATCTAGGCAACTTGCAAACTGGGTGTGCTTATTCTTGTGATGTGTATCATGCCGAAACAATGATCGTTTCTTGTCAATGTGGCACCATTGCACATACTAGGAACATAATGTGTATGGCCATGGCTAGGGTAGGTTTTGCCATCCAAAATCTGCTAGTGTAGTCAGGTCTTGAAAGGCCTCAAGCTCTACATCATGGTGCTTTCTCTTCACCCCCATGGCCTTTGATTGTGAAATATATTCACTAGAGGAGATATTTGGTCCTGTGATTCTGTGCATGCAGGCCAACAGTCTTGAAAAGGCTATTCAGTTAGTGAACAGCAACAAGTGTGGAATGGGACAGCAATATTCACTAGATCAGGGGCAGTTGCATGCACATTTCAACATGAGATTCATGCTGGCCAAGTGGAAATTAATATTCCAATTCCAGTGCCCCTGCCTTTCTTCTCTTTCACAGGTACCAGACCATCATTTGCTGGAGACCTAAACTTCTATGGGAAGGTTGGTGTGCACTTCTTTAAACAGGTCAAGATGGTCACATCCCAATGGAAGGACAATGACCCGCAAGGTGTGGCTATGGCATTCCCCACCTCAAAAAAGGTATGAGGGATGAGATCTTGGGCTGTCCAGTTTTACAATGTATGACCTGGACTTCTTGCAGCCAAGCAAAGTTGTGATGTAATCACCAAAGCAGCAAGTCAAGATTCAGGAGCAAAAACAAATTCACAATTGAGATGATGAAGAATGAAAGCATCATCTGATTCTGTTGGGAAGACACTGTGAAGTCCTAAAGCAAATGATGCACCAGATCTTATGAAAGAGAAGAGAAAGATTACGGGATCCAGCTGCTTCTGTTGCTACTAACTGCCAAGACTAGACCTATGTGTAAATTATACTGGACAGCAGCTGGACATTGAGATCAAGAGTGTACCACTGCATGAAAAATTGAATAGACCTCGCCTACGCTCTGTCATGAGCCCTGATCATGGTGAACCACAGAATGTGATGTCCATGCCTCTCCATCCATAATGAAGCACTACCATGGTGAATAAATTGAGATTTGTACTTAGTATGAGTTCAAAATGCGAAGTGTCACTGCTATCTATATTTAGAGTTGTAAAGTGATGGAAAGACATGGTGTCGAAAGTGTGTACTATGAAGCAAATGCTAGTGAAAGTTTTCCAGCCTTCGCCCCCCCAACTTCAACAGAAAACAAATCATCAAACAACCAAGTCCTGCTCAAACTAAGCAATGCCTGTGCACCAAACTGTCAGTGGAGTCATGATTGCTATTTCAAGTTGCATTTAATACCAATTTCCAAAGCAGAGACTGTCCTAATTGCAACCAACAACAGCCATTCCAACTTCACAATGTCATCTACAAAACCTTGGTTCTGAGGCAGGGACCTCTGCTGGGCTAACAAGAAATAAATATTACAAACTACCAGCACAAGTGAGCTGCCCAGACTGAAACATTCTAACAGCAGGTATGCTGAGATGGATCATCAATGATTCCTGCTGAAGAGTGCAAGCAAAGTGAAAACACAGTGTAAGGAATTGTGGCAATGTTATCAATATCCTGCAAAAATCAAAGGAGAAGTCTCCATTCTGACATTGGTGCACCGTATCGACTTCAACAACAGAGTGATTCTAACGCGGCAAAGCACGTAGTGTGAGGTCCACACCTCTGCATCCACAAAGCAGTATCACCACTGTAAAAAAATTGCAACATGAATCCATGACAAAGCACCCACAAATGTATCAGAGTTCTAGGCACATCCATGGACATCTACTGGACTCCCATGGCTCATGAAACCTGTTACGGTCAATCTGAAATGACCACGACTTGTCAATGGGAACACTGATCAAACTCTCTTGCTTCTTGAGAAGGTCCAGAAACAAGCTGATCCATCATGATAACACCAGGCTGCAATGACACACAGTACAGAGTGGCCAAGGCAAGAGCACACTCACTTTTGAGAAGCTTCATCCCGAAGTCTGATGACTTCCGCCTCTAGCTGCAAACAAGCTGCCTCTATGTCGAGATTCTTTTGACAGAGCTCTTTCCATTGCAAGCCCCAACGGTTCAACTCTGCTGCTGCAGCTTGCTGTATTAACCATTGAGCACACATAATGAATAACAACCAGATCCTTGCTAAAGTCAATTTCAGGCACATCTGAAGCAAAGTCAATGGCTCCATGTTTACCAATACACATTGTGTACACAAAAAGCAAATCAATCTGCTGTTACTAGACTCTATGTAATGGCTTTGGCTAGACACATATGATCATGCATGAAACCTTTAGAGCGACTCTCCAAAAGAACTGGAGGCACAATTGGCTGGATGAATGGAAGAGAGATTGCCTGGAGAAAATGAAAGGGTGAGATAGGAGAGGAAGAGCTTTCAATAGGACAAAAGGCAATGCAATGATTTGGGAAAAAAAGACAGAAGCAAAGTCAACATGCTCCACAGGATTGGTGACATGAGCTAGACAGACAAGGCAGGCAGAACAGCAAACCTGATTCAGCTTGCGCTCTCGATTCAACACCTCAATCTCATGAGTATGATCCTGAACAATTGCATGTAGCCTACAGCACCAAGGCCCAGTTGATAATGTATCCATCAGAACTCTCTTGTTATTCTGTCAGAAAACTATTGAAGCATTCCTTGATGATGTGCATACACAAGCAACTTCTGAAAGCCCTGCAAATGCTTATAGAAAGCAAGCAGAAGGATACCTGGCCTGGAAACCTTCCAGATTTTGATTGTAGACCCTCCACACACTTGTGCCATACTTGAGCATTAACTCAAGATTCTCAAGCCTGTTTTATAGATACAGAGAAGATCAGAAACAATAATATCTTTATAAAGACTGACATCACTCCCACAATTACACTTTCAACCTGCATAGCATTGAGAGATGACCTGAGAAGAACATTGTAGAGATTTGAGATCCTCACACCATATAAGTGAACAGGAAAACAAGGAGATACAGCCCTCAAGAATATAGAAAAAATCTGAGGAGTGGTTTGAACAATATCAACAGTCACACACATGTTCAGTGACCTTGAACAATTCAGAAACAAGTCTAAACATCTTATGCGGGCTAAACAACAAATGACAGGGTTTTATCAGCTGGATGGCCTGTCTATACACACAAATTCAGAAACAGAGACTAGAATTCAAGCACCTTATCGATTGGTGGTGAAGCTGGCTCTCTGCATTACGAAGTGCACTGCTCCATGCATTGACATCATTGCGCTTGTTCAAGGGCGGAGCATCCAATCCATAGCGTGATAAGTCAAGTGTAGCTGGAGGTTTACCCACACGCACTCTCTCAAACTCTTTTGCTAGCATCGGGTATTTCTGAGTCATGCAAAGTACACCAACTTCATTCAGTTGAACACAATCATGATAGGAAAGTCCAACAGAGGAAACAAGTGTTCCTACCATCCATATGAAACTAAAACCTTACAATGGACAATGGGAAACCTCACATTAGGGTTTATCCAAATCCACACGAGATCACACTCTCACACAGGAAATGCAGATTCTTCAAAGACTTGTGGTCTATACAGACATTGACTGTGTAAATCTGTTGCCTCCCATGACACTACTCTCTGTGGTTCCTCCTGGTTCTGAAATCGCTTAAAGCATCATGCAGACCTTGTAATCAATCTCCGTTTCAATGCTCTTCACATCCCAGGTGAGATGATTACATTGACAAGCTGAAGTATCATCGACGCAAATTTCTGCAGTCGAGGAGCTGCAATCCGATCAAACGCAAACTAAACCCTAACCCTAATTCAATGTAATCAAAACTCAAGACTGGCGTTGCGTGCATTGGAGAGTGTTGTAAAAGGAAGTGCGCAGACCTCAAGATCGAAGGTGGGTGCAGGGGGTAATTGAGAAAGGAAGTCAGCAGGTCGTTTGGGACCGAGCCGCATCTCTTCAGCAATGAGCTTGTCGACCTCGGCCTTGACTTTGGGATCGCTGTAGTCATTATCAATGTAGGGCAAAGCGTCAAAGGCATCATCCATCTCTTCATTTCTCCATCTTCCTTTCGCTTCCGGATCTGGCCCGGCTTCCAGCATCAATATATCTGCACTACCCATCGTCTCTTGCTTCCCGCGACCTTGCGGTGGACGCTCTGGTGGGAAGCGCTCAAAAGTGTCTGAAACAACACTTACGCGAACGAGGAACGGAAATCCAGTTCCCGAAATTAGGGTTTTGGGCATCCTCAGGTGTCCCCCAATCGAACAACCTGTAACCGAGCACAAGTTGGCGATTCGGTATTTTTATTTTTTTTTAAATGAATTTTGTGATATAGCCAAAGGGGCGATCCATCCATAGGAAGTGGCCATCACCCAAAGGAAGATTTAGCCAAATTTGGCTATAAACCAGATATGAAAATACAAAACTCTAATCATCCTTTCAAAAAATTTGCTACTTAGTGACCAAATACATAAATCTGGCAATTTTTACCTTATCAAACATTTACCCTTGAGAGGAACTTTTGGATCTCATTTTATTAAAAAAAATTTGGGTTGATTGCAATAGATGATCTGAACAAGAACAAAATTACATAATGATTTGTGGATACAAGTTTCAAAGTAGAATTCCACAAATTGGATGGAGTAAACAAGTCTCAATAATTACAATAAATAAATTTGCAAATAAATGAAATTCATATAAATCAAAAATATATAAGTGGAAATTAAAATATAAGTGATAAAATGTCAAATGAATAAAAAATTGAAACAAATGCTTCAAAGTTTATTAAAATTCGAATCAATCCACAGGTGGACCACAAAATTCAAATGCTTCAAAGTTTATTCAAAATTCAAAGGTTATGAAATTGATGTTCACCTACATTTGTCACTATTGTAAGGTTGTGATCATAGTTTTTCATCATGTTTGGTAAAATGGATGACCCTTCATTCCATGTTTGATTGGTGGCAAACCACAATTAACAAAGCACATTTTGCATATGACACCCACAAACAAAAACCTACCATGGGAATACCAAAATACACAATAGAAAAAATTTAAAAATGAGAAGTTGCAAAAAATTATTGACAAAATATTGTAAGAACTTAACTACAAAAAACCTTCAAATTGAATAGCACATTGAACTATTTTTTGCATGATTCTAGTTCTACATTCAACATTTGCACATACATCAAAGTGCAATTACTTGTTACTTGATTGGAAATAATTCTTTACATTGCTTAGCTTGTAATTTCACGATCAAATCTAGTCATATATGGGTGAAAGCTTATTAAAATATACATAAAAAGTGGACAAACTAAAATCAAGTTTTAAACGGTTTGATAGTTTTTGACATAAACACAAAAAAATGTATTCAAAATCCATTTAAATTTCATTATGAAACCATTGTGCCTTCCATTGAATTTACAATAAGTTAAACACAAAATTTGAAAAACTTTATAATAGTAAAAGTAAAGAACATGTACTTTTGAAATTAATTTGTCAATATGGTGTTCAAAAAAAAAATTTACAAAATTTAATGAAATAGATATGTACTAAGTTATGACATAAAATCATTGCATATTCAAGGGCATGAGAACAAATAAATTGTACTTTCTTTTTGTTAGAATATATTTGAAGCAAATGTTAAATTGCAAAAAGTAAGCTTCAAAAACTACTTGCATTTTTTAAAACCTATTTTAATAATACAAAATTTGAAAACTAATGCCCAATAGTGAAGTACTTTGTGTATTTATCATTCAAACAAAAACATTGAATGAATAATTGTTTTATGATGAGCTTTGGTCCTGTTTTTTGTTGGTTTGACAAGTAGATTATCAAGTATGTTTAGTTGTATACTTTACCATGTTTTCACCCATTTATTTTTAAAACACCATTAGAAAAACATGAACATAAAATCCTATTAGCCTACAAAAGAAAAGAAATAAAAATTATACTTACTTCAAGTAGTTCTTTAGGTCCTTGTCCCCAAATATTTTCATACCATATTCTACTAGAATAAGTGCCTTTGTGCCATCCTTTGTAATGGTAACACTATGATTTATCTTACCCATAATATTTTTGCATTTAAGGTTAAGGGTGTTTTTAGTAAGTCCTTTGTTAAGAAAAAAAAACATTTTCTCTTAATAGTTGGCATTTTCAAGAACAATGTATTTTTTAGCTCCATTCAACAACTTTAACTCTGAATTAAAAACAAAGGTTGTGATTTAGGATCCAAAAATTAAGGTCTATGTTCCATCAAGATGAGATAGGTATCCACAACATCCAAAAATGCTCATGAGTGGACAATGATCATTTGCCCTACACTACGTGACATGAAACTTCTTATTTGTGTTGAGTCCATATTTGATGCACTCCCAAGTCCCTAATTAGACTCAAGATGGGTCTAGGTTACTCAACAGTGGAATTGTGAAGGACTTGGAGGCACGCTCTCAACTCTCAACACTAGAAGGGGTAGAAGGGCGTGGTGAAGCTCCGGGATGGGACTAGAAAGAGTGACAAGCTATTTACTTACTCGAACCTACATCAATCCAACCTGTTGGTTGGTTAATTCACCTTCTGGAGCACCCTTAGTGCTAGAACAAGCCATAGGCAACTCTAAACTCACATGACTCACCACGGCCCGAATTTGGGGGAAGCCACCACCTTCCCCCATATAATCTATTTCGTGCCTCTCCGCGGCACCCACATCCGAATGGTTTTTTGTCCCGGGACTCACAAGGAAGAGTCCCGAAATTGTCCCAGTTTGGACTCCCGTGACTTTGCGTGATCATAACTCTTTGCTCAAACCTTCAATTGGGATGAGGTCTAAAGCAAACTTGTAGCTCTCCTCAAGAGCTTTTCAACAGTGTGTCGCACTTCACTGCACGCACCAGGGTCGGGTCGATTCCTGACTTTTAATGGTCGTGAGTCAAACTGCCAATTTGACTCCCGGCCCTTCTTTTTGTCATAACTTGTGTTGCAAATGTTGAAATGGCCCATGCGAAACCATTTTCGACATCTAAATTTTGATAGCTTTCCAATGATATAAAAAACACCCCAATGCAAAGTGTTTTGACCCCTGAATTTGAACTCTAAAGTTTCAAGAGTCCTAGAGGACTCCCAAATCCCAATTTTGGGAGTGTGAGTTTTATCCTCACACTCTCCCAAAGTAGAGTTGCGATAATATTGGTATATGCAATGCAATTCCACTATGTAAAAAGCTTAGAAATTGTCCAAGAAGTCACATAAACAATCAAATGAAAAACCAAAACATTTACCTTATGTAGAATATCTTCCAAACTCAGTAGAGTGCAATGAAAAATTATGTCACAAAATTTTTTCAAGTCATTTGCCCCATGAAAAATGAAATTGCAAGTATAAAAATAACCAAATCTCAAATTAATTATATGAAGAGTTATTATGACATTTTTTTTGTTTGAGCACAATAGATTCTTCAACCAACATTCATGCATTTAATTTTTTGGTATGTTCACCGAATTTAATAAAAAATTCACAAATATAATTCACTTGTATTTGTTTGTAATTGATTTATAGTTAACTTTTAATTCATTATAATTCATTTTTTATTCATTTGTATTTTGAGTAAGATCTCAAAAAAGTTCCTTGGATGATGAACGTATGGAAGTTTCCATAAAAACTTCTTTGAAATAAGTCCCCAAAAGGGTATAAATAAATGTAGGACCTCATTACTTTTAGTTTGTTCAATATTAGTTTTGGGTATGATCATTGCTTAATTTGGCTATGAAATTTTGAATACCATAGTTTTGTTCTTTTCATGTTTCCATGTGTTTTGTCATAATAAATTTTTTATTTTATATTGTGCATAGTTCATGTTCATGTTTTTGATTTTCATGTTTGGTGTGTGGACTTATAATTAGGATTGTTTTTTATGAGGGTTGGTTTGTGTATTTCAAAACTTTTATTGTCTCAACAATTTTCATGCCCATGATAGGTGGTGGTTTTTCACATGCATACTTAATTGTGCATCAATATTTTGATTTACAAATAAAAACAATAAAATATTTAAATGAATTTCTATGGATAACCAAACATGTTTTTTGGAAATAAATTTCCTATACATGTGACATTTGTATGGAGTTAAATTTTTTGAACAATATCAATATAAATAACTATCTAAATGCTTTAAAGAAAATTTTGTTCCCTTGCAACCTTTTTCTTGAAAATTTCAAGACTTTGAAATTTTCATATGATATGGGTTTTCATCAAATTCACCTAAAAAATATGTATTTGCATAGGAAATGTGTTTTTGTTGTACCAAAAATTTGAAAAAAATTGCATGATTTTAAGCATTCTTTTTATTTATTTTTAAAAGGTGCAGTTCGGACACTTGGGTGCAAGCATTCAATTATGAACCACACCCACCTTCATAGGTTACAATTTTTTTTCCAATAATATTCCTGATATCTATTTTTTAATTTCAAATTTTTTTTAAATTAAATTTTTTATACTACTATTTTCAGGTTTGTAATTTTAAATTCCAAAAAATAAAGTAGGTAGGTATTTAAAATTTCCAAAAATAATTAAATATGAATATAAGAATTTCAAATGTTTTTATTTCATTAGATTGATTTCAAAATTTTAAGATATGTATATCAATATATTGAACATAACATTGTATTAAAAAAATTCCATTTGTAAAAAAATCTAAAATGTAAAATACGCAAAATTAAGCAATGGTTTCAACTATTTTAACACATGTTTGCAAAACTGCACCCACTTGGCATAGTTAGTTCAAGGATTCAAAACAACATGTTCATAGTATTTTAACCATTTTTTTTTAAATTATGAATTTAATATGACATCATATTATCTAAATTGGCATAGAACAACCCATTGCAATTATAATAATGTAAATTGAAAAAGAATCCAAAGTTGGATTTTGAATCCTTTAAAAGTTCGTCATTCCTTATTTGGTATTTCGATCATGAATGACCTTACAATTACTAAGAGCCTTGAAGAGGTTGGCAATGTTACAAAAGGAATAATCATATTAATTATTAAAAAAAGAACATACAACAAAAAGGAACATTAAACATAAACAGCAAAGAATGTAGAAAATGCGAAGGTGAAAATTAGACTTGGATGGTGGGTACTACTCACCAAATTATTTTTCACTATCTTGAACATAAATTCACCCAGATAATTGACAAGATATAAAACATGGAAGTCACAATTGATAGAGTGGTATCAAATATTTTATACCATTACCATGTTTCAAATGTGTTTATGGCCCTAGATTTTAAATGAATTTTACATTTACAACTAATAACTTTTGTATTTTTAAGTTCCTTTGGGTCCAAGTTTCTTTTTTAAATATTCAAAAACTCTTACCCATCAACATTGTCATCAAAATTCAAAGGTCTTTTGATTTCATCATTGTATTGACATTGATTTGGAAATTTTACATTGATTAAATAATTGAACAAGGAATCAATTTTTAAAAAAATGTCAAGCACCTTTCCTTCCTCAAACAAGTCTTAACTTTATTGACAAACAAGAGGTAAATTGTGAACAATATCATCATTGTCAATGCCATCCACACAAGCCATCAAAATTCTTGTTTCAATAGAATTATAACATGCAAAAAACTATAGGATTGTTATGATTAACATCACCTCCAAAAAAACAAATCATCACAAGAATTTACAACATTTGGACACACAAATCTAATAATAAAAATTAATACATTGTCTTAAGAAAAATTACAAGTTTAAGTAAAAAATGTTGCAAATATAATATCAAGTTTCACAAGAAAACAAAAATTTGGAATTAAAAATTTATCAACAAACACAAAATTTAATCTTAAAAAATACAAATAGATTGTGAAAAATATACAGACAAAGAACACACAAATTGTAGCAACTATTTAAAAGAACTAAACATTCAAATCATGTACAAAATGTTAAATCCAAAACAAGGTTGATGTACCTCCACCTAAGGAAAAACAAACATGAAATGTTAGTAAAGTTAAATAAAATACCAACAATAACAAAATGAAACACAAGAAAAAGAAACATCGATAAAACAACATAAGCATATTAATATCCTCTAAAAAAACAACCACAAAGAAAAATAACAATCATGGACATTACTTTATGGAGATGTCAAAATGATACAAAGAGTTTAAAAAAACCAATGGAAGACCAAATGCTAAATACCAAATCCACATCTTGAAAAAATCTTACATGAAGGTAAGTAACGAATAAAGGCAAAAACAAGCAACTCAAAAACCATAAAAATTAGAAAAGTAAAAATAAACAACAAAAAAAATGCCAATATCTCCTTTGAATACAAGCAAAAAAGGTATAGAAAACATATTTTAAGAATCCAAGATAAAGTGATATATACATGAAATACAAACATTGATACTCCAAACTCATTGCACAAATAAAAAAAAGTCAAAATGTAGGTTGGATAAACATCAATTGTGTTATTATACTAAGAGTAGAACACAAAATTTGATCAAAATGTTTGATCAATAAACACAAACATGAAGAAAAACCTAACGTATATTAAAGGACTCAATGAACTTTGGCTTCTACATTGTAGATTAATAATGAGCAAAATGGTAGAACCTTATAGTGACAAAATAGGAAGCACATAATAAGCATTGCTTTGGAGAAAGAAAGTTTTGTCACATGAAGGGGGAAAAGATCAAGAGCAACATGTGTATTTATAGCAAATTGAAAAAAAATCCTCATTTGATGAATCATTCTTAATTATTAAATGGAGTCAAAATCCATTCTCAACTAAAAGATGACATTGAAGCCCTTAGTGCTTGAAGCTACTAGGTCACATTCAAATAGTGCAACAACATTTCTTTTTGAAATAATACCATTGTTGATTGAATTAATGCCCAAAATCGAATCAAAATTTGGGTTGTCACAAGAAACTTTTGATGGTTTAAATTAACATTAAAATATATTGTCATGTCCTTGATTTTCAACCATAGATTGATGACATTTATCTAACATCAATAGATTTCATTCAATGCACATCTTGTTTCAACCATTTGATCAAATGGGAAGTTCCACCAAATCATTTAAATCTTGAACCATTCATTTGAAAGAGGTGTCAACCAAAGCTTTTGTTGAAGTAATATCATTGACTTGTGCCCTAATTTTTAGATGTTTCATCTCAATCATCCAAAAGGAACCTCATTTTGTGTAATGATATATTGGATTGTTAGTTCTATATTTTCATGGTTCGTATATTTTTATTAATTCCAAGGACAAGAATTTCAAGGAATTGGTATATGATGGTTTTCTAGAATCTTTTGTAGGCTCTTTATTGATTTTGCATAATCCTTCATATGGTCGTCTTTGGACAATTCCAAAAACATTTCTAAATATAACTACCTCACTTCTTTCTTAATAACCATCTCTTATCCTTATAACTATTTCACCATTTTCCTTATCCACCAACATGGATATGAAAAGGCAAATTAATATGTGCCTTTTCATGTCCATGGTATTCATATTAATTGAAATTAAATTTGATATTGACATAAATAATGACGAATTATTGATAATCATATGGGAACATAATAAGAAGGAAAATCATCATTAGTAAAGTTACTAGGTTCTTGTTTTTTGCATCCATCTAAGTACCATGTACCTAATGGCCATAACCATTTTACCTCTGTATAATACTACAACTATTCACATAGTTTGATATGAATGTGAATATTTTATAAAAATAGTGCTACTAGTTTCCAAATGTCTCAACACATATGTATTTCTTTCTTTTCGTCATATGTTTATTATCATAGTAAACATTTTATCTCAATATTTATATTAGCATCATTTTAATTCCCATTCATCATTAACATGATCTTTTTATTCCAAAATGCACAGTAGTAAACATACATACAAAATCACCTCCTTTCATTGACAAAAAAAACAATACAAAAATGTGGAGCACTTTTATAAAAAATAAATTATGAGCCCATTTTTTGTCCTCTTCTTTGTTTCCTATACTAGAATTTTTGACGATTACATGTTCTAACATTTTTTTAAAAAAATTAATTGATTTTATAACTTCTTGCCACTATCAACTTAACAATCATCAACATGCCAAGTTCAATCGCTCATGTTCATGAATTTGTGTATTCTTCACCTAACAAGTGAACTTGTTTGTATCAACCATTTGATGTCCACTTGCTAATTGCCAATGTGTCCAAACAAAACTTGGCCATTTATCTTTTTTAACATTTCAACATACTTTAAGCTTTTATTTTAAACTTGAATGGGGATACAATGCTATGTATCTATTAATCCGGAAGGTTGTTTGTTTATTTTGTTTGTTTGCTTTGTCTTTTAGACTTTTTGATGTTAAATTTGTTTCCCATGATTGGAAATCAAGCTCACTTAGCACTCAACCTATCTCTTGCTCTCTTTTTATTTTCCCCTTTCAAAACAATTTGTCCACCAAACATTAAACATTTTGGCACCAAAAAGCCGATTAGTTCATCACCTACATATTCGAATGACAACTTATACTGACTACTTATAATGTAAGCAAAAGAAAAACCAATTGGATCATCATTGAATTGATTTAATGTTTCAAGTATTCATATTTGGAATACTTTCTAGCCTTTAAGCTTGGTTGTACAATTAAAACCTTGTAAGAAGTTGTGACCAATGATTGGCAAATTAACTAATAGAAAATGCATCACTATAGCAAATCATTGTTTGTCTCACTAAAGATTCTAGCAAAAAATTCATAAGTTTCACACATAGAAATTGTATGGCCAACCAATCTTATGAACTTGATTTAGATAGGCAAACAAAATACTAGTGACCATTACACTAGTTGTGTTTGAAACTTTGGCCCACAAAATTTTGTTCTTCAAGTACATTTGTGCATGACATCTTGCATCAACGGATTAGAATGCATGGAAAAGAAAACCAATGGCATGATAACTGAATCATCAACCTTGTGTTGTTCTTCTCAATTGGTGTTGCTTTCAACCCTCCAACCTTCCTTGTTTAACTTAAACATTATGACAAAGGACCGAAAATTTAGCAAACTCATGTTTGTTTTTAAGAATAAGAGGATTTCATGTATTATGTATTTCAAATGCAATTTTGCCATATACAAATTTAAATGATTGTGTTTTGTTCTTGACCATGTAATCAAATCTTTGAGTTGTAGAGCTTGTAATGTTGGACATGTCATGCCATGCTAGTACTTTACATCCACTTTTAGACCACAAGGAGAGTTTCCTTTAATCCTGTTGGACATTTCAAAGAAAGAAGGAGCACCCTACAAATAGACACTCAATAGACAAGCATTCTCAAATCCTTCTTGGGGAGATCCTTTGATTATTGCCACTAGGGTCCTTAGTTAGTTGAACTGTACTAAGTTTATAGATGGCTTTAAATATTGGGAATTTCTTTTAATGGTGTAGTGATGTTACTAGGGAAGTTTTATCTTAGATTCCACATTGGTTGTTTCATATCCAATAATGTATTCTGCAACATTTTTTTAATGAAAAAAACCCATTTGATGTAAAATAACCATTGACATATGGACTCTGGAATCCACATTAGCACCCTTACAACATAGCTCAATCCTACAACATTTTCAAGTTTCTACCCAAATGCTTTAGAATTCAATATCACAAGTCAAAAGCACAAGTGCAACCTAGATGCCCTAGAAATTTGTTGGGGACTAGATGTAGTTACTAGGGATATTTTGTCACCAATTCCTTGTTGTTTTCTTTTTTTAAATGTGTCGATTTTCATCAATTTTCTACTGATTTCTCATCAAATGACACTAAATCTTTTTTGGGGTGATCCCTAACAATGCTACATCAAAGAACTGATTTTGAAGTAAAAGAAAAGAAAATAGCATTGCTTGTCAACACCAAAAAGAAAAAAGACCAACTATGACAAAATTGGAGCTAAAAACTATTGTGACGATGAATAATCATAGTTGACACTATAGTTGATAACTCTCTTCTATATTCCCACTATGTGTGAAGATGGCAATGCCTTCTTCCTTCTTGTAAACTGTCATGCTCTTATTCTGGCCACTTTCAGCTGTCCAATGGAATGATCAGTGAACTTTGAAGTAAATCACAATAGAGGTCACTTGATGAAACCCTAGTCACTTTGTTAGCCTCTCATGAGGATTAAATAATGTATATCCGACTTAAGTTAGTCTTAGTTGGACCCTTGCACATCACCCAATGCAGCAGGGCTTAGCCAATTTTTAATCAGACTGACCAGAGTGAACCAGCACCGACCAGTGCAACCATCCACTGGATGCCCGTTACGACTCAATTGTGGAGGAACTTGAAACTTAGTTAATATTTGGTTTCACCTTGGTAACCCATTTCAGTCAAAAGTAAAGTAGGCCCTATAGATAGATAGGAAAATAGGTAACTACTAAGTAAGTAGATGGTTTTATACATTCATAAGGGCTCTTTTTACTACTCACTAACAACCTGCTTGTGGGTTGTTACGAGGTAGATAGTAAAAGAGCAACTGAGCTTAACCATCATGGTTAGCTAGGGAATTGAAACCCGACAGAAAACTGTTTCCTGACCACTTACCATCCATCCTTCATAGTGTGCTGGTGGGTGCTAGTAAGCTCTGGCCAATCTGACTCTGTTGCTATATAGAGAAGTATTTGTAGATTCATGGATGTTCTGATGGCCTGGGATCAGACCTTGACTCAAATCACAACTTTGGCTTGAAAGTTGATGCCTCTGCCATTCACCTCCCCATACCCTCAAGCAAATGAATGCAGAGACTTTGGTTCCAGTTTGGGGCTTCTATTTCAAAGCTGAGCCAGCGGATTCCATTGTCAAGATGCTTTCTGATTGGCATTCAACAAAAAAGCATGGAAGGAGCTGCAGCTGAAGTTTGTGAACAAGACTGACAAAATGACTTCTCTCCGCCTGCCCCCCCCTCCCCCACCTCAGTTTCTACTCTGCCTGGGAAACCAGTTCCCGACAATGTTTCCGAGAAGTAAGAAGTCCATGCTACTACTGCCCATCTGCTTGATTTCCAGGACTTTTTTGTCTAGAGCACATTGGGCTGACTCATGGCTCATGTCAAATCTGTTGTTTAGCCATTTGTAAAACCGCCCATCTGCTAACAAAACAAGGGCATAAGTATCCCATCTATCTATGAAGGAAGGTAGTTTGTTTTGTTTTGTAGTTATGATATACACTGAACCAGGATGCTTCAGATCATGTTCTTGGTGTCTTTGGAAAGCTCTCCACGAGGAGGGGTGCATGGGCTTGGTTCCATGACGTTTGGACTTGCGGTGCAAAAGTTCTTGAATATTGAATGAATTCTTCACTAAAAATTAAATTAAATTTTAGGTGAAATTTTTGGAGGAATTGGAATGTGCCTGTGGTGTTGTTGGAAAGATCTTGATGAGCAGAATTTAATGGAATTTATTTGGTAAGATTTGGATCCAGAATGTGAGAGATATTGATTTTTAAGTGATTTCTGCCGCTGAAAATTCAAATCAATTCCCCAAAAAACCAGGTTTTGGAAGGAAAAATCAGTTGAGGACGCGGTAACACTTGGGCCAACGGCACAGGCCACACTAGTAATGTAACTAAAGAGTGGGCCACTCTTTGGTGTTGAAGGGCTGCTAATACCTTGCAAACACAGGACACCTACTACGGAACCTTCAGCAAGAGGGGCTGATTCTGCACAGAATTAACTAAAGAGTCTAACAAATGGTATAATAATCTGGCCCTGTGTTTA
>Ga0116231_10000391_pt1 | contig 73327 bp, 56 predicted proteins | sample S1TSphgellanicum_2_FD_89695 | JGI IMG/M metagenome (GOLD analysis project Ga0116231, IMG submission 89695) | Host-associated microbial communities from peat moss isolated from Minnesota, USA - S1T2_Fd - Sphagnum magellanicum MG | ecosystem: Host-associated > Plants > Peat moss > Unclassified...
AAAATATTCATTGGTTGAAAAACCAACTATTTTCCTAATTTGAAATGACGAAATTTGAACTTTCCTAATTTGAAATGACTAAGTTATTTTTAAGTGTAGATTTTTTGTTTTTATCAACATGCATATTTATGTGCCAATGTGCATATGTTGCAAACATTTTTGACGAATTTCAAATGAATGATTATAACCTAGTGGCCATAGCCTTTTCAAAGAATGCCAAGTTTGGAAAGGATGAAAAAGGGGAGGATGTTAATTTGACCTTGTGTGACTGAATTATCAACAAGTTGATTTACATCACCAATAGTCATTTTGATCTCAAATACGACATAATGGGGATATTTAATAGATACATGAACATGCCCAAAAAGACACATTTGGTGAAGGGTCATCATATTTTGAAGTATCTTAAAGGTACTTAGGATTATGATATATTTTATCAATATTGGGATGGAATATTTGAAGGGTTTACCAATTCAAACTAGGTTGGTGATAATGATGAAAGGAAGTTTACTTTTTGCTATTTATTCAAGCTTGGAAGGAGCCCCGTATTTTGAGTTTAAAAAAACAACTAATTGTTGCATTCAACTCAACTAAGGCAAAATATCAAGCAACATTTGAAAGTGTTTAAAAGACAATGTGGCTAAGAGTGTTCCTTACACAATTTAGTGTGTTTCAACCAAGTAGTTCAATATATGTTGACAACCAAAGTTGCATGAAGATTGCAAAAAACTTGATCTATCACATGTTTGCACCATACATATTGAGTGCATTACCATTACATAACAAAAAAAATATTTCAAGAAAGATTAAATTAAATTATGTGGCCAACAAAGATCAAATAATTGACATTTTAACAAAAAATTTAAGCCAAAATAATTTTTTGTATTTTAGAAAAAAATTGGGAATTCAAAACCTCTTTAAACTTAAGTAGGTGCTAAATGGATAAGAAAATTAGCAAAACTACCTCCTATCCAACGAAGGAGAATCACAAGGCTACCATTAAAACACACATGTGTTCACCAATATTCTACCAATTTTCAACTAGGATCAAAAAATATTTATGAGAGTAAAGGAAGGTGTTAGTATTTTATTCTCAAGAGTTCATTTGAAAGATCTTATTTTAGGTGTTTAACCTTTAGGAGTTACATGTAATTAAGGTAACCACATGAATATTTGTTAATCAACTTTTGGTTTCTAGGACTATTGGTTGTATAGAGATTAGTGTATGTTTGTTAGTTCTGCCCATAGGAAAGAAACTATGCATTTGCGCAAGATTTGGACTTGGGGATAAAATTTTGGCTCATTTATTGTTGGCCAATGTGGAGATGACAAATGTTCACATAATGGAAATTTTCACATGGATGTAATTTTCCATGTTTGGGTGGATCTAACCTTAAGTACATTAGGTTTTTAGGTAATTGAACGTTGTAGGTTTTGATAACCATCATAAAAGCTAAAAATATTCTCTTTTTCAACCAAGCTTTATGTTATTAGAATTACAGTTCTAGTTGGATTCATCATCCAAAGATGTTGTTGTTGTTGCTCTTCTTATTCCACCACTATTATGTCTTGCATGGTCTTCTTTTATCCTCTTTGCCTTCACCTCTATCATCTCCAAGATCCTTTCTTCTATTTGGCTTTTTGGAACTACAAAAGTTTGCAACAACTTGGAAGAACTTTCAAAGAATCCAAGTTGTGCATTTGTAGTCTTCTTCCTCCTAAGCTTAGCCTAAACGAGAGCCGCAGCCCTAGCTACATATGTTTGTGATATGTATATTTTCGGATTCAAGCTCTTTGTGCAAAAAAAGAAGAGATATTGCATATGTAGCAATTGTTAAATCTCATTCATTGTTGTGAAAGAATTTGGTCCTATTCATGTTTTTTGCATGATAATTCTTTCTTTCTATCCATGCCAAGTTACTGCTACCTACTGCATCTCCAATTTTCTTTTCGTCCGGTGTTGTACTATTATTGTTGATATGATGAGATGTTGGTTGGTCTAAATTGTTGTGGATTCAAATAAGATTTGCTCTTTTGTTGTTGTGCATCCAATGATTCGACCCTATCCACAACTACTTCAAAACAACAACAATTTCCAAGGACAATCCACTTATTGTTTTTCCAATAGTTTGGATTCACAACTTATACACAAAAAAAGGGTATTTTTCGATTCACAACATGGCTCTATTAGCACTAGCTAAGTACAATCTCACTACTACTACAATTGAAGCTACTTCATGATCTAAGTTCATTGATGGGTATGTGCAAGGTTTGTTTTTGTTCCAAGCATAAAAAACATAAGATTGTTGTGGGCTTTTTCCCAAACTTGATGATGATGAGATTGATTTGAAGAAAAACAACAAATTTGTATTCTTTGTTGATATAATTGGTTTTAGGGTTTGAATTTTGGAAGTTAAATTTTGTTAGAATTTGGAGTAATGATGAGTTGGGGGAAGGATTTTAACAAAATGGCTTTTCTAGGAGGAGTGAGAATTGTAACATGGATAGACAATGAGATTTTTAATGCTTTTAGATGCAAAGCAAGCGACCACAAAGAGGTCTTTATTGGAGGGCCAACAAGATTCCATTATGGTGGGGTGAAACCAACCCTTATGTATCATCATCATCATGCAACCATTAATTCTTTTAGTGGTGAAGGTCAGGGATTGAAGAGAGCTTGGTGTGGGAACTCCAAAATTCGATAGCAAGGTGTAGCAATGAAGGTCTTGAAAAGCTTCAAAGAAACAAATTAAATCATAATCCCCTATTCAAACCCTAATCTTTGTGTCTTCTTGCATAACTGTCTGCAATATTTTTGATAAATATCTTTGAATATGGGGAACATAAAAGTCATGTGAGTTGTGTCCTTCATTACCTTAAGGTGGAAAAATACATGTTCTTGATGACATGTCCCAACTCCACTATTGCAGGGACTTCTGTCAACTATGGTGAAACCGTATCTTATTAAAAACCCAACAACAATGATTGTTTTGGATTTCATCCACACACATATTGGTGGACCTCTTTGCTATGATCATTTTGCGTTCCGCACATTTGGGGTAAGAATAATATTGGTTTTAGGGTTTATGATACATTTGGTCTTTTGTATGAAAAAGTCAAGACATTTACATTTGTTTTGTAGAACCAAATACTACATTGAAACACCAACATGTCAACAAATGTGGGATAGATTCCATGTCACAAGTGTTTCTTGATTTGGGTTACGAGGTTCAAAATGAACTTCAGTTTCCAACTGAGAAGGTACAAGCCATGTGGTTTTCACCACCCAAGCATTTGCTTGATATGGAGGGTAATGAAGCTGATGGGCCATTGCCACACATCTTTATTTCTGAGCTCATTGTGAATGAACTTAGCCTTGCAACCCAAGTATTGAAACTCTTTTCCATGAGAGAAAATAAACTTCTTTTGGATAATCACAAAGACCATTGATATGTTTTTCCTTAGGATTGAGTATTGGTTGAATTTTGAATTGTGGTTACTACATGAAATTATCCACAAATACACTAGTAGTTCCACCCCACTTGCAAAACATGCTACTATTGCCAACATCTTCAATTCACTCACATGGCCCACACCTCAATTGATTGACTACTATCCTTTGCCAAGTGAAAACCTCATGAACCCTAGATGATTTTTGGCTCTTTTTCATACTACTTGCATTTGGCAGCTAGGATATTATGATTGAGGATTTATTTATTATATGGGCTGAGTGTGAACTTGTTAAGTGTGATCCAGAGAATGTGAGTATGTTGCGTGGATGTTGGTGAATGGTTACGCACTCAACCACACAACTATGTCAATGCATTGGCTAGGGTTTCTACAAGATTGGGAAGTTAATTGAATTCCTTTAGGAAATGGTATTAGACTCAACAATGAAGGAGGCATTTGCAAAGGTAATTCATTCATATCACTTTCCTAAGTTGAAAAACATATATGTTATTGCAACACTAGTGATCACACTATGTAGGAGATGACAATATCAATTTAACACTTTTAATTGCTCTTTTTTTGTGGGGGAGGGATGAATTGCAACTATGTGAATTCCTAGGACCTCAACTTTAAGTCAAAATGCCCACCTTTTTTTGATGGCACAACCAAATGTATGACCCCTTTGCTGCACATTTAGTCCATGCTTTGAGTTGTGCTCTATATAGGTTACTAGTTTCTAACAAATATTATTCTATATGTATTTATGTCAACAATAGTTCAAAAGTGGTCCTTGTATTGTCTTGATTTTCTATTGTTACCTTCAAGATTTTCTTGGCCTCGTTTTTGCTTGTTGGCAATGATGAAACCCTATGGCCCAACTTGGATGTGGTAAAAATTGATCAGGTAATCAATTTTCTTTTGAAAATTTTGAATTTTGTGGTATCCAGATACATCAATCTATCATGACCCAAACAAAAAATTATGGTGTTAAAGTTCACATAGCCTATCAACCTATATGTACAGTAACCCATATATGAATATATTCCAACTTTACTCTAGTTTCAAAGGTTCAAAGCAAATAGTAACCTTGTGGGGATGTTTATGTGAGCAAATTATATTATAGTGTTTTTTGCCCATATGCATAGTGTGTTTGGATTAGACATTTCAATTTTCAGTTTTTAGTATTCAAACATTTTAGTTTGTAGTTTTCAGTATTCAAACATTTCAATTTTTATTTTTCAACTTTTAGTATTCACACATCCAAATTCAGACATTTTAGTTTTTAGTTTTCAACTTTTAGTATTCACACATCCAAATTCAGACATTTCAATTTTCAAATTTTCAAATTCCAAATGCTTCACATAAAGATTTCAAAATTAAATTTTTCTTATTATTTTGTCATATATCCATGTCAATTTGGTTTCTATCTTCAACTTACTTCTCATCTTGGTTTCTGATTTGGTTGGATCTCTTTTAAAAGTTTAGTTCAAAGTTGTATAATTTAAGGGGTTTTTTTTGTCTATCTATTATTTTTCGATCTCTTCACACCTGATCCCACTATGCATACATTACACTCATAGGTTGAAAAAACATTACTAATCATTGACCCGGTCGAGAAAATTGATGAACATTTGCATGTATTTTTTCTTTATTTGGTTAATTTTTAATTTGAATTATTTTAAGTATCTGATTATGTGTCAAATGTAGCCCTTGCCCCCTATTTCTCTATATCCATGAAACCATTTAATGCATCTTTAATTAGTTGTAACTTGTTGTTAAGTTAAGCCTAGGTTACTACTAATCTAGAATATTTTAAGGTTTAAGCACAAGTGGCAAGGAACCTTAAAAATTGTACCCTAAAATCAATCTAGATCTAAACCTTAATCCACTATAGACTTAAATGTAGTTGTGAATTTATATAAATGTAAACCTTGATCCATTAAATAACCCTAGATTTAATACAAACCTAACCTTAATCTAAACCCTAATCTTGTACACTTCAACACACCTATTATGAAGGTGATGAATTATCATGGTTGCTATATAATGCTATTTGGTTTTGTTCCTAAAACACTTTCTTCTAGCATCTTATCTTGTCTTCTTTATAGTTTGCAAGTTTTGTGACATTTGAAGCACTTGATTTGAACCATGTTTGCAGTTTTTTTCCATTCGTTCACTTGTTTCAAGTTTATTCTATGAATTGATGAAATCATTTTAAGGGTTTTTGTTTGTACTTTAGCACACCATAGATCTATAAGTGTTCCATAATTACATTGGATTTTTGTTTTATAAAGATTTTAGTTTTCAATTTCTTGTGTATATTACATTGCAAAATATAAGCAGATTTTCTATTTGCCACATATTTGTAAGTGTTCCATAACTACCTTGGGTTTTAGTTTCATAAAGGTTTTAATTTTCAATCTCTTTTGTATATTATAGTGTAGAATACAAGCAAATTTTCGATTTGTTGTACATATTATAATGTGTAGTGTATAAGCAATTTGTTTTGTTTGTAATCATGTTGTTTTTGGGAAGTTTTTGAATTATGTTGTATGGCTCAACTAGTACCTAGCCGAAGCAAGAAAAGAATTGCACCTATGAATGTTGAAACATGTAACAAAAAATGTTTGGTGCATGTTTTGAAGGTTATATTGTCAATAGGTATGGGTTTACAGATGTTCTTGGAAGTGGGTTTAAATATATCCATTGTGACTTAACAGATCCAATTGGATACTTGAGAATAGTTCTAACTATAAGGTCCAACTTTGTTTATACCTTTTCCCCTCACTTGAATATTTGGTCCTTCATATGAGTGCTCAATTTTGGGGTCATTTTCAAAAACATCTTTGAGAAAGGAGATTGGAAATTTTTATTAAAAGTTGGGGCTACTACTATTATTGAATAGATAAACCTTTTTCTTGTTTGCTTGCATTTTGTCCCTACACATTTTGTCCATGATTTCATCCAAATAGCAAATTTGGAGTTAAGCACCATGGAGTTAGTGGTCACTAGGATATATGGTTGATCTACGAAGGCTTTTATCTTAGTGGTTGCAGACGGGTTGGTCTGTAAGGATGCACATGCATTGTCATTTGATCTTGAGTTCTATGCACAATACATGTAGTTATGCAACAATGTTGGTTAAAAACATTGGAAGCTTTTGGTTTGGTGAACAATAGTTGGTAACTAATTATGTTACCATCTTTATGATTTTTGCTCTTGATGCTACAACTATTGAAAGGTTGACTGAAGTCCACAACAAAAGGACAAAAGGTCAAAATTTCACAACCAACTTTGAAGTATGTTGAAATTTGAGTCACTTGTGTGTTGAAAATTTTCTTATTTGGAAATAAACATAATGAAATGAGTTACGGATGTTGATTCCATGGATTTTAATGTTGTGATTATAGGTTGCATGGGGACATTGATAGTCCCAATTAATGTAGCTTGCTTGATAATGTTTGTGAGAAATGTCATCTCCCATATCTCACAAATAGAAATGCTAGTTATTATTGCTAGGTTTGTAAGTGTATAACTTTTGTTCAATCTTAGCTTCACATTGCTTACAAAATCAACCAAGTTAGCAGTGAAGAATTTGATTACACATTGTGTGACCCATGGATTGAGCCATTACTTGGACACAAGCTCATCAATCTTAAAGATTTCAAATCAAAACAAGGTTTTCTCCTTTGCCTATTTAGAAAAAAGAAACCTGAAGGCAAGTTTGTTTTAATTCCCATAGCAAAGACCTGGAGGGTTACTCTAGTTTGAAAATAGATAGAACTGGGAAAAGTATAGGAGTAACAGAAGAGCAAGAAATAAATTCCAAAGGCAAAAGTGTAAAGGCAAAAGAAGAAGTTTGTAGTTCAAATTAATATGTACAAATGATAGTTTAATTGGAGGATCACATTTTGAAATGTCATTTGTATAGTTTAATATTTTATTTTTTTGTGGACACGAATTTACTGTACATATTTTGTTTATACATAATATATTGATTTTTGAAAACTTACAACTTCAACTTGCAATTTAAACTTCAATACGTATTTAAATTATGACTTCTTTTGAAGTTGCAACTTTGTCTGAATTTTCAAATTTTTGTTGATTGAATCAGAGCTTGGATTCAAAAACTTGTTTTGAAAAACTTGCAATTTGATTTGAAAATTAGACCCTATCATTGATAGTGCAAATTCAAAGGTATTAATATTTTCAAATATCAAAATATCATAAATTTTTTGAAAAGTTAACAAAGAAATAATCTATAGAATTAAAATTCCAAAGATAATATTTAAATTGTTTAAGCAACATTAAAAGACAAGAATTGAACTAAATTGGAAAAAGATTTTCCATATAAAAATAAATAAATAAATAAATTACAAGAATCGGAAATAAAATATAATATAAAAATAATAATTTATAAAATATATTTTCAAATAAAAGATTGAAATTGATTTGACAAACATAAAATAAAAATTAAAAATTCTTAAAATTCAAGTGAATATTTTAATAATTTTAAGTAAATTTTAAAATTTTATTTTAAAAATTAATTGTAATTGAAAAAATTATGTGGACTAGAAAAATTAAAATGAAATTAAATAAACTTTTAACTGATTTTTTCTTTTGGAAAATTTACATTGATTTCAATTCTTGTTTGGTTTTATATCAATTTTCAAACATAAATTTCATTTAGTTTTCAAAATTCAAAGTTAAATATAATCAAATTGAAATTTGAGAATAACACATAATGAACATAGATATTAAATTAACCAAACACAGTTTACAACAAGTTCAAAATTTTGAATCTAAAGTAGGAGATTGTTTATTTGATTCAATAGCATATTTATTAAATTATTCAATAAGTTCAAAATAAATCCAAAAAAATAGCATGTGTTCTTTACAAAAATGTTTTAAAATTGATACATTTGAACATTGGAATGTTGTCAATGTGAATTAAATCCAAAATTTTTGCATGATTTGCATCATGGAGAATTAATGGAAGAAGTTATTTATATATAAAAAATGTCATTACTTGCTTTGAATGGAGGATTGTGGGGCAATTTCACTGTGAAACATTGGATATCAAAATATTTATAATGTCTTATTCACATTTGGAACAAAAGTAGCTGTTGAATTATGGTGAAAGTAAGAAATGAAAATGCGAAACATGCTTTAAACATTTTATATGCAAACAACCATTTTGAACTTGCTATACCATGTGACCATATGATAAAATTTTCAAATATTCCCACTTGTGCTACATATGACACTAAATTAAAAACTCATAATATCAATAATGAAAATAATGAGGTTCAACATAAACAAAAAAGTTTTAGTTGGAATTTTGGATTAAATAAAAATTTGTTAGAAATAATAAAAATCCATCCTAAATGGTTACCACAAGAAATTGCACTAGCTTTTATTTAAAAATATCCATATTTAGGTTTAAACACATCACAAATTAAATGTCATCTTAAGCATCACAAAGGTAAGTAATCATTAGTAATTAGGGATGCATGGGGGACTTCACCATTTTTAAAGTTAATTCAAACTTAAACCTTTTTCAACTTTAAATGGGTTTATATGTAGAAGGGATGTTTATGGGTGTTTCCTTGTTGAGTGGAAAATGACAAAAAAAGAGAAGGGCAAAGGTCATGAAAGAATGAAAGAAAAAGCCATGAGACAAACTATTGCTATCAAGGAGAGGAAAGGAAGCAAGATGGTGACGGGTAGGAATGAATAACATGGACAAGTAGGGAACATTAAAAGAAAAACAAGTATTTTCAATTGGTCTCTGCAACTAAAATTTCATTAGTCACCTTGGACAAGTTGCATGAAACATTAATCGCAAACGACAAGGGGTACTAGATGAAAGAAAAAGTCAACAAATACAAGTTCATCCTTTAACTCCATTGTATACGTATTGTCACATGCGACTACAATGCAACTATTTTGGTCACAATTGAGGCAAATGATGTGTTGCCACATGTTTTAATATTGAGTTATTTAGAATATAATTACTATTATTATTTTGAAATAATTTAGGACGTTCAATTCAAATGCTTGGATGATCTTATATTATGACACGTGGCCCAATGTAAATATGCCATATGGCACCTTAAGATGAATTTAATACAAAATATTAATATTAGGTTGGTAGGTGTTTAGGTAGGTACATAAATAAATGCCTACAAACCTAGGTTACATACCTACCTACCTACTTACTTAGGTGAAAAGGTAGGTAAATAGGCCTACCCTCCTAGCCTAAATACCTACTCATATAAGTAGGTAGGTACATAGGTTGACCTAGGTGGGGAGCTCATATTATGTACCTATTTAGCTAGGTAGATTAATAGGTTGGGGAGGTTGATAGTTTAAAATTGTGCATAACCTTTTTTTTTGTTTTGGGTTAAGCCCTTTGATTGGTTCATCCTATGTGCACAACTTTCTTAATGTGAAATTTGATGACCACACCCCTTGTTTATATAATGTTCAAAATCGGAATGGAGAATAAACAATATGGGATAAATTTTGAAGTTGCAACTTCTTCACAAACTAAATTGCAACTTGAAAACTTTCTTCATGTTTTTTCTTCTTAGTTTTTAGATTTATAAACAATTCAAATACATGGCTCACTAGATAATTAAATAATAATTTAATTAATAATGATTAAATTTTACATATACTTAAAATATAAACTATACACTACAAATATTAAGTATTCATTATCACTATTTAAATAAATAATAACTTCTTAATATTTTACTAACTAGTTATTTAGTTTCTCACAAGTTGTTAATACATAATTCAAAGATAAATAAATAACTAAAATAATTTTAAAAATATATATAGTCCAATTATACATGATATAATTAATGTAAAATAATTTAATTACTTCAATTTTTTAATATATTATTTTAAATATATATTTCAAATTATAAATAATGAACGAACAATTGTTATTAAAACGATTCCTACATGATTTTTAAAAATCTTAATATTAAAATAGTTACTTAATTACTATGTAATTAAATTTATTATTACAAAAACATTTATCACAGGTAAGTAATTACAACATTTTTAAAAATAAAAACTTAAATTACTTTATAATAATTCTTGAAATTATAATCATTACATAATTATTCTAACTACATTATAATATTTCCAAAATTTTAATTCAGATTTAAATTTACAAATTATGGATTTTGAATACTTATGTTCAATTAAAAAATAATTATCCATATACTATAATTAATTCTTATCTCAAGTAATTACAACGATTTTAAAGCAAAGTAACATTAATTACAGTAATTGATTTCTTTTACTATAAGAATATAAAATATATAATGTAAAAATATATGTTTTTAAAAAATTATTTAGTGTAACTTATAACTAATAAATATAATCATTTATAATTATTTATAAAAGTGATTCGTTATGGATAACATTAGTAGAAAAGAGCCTTAAAACTCAATCAATAATTTTTGGAATTGAAATATTAATTTTAGATTCCAAAAAAACAATTCAGAATTCAAATATCAATTTTTAGATGAAATAAACCTTTGAGTTTAAATTTAAAATTTCAGAATTTCAATCTCAATTTTCAGATTCAAAATTGAATTGTCCATTTTTAGATTGAGTTAAAAGTTTCTGAATTGAAATATTAATTCTGAGAATGCAAAATAATAATTTGGAATTGCAATTTCAAGTTTCAAACCAAATAAGTTCTTTTATTTACATTTTAAAAATAAAAATTGAAATATTAATTGTTAGAATCAAAAATAATAATTTAGAATTCAAAAATCAAAATTTTGATCACATAAGTTTTTTGAATTTAAATAAAATTTTAAAAAATTCAAATAATTTTTTAAGGACTTGAAATAGCAAATTTCATATTCAAATATCAAATATCAAATTCACTAATTCTTTAAAGTCTTGAAATAGTAGTTTTCAGAATTGAAATATAAATTTTCAAATTCAAATAGTTTTTTTCAAATGAAAATAATTAAACAAATAATTCCAATAAAAATTTTAAGAATTAAAACTAACAATTTTTAAATTCAAATTTTTTAAAATTCTATATATAAAAAATGAATTCCATTAACAATTTTCATTTGAAACATCGATGTTAATGTTTAAATATAATTTTCATAATTTGAATTATAATTTTATACTCAAATATAGTTTTTTGAATAAAAATATAAAATTTAAGAATTCATACTTAAAACTTCAATTCAAAAATTTATTTTCAAATAAAATGTTTCAGAATTGGAATAACAATTTTAGGTTGAAATATAATTTTCAGAATTGAAATAAGAATTTTTAGTATTGAAATATTAGTTTTCAGATTTGAATAACAATGTTCAGAGTTCAAATATTGATTTTTAGATTCAAATAAAATGATTCAGAATTGGAATAACAATTTTTAGACTCAAATAATGATTAAAATTCAAATTCACATAAATATTTTTTAAATTCAAATATATATACATTTCATAACTGAAATATTAATTTTAATACATACATAAAAATACACCCCTATGTCACCATAGAATACCTTTGAGATGTGACTAATTTGGTGACTATTGCGACTAATGGGACATATCAATATATTTATGGATGAAAATAAACATAAAAGCCATCCAATGGATAGGATGAAATTTTTCAATAGTTGCATCATTGTTGTAAGAGTGACCAAAATAATTGAAATTTGATCTTATAGTTGTAAATACTCTCAAACTTAGTCACAAATGACTACAAGTCGGATGTAATTGCAAACAAAGTGGTTACATTTTGGTTGATTTCTACTAGTGGAAAAGGGTGAAAGGGAGAAAGGGAGAAAGGAGGAAAGGGGGATATAGGAGGAAACCTCTACAAAAGAATGGGATCATCTACTTTTCTTTGTACCAAGGTGATTTGTAAATAAAACATTGGGGAAAGAGGTTGTGGGAATGTTGTGCACAATAGGAAAGAGTCATTGTATGTTTGTGTTAACTTGATCATGTTATAACTTAGTTTTAGTTAACTTTGATGGGAGCCATAAAAGGAGAACAAAAGTAGATAGTAAGAACTACATATTGGAACTTGATAGGAAGATGAAGTTGTAGGGTGAATAAGGTGTGGAATTGGTAGTGACAAATAAGGGGTCCAAAATTTGAACTCATAAACGTAGTAGATCTTCGTAGAATTGCTAAAGGAAAAGAGAATGAACCCACTAAAACTTAAGCAAATAAGTATACCTTAGAACGCAAGGTGTAACATTTTGCTTAACAAATTCAAGCCCTTAACCATTGCACCATTTTTTAAACAACTGATAATTTTTATAACCACATCATTATGAACATTTCCTCCTATCTTACCTATCTAACCTAATCTATTTACCCTAAACTACCTTAGGTTATTATAGGCTAGGCTACCCTATGTGTTATTCTAATTTTTTTAAACCCTAGGTTATTCCAAACTATTTTATTTTTCGCTATTTAAAGTTATTTTACCTTAAATTATTTTTATTTTTAAAATTTTTTCTAAGTTAATTACCTTACCTTAGGCTAATTTTAGTTATTCTAAATTATTTTTTATTATTTTAGGTTATTCTATCTTAGGTTATTCAAGGTTATTTTAAGCAAAATTATCTTAGACTTTTCTACCTTGGGCTATTCTAGGTCATTCTACATTTGGATATATTTTCATTATTCTACTTTAAGTTATTATAAGTTATTTTTAAATATTTTAATTTATTCTATATTAAACTATTTTTGGTTATTGTTGGTTATTCTACCTTAAGTGACTATTGGTTATACTACCTCTAGGCTATTTTATTTTAGTTTATTTTAAGTTATTATTAGGTATTTTATGATAGTCCACTTTAAATTATTATGAGTTTTTATACCTTAAGATATTTTAAATTATTATCAATTATTCTATCCCTAGGCTATTTTATCCCAAGTTATTTTAATTTATTATTGGATAGTTTAAGATAGTTTACCTTAATTTACCTTAAGCTATTATAAATTATTCTACCTTAATTTATTATAAATTATTATCAGCTATTCTACCCTAGGTTATTCTAAATTAGTTTTGGTTATTATATTTTCAATTAATTTAAGTTGTTTAACCATAGCAAAAATGTCTAATCATGGAACAACATTTTTGGAATATTGTGTTTAAACTAGTTAAAGGTGTACCTAAAGGTTGCCCAAATTACCTAAGGTATTTAGAGGCTACCCATGCTTAAATTACTTAAGTTAACATGACATGTTGCATACATTAATTAGGCATTAACACATGTACATTTGCAACTATGATATATATTTGTAATTCAAGTTTAATCACATGCCACATGTTGTCCAGTCACCTATAAATTACATTACTAGTTACAAAAACAACTAAATTTTCATTTAATGTTGGACATCACTAGTCATAGTTGCAAGTTATGATTGCATGTGTGACTTAAAATTATTTTCCAATTGCATATGTGATTACAAGTCATTTTGACTATGGTGCCATGTAGAACAATCACATTGGTAGTCAAAAAAAGGGTGGTTTGTAAATAAATCGCAAACACACGGGTTGGTATGAACATGATTCCTTATAATGTTCCTATGTTAATTAGGTTAAAGGATTGTCATTTGGCACTATATTTTGTTGATATAGTATCAACTTACCCTCTCCCTATTAGAGATGCTCTAATTTATTTGAGCCTAAAATTACAATAATTGACCCCACATTACACATTAGTTAATAGTATGCATAATTCAGCCACATGATGGGTGTGAACTTAAACCAATAATTCAAAGGTCTTGGTGTCCTTAAATTTGTAGTGCCTAATCATTGTTTGTGCATTTATTGTTGTATCGCCCTTTTGATTAAGTCATTCATCACATTGTGTGGTGGTGGTTTGCCTAGTGTTAACACATTCTCCTTTTGCATGTTTATGCCTTTCATACAATGTAGGTATTATGTGTAAACAATCATACATGAAACCTAGCCTATGGCTTTGTCATAAGTTTAAAGGATTTTAATGTTTAAGGTTAAATTTTGTGTCTTTGATGAAGCATAATGTGCTATGGAGGTTATGACTTATGAGTAATGGATTGTGTTGGCTTCTTCAATGTACACACCATAGTCCAATTGTTCAATGATGGAAAAAAATTGCATCAAGGTGTCTTTACCTGCATGGATGAATGATAATTAAACGTGTGTTATTTGTTAGACTTTCTTTTCCTCTTTTGATATGTATAGATAGATGTACTATCATCTAATGAAAATATCATTGAATTATGTTAGTTTAAAACAAGCCAAAAACATTGTAAGCTAGGGAAGTGGGAACTCCCAAAAGTCAATAATTGCAAGGATACAAAATAAAATTCTAAAATGGCAAGTTATAGAATTGAAAAGTTGATGAAGTGACAAGTTGACAAAATGAATGAAATATAGACATAGCAATTATGAAAATATGAAGGTATGGAAGTATAAAGGGATGTTGTAGATAATGTAAATGTGTGTTAATAGATGTTTTGGTAAAACTTAAAAGCAAAAAAATACACACATTTGTAATTTTATGACCATATGTGAAGGTTTGCTCTCAAAATTTACACAAGAAAAACTTCTAGATATGCAAACATTATGCAAACTATGGTATATACTTAATTAAAAGCATTATAACAAAGGAAAAATGTTAAACCTTCAATAAGAAATGGTTATAATCACTTTCAAATGGAAATCAAATAAAACCTCTTGAATTTGGAAATCTTCACTATAGCCAACAAGCCCCCCAAACTAGACTTGATTGAAAAGTACAATAACTTTCAAATCACTAATGAGTTCAATCATAAACAATCATCACATTTAAATATTTTGCAATGAAAACAATTTGTTTCAATTTTGAGTTAATATAAAATTCAAGGACCTTTCACATGGGTAGCACATGATGGTGTGCCATTAATTCCAATTGTAATATTGATGTGAATATCCAAAATGCATGTTGCAACAACTTAATAAAAAATGTAAAAATTTAGAATACATTGGTGGTGGACCATTGTTAGATATCACCTAGTTTGCAATTGCTCTAGTAAAACATGTATAATAATCAAAAACATCATTTTATTCAATCTACTATATAAGCTCCCTATTGAACCTAATATATATTTTTTAGAAATTTCATTGAACATCTACCAAAAAAAATCATATCCTTGACATTTGACCTTCATGGATGTCAACAAAACTATTATATCAAAATTGTACTTATTTTTCCCATGCCAATATTTAATTAAATTTGAACCCCTCAACAAAATTAGGTGGTCATGATTTCTAATTAATAAATATATATCTAGCATGATGATTTTTCCACATATGATAATTAGAGACCCATTAAATAAGTACCTCTAGCAACATGCACATTAAATATCAAATTATCTCAAGAAGTTAAAGCCAATGTTGTTCAATTATCTAATTTTAGATTTGACCTTTGAATATCAATGTACATATCTTTTATTAATTTAAAACCCTTCTTTTGGAAGGTTATGTATCCAATAATTTCAGTGTTATTTTACTTGTCAAGATGATTAATGTTATACATTCAATTTTTAATTTCTTTCTTTTGGAAGTTTTGAATGAGTTGATTGACAATCCCCCAAGAATATATATATATATATATATATATATATAAAGTAAATACATGAATGGTTGGACCAATAATGGTGTCACAATGCAACTTTCTATAAGGTCATTTCAATCAAAACCCTTTTGAATGGTACTAAAATCAATGTTTTATTCAAGGGATTTTGGTTTTAAGCTATTAACTTAAATATGAGAAAAATATAACTTAAAATATAAATGTCCTTAAGTTAAGTGGATGGATTTTGAAATTCTAACACATGGATTAATTTGGTAACAATGAAATTTTTTGTGAAAATTTTCATTTGAGATTTTTTTTGCAAATGTTTCTAAAGGATTCAATATGTGTCTTGTGCCAAATCATGACAAATCTATCTTAAATGAAGTACTCTTAAAAAACATAATTGGGATCATTTTGTTAAAACAAACCAAAACTATTCATGTGACTAACCCTTTAAGAATGGCTAGGCTAATCAAAATGGTGTGACCAAATATGATTCATCATTCAAGGATAATAATGTTAAAATCATGATTTACATTTCAACATAAAAAGTAATTAATTTTTGTGACCCAAAAATATGTTGCATGATAATATTGTGTAAAGGTGTATTTAAGAAAATTCCCATAAATATGTCATTGAAAAAAATTTGAAGACCTTCAAAGAGTCATTAAGCAATGAAACACATGTTACACACACTAAACATACTTTTGAATATTCCATGCTCATTAGATTCATTTCAAACTTTTCCAAATGTTCTGAAATACATTAGCAATAACATTGTGTAAGTTCATTAAAAAAAAATTCAACACCAATATAATTGATGGCTTGAAACAAAATAATAATAGTAAGTAGTTTCAACTATGCAAGGATCGGCTTGTTTTAGCAAAAATGCATTCAATTTGTAAAACTCTAGCTATGGACTTTGTGATGGTCAAATTTGATGGATTTTTCTAGAAGTTCATTTCATTTTGAAAAGAATTTTCATCTTTATATTGGATTTGTGCACACATGTAGAATAGAATGTCATTAATTAGACCCAAACATACATGGATTAGATGAAACTAGAATTGATGGTTTCTTATTGTTTAACTATTTAATCATTCTTGGGCTTGAAAAAAACAAATTAGGAAATTGACTTATGAACATGTATTCATCTATCATTTTTAATCAACTCATTTATGCATTCACCCTAAAGGTTGTGCAAATTCAAGTTTTAATTCTAATTTTTACAACTACACACTAGCCTCAAAATGCAAAAAAAAGACATGAACATTGAAAGAAATTAAGTAACTTGGAAGAGAATTCGACTTTGATTCTTTAAAAAAATTTGCCCAATGCAACACAAGCTCCTTGTCCCAACCACATCCCATAGAAACGTTGATAGCACTCATAACATATTAACATGTTTTAAACAACACATGACCAAAGCAAATACCTTTGTATAGGCTCCTAACTTTTATTTAAATAACTAATTTCCAAAGGAAATGTGTCTGTACCATGGGCCTAGCCATCAATAAATAAAAACTTGCAAAAACAATTGTTGCATTTGCAACATGTAATAAAACATGCAAGTCCATTTTGTGACCATACTATGAAACAATTTTTGGAAACACAAAGACATCAAGGTCTAGAGTAACCTTTGTAGCCAAAATTTTGGATAAAATAATGTGATTTTTGTGTATTAAACAAGAACATTCACATATGTCATTCAAAAAAAATCTCATATGCTTGAATATTTAAGATATTGAATATGTACAATTATCATTTATATTAACCATAACATAAAATTCGTGCAATTTTTGTTTGAACTTATGAAAACTGAATTTCGCATGAAATTTGTATGAACCTATGAATAATGAATTCGTAGAAGCTTCGTAAGTTTGCGATGAAGGAGGTTGTTATTAACAACAACCAAAAAAACCCCATTAAATAGACCCATAATTGTGCAACTTCTAAATTAAATGTAGATTGAATTTTTATAAAGATGTACAAGTTGCATTGCTTTTATTAGTATTGCATTGCTAAGCTCAAGATGCAACTTTCAAAGTTTGAAAATCTACCAACAATGTTTATGATCACATCAAGGAAATTGTCATTAAGTCGACCCACACTTTTGACAATGGGGACTTCTCCTTTAGCCATCACACAAGCCACAAGAAAGCTAACCACAACAATGACCTAAGTTCACCTCTCCTTACCAATCCAAGACCAAAAAAAGATAAATAATAAATGAAAAACAATTGTGCAATTGTGCCCACCTAGTGCAAAACACAAATTTGCAAGTGAAAGTACAAATGTTGACCTTTTGATGTGTCTCAAGATCAAATCTATTAAAAAGTCACAACACCATTGTTTCAAAACCATCAATTTACAACAATAGCAACATTGGTGCACCTTTGGATTTGTCAAGTGGTATATATCAAAGGTAAAAAACCAATTGATTCCCCTTTTAGAATTGCCTTAAATTTGCATTCAACTACAACTTTCATTATGTTCATAACTCATGCATATGAACCATGATCAAATAGATCTTGAAAGCAAAGTTGTAACCTTCGAAGAAACTTTTCAACTCCATGTCACATGATCAATTCAAAGGCCATTTGACCTTTTTTTCTTGGGTTTTAATACTTGAAAGTCAAATTACTGGTTTGATTTCTAACCTTTCTTTGTGGGAATGTCACTTCCATTTTCTTCCAAACAATGTGCAAAAAAATATAAAGTGCAACTAATTCATTAAAAATTAAAAGATATATTTCACTTAAATGTAAAGAGGGTGTCTACAATTCATTATGAGAACATATCTAAAATCTACTTGAAATATTTTCAATTATTTCATACATACCAAAAAATACCCTTTTATCTCAAGCATTAAATTAGAAATATTAAAAATGGCCTTCTTGAACTTTTATATTGTCCATAAGATGAACTTCAAGTTTTCAGATGGAGAATGAAAGCATATATTTTTTATATTTATACTTAAAATAGATTTTAACAATTTAAAGAGGGCCCAACTTAGATGGCGTTTGCTATTTTCACTTTTGTTTCAAAAATTTGGGACTTTGCAACATTCCAACTCCCAAAGTGGGAAAACCATTTGAGAGTGTAAGGATTCACCCTCTCACATTTGTCCAAATAATTTATTCCCAAGACACTCTCTTGATCCACTCTCCCAATGTTAGGGTCACAACAAAAATAATCACCTTGGTGAAAAAAACATAATGACAACAATAGCAAGAGCATGAAAGCTTTTGAACTCAAATATGATAGGAACACACAACACACATAGAATAGACAATTTGAACCTCAAATTCACTAGGAGCACACAACACACAAGTCAAGTTTGCAAAACTAAAAGTAACTCACACAAGGACAAATGCACAAATGCACACAAAATCATTTGCAAAAACATAAAAAAAATTAAACATCCTACACCAAATGGACATGTGATAAAGGAGGCTACCATGACATGTGGTCAATTGACATTCATTATTGTGAAGAAAAAAATTGGATATATGCTGAAAATTTTAACTTGTATGAGATAGATGATGTATTAAGCCTTGTACATATGTGAATAATGATTATATTGTAGGCATTTAAAAAATTGTTTAGGTTCCAACAATAAATAACCTTTCTTTCATAATTATAGTAAATTCAACATGCTATTGCAAATATTTTTCCACCATAACAAGTTTTATTTAATGTTAAGTTAACAAAAAAAGTCATATTCTTACAGTATCTCATGGTCTAAATGTGAAGGCAATTGTTTAAACACCAAATAATTATTGAAAGATAAATTTCATTATTTTTGGGTTATCATTCTTTGAGACATGTTTTCAATCCCTATTTTTCTACTATAATAATAGTTTCAAGCTACACCACTTCCATGGTCCTCCACTCTATCACTATGTGCTAAAGATGACTAGAATTAAAGGTCAAAACTTATGGGTTGAGCTAATGGTAAGTGACATTTGGTTGCTAGTCACGATTGGGCATTTTAGTATAAAATTTGGTTCATATTCATTTTTAGTTTATTTATGAGTAAATGTTCATTGTTAGAATAACTATTGTGGCCTATGCTGTTGGTCCAAGTGTTACCACATTCTCAACTGACTTTTCCTTCCAAGACCTGGTTTTTTGGAATTTATTTGAATTTTCCATGATAGAAATCACTTCAAAATCAATATCTCCCACCTTTTGAATCCATATCTTACCAAACAAATTCCATTAAATCCTGCTCATCAAGATCTTTCCAACAGCACCAAAGGCACATTCCAATTCCTCCAAAATTTTCAGCTACGATTTAATTTAATTTTCAGTGAAAAAATCACTCAATATTCAAGAACTTTTGCACCGCAAGTCCAAATGTCATGGAACCAAGCCCATGCACCCCTCCACATTGAGAGCTTTCCAAAGACACCAAGAACATGATTTGAAGCATCCCTATTCGGTGGATCTCATAATTACAAAACAAAACAAACTACCTTCCTTCATAGATAAATTGCAACCTTGAAGTAATCTAATTCGCCAATACCAACCAATTACTTCACTTATAATTGGATATAATACCAAAAAAACTCCTTTGGACTTCAACCTTTTAGGACATTCTTTGTAGATTTCTCCCATACTCCTTACTTGAACACAGGAAGACTATCACATCTCATCTAAAGATTTTGTAGTTCAATAAGGAAGGTAAAAAGGACCTTCATCCCAACAATTATCGCATCTCACCTAAGGATTTTGTGGTTCAGCAAACAAGCTAAAAGGGACCTCATCCCAACTATCACATCTCACCTAAGGATTTTGTAGTTCAATAAACAAACTAAAAGGGACCTTCATCTCAAGATTTCCAATTATTTCCAAGATGTCGACCTAAGAGTTCATTCCTCATTTAACACCCTCCTTTTGCTTGCCTTTATCGTAGTTAAACACAAAACGATAGATGATCCTCATTGGGCCATAATGAAGCAACAATCATCCATTGGAAGCATGTTATAACTCCGTTGTGCACAATTCCAAATTGAATTGATTTCCAATTTCACCTTGGTAGCCTATCCTCTAAAGGTTAGTTCTTGTAAATAGGTAACTAAGTAGGATAATAGATGGTTACTATGTAAGTAGATGCATGCAAATAGTTCAAACATAGGTACAAGCTAGTGTGTTGTTAACAGGTAGCATATAGACAAAGCAAAAATTGAAATAATCATTGTGGTTAGTTAGGGAACTACAGCCCAATAGAAAGGTGTTTCCTATTCAACCCAGCATTCATCCATTGTGGTGTCTTGGTGGTTATTGGTTCATGTTGACACAGTTGGTGTAGCAATGGTTGCAAGTTTGCATGTGTTGATGCTTAGTGTTCAAAACTCTATTGATTGTAGCATTGTTGTTACTGTGGTCTGAAGCCTTTCAATGTGTTCAAGCACAAGATTTTGGTCATTGATAACAAAACACAACTTAGATCTCATACATTGTTGTAGCCTAGCCCTAATTTGAAATTTTTGTGAAATATTTCTAAAGCCGAAAGAAGTTCAAGGGAATTTGTGTGTTCAATCTGTAGCATTGCCTATTCTTGATTACATTGGATAGCATAACTCGTCTCTTTTAAGTGCAAAAATTAGTTTGGTTTCACACTATCCTGAACATATCCTTGATAAGGTTACACTTCTCCAAACCCCTACAGAGCTCTAGAGTTCCTCTAAGGATGGATAAATTGCACAGTAATTGGCATGTTTGATGCATTTAGAACTGGTTTTGGGACTAACAATGGCAACATAGTGCATCCAAGGGATATATTCAGTTTGAAATTGCACGTGAAACAATGACTGCTGGGATCCAGGAATGAGCTAGAGTTTATGGTTTAAGATCCATTAAGGGTTTATTGGCATCATCGCAAAGTGCCAAAGCATGTTAGGCATGGTTACTCAGGATATTCTCTTGAACAATAACCATCTTATTCTAATCAGGATATTCTCTTGCAGAATAATCATCTTATTCTACTCAGGATGTTCTCTTCAGAATAACCATCTTATTCTCCAACTTTCTTCTTGTAGCCATGGCTATCATGACTGGGGTAATCACAAGTGTATTGCAGAAGGATAGCCCCTTCAATTTAATCCTTGATTACAATTTCCTCTTTGTTTTAATCCTGGCTTACAACTTCTGTGATGGTTGTTCTCCATTCAAAACTGTCTGAACTGCTGCAAGAACCACTGGTTTCAGTTTCTTGTTGGTTGCAACTATGCCCCTCTCCAAATCCAAAAACCTTCCTTTTGAGAAGTCCAAAGATTTCCCTGCTGCATCAAAAACAGCACCTCCTGCCTCTACAAATCAACACATCAAGTAAACATAGTGAACGTCCAATCAACAATCAAGTACAGGATAGGGCATTATTTCTTCCATTTCACAAAACTGATGCCATAATATCATTCACTATCAGTTTTCTTGAGGGTGCATACCTGTGATAACAATTGACCCAGCTGCATGATCCCATATTTTCTCACGATACCCAGGATGAGGAAATCGGAGGTAGATAACTGCATCTCCTCTGGCCATAGCCCCATACTTGGCCTGGCTATCAATCCTCACTGGGGGGGCGGTCACTCCCAATACCTACACAATGAACGACAACACTTCCAACCTCACATTTGACAGCAATGACCGGCTGTTGAAAAGATAAGATTGCCCAGATAAGAGGGCCACCTTTTAGCTGTCACACCAAGAGGGACGACCGCCCATGACTGTCCAGACTTGCTCACTTATGGTTTGGAGTTTAGACCAGAAAAGTGGACCATCTGTGAATCCAGACATTATATGTCCTTGTCAGTGTGACCACCTATTGCTGTCCATTTTGCTCATTCATGATTCGAAGCATCCGGACAAGAGGGAAACCTCTTGAGTCAGACTTCAATTCTTCAGGTGAGAGTAACCAGTCACTGTGATGAACCTGGTAACCAAGCACTAAATGTGTAATTAAACAAGGGGGAGGAGGCTTACTCGTGCAATATTGGCTGTAAGGCTCTGATTAGAATGTGCATTTTCATAAGACTCACAAAATGTAGCCCATGCTGGATCCTCCACATTACTCACATACACCTGCCACATCCCACATGTCATCCCACTGCACCATTTATAAAAATTAAAAGGTACTTCAAAATATATGGTGTAATTGATGCTTAAGACAATTCCTTACAAAAAAGTCAAAGCAATAAAGTCATCCAGTACTTTCTCCAGATGGAGTCCTCTCACAAAGCCTACTACTCTGTGACTGCCACTTCAACTTTGCAAAAAAATAGAAAACTACTTGATGATGTACCTGTTGTGGCTGCAGTTTCCCATCAAGTGACTGCACAAAAGTGCCAGCACCTTTGCTTGCAGTGAAAAGGCACCCAACTGGTTCATTTGAATCCTTGGGTACACCATGAGCAATTGATGTCATTGGTAAATTGGGACACCCAAGCACCCCTACTACTATTTCTCCATTTTCCAAGAGTCCCAAAGCAACTGCATATTGATCCCCTCTCACGAACCTGGATCATTTGAGTTTGGAACCCTCTTTAGAAGAGAGAACAAAAAAAACCTTCAATGTAGGTGGACAGAAAGGTCACTAAATTTTCCATTGCCTCAAAGATTTGGTGCTGGAAGTTGTCTGTAGGTTATTTTGGCAAAGCAACAGCCATCAGTTTCATGAGTTGTGCCATTTTACTACTGCCTTGGCAGAACATTGGTAGGAACACCATTGAAACAATCTATCCAAATTGCAACTATTTGCAAAAAAGAGAGGAACAAAATTTCTACATCTGTACCAGTTATCAGATTGTCAACTTGGCTACACAGAAGTCCCTAGCAGCATAATGGTACTTCATGAACTCAGTATGCACTTTGTGAAATTCCCCTTTTCCTAACAACATCAAGGAAGTGTATCTTCAGAATCAGTCAGTGTTCCAGTAAGATATACTGACAAAACATTTAGTCTTACCCTCGTGTTCCATCAATTGGATCCAGGACCCAATGACGACCTGTTGCACCACCCTTGGACCTGCCCTTATCAATGGCGAGCAGTACATCCTTAGTGGTCAACGGTGCAGCATCTAGGGTAGAATCTGCTGCAATGGTGTCATTTACAAGTTGAGTGATGCGAGTGAGCATTGCTGCTCCTGTCTCTGTTCCAAGGTCCTCGGAATCCTGCCAGTGAAGATGTAAAAAGAGAAAAAATGTGATCATGACATTACCTACTTGACATGTTGTGCTGGCAATTGCATCTAGGGAAACAAAAAAGACCTCAGTGATTCATTCATACCTCTTCAGCAACCAATGAAAATGAGCCAGCCGGTAGTTCCCGCTCCAGAGCCCAGCTGACAAGCGCCTGTGAGCCTTCAACAGAAAACAGAGGGTGCCACATTTTGCTTCATACAGTGAATGAAGCAATCTTCTCAAAAGTTTATGAGTTCCAGTTTCGGGTTCAGTTTCAGGGTTAGGGTATTGTGAGCACACATACACAATGTAACATAACCTAATGTAAGATAAACTTGTGTATTGAAAGTGTACCATAGTCAGCAACTGTGACAGGCGAGTCATCAGATTTGGATTGTGTCTCTTTTGCCAACAATCCCCTCTGCACTGACTGCATCAACAAAAGGAAGGTAGGTATGTCATAAAAAAATCAGAATCGTGTATATGTGTCAATCACCTGTAAGAGCATCCCTAGTGGTGCTCAGTATGTGACCCTGCAAAAATACTTCTCACATCCAAGTTTAGTTATTTACTTTCTTGCAACCCCACCCTTAAGACTGAAACTGAGACTGCAAACAGGTGAAAGACTACCTAACCAGCTGGACCAATCAGAAACAGGGAGCAGCAGTCAGTTCATATTCATTTACACTCTTCTCTGGCAGGTGCACAGCTTTGATGTGCATTTTACCAGCCTCAGCAAATTGTGCAAATATGCTAAACCATTTTGCTGAGCCAAATCGGCATGTTTTGACTTTTCTTCGTGCAATTTTAATGTGCAGGGTCACGTTCTGAGCACCGCTGGGGATGCTCTAACTACTACAATCATGGAATTAAAATTCAAAGAACAACAACAACAACAACAAACATGGGTGAGGATCAAACCTGACACAGGCGAGAAGCAAGTCGGACGGCGCGAGCAGCCAGCTGCAGATCCTGGCTATAATTACCCATTGCAGCTTTTTCTTTTCAGCGCCTGCCTTCCTGCCTGCCCTCTCTGCCTCTCCCTCTTCTTTGCACCAGACTTGACACTTGCAATTCTTATAAACAGATATTGAGGACTTCAGAATGCGCACACTTTGGTGGCCAAAATCCCCAACCCCAAGACAACCCAAACATCCAATGACTACTCTTATCACAACCTCTGCGTCTGACACAACAAACAACGGAATGATGCCAAATGGAAATGATTGAGTACGGCCCGGAGCAAGTTTCCTGCAGATTAGGGTTTGTTGATCTGAGCTCATTGACGACGACCAGATCATATCAGATTTCGTGCTACGGAACAGGACGTTGGTGGCCGATTCTGCCAGGCAAGCAGTCGCAAGGCAAACCTGGTGGCCGAGAGCCGGCAGAATCGGCCACCAAGCGTCTGTTCCGCATCGAAAATAGCAGCTTCCTTAAGTGAAGTCCTTGAACAGCAGAGGTCCCTCGTTGCCTCCTTGATGCTAAGGATCAAGCAAACTCCTTGAGCTTGCTTTCATAGACGATTCTAGTTGAAATCTGGCAATTGACGCAATTAAAGAATCTTGACTAATGAGGCATCTTAAAGCATGTCCACCCACATTTGGTACATTGACATTTTCTTCACGAAGATTTCTTAATGCCAATATTTGATTTGGAGAAATTTTGTTCTGGATTTGGAGACCCAAATTTAATGTTGGAACATGATACTTAAAATCTTTAGATGTAATGAAAAATGATTTTTTATTTTAATGTTTTAACCATGGTCGTATTGTAATAAGTGCTTCTTGCTCCAAGGTGGTTATTGTAGGGAAGGGCAAATATGTCAAATGAAATGGAATAAACATTTCATCCCCAAATGGTTGAATGAACAAAAACCATTTAAATAGGAAACACCTTTTAAAGTTCCCAAATTATTAATTTTAGAATTAAGTGTAACATTTGGTAAATATTTTCCAAAATGTTGGATCAAATGAAAACTTTTATCATTCCCTAGTCTCTCATTTACACTTTACAAGCATAACCAACAAAAAAAATTAGATTATGAAAGAAATAGACATTAAACAATGGTAACAAGTTAAATGCGACATTGGGTTCGATGCATTTATAATACAATGCCTAACATGAAAAAAAATTCAATTTTTGTTTATTATACCCATATAATGATTAACATTATAAATATCTTTCTTACACAATAATTTCAAAATGATGTTCTAAATTCATATGAAAGTTAAGGTCACACAAAGTTTTAAACAAATTTGTTCCCTGAGGAACACGGTTACTCTCCGAGGTAACTTAAGACCTTTTCTCCTTGCAGGACATAGTTGTTCCTTGGGCCAACTTAAACCTTTTCTCCTCGAGGGCCATGGTTGCTCCCTAAGGCAATTTAGGACCATTTCTCCTTAAGGGTGATGGTTGTTCCTTAGGGCCAACCATGTGCTTCAAGGAACAAATTTGTCTAAAATTTTGTGTGACTTTAACTTTTTCATACAAATTTTGATTGAAGTGCTTCCAACTACAAAATTGTAGCCTTCCTTGAGACCTTTCCAATGATAGGTCACAAGCCTATATAAAACGAACATGTGATGGCTATGATTGAAAAAAAATTGGAACATGATTATTCCCCAGAGAACTTGGGCCTTTCCTTGGGGAAACTACATTGATTTTCGGGGAAACTACCCTTCTCTCCAAGGAACTTGGGCCCTTCCTCAAAAATAATACATTGTTCCCTTGGGAAACTATCCTTCTCCCTAAGGAACTTTTCTTCCTCCTTGTGCAAGTTATTTTTTTGAAGTATTTCATTTATTTTTTAGCGAACTTTTTTGTTCTTTTGAAACTTCATTTTACTCCATGGGGAACTTACATTGTTCCTTAAAGCAATTTGTTTAAGACTAACACTTAATCTTCTTTTCCTTGAAAAGGTTGTTTTTAAAGGCAATTAACTTAAAAAATTTATATGTATTTTTTTCATTCATTTTTTTTGTTAGCAAAAACAATTGGAAAAAAAATTGAATTCTAGACCTTTCAGTTGGAGGAAAGATTCTACCACTACATCACATTTTTTTTCTTTGAAATTGTTGTGTAAGAAAGATATTTATAGCATTAATCATTGTACATGTATAGTAAAAAAAATCTGAATTTTTTTTCATGTTTAACATTGTATTGTAAATGTGTGTCAAACTTGGTGTTGCATTTAAGATTATGATTATTGGCATGTAAGGAGTTGTGCACATCATTTTACTTGATAATTCTCATCCAATTCAAATTCCTTGTTAAGTGCAATTCTTATTTTAAAGGACTTGGGTGTAATGGGCAACCTTTAATAAATTTCAAATGTTTGTACAATGTCACATAAGCACATGAATTTCATTGAATTTTCAAAATTGGTTGGTAAACTTGGACCTAGAAATTCATGTTACACATTGGTATTTATTTGTTAATTGGATTAAATTAGTTGTGGGGATGCACCCAAAGTGAATTTGTTTTTTTGGTGATAGGCTTTTTTATTTGACTCATCAACAAATAAAACATTCACATTATGGGCAATACAATTTTTTTAATTAAAAAAATGTATTCATTTGATCTAACTATACAGGTTACAAAAGTAGAATTTTGTGCAAATGATATGAAATAAAGTGCTTTGCTATTGGAATAGCTTGGGGAACATGTGGGAACTTAAGGACAACACTAATATTTAACATCATTGGGAACTTGATGGGATCGAATGGGAACAAAAAAATCCAAAACCCCCCTTGGCCCTTTCCCCAAAACAAAAAGTAATGGGGCCTTTGTAAGTGCATGTTTATCCAATCCATTTACTATGTGAAAAATTTGTTTCTAAAAAAAAGCATCATTACTTTTCCCCTAGTTAATATCGCTTCTTAAGAGCTTGGGTATAATCTCATAAATTAGATTGGGTTGCAAGCAATCTTGATTTAAAATAAGTTTAGTATGGCACATGGCAACTTGTAAAACTTTGCATTAATGACTTTGATTAAATGTCATAGGGCTATCATGATTTAGAGTTGAAAATAACTTCACAAAGAAACTTAAACTTTTTTTTCTTAAGGTAATGAATATGTTGGGGGTGGAATTTTGTATTTAACATTTGTAAACCTCAATAGCACTAATAGTTGAATATTCCAAATGTATGATGTCTTTTTTAGATGGGTCAACAATCTATAACATGTGAGCTTTCACACATTATGTTAACATTTATGGTTGATGCTAAAGACCTTGTATGGGTTATAGATGAAAACTATCCATATCTATGTCCAAAATTATTATAATACACATGAAGAGTTTATCATCATTGGTAGTGTGAAGCACCACAATGCCCAAGTTTATTTTCAAGATTACTTCAGAAAATGTGTTATTTTAGTTGTAAAATATGTTTTTCAAGCAAACATTTGTCGATGAACATATGTGATAATATAAAATTGATTAAAAAAAATTATTCAATGTACACCCATTGAGGATTAGGGTTTTTTGTGTGGAAAAATTTCACCACTTGGCAACAAAATAAAAGGGGCTATGACTTGTACAAAGGATTTTTTGAATAAAATAGCTCAACTGAAAACTGCCATACTTCAAGAAAAAAAGGTTGAATTAGAAATATTTGGACTGTATATTTTTTTCATATTGCCAATATATAGCTATTATTTTCAGGTCATTCTTATATAATACTCTAAAATATAATTCAGTAGTAAAAACATTGGTTACACCATGCAACAATAACAAATTGAGTATTGTATATTTATTAGATTTATTTAAAATAATTCAAAATGTTCCAATAATATACCAAGTTTTGTGTCTTGTTGTTTAAATATTTTCAACATTGATCTAATTTTTGACCCTAAGACATGCAAAATTACACAATGGTTACATTTGTAGCATTGGCATGTTATTATACTTACACATGTTGATAAACATGGTCACTTTCTTTATAACTCATTCTAAACCACAAAAGAAATTTCAAGACTTGAGCTATGCAATAAACACATTCACACACATACTTTGTACATTCCAAGGTCAAAGAAATTCAAATTATACAATGTCCAAAACTAAACAAATCCTCACAATCATGTTGAATTTTTTGAAATCAAATTCAACTTTATGCATGCAAAATTTGTTCATCATTTTCACACTCTTTCTTGATGTTCTCCACTCTCCTTAATTTGCTTATCGACTTGTTGCCTTTAATCGTTTTTCACCAATAGCCACATTTGGCCCAAAAAACTAAATCCTTGACATTTGAAATTCAAAGGATAACAACAAAATCATTGAACCAAGACTCCAATGGCTTTTGTGAAAACAATAACTAACTATATTTGAACCCCTTGCCAAACCAAGTAGTTATGGTTTGTCATTGTTCAAGTAAATACTCAACATCATGATTTTACCACATGTGATGACTAAATACCAAATTTTGAAATGATGATTAACATTGACATCCTTATCAAAAAAGGGCATAATAAAGGTGGTAACTTATGGTTCTTCATATTATATTCCAACAACATGCATAAAATATTTACAACTTAAATATAGTTTTATCTTCAAGCTATATTGTACACAAGTTTGGCCATATTCATTAATTTTGTTCATTGCCACTTGTTTTGAGAAAAGGAACTCCCTTAATCTTCATTTTTGGGTTAAACTTTCTTTGACATTTTGATTTGTGCATATGACATAGAATGTCAAATTTCATCATTTTTTCATCATTCATTGCTTACATTTTCATCTATGTTAAAAAAAAAAAAAAACAACTTTGTGGATTTCATCTTCTGCATCCTTCATTCATCCATGGTCTTTTCCAAATTTCAACATTTTCTTACATCTTCTTTTCCTGAACATTCATTTTATGATCCATTTGTCTTTTTCAAGTTTCAACTATCCTAAATCTTGTTTTCTCTAACTTCCATTTCATCCGAAGTCTTTTGGCATTCCAACTTTCTCAAATCCTTTATTTTTCAGCCTTCATCTCAGCCATAGTGATTGTTGGGTTTCAGCAAACTCTTTGATGCTATTTTTCCCAACTTGCATTTAATCCACCAATTGATGTCATCCATGAATTTAAACCTCCCCAAGTTTTTTCAACATTTGTTTCATCTATTTTCTTTCCTAAATTTCAACTTAAAATCAAGTCTTATTTGTCATAGCCTTCATTCACCCATCCATCCATCCATTGTCTTTGATAAATTGCAAATTTTTCAAATTCTTTCTTTTCTTGCATTTGTCTTTTCTAATGGCAACTTTCTTGAGTTATATCTTTCTCAATTTTCATTTGACCATTTTCCTTAAATTTCAACCTTACCCATGTGAGTGAATTGTGGACATATCTCAACACTAATATCTTGGGATCCTCTTTCAATCTAACCTTTGTACAAGTTCTCCATAAGTTTTCCAAAATTGATATCATTCGAACATTGGATGTGATCTCAATCATCATGTTTGCATGTTAACAAGCTGATTTCAAACAAAAGAAACTTTGTACCTTGAACATGTTAAAGCCTTGGCCCATTATGATGAAATTGCTTGTTGAAGGTTTGAAAAGGTTTGAAAGAAGTTAAAATAATAAGTGAACATTAAATTGCCTAATTAATTTGCATTGAATGCCACATTTAAGATTAAATTGTTTTTGGTATTTTCACAAATGTTAAAAAAAGTTTAGTCGTAGATGTGATTCTCAATATAAATCTTGAGATAAACAACCTAAAAATGATTACTATCACATTTGCATTAAATACAAATTATAGTAGAATTCAACAATCTCATTTTGAGTTTTGCTGTTTGATCAAATTTTTAATTTTTATTAATTAACAATAAAAAGGAGGCGACAAATTAAAAAGGATACTCCAAAAAAGGGTGGATGGAGTGAGTACAACTTTAAGGATAACTCTAAAGTCTCACAAATGGGATGCATCATGCATGCAAGTACTTACTTGCACAAGACCCTCGTAAACCCATTCACATCCTTTGTTATTTGTACGTCACACTTCAACTTATGGAGCATGTAGGCCTGAATAAACCATGATTTATTTGTTCTTCATGATTGCAAGGTGATACATGAGATTATTGTGCCATTTTGTAAGCTGCAAATGCAAGTGTCATGATTCTTTCCATGTGAAAATAATGACATGTATTAAGCCATGCATAATGCATTTGTACCAAGTTAGTGGACTTACTGTTTGTAGCCAAAGTGGTGATCCGCCATAGGAAGATGTAGAAGAAGTGGCCATCATCCCTGGGGAAGATTTAGCCAAATCTGGCTATATTTGTGTGTGTGTGTGTGTGTGTGTGTATGTGTGTCTTAAAGTAAAAAGTCTTCGATCATCCTTTTATATTTTTGGCTACACAATGAAAACCAAGTATATAAATCTGACAATTTTTTCATTCCTTTTTTCTCACTTCTGATGACTGGAAAACTCCTAAACCACTTCTTTTTTTTAGTTTTGAATTTTTGAAAATAAATAGAAGTGGGAACCGTTAGGAAAAAAAATTCAAACTTGGGCTTGAAATTTTGAAAAACTACCCAAAAAAATATTGAAGTTACTCCCATGCCACTTTCCACAACTGTCAATTCATTGTACCTTGTCACCAAATGCCTCAGCATTGGAGTTCCCATATACCCTTGTACAAAAGTAAACTCATTGGGTGTAAAGAATAAGTACCCAAGTGTTGTATATTTTAATTGATATACCAAAAATATCATTAGTTTCTTTCTCATTCATACACCCTTTTGATGGGTACCATCAAATCTAAAGAACCTTCATGACAAATATACATTGTTGCCTTGTTTATATGATCAGTATGTCCAATGTAGTAGTAGAGGAGCATTCCTTAACACATATACACCCATGACTTGTTTACAGCTCAATTATTGGAACATCAAGCCTAATGCCTAATCCACCATTGTGGTGGCAAAATAGGAATACCCTTCATGTACTAGGTAGGATTGCCCTAAGCAATTGAGGTTAGCTTGCTATAAGGCACTCATAGATGTGTAATAACATGTTTCCACCTTCTCCACCCTAGGATTATCTGAAATTATTGCATCAATACCTGATTATGTAGTTGTATTCGTGTGCAATAGGTTTAGACTCTAGAGACTTTCTACTCAATCAAATTGTCATTCTTTCTTTGATCTCATTCAAAGTTTGTTTTGTAAACTTGTTCACTTTAAACTTTGGGTGCTTGCATGCATTTGGTCAAATATTCATCTTTCATCTCCAGCTTGGTTCTTAACCTATAGAAACCTAAGCCCTCTTGACAAACATTTTTACACCTTTAGTTAGGATCTAGGACCATTCTTCTCATCATGGGATTATAGAACCAACTATTGGATTCCAAAATATTACACACTCAAAAGTATTTGAAATGAAATTTGAATGAAATCAAGAAGGGATGATGAGACAAGAAAGCTAGATTTAGGTCATGTGGGACCAATGTTTGAAGGAATTTTTATCTGTAGCCAAAGTGGCCATCATCCATTGGAAGGTGTAGAAAAACTAGCAATCATCCCAATGAAGATTTAGCCAAATCTAGCAGATATGAAAAGCAAATTTTTAATATTTTGGCAATAAATAGAAGACCAAATATAGAGAGTTGCCAACTTTTACTTTTTGTTTTCTCACTTCTAGCAATTGAACCTTCAAAATCAATTCATTTTTTTAATTTGAAAACTTTTCGTAAAATTTCATCAATTGAAAAAAGGGTTGTTTGGGAACCAACAAGTGGCCTAAGGTTGGATATGAAGCTTCACCACTCAAAAAGGACATATGAAATGACACTAATGCATGAATTGTTGTAATATGGCACTTATGATGTCCAAATTATCGACCCACTCATAAAAAAAATCCAAGTGAATTTATAGTTTTTAAAGAAAAAATAATGTAACCTTCCAATTTGGAGATCTGAATGCAAAGAACATTGAAAATGGGCAGCAAATTAAAAGGGAAGGCAGGCTGATCCGAATGTTAGAACTCTTGGGTCAGTTCATGAAGGAGGAGTTAGCTTCCTAGCTATGATCTGCACCACTCTAGGTTGTGAATTTGTTGTACAAACTCATTTCTAGTGTCTCCATTCGAGTTGAGTTGTTGGTGTAAAGGTCCATTTGACAGGTTCCCAGGCAGTTTTAAGTGACAGAATCAGCTGTGGTTTACTCATTTCTTTGCTCCCTATGCTAAATTGAAGGAAAGGAAGGCTTGTTTAGGGCCCTTATGGTGTGATTTCGAGATGGAATAGGCCCCATTCTATGGATACTATGGTGGGCTGATTCTGCAGTGTTCCCATGAGTTCACTCTGCAGTGGATTATCTTGTACATGACAATCTGCTTGTGGAGTGTTGGATTAGGGAACACACAACTTAAGGGCCTCGTTCTCTAGTACATAAAACCCTTTTTTCAAGGTACCGTGTGCATGTCGGTGTTATAATAAATGTGATTTTTCACTTCACTTTTCAGAGGGCATTTTGAAAAAGAAGTGCCCCCCACTTCTGTTTCATATTTTCCCCAATCGTCATGAAAGGAAAAGAAGGAAAAAAAAAGAGAGACAAGTTGTACATACAACAAAGCCCCTTGGCCACGGGCTTTTCCAAAATCAGGCCTATACAAGGCAAAGCCCTTAAGGGCTCCGATAAAGCCCTAAACCCTAAACCCATACCATAAATCTGCTTCGTTGATTTATTCCTTCCATTAAAAACCTCTGAAATTTGTTCTGCTGTATTTGGAGGTATGATTCCAGAGTGTAATATGATGTCATGTGCAAGAGGCAGGCATTTAAAAATACCCAAAATGTGTGTTCCTGTGAGCACTTACTTCCTTTTTCAAAAAATACCTTCCATCATCATTTAATTTTTCTCATGATACCCACCGGGTATCACTAGAAGTCTTTTCTTAAAATTTAAATAAAAATCCATCAATTTTTTAGTCTTAGTAATAATGCCCCTAGGAGTAGTGGGGTGGGGGGTTCCAGAAGCAAGCGCCTCTTCACAGGCAATGCGGAACTCCCTGCATCAAAGGGGCATTACCATACACTTAATGGTCATACTGATGACAAAATGGGGATGTGATTCATCATCATCATCATCATCAGTTAGTTAGTTAGTTAGTCATAAACCCACCAACATCTGCAATAATAAGTGAAGGAGAATGGTTAAAGGAACATCCATCATCCATCACATCCCTATAAAACCTATTATGATATTATCCCCTATAAACCTACTAGTAGGTACTATATATATATAAATTAATATATGACCTAATATATTAATCCCTATAGACCTACCTACTAGGTATATTAATCAATGGCCCATAGGTAAATCAGCTGATTAACCTACAATATTAATTACCTATTAGGCTAGTACTAGTTAATAGTAGATCAGTTACTCTTAATCCCTGTGTTGTAAACCAACGGTCTCATTTGCTAATCATCCCAATGCTGGTACAAGCGTCTCCTTTCGAGTAGGTACCAGTGGAACAACCAGTCCTGGGATTTTACCTGGGCTATGTGCTCTGCTGCTGCTGTTGCTGCTGCTGAGGAGGAGCTCTGCATTACCAATGTGCTCTGCTGCTGCTGCTGCTGCTGCTGAGGAGGAGCTCCTGTTGCTTTCTGTTACTACTTTGTGTTCAAGTTCTTGACTTGTTGCTACAATTTGTTGTGTTCAAGTTTTTGACTTGTTGCTACAATTTGTTGTGTTCAAGTTCTTGACTTGTTGCTCGAGCTGTTGTTGTTGTTGTTATTGTTGTATTCAGGTTCTGATGAGAGAAAGACGTTGATGATGTCTTTGTGAGCAGGAAAGTTGAAATGGGTGTCTTCAAGTTCTCTTCTCTTGTCGTTGTCGTTGTTGTTGTTGTGTTCAGGTTCTGATGAGAAAGAGACATTGATGATGTCTTTGTGATCAGGAAAGTTGAAATGGGTGTCTTCAGTAGTTTGGCTACTTAAGAGAGAGAAGGGAGAGAAGGAGATTTGAGCCGGAAAGTTGAAATGGGTGTCTTCAGCAGTTTGGGTGCTTGAGAGAGAGACACTGAGAGATAGAGAGATTGTGCAGTTTAGTGACCCAAGCGTGTGAGCAATTGTGTGTGCGAGACTTGTGACCAGTGCTGATGGACGGAGGTATGAAACTGTTTGACCATCCACAACAGATGTTGCAGTTGACGGAGGTGGTTGAAACCATGGTGTCTAATCCAAACATCAGAGCGGAAGTTGAGAAATGGCCAAAGGAACAGCAGGGAGTCCAGTGCGAGACGGTTGCCCAGGTGCAGGAGACCGCTGATGCTACGACTGCTATACGCCCGGCTCAATGCTCGCCAGCTATGGAGCCTGGAGATGATGTGAAGGTGGTCAAAGAGGAGCCTGTTACCCCGGGAGCTGCCAAGCGCTTGAATGAGACAGATAAAGTTTCCAGTAGGACAAAATGTCCTTCCTTTCTCAAGACACTGACAGAGAACAGTCTCAACAGCTGGATGGTGAGTGAGTTTCAAGACTTTCTTCCCACTCTTTCTTTGGGTTTTGAAGATTTTGTTGCCTCAAAAAATAATTTGGGATCTTGTTGAGCTTGAGAAATCTGCAGGATGTGAATTCATTCAATTTGTTTTATTTTGTCTCTCTTTGCCACAGCACATTCCCAAAGCTTTTCTGGAGCTTCACAGCAGTGAAATTCAGGGAAGTAGTTCTCATCGTGTGAAGCTGGAAGGTCCAAGTGGTGACATATGGCTCATTGCCATGTACATGATGGGCAAAGGACCTCATGGGTTCCGCCAAGGATGGAAAGCTTTCATCACTGATAATCACTTGAAGAAGGGTGATTGCCTTCTATTCACTCTCATTTCAACTTCACACTTCACTGTTCGTGTGTTTGATGAGAATGGTTTAGAGGCCATGGCAGCAGCAGACTTGAAGCTCGCAACTAACAACAGAGCCCAGTTTGATCAAGGAGGAGGAGGAGGAGGAGGAAGAAGTCTTCACAATTGCAAAGTTCGAAAGGAGAGAGACAACAATACTGGGGACAATGACACCCCAGCTACATATTCTAAAGAAGATGTGAAACTTCCAGCTCATGATGATGATGATGATGATGATGATGGGTTGCTAGAAAATGATGCAAAGCGGTTGAGAGGTGAGCCAAATCCATCTTTGACTCAGTGTCCAGATGCAACAAGATGCACTCGCAGATCAAAGGCCCCAGTGACAAGACTGCATGATACAAAACAAGCAGCAGCAAAAAGAAGAAGGGCAGCTGAACCATGTAGTAAAGGAGCAGCGGCAGTGGCTCCAGGTACTAAGATAGAAGTCCGGAAATCGAGTTCTTCAAAGCCTTCAAATTGGAGTGGTGGAGGACAACAGATGGAAAAGTTTGGGCCTGGGTTTTTCTCCAAGACGTGGATATCACAAAGACAGCCAGTCACAGAAACTGAGCGAGAGCAAGCTATGATTGCTGCACATGCACTTCAAACCCAAAATCCAAGTGTCGTGCTGTTGATGAGACCTTCACAGGTGTACCGGGGGTTTTGGCTTGTAAATTTCTCTCCACTCTCTTCTTCTTCTTCAACTCTTGTTGTTGTTGTGGGTCCAATTCAGCAGCTTGCTTTTCATATGATGTATTCCATACTTGAAATTCAAGAGCAAATGTGACTGGTGTGATTCTTCAAGTGTTGTGCTCTCTTTCATTGCATTTCATGTGGAGAAATGAATGAATCTGTTACTATTAACCAAGATTAGTGCTTGATTGCTTTGCAGTGTCTCCCAATTGAATTTGCAAGAATCTGGTTACCGAAGAAAGACACGGATGTGATTCTAGAAGACGAAGCTGGCTTTGGTTGGCCTGCAAGGTGGCTCAGCAATGAAAACCGTCAAGGGCTAAGTGGTGGGTGGGCTAACTTCTCTCGTGATCATTGTTTAGAAGAAGGTGATATGTGTGTGTTTGAAATTGTAGATGCCCAACACTGGATCATCCTGGTTCACATCTTTCGTGTCGTGGATGTCAAAATTGTTCCTGGGTCAAGAGATGATGGAAAGGGGCATTACAAATTGGTGAGAGGAGATGGCTGTCATAGTAGTACAAAAACAGCAAAAACAAAAGCACAACTGGCAAGCAAGAAGAACTTGAACCGGACCAAAAACCCAACCAAGAGGCACATGTGGAGAGCACCTCGTCTGGATCAGGTCACAAGGAAACAACAACAGAGAAGCAGAGGAGTACTTAAGGTGCCAATCCAAGAACTAAGCCGCACAACAACAACAACCCATGCAGATGGGATGACTGCTACAAAGGCAGCAGCAGCCTTTGATGAAATTGATATCAAGCCCAAGGTCAACAAGAAGCTTGAACCAGGTGCAATCCCAAAGATCCCAACATCCACCACCAATAACTACTGCATTCCTTTTGCAACAGTCAAGATAGAGAAAGAAATGGTAACTCCGGGCATAGACCTGAAGCCCAATGTGGAACAATTACAGTTTGAGGCTCAGAAGCTCAACCCTTCTCCTTATGATCTGAGGAGGAACAATCACAATGTGTTGAACAACAACAACAACAACACCACCAGCTGCTTTGAGGAGAAACCCAAAATAGTTGTTGCTTCTTCCAGAATTCTCAAGTCGGCTGAAAATCCTCCTCGCATGTACTACAGAGTGAGCAGGTTGATTGATCGCAGGAAGGTGGAGAATGGGGAACTTGAGTTCAAGGTGGAGTTAGAACAAGGGCTATCAGCAGTCCTTCCAAAAGAGCAGCAACAACAACACCCACCTTCTTGGACTGCAACTAAAGATGAGGAAGGTTATTGGTGGGTACCTTCCAGTCAATTTTCCTCCGACTTTAGGAGTTGTTCCATTGACTAAGAAACCTACTCCGGATGAGGAAAAGGTCTTCTTGGTGGATGGTGGGGTACCTTAACTAGAGTCAATTTTCCTTAGACTTTGGGAGTTCTGAACCATTGACTAAAACCCCTACTCTCCTCCCTCCACCAAGACATTCCCACCCATCATCATTTCTCTCACTTTTTGCCCACTTCTCAGCATTTGCAGCTGCCACTCCTGTTGCTGGCAGACAAACCACTGCAGCTGCTGAATGACCCAGTTTGCTTCCGCTTAATCTTTGAATGACACCATTGTTTCATACCATTTCTTATGTGCATAACCATTTTTATAAGACTTGATTGGTGGTTCTTACTTTATTGTAAAGTCGCAATTCCTTCCTTTTCTGCTTCTTTTCTTCACAGGGTTGCTATTTGGGGTGCAATGCAAGGGTGAATAGGGTCAATTTGAGGTGAATAAAACTTACTGTAACCAAAAGAAAAGGGTAAAAAGAAAATCTCCTAGTCACAAAATACTCACAGTAGATATACAAATCTTGTGAAACAATTCCTGCAGCATACATCCTTGGGGCTGCCAATCCGGCACTGCTATAACCCCTTGGTGCTACTGTTCTATCAGAACAGAATTCTCCATTCCTATGTGAATCTCCAATGGCACATACCAGGCAATCTCTTCTAATTTATTATAGTTGTAGCATTCAGTTTGCCGCCAGGAACAAATCCACACATTGTGAGTGCAAAATCTAATGGGGTCTAGCTTGAGGTTAGAACCCTCAGTGTTCAATCAATCCATATGAGCTGCTAACTCTCCTTCTATGATATGCAGCAATGTAGAAGAACACTTGGCCTAATCTTATAAACATATTGATTTCTAGGTATGAGCCAAAGATGAGTAATGTATACCAAGTTGACTTACAATCACTCAAGAAAGACAAATTCTGTGCAAAAAGGGTCTGTGGATAAATTTCTATTGATCTCCCATTTTTGTTCCTCTTTACTCACGTTCTGCCCAACCAAGGACACCCCATTGAGGCTTCTGGCACTCACTCAAACATCTGCCCTACTAATTAAATCAAAGAGGGGTTCAACCAAGGTTCCATGCATATGTATCCCTCTACATGTTCCTATCTCTATAGCTCGGACTTCCTTTTGTTCGTCATCAACCCCTTATAGAGTCTAATACTAACAAGAACATATAGTGTGCCATAGAATAGTCATTGGTGCAACGGAAATCAAAAAAACACAGCAACTACAAATCTCAACAAGCTCCACCTCTACTTTTTTGAAATAGAATTAAGAAAAATTAGACAAACCCCTGAATTGCCCTTGATTTCTCCTTCTTATGTTGTCATGCACCGTCCTACTCTCCACCCTTCATTGAATGTTACCACTTCCTTAGCCATCCATTACTTGTTGTTGATCTATTCCACATAATATACAAACAAACAAACAAACTTTCCTACCTAGACTCACAAATCTCCTTGAAGTAATCATGGTAGCCACTAACAAACAATGACTGAATAATTCCCATCATTAGCATGCAGAAAGTTGACGACCGCTCACAACAAAAACAAAAACCCTAAAAACTAGTTGTGTTCACATGTGAAAATACCCAACTAACTTCCTATTTGGTCACATATGTAACCCCTCCCTTCTTTAAAAAGTTGAATCCTTCAACTTCTTTAGTCCTGCAAAACATGATAAATCTGTAGATCCATGTGTGATCTTTCCCATTTATGCCCATCAGCATCTTTAATGATGCATACCCTACTTCCTTCTTCAAAATCAAAATTCCCATTCCCATTTGTGTATCCAACAAATTAGTATGGACCTTCCTAGCTCGAAATCAAAGTTTTCTTCTTCCCTAGTTTCTTCATTTTGACCATTGTCTATCTAACAACCAATCTTTCAAAGGTTTGTTTTTTTCTAGTAGCATAGGTCTTCTTTTGCTTTTTTTTTGCTTGCTCTACGTTGAGCAAAACATTTTCATGGATGCTTGTTATTAGCTTCATCTTTTGGAAAAATTGTGCTACAACAGTTTCTGCATCAATAGTGTCATCAATCATAGTAGTTAGGGAATGTAGGTAATTGTCAGCCCTAAGACGTGGTGTGCACCCAGTCATTATCATGAAGGGAGAAAACTTAATGCTGGCCTGAACCTCACATTTATATCCAAACATAACCTTGGCCAGTTACTCATCCCAACAGTCCATATTTTATGGTGTTGCAGAGAGCATGGTAATGCCATGTTTAATAGTTTTGATTAGACGTTCCACCATCCCATTGCACTAAGGCCATTGGGGTGTTGTGTGTTGATGGTGGATATCGTAGTCCTTACACATAACATCAGATTATGCTACCCATTCCCCTCCATTATTAGTCAACACAAATTTGGGAACTCTATATCTACATATTACATCGTCCTCTAGAAATTTAGTTGTTGTTTTGGCACCATGGTCGACTATAACTTTTGCCTTGCACCACTTAGAGTAATGATCAATGGCGACCATAATGTATTTGTTTCATGACTTAGTTTTAGGTAATGGTCCCCTAATATCCAGAACAACCCTATAGAATAGTTCACAAACAGGTATGTTTTTCAACTCTTCATCTTCGGAACAAATGCTACCCACTTTTTTCACCATTTGGCACTATTAGCATATCCTCACAATTGTCTTGACATCCTTTGTCCTACTATGCCAAAAGTATCTCCGGCAAATTTCAGCTAAGGTCTTCTATTCTCCAAAATGCCCCAAATCTTCATGCATCTGGATTATCAGTGCCATTCTTTCCTCTAACTTAGGTACCAATAACCCTTTGAAGTAGAGCCTTTGATCTTGCCAATGATATTATTCTCTTCCTTGCTCTCTTGCTATCCTCGAAATCAATTGTATTTGGCAGTATGCCTACACTCAATAATTCCATGCAAGTTGTGTCCTTCCATATGTCAATGTCCTTTGTGTTCGTCCAACATTTTTCCTCTTCATCAAAATCTGTGTGACCTAAATCGTGGTCACCAAATTCAGATAATTCTTGAACAGCCAACACCAGTTCCAGTTGCTACCATCTATCATAGTATTTAGGTATCTTCCTCTTTAGTGCTTGTTTACCATCAGTGTTTTTCAAATTTTCACTTTCTTCAACACCTATTGCTCCAATCTCTTCCATAAGCAAGTTAGGCTCTTCATCCGGGTTCACCGCTGTTACAACATCAAGCGTATAAAGTTGATGGTCCCTTGAAAAACGTTAGTGATTTATGCCAAAACAACAATTATGATGTTGTATAAGTTTTCTCATTTGTCTCCTAAAACCAAATCATTCTGAACCTTCACCAATCTAAACAGATAACATCTTTTCTTTTGCTTCAAGTGTGTCAACTTGCATATTCCCAATATCTTAAATCTCCTCACTAAAGTTGTCATCATCAATCGCAGGACCCACCAGATTTCTGCTCAAGGCATCAACATTTGTATGTTTTAATCCTAGTCGGTGTAGTATTTTGAAACTGAAATCTTGTAGCATATCAATCCACCTACCTTTCTTGCCATGTGCATCTAACACTGTTGCTAACCATTCAAGTGGCTTGTGATTTGTTCTTAGGATGAAATGGTTCCTATGCAAATATTGTTTGAAATGCATGATGCACATATCAATGCGTAGCATTCCCTTTTCATTGGGTGAAGCTTCCTATGTGCTTCTATTAAACTCTTGCTGGCATAGGCCACCACCTTCTCAAGCTTGCCCTCCTTTTGTGACAAGATGGCTCCAACACCTTTTGGTAACCAGTTAACATCAAGACAAAATGGTTTCTTGAAATCAGGTCGTATAAGCACATGCGCATCAACCAATGCTCTTTTTAGCTCCTTAAATGCTTGTTGACAACCCAAATTCCACACAAAGTCAACGTCTCTTTTTGTCAATTCAAATAGTGAAGCAGCCAATTGTGAATAACCTCAAACATAATTTTGGTAATGCCTAATTAGGCCCAAGAAAGATTTAATGTTGGTGATTGTCTTTGGTTCTAGAAAATGCAGAACTACCTCAACTTTACTGAGGTCTAGTTTGGTGCCTTCTTTACTAGCCACATGGCCTAGAAATGTGATATTTTTTTCAACAAAACAACATTTACTCAGGTTCAATTTTAGGTTCACTTCTCTGAGTTTGAAAAACACAACATCCAAATGTTGGAAATGTTCCTCCCAACTTCACTATGTACATTGAAATCATCAACAAATACCTTCAAGAATTTGTCTCCCAATTCTTTAAAAACCTCTGACATTGTCCTGGTAAAAGTGATGGTTACATTTTTAAAACCAAATGGCATGACTGTCTAGTCATACAACCTAGTTTTAGTGATCAATGTTGTATTTTTCATATCCTCTGGTGCCATTCAAATTTGCTAGAAGCCAAACTACAAATCCAATGCAGTAAACCAGGATGATTTTCCCAACTAGGTAATCACATTGTCAACAAGTGGCATTGGAAATGAGTCTCGGCGAATTTGCATGTTGAATGGTCAATAATCTCCACAAAAATGCCTACTCCCATCCTTTTTTACTGGCAAAATGATGTGACATGCATACTCAAAGTTGTTGGGCTTCATCTTGCCCAAATCTACCAGGGCATCAATTTGTCTTTTTATTTCTGCTTCTTCCCAATAGGATAATCGATTAGGAAATACCTTGCAAGGTAGGAACCCTTGTGTGTCCACAGAATGTTCTCCAATGGTGCAATAACCTAGTTCACCTTTGTTCCAAGCAAAAACATCTTGGTAACATTCTAGGACCTTCTAGAGTTGTTGTTTCTTCTTTTCATCCAAGTTAGGATTGACTCAGACCTTTTAGCAAATTTCCTTCCACCTTGTGCTTATCTCATCATTGTTAGATGATGTTAATTACCTGCTGGAGTTGTTATTAAAGCCACCACTTTCTGCTTCATGAACTTGTAACAGTATTGGAATTTCTACACATTTTGTGGACTCAAACATGGCATGTTTTCTTTTCTTTGCATCAAAAACCCATTTAAGCCAATCAACATAGTTGTCTATGTCTGTTATTTCTTCCTCCATAAACCATCAACCTATTCTTGTAATATCAATTACAGAATCTATTGTGGTCTTTTTGACAATACCAAATCCTTAAACTTAATACCCCTAAACTCATTCTCATCACCAATCTGCTCAACTTGATGATGCCCTTCATCACAATGTTCATTATTATCAATATCAATGTCTAAATTTGAAGTAAATGCATCCACTCCTTTGGGCATGATAAGACATACTAATATGGAATCCTAATAGTGATGTCAAAATCACCACTGATATGTGTGTCCTCCAAAATAGTAGTAACATCCCACATCAGAATTTATGAATTCATTTTTTGAAGTAAATTTACCATAGTTAATGGTAATACCTCCACATTGGCCCTGGACCATGTCTTATTTGGATTAAACCCCATTCCACATCCATGATTGCACCAGTTTTTATCAAAAAATCCAAGTTAATTAGTAGGTCACAATTGTCCATATCTACCACCATAAAGGTCATGGTGCATTATACACCTCCAACCTTGATAGATACTTTGTCAATTCTACCCATAGCTTGTGTAACAACTCTTGATGTAGTTTTATAAGTCTTTAATCTAGTAACCAAATGCATTATGCCCAATTCTTTAACCACCGCAACAACCATAATAGATATGGATGCTCTAGTATCTACTAATCCGTCCACCACATAGTTGTTTATCTCCACAAGCAAATGGAGGGTTTTGCTCTGATGCGTCTTGTTGATGCAGATCTTCCTAAGTGCTAGGGATGCTGAAACCATAGATACTTGATTATTTGTTGCCTCTTAATTTTTTTTTCGTCTAACTAATCTTACTAGATTCTCAAGGTGTTCTAGTTCCCCTGGTATCATAAGGATTGTCTCCATAGGTGAAAGGGAAATCTTCCCTTTAATGAAGTGGGAAAGAATCTTAGATCTGACTGAAGTCTCCCAATTTACTCTTGTCCCCTCTCCTACACCTTCAGGAGTCAGCATAACTCCACCTAGTGCTACTTCAACAAGCATCCTCCTCCTAGGTACTCGAATGTAAGAGAAGAGATTTTCATTTCCGCATAACTTGTTAAGTTGTTGCATGATTGCCTCCTCATCATTCAACAATACCTCCAAAAAGTTTGCTACTCTAGAATGGGATTTCCCATCCTTGGGTTTCTTCTAACACTTGTCCTCCAAATGACTTAAACCTAAACAAAAAGAGCATTTAATTCCACAATTTTTTGTCCTATGAGACATGCCACACTTGGCACATTTTGGTCGTGGCTCATTTAATCTCGGACAGGTGGTGGTTAAATGGTTTCCTCCTTTACAGATTTGGCATCCTCTGAACACATCAAAAGAAGATGATGCCTTCAAATTGTGCACATTCCTTTTAAAGAAATTGATAAGTGTGTTGTTCAAAGCACTGACTTGTTTCTCCATGATGGTCTTTGAGGCTCCTTCTTCTTGTTCCTCTTTTAAAGGTTCATATGGTGTTTCTCCAAGCTCACCCAACATTCTTTCCAGTTTTGTTGCAGCTCCCATTAATTTTTCAATATTCGTAAAAGTCTTCACCACACACAACTTCTGGATTTCTGGCCTTAATCTAGCTAAAAATCTTCTTCTTTGTTCATCATCATGTATCATGCCTCTTTGAAACAGCTTATCAAAACGTTCAAAGTATTTTTGAACTCTCTCCTTGGGCTTTTATTTAATGGCATCAAGTTTCATCTTAATGTCATTAAGATCAACATCACCATATTTTTGCACTATCAAAGTTCGTAATTCAATCCAATCAGCTGGTGCTGGCTACAACCTCTTGAAACAATCTTTAGCCCCACCTTTCAAATTCAACTTTGTAATTTTGAAAAGTTTATCTACATTCGAATCTTGCACCTTTGCAGCCATTGTGAACCTTTCTACCCAATCATTGACATCTTCATGGTTTCGCCCCCAAAATAATTCATCCATACCCTATGGGCTAGTCATTTTGCAACGTTCAACTTTGATCTAAAATTACAACATCATGTGTTGCACATCTAATGCTCCATTGTTTTTCAACAAATACCTACCCACATTCCATTACAACCTACCTTGTTGCTACAACTAATATATGTGTCCCCTAAATATTCCTAACCTAGCCTAATATACTCAAAACTTCTACATAATTATCTTTCAAACCTATGTTTGCAGGCATCAAAGTACCTTCAAAACAGATGTATTCCTCATCTCTTCTTCATCCTCCCATATTTCAGTTGAACAAAAGGACCTAGGACTATTTAGATCAAAATGGTACTCATTGGATGGTATGTTGAACCACTTCCGCCTACGAGACCCTACCCTAGTCTTCAACCACATCGATGTTTTGGAAAAGATTCCAGTATGGATAATATTAATGGCAATTTCTCTACTTCTACTTCAGAGACGTCAAACCATTCACCTTCAAATATGTGAACCTTAATATTTAGAAATTATTATTTACCATCTGAGTATTAGCCCAAAAATTCAAATTAATCTCCCTCTTCTACTGGTTTTAAAGGTATGATATTAGATGGTAGGATGGAGAAATTTTTTTCATCTGTGGATTCATGTTGGTATTGCCACCTTTGCTCTGAATCCCGCCATATTCTCCAACTTATGATGCGGCATCTTGATCCAATGTGCTCCACCCTAAGAACATGATCTCCATTCTGAAACAAGTCTTCTATACTAGGTATGAAGAATTTGACAAAGTGGTTAGGTGAAGTAAAAAGTTGGGGAATCCAAATGTTTCTTATTTTAGGTACACTACTTTGCCTTTTAGTAATTGAAGGTGAAATTCTACACAAGGTATGAGGTGTAGTGATATTGCCTCTATAGTTGTGAAGTTGATTCCCATCCCCTTGCTCCATTCCTTATCTTTACCCAAACCTGAGCACGTGTATAAAAACCCTTATGAGTTATTTCTACTGCAACATCCCCAACTTAATCTTCATTAAGGTTTATACCTACAAGTATCACTATGCCAAATCCCAACAAACGTAGAATTAGTGCTCCTATTTGAGGTCCGTTTTGCCTTCTTGGATAATCGAACCTGACAACCAACTGTTGCTCATGAATTTCTTATGTAACATATCTATCCTAATCTCCTCTGCACTAGATGATGACATACTATCCTAATTACCATCATAATCCAATTATACGCGAAATGAAATAAGACACAGACCTAACCTCGCTTTGATACCAAAAGAAAAGGGTAAAAAGAAAATCTCTTGGTCACAAAATACTCATAGTAGATATACAAATATTGTGAAACAATTCCTGCAGCATACGTCCTTGGGGCTGCTAATCCGGCACTTCTATAACCCCTTGGTGCTATTGTCTTATCAGAACAAAATTCTCCATTCTTATGTGAATCTCCAATGGCACATACTAAGCAATCTCTTCTAACTTATTATAGTTATAACATTCAGTTTGCCGCCAGGAACAAATCCACACATTGTGAGTGCAAAATCTGATGGGGTCTAGCTTGAGGTCAGAACCCTCAATGTTCAATCAGTCCATATGAGCTATTAACTCTCCTTCTATGATATGTAACAATGCAGAAGAACACTTGGCCTAATCTTAGAAACATATTGACTTCTAGGTATGAGCCAAGGATGAGTAATGTATACCAAGTTGACTTACAACCACTCAGGAAAGACAAAATTTTGTGTGGAAAGGGTCTGTGGATAAATTTTTTTTAATCTCCCATTTTTGTTCCTCTTTACCTGCGTTCTACCCAACCCAAGGACACCCCATTGAGGCTTTTAGCACTCACTCAGACATTTGCCCTACTAATTGAATCGAGGAGAGGTTCAACCAAGGTTCCATGCATATGTATCCCTCTACATGTTCCTATCTCTATAGTTCGAACTTCCTTTTGTTCGTCATCAACCCTCAACATCAACCCCTTATAAAGTTTAATACTAACAAGAACATATAGCATGCCATAGAGTAGTCATTGGTGCAATGAAAATCAAAGAAACACAACAACTACAAATCTCGACAAGCTCCACTTCTACTTTTTTGAAACAAAATTAAGAAAAACTAGATAGACCCCCTGAATTGCCCTCGATTTCTCCTTCTTATGTTGTCATGCACCGTCCTACTCTCCACCCTTCATTGAATGTTACCGCTTCCTTAGCCATCCATTGCTTTTTGTTGATTTGTTCCACATAATATACAAACAAACAAAGTTTCTTACCCATATTCACAAGTCTCCTTGAAGTAATCATGACAACCGCTAACAAACAATGACGGAATGATTCCTGTCATTAGCACACAAAAAGTTGATAGCCGCTCAAAACAAAAACAAAAACCTTAAAAATTGGTTGTGTTCACATGAAAAAATACCCAACTAACTTCCTATCCGGTCACACTACTTCCACCGGGAAAAAAATTATGTCATGTTACCCAAAACCTTAAACCCTTGTCCACCCCAATGTGTTCACTCTAACCCCACTCCCATATTGAAAATTTCTGAAAACCTCCAAAAACTAAGTTGTCTCCTCCTTGACCCGAAGTTTGTTTGTGACTTATTTTTGCCAATTTTCGACCCATACAAAGGAATTTTATGTGAGAGATTCACCTTAAATGAAAAGGGGGTTTAGGTAGCGAATAGCCACACCATTAGAATTGAGTTTAAAGGAGAACACCCACATGAGCTTAATACCCAGAAACTTAATAATCATTATTGTTTAGTTGTCACATCTCTTGCATTAAAAGTTGTTTCATTTACACTTAAACACCTAGTTCAAATTTTTTTATAAATTTCTTAAAATAAAACCCCGGTTGTCCTCTAGGTTTTGAAAATAACATCTTGTTTTGGTTCTTACCAAATTTTCAATACGATGGATCCTTAATGAGGTTCCGGAATATGTTTTTCAAACTTTTAAACTTTCAATTTTGAGTCCGGTTCAATTCATTAAAAGAATTCAGTCTTGGGTGTAACTTGGAATTTGTTTTAGTTCCAAATATTGATGGAGGTTCCAAGTTCCAACTTAGGTAGTAGAAATCAAAAGTGCCTATTTTAAACTACTAATAATCTTGTGAGTAAATAAACTACTTGCAAGTGTATTTTGAAAAATCATATTTAGAAAATGTGTTTGATGATTTTTTTTTGTGGCAGATATCAATAAAAAATTTTAAGGCAATTTTTTTGGGTCAATTTGTCAAATATCAACATTTCAAAAGAGGGATATTGACTTGGGTATATATAACATATGACTTTGTAGAAAGGCATTAGACTAATAGAAATTTGAACATTAAAATGGGAGGTCTTGTACATATTGTTACATAGAATCAATTCTCGCACCTTAGGAAACAATTTGTTAGGTTACATATGAGTCAACACATTTTGAAATGGATAGATGTCTATAATTGCAAATATCATTTCTTTACCCTTGCTTTGGGCTCATATCATTTTTTTGTGGTTTGTTAGATTCTTTGGAGATATTACAAAAAGGATAATTTCATAACTCATTGTCTCTTTCCAAAACTTGGTGTTATATTATATAAGCCCAAAGAGCCCACAAGTCTTAATGGTTACAATTTAGTCTTTGCAACCAAGAATAATCTCAACAACTTTTGAAAAAGGCAATGAATGACATTTTTTGCATGAACCTTCTTAAAATGTCTTTTCAATTTAACCTTTGCATTCCCATGCTCTTGAGCTCCTAAGTGTTTCCTGCTCCTAATTATTAATTAGATATATGCATCCCATGATACAAAGGGTTAGTTGAATTTTTTTTGAACTCAATCCAAACTTGGCCCACTAACTAGATATAAATTCATTAGGAATTAATTTAAATGTAGCTTCCACATGGAACCATTCCCAAGATTATTTTAATTCATTTGGGTTCCCAAGGGACAACACCAAATGATGTCCTAAAATAACATTAAATTGTTTTCACGACAACACTTAAATTATTATGAAGGGAAATGTGAAACCCTAAAACATCACCAAAGTGTTGCCCTAAGACATCACCAAGATGTCCCAAAAAGTAATTGAAGGCAACATTATGTTGCCCCAATAGCAAACCGATGTTTTTCCTTAGACAAGTTTAGCTTGTTTTAAATCTTAATCTTGAAACCCTTCCACCCGATCCACATGGTGAACTAGGAAGTAGAACCCCAGTCCACCAACTTGGTTTAACCACCCATGCTATCATAGTGCCTCACCATGGTGGTCCTAACACGAGGTTCACCACACGCAAATTGAATTCATGTAGAAGGGCATGTCATTCACTTCCACCTCATGGAGGTCAACATTTTCATTGACATTTCACCTTTCATGACAAGCCCCCACTCATCATGTGCCTACCACAAAGTCATTTTAGGATTAGTTATTTTTTTAACTTGGTTTTATTTGTGTTGTATCTTTTGGACTCATCATGGGAGGAATCTTAAACATCACTTATGCCAATTTGCATCATCATCTCTAACAACTTATCACACCCTTGGTGTCCTTCCCCCTCTTGGGCTCCTCAACCAATGTGAGTGTTTTAAAAACCATAAGTGTTTAAATGTCATTTTGATGACCCCAACCACCATGTTGGGAAAAAATCGTTAAACAAGCTAATAAATATTGTTGAATTGAACTTTTATAATTTAAAGCCCTTTTTACCTTAAGCTTAAACTCCATGCATTAAAACCTTCACCCCCTTAAGCTTAGTTCTTAATTCAAAGGCATGCCACTTAATTCACACACATCATTACCTTAATTTCACCCAATCAAGCCTTTAGGAGTTTTCCTTAAAGTTCAATTCACAAAGTTTATTTTTGTTTGTTGATATCATCTCACTTTGATCATCCACTTCATCCTTGCATGGAATAACTCCTTGCACAATTTGACCTTTTAACATTTGTGAACTTTATGCACCTTTATTTCAAGTTTGAAGCTTGAAGGTTTTCATGTTCTCACTTTCATTTTTGAAGGTTGACATCCCTATCAACATTTAGTTGAATTTGGGACTTGTCATAGGTTTTTACTAGTTGTGAATTTTTCCTTCACTCCACTTCATGCCCGTTTTTTAGTTCAAACTTTTCTACCATTTTAGGTAGATGGTATAAGTGGCTCAATTTCACCCATTGTGCCTCTTTTGGGCGGCATCCCTTCCACTTTAAAAGATATTGTTTGCCCAAACATGTAGTTTGTTTTACACCTAGGTTGCATTAAACTTCACTTACAAGCATATGGTCAATGATGTCAAAGCCGAAGTCATAAGCTTGTTTCTTGTGTTTCCTTTTTTGTTTTCATAAAATAGTTAATTTAACACATGGAAAGTGGGATGTGCCACAAATGTTGTTGGAAACAACAAAATGTAATATGATCTAAATAAAAAAGTAAAATGTGACTTGTAAAGCACCTTGTACAACCTTGCATATTTTGCCATGTGAAACAACTTATGAAAGTTTTAGGCATCTTAAAGTTTTGAATGTTCAACCACACAAAGTTGCCAATTTCAAATTCAATGTTTCCAAATTTTATTGGTTTTAAAAAATCATAACTTGCTTTGATTTCAAGTCCATTTAATTGAAGTAACAAACCCCATTTAGACAATTAAGGAAGTCATCAATTCAAGGCAAGGAATAATTGTTTTTTATGGTGATTTTGTTCAAAGTAGGATAATCAATGCACATTCACAATTTACCATCCTTTTTCTCCACAAACAAAACCAAGGCTCCATAAGCCAATTTACTTCACTTAATGCAACCCTTTCCATTAAGTCATTCATTTACTTTTTAAAAATTCAAGTTTTTTTTATTAAGTCTATAAGGAATTGTAGAAGGTAAGGTTGACCCTAGCATAAGCTCAATTTTGTGATCAATTCATCACATGACAAAAAAAAAATTGTTTGGGAAATTTATTTGTTAAAACATCAAAAAATTTATTAAATGTGTTTGAAATAAAAACAGGCGATTGGTTAACCCGTTTAGTTTTTTCTTTAACACCAAATTCATTTACATGCATAAAAATTAAAAAGGAAATCTTTTGTAATTTTTACAAAGTGAATAAGTGAATACTATTGAAGTTAAACTAGTATTCAAGATTTAAGTTAACCAATTTATTGATAATCCTAGCTATGAATCTCAACTTAAAACCATTTCTCAAAATGTCAACTTTGTAAGAGTCTAAAAAAATGTTGCTTAGGATGGCCTTGAAGCTATCCAATTCGCATGTTGTGAAATGTTTTTTGAACTTGACTCTAACACATTCCAATTTCACCTTCAACAATATTTCAAATATCGGTTTTACATTGTCTTATGTTTCGTAAACCTTGATGGGTTTCACCACCTTTGTGACAGTCCACTTTAATGATTCAACCGCGCTTGGTTTTATGAATGAATATGTGGTTCTTGAATCCAATAAATAGAAAACCATGTTACTTTCCACTTTACATTTAAGTGAAATTAAGTTTGGCCCCAAAAGCTTTTAGTTTTAATCGGGTGGCCAGTTTGGCCGCCACCATTTTGTGAAATATGAAAACATCTTCCATACATTCTACCACTTTCATCATTTCTTAACAAATGTTTTGAGACCATTCTTTTGAAAAATTGATTTGTGAGCCCAAAGTTGCAAGTGGTGAAGGAAAGTCACCTTGTGGACGTACTTTTCCTTCATTGTGACAAGGTTCAACAATGCACTAAAGGCTTGGACATAGCACACCAATGTGCCATGTCCTTTGCTTTGGTGCAAATTCAATCATTCTTGCCCATCTTTTAAGATTTGATTAAACAAGGTGAATTTGTGATTCAATTTGATCTTGAAATCATTCCAAGATAGTGTCCCCACTAAATCTAATTTGATGACTTTTTGCATTATCCACCATTCCATTGCTTAGTTGTGGAGCAAAACTTGAAACATTCAAAGTTAACTTGCACCATTCACAATGCTTTGTGTTTCAAAACAAGCCTCCGCTTGGAAAGCCCATTGCCACACCCTCTTTGTGATTATATCTTTTCTTATGAAAAATTTGAACATTTGGGTTTTGATGGCTTTGGTAAAGGCATCCCCTTTCAATGTTTCAGTAGCCTACAACTTCTTTACCTTTGTTATAGCCTCAAGCAAGCGTTGGTTTACTTGGTTTTGATGCAATATCACTTGCAAAATTTTCATGTTTTTCAACATGTCTATTGAAATTGTTAAATTTGCCATGATTTGAAAGTTGACTCCTTTTTTGACAAGGTTATGGCTTCTTCCACCACTTCCCTTTCAAGGACCTTCTTTTTTTACTATCATGCTAAATATTTTTTTATAAAACAACACATTCTAAACGCTTTCATTTTATGTTTTGTAAGGTTATTCATGCAAAACCCATCTTCATCTTTCACTTCTTCATTTGGCCCATTTGATTTATTCTCATTATTCAAATTTCAACTTTATCTTGTGCTGAAATACAAAGGCATGGGCTCATTATTCTTGGTTTTGCCTTTGGTCTTACATGAAACCTTTTTCATGTTATTCAAACTTGATTTGATGGGGGTACCTTGTGTTCCTTCTTTTAGTTCCACATCATCCCTTTTGTTCATTATTAGAAGAATGTTTTTTAGAGTGACAAGCTTGGTTCCATCTGTTGGTAGCTTGTTTAGCCACTTTGTCCATTTCCATTTCTACCTTGGTTTTACACTTTTGGGGTTTTGTGTTTTTTTTCACCTTGTTGGTGGTTTCCATTGCCTTGGCCACAAAACATTAAGTCTTATTATAATACTAGATGAAATGTATCTTTGACCCGGCCTTTGCATTCCCACACTCTCAATCTCCTAAAAATTTCCTTATTTCTAACTTCTCATTAGATCTATGCATCCCACAACACACATGATTAGTTGATGTTTTCCTAAAGTCAATCCAAACCCAATTCACTAATTAAGTTTAAATTCATTAGGACTTATTCTAAGTGTAGCTTCCACATGGAGGCAAATTTGAAATGACTCTCAATCATTTAAGTTCTTAAAGGACAACACCAAGTGATGTCCCAAGATAAAATTAAGTTTTTTTTAAAACAACATTTAAGATGTCTTAAAAGGAAATGCAAGATCACAAAGATGTCACAAAAGGTAATTCAGGTGACACCAAATGTTTCAAGTGTCTCAGGTGTTGCCTCAAAACAACATTATGTGACCCCCATAACAAACCAAAGTTTGTCCTAAAACAAGTTTAACTTGCCTTGAGTCCTAATCCCAAAACCCTTTGACTTGGTTTGCATGGTGAATTAAGGAGTATAACCCCAATTTGCCAACTTGGTTGAACCACTCACATTGTCATGATGCCCCATTGTGACATTCCTAGCAAAAGGCCTGCTTGTGTGAATTGAATTTGTGTAAAAGGGCATGTCACCTTCTTCCTTGTGGTATTGACAAAAAAATTCTTCTACTAAAATCCTATTAGATGGTGTGGGTTTTCCAAGACTTGAAAAGAGAAATTAATGTCTTTGGGTGATTGGCCATAGTCATCACCAACAAGTTGATTGTTGTTAATTCTGTAACCATCATGATTGATCCATGTGTCAATATTATTGTTAATCAAAGAAAATAAAAGTCAAAATATAATGTTTATGGATGACAAAGATGTAAACACATGTTAAAAATGGATGTTATATTAGTGATAACATGTGATTTCCATTTGAACTATTGGAGTTGTTATAATATCACACATCATTAACATCAATGAACTACCATGAATCACACCATTACAACTTTCAACATATGAGTGATCATCAAATTTTTAAACATTATTTCAACTTGTCCACACCATGATGTTTAATTCACATTGAGTTATTGTCCTTATGTTTGTAATTTAGTCCACACCCAAGTTGTGTGGGTATATTGTTTATCATTTAAAAAAATTATGGTGAGGTTTGAGTTTTTTAAAAAAATAGTTTTAATATTCAATTAGGATTCAATTATCCAACCCATTATATGCCCTATTTTAAGATAAAAGTTGAGTTTGTGTGTGTGTGTGTGTGTGTGTGTGTGTGTATCAATTTCAACAAGGAAAAAAATGTGTACATTTAGATTCATTTCATTGCATTAAAATTTTCTCCAATTTGATGTGATTAAGATTTAGGATGAAGAAAGGAAAAACATTAATTAAAACGGGTTTGGGGGGTTGGGGGCAAACACAATGGAATAATTAGGTTTCAAGGTTTTAAATTTATAAGCAAGGAAGTTTATAAGATATAACTAGGTAATTGATAGGTTGTTTAGGTGCAAATCCTTACCCAAAAGTATATACTTGATCTTTAAATATAATCATCATAAATAAGATTTGTGCACAATGGGTATGAATAGATTTTAGGCATATCAATTTTGAAAAAAAAAAGGTATGAATAAGCTTAAAGGATATTAGTTTTCAGAAAATAAATTAGGTTATAATATATACTTATATATATTTAACAAGTATATCGAGGAAAAAATATATTCACACAACATTAATCCACACCTCCAAGGTCGCACGCCTTCTTTTGATGTTCTTCCATTTGTCTTCTTTTTCTTTCTATTTTTTTCACCATATCTTTTTTCTATAATTTTTTCTTTCTTTTGTTTTCTTTTTCTCATTATGTTGTTCAAGGTTTTGTTTATCTTCTTCTTGCTTTCAAGGTTTAATGCACTTTTTGTATTTTGGCTCCCCTGATAGTTTGTGTTTTATTTTTTTTTGGGCATACAAATGTTGGGTGGTTTTTAATTTTTATGAAAAATTTATAATTCCAATCCCAAAAATTAGACTAGATTTATATTGGTTCTAATTTAGTTCCACAGTTGAAAATTTGATTTCAAGTTAGGTTTTTCAAATTTATGGTTTCAATTTTGAAACTTAAACCTAATTCCAATGCAAGTTTTAACTCAAATCAAAATTGCCAATTAAATGCTAGTTAACTCCCAATTTTAGGTTTTTCCCCAAAACCATATGTCTTAAATCTGATTCCAATTCCACATATAAATAGAACCAAGAACATATTTTTGGTTTTAGTTCTTAAAACATTGAAATTTTGATTTTGGTGTCAAAAATTATATTCAGTTTCACACTATAAGAATTCATGGTTTTTCAAAATGTTTCATTTGATTGCCTTGTTTGTTTTTATTATGAATTTGGCCAATTTGGCTAGAGGCCCATGATTGCTAAAATGACATGTTTGTTTTACTAGTTTAATTGACTAAATTGATTTTTTTGATTATGTGGTAATGTGGCATTTAATCAAATAAGACATGTAATCATAAATCTTTTTTAAATACATATTATGTGAGTAGGTAAGTAACTAGTTTAAAAATGTATGTAGTGAGGTAAGATAATGTGACTAACTAGATAAGGTAGGTAGGTGAGTAGATAAGGTAATTGGTTATGTACAATAGGGTAAGGTAATTAATTAAGTAGGGTAGATATTATAAATAACTAATAAATATAATTTTGGGCATAAACTTTTCTTTAAAATATTATCACAAATATAGTTAGTATGATCGGTCACCTACATATTGAGATTAACTACCTCCTTTTTATTTACTTTTTTACCTACCTTCTTACTACCTAGGTTAAATTGCCTCCCTACTTAAATTTTATGTGATGTATCTTAGCTAACCTAAGTTCTAGGTTATGAACTAGGTAGGCTAGATGACCTATCTAGGTAGGTATGTATATAAATAAATAAATAAATAAATAAATAAAAATTTTGAGCATTAAATATTAATGTAATGTCCTTTTGATAATGCCCTTGACCTCAAGCCTTACCCTACAGGTTTCTCCTACTTAGTGCTAGCCTTGAAAATAGGCGAATACCAATTCGCTACCATTGCATCTAAGGATTGATCAACGGTCTAGATCAAACGAACGATACGTGCCATCTTACTTATCTGAACCATGCATCTAAGTGTTGATCAACGGTCTAGATAAAACCAACAATAGGTGCCATCTTCCGTGTTTCTCCTGCTTAGTGCTTTCCCCCAAACCTTGGGTGACCACCAATCTCTACCGTGCATCCAAGGATAGACCAACAGTCCAGATCAATCCATCAATTGGGTCCCATTTTAACTCATTTGCATCTGTTTAGTGATTGCCCCAAAGCATGAACAAACTGCCAATCTCTACCATGCATATAAGGACTGATCTATGGCCCAGATCGATTCACTTTTGAGGCCATAGATGGATTTACTTTTTTGTCTCAAAGTGGATCGATCTGGGCCATTGATAAGACCTGGGTTTTTTTTTTTGTCAATTTTGTGATGTAGCCAAACCGGCGATTATCCACAAGAAGATTTAGCCAAATTTGGCTATAGACCAGATATGAAAGTAAATTTTCTCAAGAATCCTTCAAATTTTTTGCTACAAGCTGAACCCAATAGCGGAATCTGACGATTTATCAAAAAAAAAAATCGAAATCTGGCTACTAGAAATCCGGGAAAATACATACTTTTAGCCATTTTGAAGGAAAAAAATTAGTCAGAAGAAAAAAAACGCTGATCAGAGCTTAAACCCTAAACCCCCAGAGGAACACGGAGGGCTAAATGCGGTGAGCTTTCCTCACAGCGACGTCTGTGCCTCGCGTGCTTGCTTGTCGTCGTCGATCGCCGAGACTGGAATCCCATGAAGAGTCCGCCTCAGTAGTATTTCCTCTCTCGAGGTTCTCAATGCCTCTCCAGCTTTTCTCTTCACTTCGCTTTCTTAGGGTTTAGGGTTTTTTATGTGCACTTTTTTTTCCTTCAAAGGCTGCAACGTCCCCATGTCCACAATATAATGTTGTGATTGATGTTTGAAGAAATACGGCCTGTAAGGAACTGTGAATGTTGTCTCCAAGCTGCCTGCCTGCCGGCGTTGCTACAAGTTTGAGAAGTGCAGCTCACCAAAAGAAACACCCCCAGTTCAGTTTCAAAGGTTTCAATTTTTTTTTCCAGACTGTAACAGGGAACAGTCTCAACGATTGGATGGTGAGTTTTCTCTCTTTGGGAATTTGAGGGAGAAGGGGCGAAAAAATAAAATGAACCTCATGTTCAATTCTGATCTTTTTTGCAATTCTCGGAGATGTGCATGGACAATTTAGGGTTACTGTTCTTGTGTTTATCATTGAACAAAGGGTTTTGTTGTGTTGCATAAAGAGACTGCAACGTTTCCAGGCCCTTTTGGGCTACTAGACTGCTGTCTGTCATGCTCTACTCTAAACCCTAGACAGTGTATCCATCGAGCCTATCTATCAGTGTGTGTTATACCATGTCATTTTTATGATGTACTTCCAGAACAGGCTATCAAGGGGGAAGTGATTTTCTCCTGCATTTTTATCAAATCCTAGTTTTTGGATTCTGCTATAGGGTACTTGGAAACCTTTGTTTGTAAAGGGCTGAGAGCTTTTGCACCACCCAAGGCTTCATCTCCAGTCTTCAGCATTGGCAATGTTTAAAATGATACTCTGCTTGCAATTTTAGCATGGCTGTTCATGACCCATTCCTAAACAACTGCTCCTTTTGTCCATTACAATTACTAGTTAAGATCTGTCTGTCTTCCTTCTGTTCTTATGCCTGTAATATATTGAAGGTAACTCTGTCCTTGAATAGGAAGTACCTAGTCTTGACAGGCTAGTGCCAGGGTTTCATGAAAGGCCGTCTTGGGCAGCAAAGCCAGCAGGGACTTCCTTCATGATTGAAGGAACCCCATGCATCTTGTGACAATACTCTGCCTGCTTCCTTCTTTGGAGGTGTGGGTTAGTAGTGGCTCTGTTGATGTCAAAAGAGACAACCATTTTGTAGCTCTAAATTACAATATGGAATTTCAGAAGATGCAAGGATCTAATGGGGTTGTGCATTTTGGTTTACCTGTTGGAATGGTTGTGAATGTCCACCATGTGTAGGTTCTGCAGGTTACAATATTATGACAGCTGATCAACCGATTGTCTGATTGTATGAGAACAATCCCCTGACAGACATATTGGGCTATGATATGATTTTCAACATCGACATGGTGTTCTGAAAAAGTATAGCTTGTCCCTAGAGGGCAGGGTTTTTTTTACTCCAACTTTGTGATGTAGCCACAGTGGCAATCATCCACAAGAGGAAAGAGCCAAATTTGGCTACAGGTCAGAGAGGACAGTAGACATTTTCTAGAATCCTGCTATGTTTTGGTGACCTCCAAGAACACAGTGTCCAAATATGAGAAGTTCCATTTTCAGATGTCCAACATTTAAAAAGGATCTTTTGACTGTCAAAACAAAAATGTGTCATGTATGTGCAAAATTTCACACAAAAGTTTTCTGTTGCTAGAGGGTCCAAAATGGAGGTCATATGGCACCTACTTGTGGACAAATTATAGAGGGTGTGAAGCATGTGAATGTTCAGTAACACTGCTTACAATTCTCTTGATTATTGAAATCTCATATTCTGATGGGAACTGGTTAATCTCATTGAATGGCTTCAGCACCTTCCAAAATCATTTGCTGAGCATTGTGGTGTTGAATGTAATGCAAGTGTCAACCTGGAAGACCCCAAATGGTAAGGTCTGGCTTGTGAAAATGTTGATCATTGGCCAAGGATATTCAGATGCCTTCTGTCTTAACTTGAGAGCTTTTGCAACAGAAAATGGCTTGAAGAAGGTTGATTAGCAGCTTTTCATTCTCATTGCCCAGATCATGTTTCAATGTGCTTTTATCTGATGAGTCTGGATTAGAATTTTTGTGTATGGAGAGCAGAGGGAATGTAATTACTACAAACTGTAAACACAGAAGGAGAGAGGGTGATGGTTAATTCTTGGCTCTGAAACCAATGTGTGATGTCAACTAATAAGTGGTGGCAAGAAGTTGCGAAGTGAGGTGCAGCCTGATGTTAGAACCTTTTGTTGGAATACAGAATCCAAAGATGGGGCAAACAGTGGCAGACTGGAAACTGAGTTAGATGCTTTGAAGAGCAACAAGGGTCTACCCCCAAAAGTGACTCAAGTTATCATATGAGGGATGCAAATGACCACAAGAAGGGTCCAGTGAAACCAAGTCAAAAGCCTTTTACCATAGCACACAAGAGAATGTGCAAAAATATGAACCTGGATGCTCTTCACAAACATGGGAATCATAACAATTTCCTGTCACAGAAGCTGAGTGCCAGCAAGCCATGGATGCTGCACCTAAAGCAAAATGCAGTGTTGTGGTGTTTATGAAGTCTTCACATGTGTGTGATGGATTTCTGGCTTGTACATTCATCAAACTCCTTTGTTCTACATTTGATTAGCTCACTGTGGGCATACCTGAGATTCAAGATTATTCTGGGGGACTCAAGCATGTTACTGAGGTTTGTGATGATTGATTCTGGATACTTGTTTTGCAGAACATTCTCTGTGATTTTGCCAACAGCCATTCCCAAAGGAAGATTCATATTTAACCTTGAAGATGATTATGGGTAGAAGTGGCTCTGGAATGTAGGCTGCAGAGGGCTAAGTGGCGCAGTGGGGGTACTTTCTAAACTATTCTGTAACGGATGTGACCCTCACCCCTCAATCCGAAAACAATTTTCACATCCACAACATGAAAGATGCAAACAACTATCCTCCAGTAACTGGAATCTATAACATCATAAACACACAAACAAACTTGAGTTGAATGTGGAGTTGGAAGGGGTGGTTGCAATCTGGGGCTGCAACCAAGGATGATGAAGGATGGTGCATACCAGGTAATCAATTTGCACCTGATTTCGTGAGTTGCTACAACATCTGATGAAGCAAAATCTCTTTCAATAACCCATTGTTTTTTCACTTTCTAGGTGCTTGCTGTAACTCTCCTCCACCTATTCCTAATTCTCACCATTTCTGGATGGTAATTCCACCTTGACCTAGAAAAGCAACACACAATTGTGCAAAAGAAATCAACAATTTCAAAACTCATGGAGATCATGATGATTAGTTAGTCTTGGGCAAATCTCCACGTTAGTCTTGCAATTTGTTCCACTGTTCAAAGTTGGCAGTGTTTAGTAGCATTTGAGCATAGGGTCCCCCTAGTAAATGTTAAGTCTTCCTTTTTAGAATCATTTGTATCTGCCACAAAAGTCATGTGTAGTTTCAATACTGAGTTATTATGTTGCAACTTATTGTCCATTTGTAAGAAGGGAAGACATAATCCATATCTTGATATGTCTTCCCAAATGGAGGCTTCCCAAATTTGTCTTCACCCTTGGATATGGGCACAAGCAGTTACTACAATTGTATCAGCTTTCTTTCATTATTAACATTCTTTTGTATAGGGGACAGCTTCAACCACTATACCAACAACACAGTTAGGGAATTGAGCTTTTTTGGCTTCAACCATTGTGTTTAGGTTTTAGCTTGATCAAAGTCATTCCTTATAAAGGTTTTAGTTTATGTCAAAACTCTTGCTTTTTCTTGTCAACAAAAGTTGACAGTATCTTCTGATTTCTCGCCATTTTGAATATATGGATGTCTTCCCATTTTGTGTAATTACTTGGCAAATACTTCATCTCAAAACTTTTGCATCATCACACCTTTTTTCAACATTTTTTCAGACTTATGAAAAGTCAAATGTTAATAACTCACATCATTTAATGCTTGAATAAGAATGAGGTTTAAAGCTGAATTTATCCTCCACATGGTTTCATTCGTCATCTACAATTATTTCCACTATGGTTTGAATCAAATGAGGGTTTCCCCATCCTTCAATAATTAGCCTTCCTTTTGTTGTGCCTTTGTACTCAACTATCAATCAAATGTGTAACCCACCTCTAAAATGTTCCCACAGTAGTGAGAATATATGGATGCATCTTGTTTTGTCCATTTTTCTAAATTTCAACTCTCAGTTCAACTTTAGAAGTCTAGAACATTACATGGGCTCCCTATCCAAACTTCAATCCTCTATGGTGCATTGACATGGCTCTTTTCAGAGATGGGCTTCACACCTTAGGGTGCCAGCATTTCTATTCCCACATGCATAGATCTTCTTCCTTGTTCATGCTTTACATGAGCTTTTGTGCTCTTGGAGGCAACACAAACAAAGAAAAGGAGTACATAGTCCCCTTTAGCTATAGATATATTTGATTGTTTGCACAAACAAACATATGATTCTTTACATAATTATGCTAACAAAGCTTTGGATATGATCATTGGTTGAAAGGACCCCTTTCAATCTTGGTCACTTTCTTTAAACAATGAAACTCAATTCCATTTCAAAACATGCAAGCAGCCTCCATCTTGAGTTGAGTCAAAAGAGTGGATTTGGCCGGTTCAAAACGACCATGGCATATATGTTATGGACCCACCCCTGTCTAGTTTGTTACTTTATGTTTGTAATTGAATTAGGATCCATAATAATGGCCTTTTGGTATTAAAAACTATTACTTCCTATAACACCAAAGTCATGTGATTCAAGTTTAGGTTGCCATGTAGGTGTTATAGGCTAGGCTTTGGGCCCATGGAAGAGGAGTTAGTAAAAAATATTTTCCTGGCTACATGGTGCACTGTTGTCATTTAACTTCTGATGGTACATTCTTCATGTCCGAAAAAGATGATTTTTGGCAAGGTGTTATGATTATGGTGTATAAGCTTCCAAAGGTTGGTGTGGAGATAGGCAATATAAGTGTAGGGTAAAACTTGTGGCCAAGGGCTTTATTGGGTTTTTAAATCCATGTTGATTTTTTTCTCCATGATACCCAACAAATATCACATCAGAAAGTGGAAAAAGATTGCCTACTTTTTTGAAAAAATGGACCACTTGCAGTGGGCATTCTGTTTTTTGAAATGCCATGTGAACAGTGGACACTAGTTTTGCCCATATCAATCCTTCTAAATAAGTATTTAGGGTTTAGAAGTATTGATATGGACACTAGGTTTGATGTCTAACCCTGACTGACGTGGATGAGTAAACATGCGCTCAAAGCCTAGTTCTTTTGTTGTTGATCATATGTGTTCTGAGACTTTGGCCATGGATGTACTCCATGGTTTTTCTTTCCAATTTTGTGATATGGAAAACCTGGCAAAGCTTTCCAAAAAACATAGCAAATTTAGTTGAATTTATGCTAAAAAAATGCATTTATCCAAAAATTTCCCAAATTCTTTGTTGAAAAAAAAAATCACCCATGTACCCTGTTAGATTTATTTAGGCTACACAATTTTGGGCTGAATGCTCTTTCCAGGACTAGTTTTGTGTACATAAATAATTGTGGTATATCGCATCTTCTGCGTTATGTTCTGCTGGGCAGCGGTTTCATGAAGTTTTGTTATCAGATGTGAACTAGAAGTGCAAGCTAAACTTCAGAGTGGCAATGCTGGTAGTCAGAAGAAAAATATGTTGTTGTGTTCATTGGGTGTTCAAGTAATGCATGCAGGGTCAGGGTAGTTAAAGTGGTGCACACACCACCACAACTAAAGGGCAGTTGTGCATGTTTGCAATTGTGTAGTGGAGAGTGACTATTGAAGCTCGGTGAAGAGGGAGGGTTTCAATGGGTGTAGACAGATATAATAAGGCAAGGATATGAAGTATGATCCCCTCCCCTTTTTGGAATACTTAAAAACCTATCAGAATATTGTTAGAATACAATTGTACCTCTGTCAAGAGGCAGGCATTTCCTACATGCATTTCACTTTTCTAAATTCTCACCTCTCATTTTTTCCATTTTCACCCATGATACCAGATGGGTATTTGGGGAGAAAGATTTTAATAACAATAATTTCTGATTGGTTTCTATGCTGGGTGACACCCTCGAAGCAGGGGTTTCCATGTATTTGGCCTCATGAGGAAGTGCCTCACAAGGGTACTGCCTGCCTTAGGAGGCCACTTACTTCCGGAGCGCTCACCTGGAGGGGCTTTACCCTACACATTTCCATCCTTTCTTTATTTCCACTTCTTCTCGGTAGTAATTTGTTATAATGTTTGTCAAGATCACATTAATGACATATTGAGGTTCTAATCTTAACTAAAGGGGAAAAAAAGGAAAAACAAATGGCTCTTGTTAGATAAACACTCTACTGTTCACAATGGCTTTAATGGCTCTTACTTATTTTATGCTTGTTCTGTTTTTTAGGTTAAAATAGTGTAGACAGCTGTTAGGGGTACTTAACTATTTAGAAAGCAATATAATTAGAGAGCCAATTGTCAGCTAATATAAACATAGTTTAATTATCACAACCTAAGTTAATCACAGCCGGCATCTCTTGAAACACTATCCCTACTTAGTGATACCAGCTGCCAGACTCCAATTGGCCATTTGAGCATTCACTTAAATTGGTCACCACCTAGCAAGACCAGGTGCCACTGAAAAGGTTGTTCTATTTAGTGACTACTGATAGCTGAACCCAGAATGATTTATGTGCATAGATTTCCTGATTAGAAGAATTCTGAAGTTAGGGAGTGATTTTGTATGGTTGGACATTGGTTCCACTCACACTGGCCAAGGTTATGGGAGGCTAAAGTAACCAATGAAATTCAATTCAAGCTACATGAGCATCAAATCCTGTCAGAGCCCTTTTCCTAAGCTGTATGTATTAATGGATGGGTGCTACGTGATCCGAGCTTTGGGTTCTACACTATGGTGGCTAAACTGGGTCTGACCCAAATGCAGTTTTTTTAGCTAGCTTTGTTTCTTTGTTGGAAAATGTCTAATTCGGTTCTTGTAATCTAGAACTAATACTACCGGTTGTCAAGTTCACTACAGGAATAGTAGAATCCATTGCTCATTGTCACCCCCCTTCCTTCTTCAAAACCCTACCAAAACCTTACCATGTTACTGGGGAATGACGAACATACTTTTTAAAACTATTGTCAGATTAAAAGCTAAGGTTTCTAGGTTTGCCTGAAGAGCCTGTATTAAAAGAGAGCTCAATAATAAAGCGATGAATTAGTGTGGTTTTAAGTGCTGGTTCTAATGCAGGATTTAAGGATGTTTTTTTTGGGTGTTGTTTAGCATCATTGTATGTTTGCTCTTCCTTGCCTGGTCTACCCAATCATCAATCAGGAGTCCATGATATTAAGAAGCTCATAATTTACAACAACAATTTATTACCAAAATCAGTTTTTGCAAAACATGGCAGTTAATTTTTTTTAGTGAATGGATTCAGACACAGACAAAGCATAAAAAGTCCCTTGTGAACTAATTAAGTCACAAGGTTAGTCATGCCATGACAAGGGTAAATTCACTTATTGGAATTCATTAATTATGACCATGTTGGTGTTTGCTCTTCTTGTGTCCTTCACAACTGGTTTTTACTGCTACAAGTAATTGTGGGCCAGATACCCTAATCAATTAGTTTGTTGCTCTTGTTGTAAAGAAACAAGAATCTCTGCTCGAAAGAACATGGTAGCCTAGTATCCTCAAATTTTGACAAAAATGTCTTTTTTTGGGGTTCAAAGCCATATTACTACCTACTAGGGTAGATAGGTCGGTGTGCAAACACTTAAAATCTCAGACAAGGTCAATCCTCCCACATTGTTCCTCTGAGTTTGAAGCTCAAAGAACCCTACCTTAAACCCTATACCAGCCCAGACCCAAATAATTTGACATTAAAAACTCTTCTCATATTCTCTTTTTGAAAATGTTTGGCCAGTCCTAATTCCCACAGCACAATTCTAACAATAAATACAAAAATGAGTTGAGTTAACAGTTATGTGAATTTTGTCCATTTTCCAATTTTCAGCATTCACTGCAAGTTTCACTAATTTATGGCTGCCATTAAATTCCTGGGAACATCTTATGGAACTATCCACCTGATCTCTACTCCGTTGTGTCCAATTTTCTCTGCTAATAAATCAATCACATGTGGGCCAGTGATAATACCAAGCAAAATAATGGTTCCTTTGTGTTGTTGTTTGTCTTGTCTTACAAAACCTGAACACCATAGATGATGCATCCTTTGGCTGTCAAGGTGTGCACTTCCATGCTCAAAACTCAACAAATATTCACATATGGGGCAGATTGAGCATCACAAACCTAAATGAATATTAGCTGCATGTGATCCCTAAGACTTGTCTAAGAGTTGATTAGTTGATCAACTTTTGTCACTTGTTAACATTTGTGACCTTTGTATATGAGGGAAAAAAATTTAATTATTTTTTAATTTAAAAATGATATGCATGTTCAGCTTTTAAATAAAAGTTGTTACTAGCTTGAACCTTAGCCAATTCTCACCCATTTTGTGATACCCACCCAACATTGGTTTTGATATCAGAGATGATTATCACTTTTTCTGCATCTTCCTACGGATGATAGCCATTTTGGCTACAAACAAAAATTCTTTGAAAAAAAAACAACTAGAGAGGAGCCCCCATGTTTATTTTGTACATTGAGACCTCCCAAGTCTGGGCATCCTTGGTCAAGATCTTGGTATCTTTGGAGAGTCCTCAATGAATACCAGTGTGCACATGGAGGTAGTTTTGTGTAATTTTTGAATCTTTAGTGCAAAGAGTTAGTAAATTTTCTCATTGAAAATTTCATAAACTCAAAATTAAAAACTTTTAATGGAAACCAGGGCATGCTCTTGATACTATTGCAAAGCTCTCAATGAGTAGGTTTGTATGAAGGGCAATTTCCCTAAATTTTAGACCTCCAGTGTGAGGGATACTAAATTTTGTTTAATTTTTTTCATTGAAAATTCAGTAAAAGTGGTAAATAAAAATTGAATAAGAATTGAATTTCAGACTTAGGCTATATATTGAATATAATTTTTGTAAATATATAAATTGGAGAAAATTTGAATTTCAGACTTAGGCTACATATTGAATATAATTTTTGTCAATATACAAATTGAATAAAAATTGAATTTTCAGACTTAGGTTAAAGAAAGGTGTAAACTACATTTGGCCTTTGAAAATTCATACAATAGTCCTCCGTGAAATGTAAGATTTCTCTCTCCTTTGGAAAAAAATACAGTTCCGTTACAATTGATGGAAGAAAAGTGAACCCAGGTGGTATCTAGGTCTAATCTTGTCCAAAAATCTATATCTGTATCTGGACTCAACTCGGACAAGAACAACAAAAGTCCGGAGTTATTAGGACTCAGGACCACCAAGAACAGATAACCCAGTGAAAACTGTAATGATTTCTTATCCGATGCAGTGGGCCTTGTGATATAGGTAGGCGGCCCATTCTTTAATGGCTTCCTGGGTGGTCTTGTTTGTAAGCCGAATAAAGAAAACATTGAAGAAAGTTCAACTTCGAGTGTTTATATTTGGAGAGAGAAAGAGCAACACGGAGAGCAACAAAGTGCAAAGACACAAAAAAAAAAAAATTGGAGAGAGAAAGTGAGCATGGCAGAATTCTCCTGCAACAATAACCGAAACAAAATTGGACTAAGCCAAACATGGAAAAAGGGACGACTCGTCAGGTGTGCCTAAATAATGAGGCGGCGCCAAACACCCATTTATGGTGCAAAACACCACTAAAATTAGTGTCCACTATTACATAACAATAAGATGAAAAAGGACTTTGGGGGGGGAGGGGGAGAAGAGTACCTAATGGACAAATTGGAGTGTTCTTTTGGGTGGTGTCCCATTGTTCTCATTAGGGACTCTTTAGCTTCTTTCAATATTGACCATGGTTAGCCAGACCCACACCTGTCATAACTCAATGATTGACCTTTCCTGTCTTGATGTATTAAAATAGGCCATAAACGCTTTTCCCAGCTTTTAAGCCTATCTATTGTGGATGACTCTCCAACCCCCTCCCAATTGGGGGCGAAAAGTAGTCTAAAACTTTCCCCCTAAATTTTATAATTTTTCTATTTGTTTCATTGTAGATAGATCCATTGTGATAGATGGAGTGGTGTGTTTGTGCATGAACTTTAAATTTTCTTAAAAAGACAATTAAAAATCTTCATAGAGTGTAGAGTACTTTCGAAGTGTGAGGCCACTTTGGTTTGCCAAAATGCTGATGCTGTTGAATATGCACATAGCTCCCATGTGAACTTGGTGCCTTTAGCTATATGTTGTTTGCCATTCAAACAAGTAGTTCATGGTGTAATGGCTCTTCTCCTTATAGCAAGTTAAAACCAGTGTTGGGCAACTATCAGACCAGGCTCCCACCCACCCAGCGTGGGTGGGTCGTTGGTTAACTGACCAGTTCTCACATTGACACTTGATGGGTATCAGCTTATGTGATACCCGCCCTAAGAACCAACCTGCTAATTATCAGCCCAGTGAGAATTGGACTGTAAGAACTAGCTTCCTTTTTAAAATATTAAATCATGAGATGGTGCCCATGAGGGCTTAACCCAGGTCCTGTCCTCAAGAGTTTACTTTTAGGGTTGTAAAATTGGAGAGCGGATCCAAAGAAGAAGATGGTGGAGGGATGGAGTGTGGCCGTTGGATTAGGTTCTCGATTTGTTTTGGTAACAGTTGTTTGCATCCCAAATATAAAGAGCCTTAGTGCTATTGGCTCACCCTCTTCATTATTTTTTCCATTGAGTTTGCACTGAGAAGTTTTGCATCAAGAAGCTTGCATTGAGGTTCTTGTTTCTTGTAGGTAATTTTTTTTCTTTTGGTTTTGGTTTGTAGTTCTTCTTGAGCCACTCCATCACCTTGTATTGGTATTGTTCCTCTCTTGTTCTATGGTTGTTGGTGCCTTTTCAATTTGTTGTTTCTCTCACATGGATGTTTCATTTCATGTTGTTTCAATGTTGGTGTTCCCTTGCATTGTTGTTTTGTTTCATATTATTATTTCATTGCATTGCTACTACTTCGGCATGTCACTATGCTTTCATTATTGTTTTTTGTTGTTAGCTATTACTATCACTATTCGTCATACTCATATTTGCCTTGCCATTCTCGTGTTCATGCTTCTGTTCATGTGCCTTGCTAAACATTTAAACTATTTACACATGGCAAATCATGCGTTGGTGAGATTTGGCATTTAGATTCGTCTCAGAACCTAGGGCTGACCTTGACCTCCAAACAAGTGGAACTCAATTTTAAACCACCCTTGGGCATTTTTGCCATCTTTTCTCACTTCAACAACATGGTGTGATTAACTATTTCTCAGTCAAGGGAACCATTCATGTTGTGTTTTTGCGTTTTTAGTGTAGAAGGTATTACCAAGTGTGTTTTTCGCTTTCATCCAATGCACTCACTTCTAACATCTTCTCCAAATCCTCCTTTGCGATCGTCTTTTCTTTCTGTGGAATCCACTTTGAGTCTAATTTAGAGCTTTCAATCATCACACCAAATGAAAATAACAAACGTACCAATAGATAATGTCAAATTGGGTTCTATAGTGCAAATCCCCTTTACCCAAGTGAAACATGATTTGCAAGTTCATGTGTAGGAAATATGACTTTTCCATTCATGGATGTGCCATTTTATTTGCACACAGCACCACCCCAATCCCGCCTAATTGAGCTTTAAAAATTTTCAATTTGAGTTCAACTCCAAATCCATTTATGTTGGTTACCACCTCCTTGCATTTTTCAACCATTTTTTCCACCATGAACCTCAACCTTTTTGCAACCAACCATGCTCATGAAAACCTTTAACCGTTTTTAGATTACTAAAGATGATTATTTTTGTTATTTTGTGAGCGTTCTCCCCATTTTAAAAGGGGTTGATACCCTCATCAACAATTAGGCCATTTGTAGGTGGGTTTTTCATTTTCTTTCGAATTTTTTTCATTTTAAGTTTGTAACCCCTTTTCTACTCAAACTTGTTCACCATTTTTGGGAGGTGGTCCAAATGATGAAACTTCATCCACACTACCTCCTTATGATGGCAATCCTTGTATGTCACTAGATACTCCTTACTTCTAAGGTGTGTTTGTTTGGTGTGGAATATGCCTTTAATTTTGGCCACCAACTTATGTTCGATGACATCCACTTCTAGTCGCACCTTTTGCTTCCGATTTGGTCTATGTTCATCACGCAAAATAAATGTCAATTTTGAAATGTGAAAAGTCAAATGTGCCACAAAATTAATCAACAACTTTAAGGTATACATGTCAGGGTGCAAGTTATGCAAATTTTCATAAGGCCCCACATACTTGGCATTGAAATGTGGGGCTAGTCCATCATGCATTTTAAAATCTTGAATGTTCAACCGCACGTGTTGCCCAACCTCAAACTCCACATGCCTTTGTGTTTTATTAGCATGTTTTTCATACCATTTTTGAATGTGCTCCAAAAGCTTCTTAATTTAGGTGTATAATTTTCCATGCCCTTTGACCATCTTCACAACTTCCTTGGAGTGCTTTCTTTGTCCCATGGGAATGGTTAAGTCCATTTTGGTTTTTTTCCCAATGTTAATTCGAACAAAGACATTTTTATCGCCAAGTGCATCATGGAGTTATAACAAAACTTTGCCAAACCTAAATGTTTCCCCCAATTTCCTTGATAGGCACTCACATATTTTTTAATATATTGGTTCAACACCCCATTGACCCTTTTTGTTTGGCAAAAAGTGGGTGAAATATTGTATTAAAAAACAACTTCTTTCCCATTTTTCAAAACAAATGCTTCAAAAAATTTGTTTGTAAATTTGACATCTCTATCGCTCATAATGAATTGAAACACCCCATGATGCTTAATTCACATGTCAGGAAACAATTTTGTTGAATTAAAAGTTGCTACGATTGTTTTTGTTGGAGCAATTTTTGCCAACTTGGATAATTGATCAACTACCACTAGAATGGCATTCATGTTTCATTCGAGTAATTGCATCATGAAGGTTGTGGAGACACTTTCCCATGGTTCATTCAAAATCAATAGAGGCATGTATAATCCATTTTTTTTAATAAATGGACTTCATGTTTTGGCACTTCACACAGGTGCCTACGAAATGTTCTACAATGTTTTTCATCTTAAGCTAATAAAACCTTTTCCCTATGACCACTCTTGTGATTCATTTTCAACAATGCCCCACCATGGACACATCATGCTCCTCTTGCATGATCTTCGTGCGTAGCTTTCTTGCTATCACATAAATTTAAAAATATTTTTATCTTAACAATCCTTCCTTTAAAGTGATGCCTTTTATTTTTCTTCACTCTCACAACTCTTTGAAATATCTTTGTGCAAATAGGTCTTACATATAGGCTTCCCTTATCCTCTATTCGAAGCTACTTTCCCCTTGGAAGATGGTTTTTAGTGTGTTGAATCTTGGTTAAAGGTTTTTCCACCTACAATTCCTCTTTCTTATCAAGGACTATGTTGTCCCATCTTGGTTTTCCAATCAATTCCACATCCAACAATGCAAAAATATCATGCCATCTCAATTGTTTCATTGAGGCCTTCAATTCAGTTTTGAAATATTTCAAAGAGACATTGTCCATGAAGACCTTGGTCTTATGTGTCCCCAAATAATGTTATTAAATTTTCAAGTGACATACAATAGCGTAAAATTCCTTTCGTGAGTTGGCCATTGGAATTGTGTTCCACATAACTTTTTAGATGTCCTTTTTACATGAAGACCCCTTCAATAATGAAGTCACTTGCATTAGTGTGGACTTTGAATAGTTTGGTGAAGTTTTAAAACTTCAACACAAGGGTGGACAAAAGTTTTTCTTTCATATCCTCAAATGCCCTGTGTTCATCTTTCCATTTAAAAGACAACTCCTTTTATAGGAGATTGAAAAGAGGTTTCACCATCTACAAAATCTTTTGTAAACTTCCAATAGAAGTTAGCCAAGCCTAGCAAGGATCAAATTCCTTTGACCATGATTGGTTTCTTCCAATTTTTGATGGGTTGCAACTTCTTAAGGTCAGGCCTCACCCCTTCTTTGATTAGATATATCTTAGGAAGTCCATCTCCTCTTGAGAAAATTCAATTTTCACCCTATTAACAAATAATTTATTTTGTTGAAGCTTATTCAAAACATATTCAAAATGTTCCACATGTTCTTTTACAATCTTTGAGTACACTAAGATATCATCAATATAGATGATCACGAACTCATTCAACCTTTTCATGGAAAATTGAATTCATAAAGGTTGTGAATGTCGATGGGGCATTACACAACCCAAATTGCATCACCAAGAACTCATGCAAGCTATACTTGGTTATCATAGCCATCTTTTCAACATCCTCATCCGCAATATCTCGATTCGAAATCAATTTGGTTAAAGTATTTACCCCATTGAATTAATCCAACAAATCATCAATGTGAAGTAAAAGATAGTTGTTATTTATGGTTACCTTGTTCAAAACACGATAATCAATACACATTCTCAACTTGCCATCCTCTTTATTATAGACAAAATTAGTGCCTTAAAAGGTGATTTGTTTTGCCAAATATAACCCTAATTGAAGAGGTCGTTTAATTTTTTTTTGAGCTCTTCCAATTCCTTTTGGTTTAACCTATAAGGTGCCTTAGATGGCAAAGCTATACTAGGCACCACTTCTATCTTATGGTCAACCTTTCTACAAGGTGGAAGGGCATTTGGAAGTTCATTCATTAGAACCTCCAAAAAATTATTGAATGAATCCAAAAATAATTAAGAGGTTGCCTTGCCCCTTGTGGCTTAGGTTTCCCCTAGGAGACTTTCAAAAACATTAAAGCCAAAAAAAAAAGGCATTTCTAACTCATTTGCCAAAACAACCAAATTAACTCTTATTTCTACCAATGCAAAATCATATTCCACATCTAAATGCACTAATTTAGAGCCAACTTTGGCACAAACTTTCACTTTGCTTCCACTATGGAAGATGTCTACTTTGTAGGCATCCCAAAATGTGTTCCTTAGAATTACACCAAAATTATTTAAGTCGCATAAGGTGAAGTTTTCAAAAAATTAAACTCCCCCACAAAACAACCTAACATCTAATGTTACACCAAGCGAGGGTCTAACTATGCCTTATGCCAAATGCACCAATATGGGATCCGCCACTAATTTGATATTGACTCCCATTCATTCCACCGTTTGTGAAGTCATGAATGAATTGGTCGTTTCCAAATCCAAGAAACAACATACCAACTCATTATTTATCTTACTTTAACAAATTGGAGGCTTCACTTTTGTGGGCCCCCCATTTTGGCCATGAAACCCCCTTGGAGAATCAACTTACCTTGGGAAATGTAGTCATTTACCCAAGGTGGCTTAGATTAATCCTTCACCAAATGCTCATGATTATCACAATTGAAGCACTTGACCTTCAATAGGTCCCATTTTATTTTTTTCATTGTTGATTCCTTGACTAGGGACTTCTCTTTGTCATCATGAAGCCCTGATTTACTTTGGTGCCATTTGCATTTGTTCCAACCTTCGCCTCTACTATTTAGGCTGACATTGTTGCTTTTAGATGATTTTGGTTCCAATTTCACCCTTGGGGCATGGAGGGCTTGCACTCCACCATTTTCATTAAGCCCTAGCAAGTGTCTGAAATGTCCATCCTTTGATAGACAATTTTCCAAACCCAAAACTTCAACCCACATAGGAAGATCAACTTCTTAACAACTTGTTTCTTCAAGGGGACCATAGTTAACATTCGATTGAAGTCATGCCATAGTTTGCCAAGGAGCCCATTCCATCCTTTTGGGCAAGCTCAAGGAACTTCATCCCATCTTTGAGTACTAAGTGGTGTACTGTAAACCTTTCGTTCAATTGTAGTTTGAATTCTTCATTGCTAGGGGATTCAAAAAGGTTGGGTGTCACCTACTTTTGAGACATCCACCAATCCCACATGTGTTCTTTGAGGAGAATTTAAGCAAAATGGATTTGCTCCTTGTCCAATTCAAAACGTTGGGTTTTTAGATGTGCCTCAACTTGGTGCAACCATGGTCGCACTTTCTTTGTTTTCATTTCCTTCCATGCAAAGGAGTCCAACAACCTAGCTTTTATGGCCACCTTAACAAAGCCCCCATTTGGGGCATTGCCAATAACACTTAAATCCTTTGCAATTCGACCCATGAACTTTGTCGCAACCCCACTTTGGGGCTAAGTGTGAGAATGCAACTCACACTCCCTGACGTGCTCCCAAGTCATGAGGTGAAACCCGCTTAAGGGTTTCACAAAGTCAAGTTGCGAAAAGTTGAAACTTGGTAGCACGCTCCCGGCTTCCAACTCTAGAAAGGGGTAGAGGGTCGAGTTGGGAGCCTCGGGATTAGACTAGGAAGAAGGTTTAGTAGATCAAGCATGAATCTGCATCAAAACAAACCACCCACGTGGTTCGTTCACCTTCCGGGACCCTTTTGGGTGTTGGGACTTGTCACGGGCACTTGGACACACAAGACTCACCACGGCCCGGACTCGGGGGAAGCCACCACCTTCCCCCATATAGTATTCTCTGCGGCTGGTCGCGGAGGCTACATCCGAATGGCACAAATTCCCAG
>Ga0116231_10000392_pt1 | contig 73247 bp, 42 predicted proteins | sample S1TSphgellanicum_2_FD_89695 | JGI IMG/M metagenome (GOLD analysis project Ga0116231, IMG submission 89695) | Host-associated microbial communities from peat moss isolated from Minnesota, USA - S1T2_Fd - Sphagnum magellanicum MG | ecosystem: Host-associated > Plants > Peat moss > Unclassified...
AAATAAAACTTTTTTTTTAATTTTTAAAAAAAAAATACAACACAAAATTGAACCAGAGAGGGGGAAAAAAAAAAAAAAGCCCCGACTCAGAATAAATAAATAACCTCTAATATTTGACTCAGTGAAATTGACCCGGAATCGTACTCTCATTTTGAAGCAGCATGGGCACAATCCCTGCAATTGAAGTACAAACACGGACGCCTTGTGATTGAAAATAGTTATCGAAAACTGTGAAAATTACAAAACACGCAAATGGACGCCGTCAGAGTACACTTGTCCGTCCAGACATGCTGAGCCATCTTTGTGAACAATGGATTAATGTTTCAAAAACTGTCCATTATCAGACCATGGCAAGTACCACAGTCTATCACATAATACTCGTGATCAATTGCCGTGCACGGGAGGAAAGATTTTTGCCATGTGGTTCTGCTTCTCTCTTCTCCCTTTTAAATTCCTGTCAACAGACTTCCATCTTTCTTTTCTCTTCCAACGATCAACAGTCCATTTGATTCCTGGCTATTTACAGCTTTTTCTCTGCCTCTTACTACGAGCCTTTTCATTGTAGCTTGGCAGCGTCCAGGGTCCAGGCCTACTTCACCGGCACTGCCCCTGACCGCCTCTTCGAAAAACTCACACACTTCTGTCAGATTTTTGTTTAGTACCAGGTTTTGCAGCCCGACCTCCTATTGTTCCGGAGCAGATAGCTGCATGAGCAATGGATATGGGAACCAAGAAACCAGACAACTCCAATCATCATCGAAGACACTAGTGGGTATGAAGATGCCTCTGCACACACAGCTGTTCATTGATTCACATACCTTTACTTCTAAAGGAGGGAAAGTAGAGAGTACCCACGTGCAATTCCCGGGCCAAATCTTTAGGACAGGTGACGTATGAAGATGCCTCTGCACACACAGCTGTTCATTGATTCACATATCTTTACTTCTAAAGGAGGGAAAGTAGAGAGTACCCACGTGCAATTCCCGGGCTAAGTCTTTAGGACAGGTGACTTCAGTAAACATTGTTAGTGAAATTCCTCTTGTTAACTTCAAGATGTAGTTGGCCTTTTTTAGCAAACATTTCATAGTGACAACATACCTTCCACAGTAAGGTGATGATCTTGGCTACAGCATGGTAATAGTATTTGATTGTGGCCAAATTGAGTAAATTTGTACATAAGGTACTGCTGACAGTTGGAAAGGTCTGGGACGGTCTAATTAGATAGCTGTCAGCGGCATTTCAATCTGGCTTAGCATAACAAACAAAGTGCACAAGTACCGTGCAAGAAAAACCCTCTCTATATTCAGTTATTACACATTCAACTCTTTAGTTCAATCAAGATAGCTAAGAAAACAAATTCAGACCACCAAATCCAGAAATCTCATTGTCCATATATTAATTAATACACTTAACACTATAACCCTGTCTGTATCTGTATACATACAGAGTTTAAAAGCTTGAATTTCATTTATTGCATGTCCTCATGAGATTTGAACCCACTATGTACCTCCCAAGAGAGGAAAATGGGCAAAGTGGCATGGATGGATACGGAATATCAAAAGGGCCATACTGGAAGCAATTCCATTATGGACCTCAGCATAGTTTTTTTTGGCTCAGGGTTCAACCTCAGGATGTAGTTTTAAATGTATTCATTTTATCATACAAAAATAAGGAAAAAGTGCCTCCAAGACTATGTATTGTACACCCCAAAACATAATGAGAGTGGTCTAAGGTTCAAATTTTTTTGCAATTTGGCTTTGGCTTAGAATCTTTTTTAGGACTTTGGCTTATAGATAGAATATTTTAAAAACTTTGGTTTTTGCTTAAAATTTGACTTAAGATTAAATTTTTAAAAAAACAATTTAGTCTATGGTTTAAAATTTTATTAATAGTTTGGTTTAGGATTTGAATATTTCTAATTTTTAGGCCTAAAGTTAGAATCTTCCTAGCATTTAGGCTTAGCTAAAAGCAAATTGTGCAATAAAACCACCTTGCTTTTTTTTATATGGTAGTTTTCTTCTGCAACTCAGTTGAAACAAAGTTCTACCTTGAAAAGTAAGGTTAGAATTTTTTAATATTTTGGTTTAAGCTTAGAATCTTCTCAGGCCTAAGGATAAAATTTATTTGGACCTAAGGGTTAGAATCTATTTCAGTCTAAGGTTTAAAATTCTTATTATCTTGGTTTAGGGTTAAATTATTTTCATATTTTAGGTTAAGGTTAGAATTTGGCCCAAGGGTTAGAAACAATTTAGGCCCAAGGATTAAAATCCTTTTATTATTTTGGCTTAAGATTTTTAAAAATTACCACTTTGGCTTGGGGGTAGAATCTTTTTAGCACTTGGGTCTAGCACTTAGGTTTTTTTAAATTTAGCACTAATGCTTGCAATTAGATTTATTTTATTTTTTAAAAACGTTTTAAATGTATTTAAGCCCAAAGTTGGATTCACACCAAAGTTTAGTAAGGATATTTTTATTCCATTTGACCCTCTCTTGATTTGGGGGTTAAAATGACTAAAATATAAGGAGTGAACTAAACCTTAAGTTCTTCACACAAAGGGGATAGTTAAAATAGTATGATGGGTTAATTCAACCTGATGTTGAATTGTTCACATTGAGAGTTTTCTAAACTACACAAAACTTTTGGGCAGCTTGGGGAAACTTAATACTTTTTTCATTCTGCCTAATTAATTTCGGGCAGATAATATAGGTTGAAAGTTTCTCCTTACTACCGAAAATTTTGGGAATTTGACAAATCATGTGCTCATAAAGATTCACTAGATTTTTTTCCAAGATGCTTGGAAATTTTTCGGGCAATTTTTGAAAATTTTCCCTAACTGGGAAAGTTATAAAGGCTGTTTTTTTTTTCCCCCATTTCTGCCCATAAAAAATTAGGCAATCTGAAAAAATCCTGATGCTAAAACATTTTGGGCATTTTGAGAATTTTTATTCTGCCTGATAATTACGGACACCTTGTAAATGGTGAAGCAAATTTTCATTTATGCCCAAACATTTTGGGCACTCTGGAAATATCTTCATGCTTAAAAAAATTGGGCAATTTGGGAAAACATTTTTTCACCTTCCTGAAAAAATATTTTTAGTTGTTGCCCACCATATGAGGTGTTCTCTCACATGAGAGTCAATATGTTGGGTAGGACAACATTAGAAGCTCTTGTGAACATGAGGGCATATTTTAACCCTTTGGAATCAAGGGGTCAAGCCAACCTCCTTAGTCCATCCTAAGACAAAGGTTTTCAACCTTAAGCCAAATGTCTCATGCCCTTAAGACAAATGTCCTATCCTTCAAACCAAATGTCATGCACTCTGAAGACAAATGTCCCACACCCCTAAGACAAATGTCCTACACCTTGAAGACAATGACTTTAGGTCAAATTGTAATAGCCCCAAACCATTGGACCAAGAATTTATGTGTGTGTGATGCAAATACACATTTTAAAAAATAATAATACATGTATATTGGTTAAATATTGCACCTCAGGCCAATAGGGTTTATCCCAAGAGACAACTAATTTTGCACATGCATATTGGATTAGGATCGGAATTGTTTTGGGCATATTGGTTTAAGGTTGGAATATACTTTTAGAATATGACCTAAGGTTATAATCATTTTTGGCACTTTGGCCTAAGATTAGAATCTTTATTAACATTTTGGCCTATGGTTGGAACATTTTTAAACAATTTGGCTTGAAGTTGGAATCATATACTCGTATGGTTGTTTTGGTATTTTGTAGATGGATCCATTGAAGGAAAGCAACATCTATTGTCAAGTTACTCTCCTTGAAATTTTTATTGTTGTCCACATGGATAGTAAGATTGTTGCCTATTAGTTTTTAATCAATGAATGCATGAAGTTTATGTGTCATTATGTGGAACATGTTATATCAAAATCATTCATAATGAATATACACGTTCATAAAGATTGATTTTGAGCACATCCAAGTGGTAATTTTCTAATCAATGATTAATAAATTATTGCCACCTCCCACGTTAATGGGTACCTTCCATTATGTTCAAATTTTGTGTTAAGGTAAGACCTGCTTTAAACTAGGAGTTGTCGAGGCCAAAAAACCTTGTGGCCAATAATGGGAATTTTGAGCACTTCATGGTTCATTGTTTAGCGCCAAGTTACTAATAAAATATTATTTGTTTGGGGGCCAATGAGTTCATGTGTAAAGCCATTACGGCCAAAAAGTAAGGACCAAGGCTTCAACCTTTCTTATGCTTTCTTTCTTGGTATCATTTTTTTCTAGTCTTTGTTTTCTTTCTCAAGTTAGACCCTAAAAGTTAGACTCCCGTGGACGAGCATAGACATAAGATTCTTGTAACTCTTGTGTTTTTCATGGGCATATCCCAAGTAGAAAAAAAAACCTCCCTTTGTCATTCACAAACAACCACAAAAGTTCAACAAGAGGAGAGAAAAATGAAAAGAGATGAAATGAGAAAGAAGTAGAAGATATAAGGTTTGGTTGAAGGTTTATTTTGATCCTATAGTGTGAATGTCATTAATTGACAATATTTTATTGCAACAACATTGACCTCAAGGGTTGCACATTGGCCTCCCATGTTGATAGGTATCCTTTTTTTGCCTTGGGGTCAAGTCAAGGCCATAAAATGATAGATCAAAAAAATAGTCACAAAAGAAAGTTTTAATCACCTAAAACAAGTTGCAAAATGAGGTTTTTCTTTTAGTGAAAATAGGAAATTATTATATAAGTAAATGGTTTGTACATAGGTTGTACATGTTGTCTTTAAGTCTACCTACTAACAACCTACTTGTCAATTATTAATAGGTAGGTAGGGGAAAAAAAAACTGACCTAACCACCATGGTTAACTAGAAAATTGGAACCCAATAAAAATTTGTTTCTTGATATTTACCATTCATCTTTCATGGTGCATTAATGGGTGTTGGTTCACTTGGTTGAAAGATACATTATGTTTTTTACTTTAGTAGAACAAACAAAGTGCACAAGTAATGTGTAAGAATTGTTAAAGACATATTCCCTACTGCAATGTTTACTTTGGAGTTTTAACACAAGCCATGTTGATATTAGAAGAATTCATGACCATTCAAATAAACATTTGATATTTTAAATACATGTGGCCTTAATATTAGGAACCTTTTATAGGGACCTAAAATTGTTGAGCCATCTTTTATGGATTAGCCTAGTGACAAAATTGGGTTACCTTATCAAAAAATTTAAAACCTCACAACTAATCATAAAGATGCTCAAAAATTACAATTCCATTTGGATGAGTTTTGAAAACTATTGTCTTTTGAGGAAAAATAAGTGCATTTGGGAGGGGAAAAAAAGTTTATTCTAACCAATTTTCTTATTTCAATGGTCAAATATTATCGCCAAATCTATCTTATGCTCCAAGCACATTTGGTGGCAAGTGCATGTTAACTCAATGTTAAGCAAGAAACATTTTTTCACCAATTTAAACAAGCAATGCTACTTAGCACCAAAAATGATGGGGCCAATGTGGCAGCTAGTGTTATTGAAATGTTAAATGAATGTTAGGACAATGTTAATGTAACATATAATTTAGGAGAAATGTAGATTTTGGGGAAAAGAAAAGCACTGTTATGCAACATCCCCTTGAGGAGTCTTTTATTTCAATGGTTTTGTAGCGAGTGAAAACACATTAAGATGTAACATTTTTAGGCACATGTGGAAGTCCATAATGGTTTAAATTAACACTACGAAGGTAGTGTGAAGGCACAAGAACTTGAATCACACAAATCATTTTACAACTTATCATTAAAATTTTATTATAAGAAAAATTTCAACCTTAGTTTACCTTACAAAGTATTTAAATTTGAAAGATGAACTTTTAAACTATTGCTTTCATAAAATAAAAAACTTAATAAAAAAACATAATTCAAGGTATATAAAAAAAATTTGGTCATCAGAATCTTTCCAAAAAGTTCTTCTTGGTATCAATGTTACCACATCATATTATCATTGAGTTTTTTACTCACTAAAAAATGTTATATGAAAGTGCATGGAGTTCATACTCATTCATTATGGTATGTTACAAGCTTTTGGGTACTCCTTTGAAAGTCCAATAATTATGGCTATTCAAAAATTATCCATGAAATTCATACAATGTGATTATATTATATATAACATTGTAATGCCAAGTCTTTTATCATTTTAGTTGATTATATTTAATCATGTGGCTAATTACAAATCTCAAAATCTTGCAAAAATTGTCTTGTGACAACATTTTATGGACAATGTAATGTGCTTTCACCTTAACATAAACTTAAGTTCCTTGATCCTTACTAAAAACTTATGTTCCTTGGCTAAGTTCCCTCCTACAAATGTTCCTTGCTCACCAAAAGTCTTTCCTTCCCTCCTTCTTTCCTTCATTTCCCTCCTCTTGCATTTTTTTTCTTGTCCACATATCTGCAAAGTTTGCAAGGTTTGCAAAACTCCTACTAAATCTCCTAATATTGGACATCAAGTACATATTGTTGTGATGGAGCTTTTCAACACCACTTTCTTCGCCAATCATGAAAACATGGAATCCGAAAAAAGTTATAATAACTTACATGCCTACCATGTATTGTTAATTGTTTGATTCATGAGCACCTACAACCATGTAGAAACAAACAAGTGATAAATACCTATTTGCTAGCTCTTGAATTATGAATACATGCAACAATAGTAATAAATAATGATGCAAGTCTACAAAAGAACTTCAAAGAACTTTTGAAACCAAAATTCAATAACCAAAAACTCTTCGAACATAGGTGGAGATAGGTTTTTTAATGCAATTTCTTGAATTCTTATCAATCAATCATGTGAAACAATATTGACAAAGTGGAAATAAATATCAATAGCTATTATGAATGTTGACAATTCAACACACCTCGAGAATGGTCTTGCTTGCAAGGATAAGTGGAGTGCCATAGCAGGAAAGTTTAAAAAGATTCATGATCACAATGCAGGAACAAGGAACAATGAAAATTATTGGAATATGAATGCGCAAGACAAAACTACTTTCAACCTTCTTTGGAACTTTGGGAGAGGCATGTTCAAGATGATCCAAAAATTTCTAATGTATAGACCTGTTTTTGAGCCACTACATATGAGGGATTCCATGGACAAAAGAAATGACATTTTCAACCCCACTAATTTAACCCAAGATGAACCCATTGACTTGGTTGGGTAAATGCAAACTATGGTGTCCCTTTTTTGTGTCATAGTGTAAAAATTTTGTCACAAATAAGCTAAAAATATATCAAACCTTAGGACAAATGTATCACAAAAATGTACAATGTATATTATGGGCATGATAAACATACATATTTGGGGTTGTACAATTAAAAAGTCTATTTACATTATAACAAATATTTATTTTGAATATTATCAACATATTTGTAGGGTTTAATGTACATTTTTTTGTGAAAAATACATTTAAGGTATATTAACAATGTAAAAAAAATTTTAAGTTTATATCTACTATTGTTTTTCTTATCAATAATTATGATGCAATTAATTGATATTGAATAATTATTTAATTAATAATAACTAGTCATTAATAGTTGATGATTAAAAATTAATTAATTAATAACTAACTAATTACTCATTATTATAACTTAATTAATAAATAGTTAAATTTTAGTATTATATTAATAAATTATTTCATCATTGAAATTAAATACGAGTTAATAAACAAGATCTAATTATTAATCAATTGATATTACATACTTGGCCTTCGTGTTACTAGTGATGATCAATTGACACAAAGTAAAAAATACTAATAGATTTAAGTATATTTAAATAAATTATTTAATAAATATTTTGTTACCAAAAGTTGGCAATCCATGATCATATAGATTACCCATGAAACTATTCTCATTTTCATTAATTCTAAAATACGAGATTTCATTTTCACCTACTAAAACACTAATATTTTTAACACCCATGATGTCCTTTTCAATATTTTTCATTACCTTCAAAATTATTTTTTGGGGGTCAAGTTCCAATGTCCCCCAATGTCCATCCTATGCTCCCCAATGAGCCTTGTTTTTAAAATATATAAATATAAAATATTTTCAACCCTAAAGCCCACAACATCCCCAATGTATTTTTCAATGTCCTCCAACATTATATTTAATGCCTTCAATTTTCAAAGTTTTGATGCCTTCTATTGTTTGAAAAAAGAAAATTTTCATGTTCAACTTAACACCTTTTTTTTTAATTTGCTTTTTCAACGCCCCTATTATTTCTTGTTGTCATTTTGTCATTCCTTGTCAACATTCCTATTTTTTTTGTTCTTTTCCATTTTTTTATTATCTATGGTGTTATGTAGGTGTGTTTTTTTTGTTCACTAAATGTAGATCATTTTCAAATCAAGACATTGCATTGATTTGAATTTTGCTAATTATAAAGATGTTTAGACTTGAAAATGTTTGTTAGGTTGACATCCTATCTTGGGGTCTTTCAAAAACTTGGCCTAACAACAAACATAATGGTTTAAAAGCTCAAAAAACTTTGAGATAATGGGTCAAATCTTCATTAATTCTAAATGTGATCAAAGTTGAAAGTGGTAATGTATTCAATTGATGTGAAAAGAGAAAATAATTAGAAGGGGGAAAAAATATTTACCCATTTTGATGAAAGGGTGGTTAGAAAGGACAAAATAAAATGTCCAACCACCAAGTCTTGTGTCGAGGTACTATTAAAAAATTGTCAAATGCCACTTCTCACTAAATATTAATGAATTTGAAATTTAGAATCAGTTTATTAAAACTAACTAATTTCATAAATATGACATTGATAAAAATAATGTAAACTTGTCAACTTTGATAAAATGTTTTGATGGATATATTATTTTCAATGTTGATTTGAATATTTTTTAATTTTGATAAAAAAGTGACCATTAAAATATTACAAAAAAGTTGAAATTTAATGTTTTTACATTCTCATATATATGTGATTTAATTAATTTTTATTTTAAAATTATTAAATCTAAAATACCAAAAAACTAACTATTAAAAAAACCTTGATAATCAGTTTTAAATATATAATTATAACAAAATTTCATATTGATTTATTTGTAAATTTGATTTTCAATAGAAACCAAAAGCTACCAACATGTTAAATTTATTGTTACCATTGTTGGAATTATGACCATTATGAAAATTAATCAATATCAAATCCAATAAAAAAAATTATGGATGTACAATGTGATTTAGTGGTTTGAAATACACCACTTGACATGTTATTCCTTTCATTTGAAACAAAATGTTGAAATTAAAAACATGTAAGACAATTTGCAATCATGATATATAGGTTGAAAACTTTGATCATAATTTAATATTCATCTTTCAAACAAAAATATATATTATTTAATAGGGTTTAACGTAACCCTAAACTTAAAAATGCAATTATTGAATGAAAAGATGAAACAAAAATGCAGTTGAATGTGAATCATGCACTTTTAAATAACAACATGCAAAAAAGAATCTCAAAAATTTCAAAACCTTGGTATGATACATAATGATAGTAGGTTGAGAAACATATGATTTATGATTAACATGCAATTCATTTAACCAAAATATTAAATTTTTGAGTAATGTAAATTTGAAATCAAGAGTTAGATTTTGAACATGTTTCCAAATTACATTAAAAAACGGGAAAATTTTATGATTAATTTTTTTTAAAAATCAATGTTTATGATTTTTCAAGTTTTTGCCCATTTCAATTTACACCCAATTTGCAAGCATTGATGATTTGCCCACAAATTAGATCACTTATTTAAGTCTTCTTCTTTTTGTTGATTTCCTTATTTTTCTTGCTTGTAAAGCTTATATGCCAACAAATCATTCATCCTCCCACACATTTAATTCGATTAATAACACACATCAAGAGAAAATTTCTTACCTCCACAACATATTACATACAAACCATTTTATCTCATGAAGTCATGCTTGTTTTATAGCAACATTTTAATCTTCTATCCTATTTTGCAATATCAATAATAGTTTTAAAAGTTTTTATTAGTTTCAAAGATATTTTAAATTCATATAATAAGATATCATTAATTTTATATTCTAAGTTTATTTAGGATTTATCATCAAGCAATGCCATTTGTAGTGAGGATAATGTTGGCCATCTACCCATATAATTAATGACATTCAAATTGAGTTTTTAATTAATGAATTTTCAAAAGAAACTAATGAAAGGATCACTATTGATGACTTAATTGATGCAAATTTAATTGACCATGAATATATAGAAAGATTTTTTTATTCAATAGAAGATTCATGCAAAAATCTTTCTATATATTTATGATAGAAAAATTTGAATAGTGAAACATATCATTATTTCAATAAATTGTTAATAACCATTAATTTTGTCACAAGACATGCACAAAGATATTTTAATTTCTTTGTTCATATTATGTATGCAATCATGTAACAATGATAAAATAACATTTTGCATGTAAATTTTGTCTTATAAACACTCATAAATTCTTGTTCAATTTTGTTGGAAATTGATTTTAGGAAATAAAAATTTTCAAATGTGAATTTCAAAGATAACATTATTCACAATATACTTCTTCAACCATTATTTGATCAATTTATTTTGTATTATTGCATTTTCAAATGATTTTTCTTTTGCTTCATCTTGGTTAAGTAATTTCACAAATATGTAAATTTTAAATGCTTAGGTTTTTTTTTCTCTTTTAAAAGATGAATATTCATGTCACTGAAAACATTCTTATAAAAGTATAAATGGGTTGATATCATAAAGCATGCACTATAGAATAATGATATGATGCATTTAATCAAATTATCAAAACATAGAGGAAAATAGTACAACTTTCCTTTTTTGGTCCATTAATTCTTTCAATTTTTTCTAAATTCACATAATGCCCACATAATGAAATGAACATCATTTGGTGTTTAACATCTTAAGCACAAATCACAATGAAGGAGAAAAATATGTTCATGCCCAAACATTGAAAACTCATATTCATATATCCATGACATGAAATGTTGAAATAACCTTGAGAAAGATGAATTTTAGCCAAAGGGTAATGATGATATGATGCAATGTGTAACATACAATAAATCCTCCTTATTTGCAACAAGACTAAAAACATTGAAAAACAAGGAAACAACAAATATCATTGTGGAGCAAGAAAAAAAATTTAAGTGTTGTTGATGTGAAAGACACAAATTCCTTCCTATATAAAATTGAAATCCATTCAATGTATTTGAATTCAATTTAGAAATTTGAATTCAATACAATTCAACAATTGGATTAAGATTCGATTGAATTGAATTTTAATTCAATTAAAGACAATTGGTGTGCAAATTGGTGGAAAATGTATTCAATATCTTCTTGTGAATATGTTGTTAGAAAAAAAATTAATACACAAATTTGGAAAAACACCTTTCCATGCCTTTTCATTTCGGAATGAGCTAACAAATTCCAATTTGGAATTGTCCAATGCATGACAACTTGAGGAACCTAAAGTTGTCCTACTTAAACCAACTCCAATGAATCATCATCATTAGAATTAAACCAATTATAATTATTAATCAAATATTTATTGATTGATTAAATATTGATTAATTTACTAGATTATTAAATAATTTGGAATTATTTGTCATTAAAAATTTTAATTATGAAAATTTGATAATTATTCATTTAATATAAATAAATTGATAACTAATTAAATTTTATTATTAAATTAATTAAAATATTATTTAATCATTATGCTTAAATACTACTTAATAAACCTTAATTAATTTATTAATTAATTGTTAGATAATTAATATTAATTATCAATGGATTTTTTACTATTAATTAATATTTGATTCCATGAGTATTTATTGTTGGTAGGTAGATATGTAATAAGTAGGTAAATAGGTTGTAGGTAGATAGGAAGTTAGTGAATTGGTTAATTAACTAATGAGTTACTTACTTATGGAGTTGACACAATTGAAAGGGGAACCAAATTGTATGGGATAAAAAAATTAGTCACAACTTAGTTACAATTAAATTTTTTTTTATCCCATATTGTTTGGATTCCTTTTCAAATGTGTTAATTATATAATTAGATGCACTATAAATATTCAAAATACACAAGATTTGCCAAATGGGATGAAAAATTTAAAGTTCAACCCTAATTTGGTTAAATCCAAAATAAAATAATTTAAAAAAAATCTTAAGACTTACCTACCTACCCACCTATGCCTACTTACTTACCTATCTACCTATGCATACCTACCTACTTACCTATCCTAGGTTTCTTTACTTACCCATGTATTTTTATTTTAAATGTTTCAAAATCATAAATGTTGCCATGTGGCACAAAACTATTTGCCCATGTGTATAAATCAAAATTTATAAAAAAGAAATTGAGATTAAAATTTTGGTAATAATTTGATTTATTTGATATTCTTTGAATATGCCACATGGCAACGTGACATTGGTTATTGAAAATTGGTCACTAGTTGCATGATAATCACATTATAGTCACATGTGCTATACGATCAACAAATGAAAATTATAATCAACTCAAATATATATTTCAACCGTTATTTGTATGATAACATTAGCATATACAACTAATGTCGCATGCAACTTGTCCAACAAAATTAAAAATCATTTTAAGTGCAAATGTCATTTGCAACTAAAAATTAGTTGCAAATTGAATTCTAAAATAAAAAATATGCAGATTTCTTCTAATGGTCCATGTTATATAATGTCATGAACAAAGTTTTTTTTAATTATATATTTATATATATATATATATATGGAAAATAAAGTAACAAATGAATAGTTAAAGCAAGACCAAAATTGAAAAAAAATTGCAGTTGCAATAAAGTGCAACCAAACAAAAAGCAAGAACATGTAGCAAATTCACTCACAACAACATCAACAAACCAAAAAAAACAAATGTTAGCAAAAATTGCAAATTCATAACCACATAAAGACAAGACAAAAATCTAATCAAGAAATGAAAGTACAACTATAAAAGTCAACAATGTACATACACAACACAAAAATTGGAGTTGTAACAACTTTTTAAAAAAAGATTTTCAAGTAGGAAAAAAAGAACATGTAGCATGAAAAAGAAAGAAATTTTGCAAAAGAAAACCAAAGGAACTTATAGAAAACTGAAAGAACCTGCACAACTTGAAAGATTAGTATAACTTATAGCATGAACGAAAACTTGGAATAAAAAACTAGTAGTTGAAAACCAAGAGTAAAAAATAAGAACTTGTTAGCAAAACTTGTAAATATGCAAAGTGAAAATTGAAAAGTCCCTGAGAGGGGAAAAAAAAAAGTAATGGAAAAACATTGAAAGCTACAAAGACCTCTTGAAAAGAAAAGAGTGATAGAAAAACATTGAGGGTTATGAAAACCATGAGAGAACAAAAGAAAGTAGTGAAGCAACACATGTAGCTATGGAGACCGTGAGAGAACTCAGAATGGTAGAAATACACTAAAAGCTATGGAGATTGTGAGAGAAGAATAGAAAGCCATAGAGGAACATTGAAAACTATGGAAACTATGAAACAAAAACTAAAAGCTTAGTAGAAGAACATTGAAAGCAAATGCTACAAGTTGAACATGAAGGTTGAGAGATTACTTTACTTGTGTTACCAACAACAAAGCTTGGTGATGAAAAACAAGGGCACCATCATGAAGGCGAAAGCAAAAGAGAAATTTATATGAAAAGTGTAGACATTTGCAAGAGCAAAAAGAAGTTCACAATGGGAAAAGGAAGAAGACATGTACACAACCATAAAAAACCATCATTATGGTTTGAATGATGAGTATGTGTTGTTAGGTTATTAATATAGATGTAACCATTAGTAGCTACTTATCATCCCATGTATGAATGGGCATGAGAATTGTTGCATACCATCATGGTCAATGTTAGGCACAAAAGTGAAATCTGTCTGTTTGGAAATGTTAGCTTGGTGTTAAGGGACTTACCACTAGACCCCCTAACACCAATTGTGAAGAGACCTTTAGGCTCCTATTTATTTTGTCAAAGGTGCAAAAATTAATGCCATGGAAGTTATTGAAAGCAAAGTGGTGCAATGACTTTCTTTTGCCACAAACTTTTCCATTTTGTGAAAATTTTACTTTTAAGCTTGGAAATTTGTGTTTTCCAACAAAAAAATTGAAACTTTTGTGAAATCGAAAAAAAAGCAAGAAATGAAATGACAATGTGTTAGGAAATGTCATCCAAGTTTGGGTACAACTTGAGTTTTTGGAAAGTATAAGTGAAACATAAATTCACAATGGTCGCTTTCATTATATTCACAAACATGATGAAGGAAAAAGAGGCCAAAAGTTAACCAAAGGTTAAAGGCAATAACTTGTGGAGAAGAAACTTTTATACAGTTTACATAAATACCATCCGCTTGACATCACCCATAAGGAGCAGTAGCATTAGTCCACAAATAAAATTCATTGTCATGGATGTAATCATAAATGTCATAAATGACATGAGTCAGATTTGACTACCGTAATACCTGGGCTGGTTCAGCAGCGAGGTGGCTAGGTACTAGGGAACATAGTTATGTTTTTGGCATGGTGTGACACAATGTGTCTAGCATAAAGACCAAAAATAAATTTATATTAAATTCTAAAACAAAGTTATTCAAGGTCCATTGTCGTTTCCTTCATGAATATAGTTCACCATGTTGATTGGACCTCACCCATGTATCCACAAGATATTTAGTAAGTGAAATCTGTAATAAACCTATTAGTAGAAACATGTTTGATCAACAATTGTGAGAAAAAAATGCATTGTGTCTATACAAAGATTATGTCTGATTCATAATGATAGTCAACAAAATATCCTGATTGTATTATTCACTTTAACTTTGTCTCTAGCAATGGTCATAGTAATTAAGAAATATTGTAATGGCAAGTTATACTCACCTTGTGGGCCTTATGATTAGATATTTTATCACATCTACTCGGATAATCTCCAATATCTATGCAGAAACACAAACAATTGTCTTCCATCTGAATTCTGTCATTCACTACCATTGTCTTTTCAAAGTACCTAAGCTTCCTACATACTCTACAATAAAACTAGGTAGTCCTCACCCATAGTTCACATCATGTTTCTTAAGTTGTGTTCCTGATTCAGAAGGGATGTAAACAGATTTTGTCAAATCCTTCATTTATCTCTTTCATGAAGCTACCAACCTTCGACTTATCTTTATTCATTTGATCACATTTCCACTAGCACCTTCAACAAATTTTGATTGATGGCATTAGAATATTTGAAAGCCTCGAGAACTTGACCCACACAAAAAGTTGCCCACTCATTACTACATGGAAAATTTGAAAGAAAGAAGGCAACCAAACTTGAAAATAAAGTTAGAATTCTCCACACATCATATAACCCTTTTTTTAGAGCTCCTCTTGCTTGTTAAGAGCTAGGCAAAATATCTCATAATAGCATTGTCAATTTATCAAACTCCTACTTCTTGTCTGCTAAATGGACACTTTTAACCTACTAACATTGTGTATGATCTTAATCTCATTTAAGAACGAACCAAGAAGTTGACCAATCACACATTGCTTCTTTTTTATTTATGCTTTTGCAAATGTGCCTAATTCCCCATGGGAAGCTGAATGACTTTGGGATGTCAATGAGCACATGTTCAAAGGTTGCACATCCTCACTTGCTTACAAGTCATGGATCTTATCCTGATTATGTTGGTTTTAATCCAATGTGCAATGTGTACATCTTTTCCAGGAACTCGAAGAGCATTCACTGCACACATGAAGATTCAATCACAGCTGAAAATCACACATGCTGATAAGGATTTGCAGGCTACATGTTGTTGGTTCCAACAGAAATTGTTGCCATTGAATTACTTATCAGCTTATGTCCAGCTGAATGCAACCAAGTTGAACTGGTGTCCCTTGATGTAAGCTCACTTTAACATCGAATTTGGTACCTTATTCAAGTGTAGATAGAAGATTGGGTGGTGGCAGTGTTCAACAAAGAAGAAGAAGAAGGTGAGTGATGAGTAAAGAACTCCTAATACAACTGGCCATTTAAAAGTCAAGCAATCAATTTAAACACAGAATTGTGCACACCCAATTCAAGGAATCGTGATTAAGAGTTCCTTCCTGTATGTTCCAGAAGTGATGTCAAAATTACAAATCGTACATATCAAGAAGAAAGGTTGCCAGCCCTAATTTTTGCCACACCAAGTGATTCAAAGTGCTTCCTTGTGGCATTCAACCTCCCTGATTTTTGCATTTAATTTCTAGGCATGATGATGGCGTCTGCTACCTCATATATTGCTATGCATAATACTAGGTTGTAGTAATTATACTAAGAGTGCCAACTACTGGCTTGTTATCTACCACAAGTCTAACCTGTACAAGTACCAATGACACAGGAGATTTTGATTCCTGATTTTGTCCATCTGCAGGGTACATGCAACTGAAAGCCCAAGCTCAGTTTCAAGAACTGGGAGAAGCACTTCTCAAATGCCTGGAATATCACGCTCCACTGTCCCATGCAATTGATTTACTATCATCAGGTCAGCTTGGATTCAACTTGAGAGGCTATGTTGCTCTTTGATGGTTCGAAGAGTAGCCAGTACAGCAGTCCAAGCCTCCAAGCCTTGTCACCCATGAAAATCAAATCACCATATCCTGCACTGGATTGCTGTGTTGTGCTAAGTTACTATTGTGACTTTCTGTAGCATTGACTACTCTGAATTCTGAAATTCCTCTCTCAGAAGAGTCATCGTCATCGTTGTCCTTTAAATTGTTTTCAGGTCTGAAAATGTTCCATCATGAATGTTTTCTGATCTGCTGATTTGGATTGCCAAACCCAGCTTCAACCCAATTTGGATCTGAGTGATCCCCGTAGGAGGAAATTCTTGGGGGAGATATAAGCCTGCCTCACATTTGGCATCTTCTCAGAAAGAGCCACTGCATGTGCACTCCATGGAGTTGTCAAACACACGGTGCTTTAAAGAAGCTATCATAATGTCACCAAGCCTTCATGAGAGTAGTGCAAGTTATGAAATCTGGCTGCCAGTTGCTGCAGGCAGCCTGGTATGTCAACACTCTACCATATGCATTCATGAGATCAATGGACCAACCCTTCAAATCTGGCACAAAACCAAGAGACTCCATCCCCAAACTTGGTTCTCTTAGGGTTAGACCTACAAAGCCTTCATAAGAATTGTAACTTGCTGATTTGGCTTACACTGGAATCCATCAGGTTTACACTCAAGTCTTCTTTTCCATAGATCATTTTTGAAATGACGGGTCCATTCCAGATCCTGTCTCTTTTGATCCTCCAGGTCAGAAGAACACTTTATATACATCCCTCGATTCCTTGGATTCTATTTGTAGCAATCCCATCCAGGTGCAAGGAATTTCTTCCAAGTCAAAATTCTTCAGGTTTGCTTCCACTCGTAGAAAAGTTGAAGAGCCCAATCATGCTAACCAGTCTTAACATGCCATATATGCATGTTGTAACAGGGCCCACTGGGTTATAGCCTGCATCTTACATTGTGAGTGTCACTGACAGAGTACCACATGACTATTGCAGTGATCATGAGTGGCTTTACTCCCCATTGACTTCATATCAGCTCCCAATGTTGGATGTAGATATAAGTGTACAATAATCTGCTCAAAAGTTCAGGCAAAGAATTGTATGAAAATCTGCATCCTGAGTTTCAGTCATGTATATGGAAGCGATGGGTAAGACTCAGTCATGATGTTCACTAGCCCTGAAGAGCCATAGCTAACAAAAAAAATGTCAATAGCATTCCCATTCTTGAACCTCAAATACAACTGCCACTTTTGATAGTTCTCCATTTCATCCACAGGGATTAATCAGAGCACAATATTTTTTGTGGAGGTCTGGTGAAATTCCTTCTTTTCTCTTGAGATTAAAAGACAGTGAATGCAAGTCCCAGTTCACAATGGTAGCCAATTCCACCTATCCTTGAATTGTAGTGCCAAGAGTTCACAAGAGCAATGTCAAAACATAGCTGTGAACTTCCCACACAAACTAATCAGTTTACTGTCCCTTTTCTTCCTTCTGCTCAACAGGTCATGTAAAATATATTGATTAGCAGTAGTGGCATGGCATAGTCTTACATTACATCTTAGTCCTAGTTCCATTTTGTGAGATTTTGAAGTATAGCAGATGCAGAGGTGTGGGACAGGTTAAATCCTCCAAGTTCATGCACAGGTTGCAATCACCTGCCTGGGCTCCACCAACTTCAGCAACACATCTTTAAAATTGTAGAGAAGCCTCCACAACAACAATGTGAAGGTAGCAACACAACAATGATTGCAGGCATAACCTTATGAGAGTTGCTCACAAAGATTAAGACCATCACCTTCATCATGAATAGCAGTGATGAGCTGCTGTGACTACCCAATGACTACTTGCTCATGGTGGTGGGATGTAGACAAGTATATGATGATCTGCCCAAAATTTCAGGCAACCCATTATAAAAAATGTGCATCCAGAATTTCTATTGCATCTCTGGAAGCAAGAGTAAAGACTCAATGATGATGTTGGCTAGCACTTAAGAGACATAGCTAATCAATAACAAATAACCTTCAGGACTACCACCACCTTCCGCCCGTGGACACCTTTGAGTTGCCATGAGCAGGGAAACATGATTGCCCAATACAGTTAGACCAGGAACTTGTGCACCCCCTAAATGAACACTTGAACACATGAATACGTACATAGAGCCCCAAGAGCTTCTTTCTGCAGCAAGGGTGGAGACAGTTGAATCTTTCTCCATGCATATACAGAAGATTTTAATCAGAGCTCAAACTCTTGATTTTGAGTCCTTTAATCTCTCTCTCAGTTGAAGCAAGCAACAGACTGCTTTGAAGATGCAGGTGAACCCCAAGTGCTTCTTCTGTAGCAGCAGGGATGGAAACCCTTATATGTGTGCTGCACAATACAAACACACATGACCTTGTGTATGCAACAAAATGGACATGACCCTGCACACACAAATGCAGCAGTACACACATGACTTTGCACACACACATGTAGCAGAACACAATGACCAATATGTACATGACCTTGCACACACAAATGCTGCCATACATTTCTGACCACAGCAATCTTTGTTAGATTGCAAAGAGGCAAGTTCAAAGCCAACTCAGAGTAATGATCTTCAAGTTGCATGATCAACAGCTTTAGTTTTGGGTCATTCCCATCTGGATTATGAAATTGTCACAGCTACTGCCCTATAAAAGAGTCCTCTGCTGAATTCATAAGCAAATTTTGCACCCCTGATTAAGTTTGGCAACTGAATTGGGGGCATGCCATTGCAGTACAAAGAAGAAAGCTTAGAGGTTCTCACAAATTTCAACTGCAGTGTTTCTACTACCCAGAAGGGATTACTGTACCTTGATCTCCACCTAGTTCCTGCCAATCAGCTCACAGAAGCTACAAGTTCAAACAAATCAGCACTGGCATATTGGAGCCCTGGGAATTCCATGAGGACAAAAACACATGAACTGCTGGCTGATTCCAAAAATTTCTGGCTTGTGACTTTTGTTATACAAGCAACAACAAGGGCGTGGTTCATAGTAGAAGACTAGGTGCGAGCCCTTTTGCCACCCCTTTGGCCACTCCTTTGGCCACTCTTGACCCTTTCTTGGATTGCCTGTTGGCGATACCGCTCACGTCGTTCATCACGCTGCCGCTTTTTGCTCACTGCATCAGCTTCTGCCTGCTTCATCTCATGCAACTTCCGCTTCTTGTCTTGCTGAATCTTGGATTTTTTCACCTGTTTCAGACAGTATGGGCCTACATTCACTCAGAGAACAGCACGACTGCCTTACAGTAGGAAAGCCTGAAAATCCAGAGGAATTCCAGCATCTGAAAAAGACAGTTTTGAGCTGTGTGTTCTTTGCCTGTTTTTAAAACCACCAGCTTCACATCTCACAGGTACACCTGAATTCTATTTAACCCTGCAAACCCAAAGCTCAAGGACCGAAATGGTTCTCTTCCTAGAGTACTGCATATATTCACACAACAAAGTAACTTGCCTTTTCATTCCAAATAGTATTGAGTTGATTAACCAATGCTTGAACATGGCGTTCATGTGGTTCCATAACCACTGCACGTTTCTGTTCAAGCAACGGATGCTTGCGTTTCTTCAGGAGCTTAGGCTTGCTGGCAAATGGTAGTGCAGACTGTAGAGCTTGAGGTATCTTAAGCTTGTTGAAATGTCGTGGTTGTCTTTCAATAGGCTGCCAACAACAAAGCACACCCTCAGCCCAAACCAATCATTTCAAGCCATCACAGATGGAACTCATGATAGATACCCTAGAAGTATAAATTGCAATCCAGGACTTGCACAACTTGTTCTGTACAAGCCTTCACTGCAACTGAAAATATCTACAGTAAGATTCATGTACAGCCTGGAAAACATCTCAGAGATCCTCTGTACCACCCAAACATGCAAACTGCATCCACTGATTCACCAATTCTCACTGCACCCGTGAAAAAGTGGTCATCACTCAAGACACCGACCATTACCTTGTATAGGGAATCTGTGTTGACTGGTATAGGCAAGTCATGCTGTCGATGCAACTCTCCTGATGTTTTCATTCCCTTCCACACAGAGTTGTGAGCTTGCAGGAGTGAGGTAACAGGGTTGAAGAAGCGGGGAACATCCACAGAGGTCCAAGCCCGCAGGAATACAATGTCACTCATTAGTATCTTGTCCTCAAATGTGCACCTCACACTCCCTTCTTTTCCATGTCCTGCCTTGACTGCCTGCACAACTGCAAATGTCATCAACAAATGGAGCAGCCTTGCAGGTAATTTACTCTGGCCCTACTGCAAGGAGCGCTACTACTTCAGAATCTGGGCACCTACACCACCTGATTATGCAATGTGAACACTATAGAAAACATTCAGCAACTTTGAGTCATAGGCTGAAAACTGCTAGAACTGCAGACACACGCAGCAAATGGAACTACCTTCTTGATTTGACCACGAATGCCACTGACAGTACGTACTGCAGCACCCTCAAAACGAGCCACTTCCAATGCAGATGTGAACATATCCCTGATGAATGCTGTTTTCTTGAAGATCTTATAAGGATGCCCCACCAACTTCAGCTTCTTCACTATTTGGACCGACTGGTCCAGATCAAGTATCACTCCAGTTGCACTGATGCGAAATGATGCCTGCATCATCCACATGACCTAAGCATCTCTCTTCAACCCAACCCTTTGGCCACAAGAATTCTTTCAAACCACCTTAACCAACATCTCCACAATGAGTGTACATAGATCACGAGATTTGGACAGTTTCTCAATGATGATAGCGACACAGATGACTGGAGAAAAACACCACCTGAGAGTTGGAGAGATGTTTGAAGGCAATAAGCCCAGCATTAGGGGGTGCCAGAGGGCCCCAGAAAGTGGCCAAGCAATGCATGTGCTCAGGTGTGTACTTGAGCATGCGATGCCGCCCATTGCGATCTTCTATAGAATACACTGGCAATGTTTGGTATCGGCGCCATCCCACTGAAATCACAAGTGGATCCCGGTTCTTCAGCACCTTCCGATGCCATCTGTGTCTCTTAATTCGCACCTGCACCCAGCCATTTCCTTACCTACAAACTTTACATTGGAGTGATGTGTTTGAGCACCAGGTAGATTTCATATATGAAACCCACAAAGCCCATGACTGCCTGGCTGGTTGAAAGACATTTGTAGCACAAGAAACTAGGCATTTGAAAAGAAACAGAAGGACAGCTAAATGAAGATCCAAACCATGTGAGCAAGAGAAAGCAACCAATCTTAGCTAGCTGTCAAAGTCATTTACCTGCATGTATCCCACACCTTCTTCGCCAGTGCCTAAACCACCAACAAGAATGGGATGTGAGGGATCAAAAAATTGCACCATTTCACAGGGCATGCCATGCAACTCAAGCCTCAGGTATGTACCCCCTCGATACCCTTCCATCTCCAACCTTGTTGTCTTGTGCAGCTTTCCCAGCTCTGCCAGGTTCCTCTGCTTTGACATTTCAATCTCGTCCTTCATCTGCAATTGTAACATTACATTCAAAACAATCTCACAACTTGTGCAAGCAGAAAAATGCCTGTTATCAGATCTGGTTGAAGGATGGGACCATGATTCTCAATCATGATGGTTGGGACTTTGAAAATCAATATGCATCTTACAAAACACTGGTGCGCCCCACTGAAACAAAGTGAAAAAATGACAGAGAACTCAAGCTTGACCTCTAACATCACAAGTTCACAACAGCCAAGAAGTACTCCAAAAACATGTTAGAGCAAAAAGATTTATATGAAGCCAAGCCCAAAGAACAATATTCAAGATAATAAACCTCATCAAAGTAGTCCTTCTCCCCAGCTTGTGTTGCATTACCCACAGGGCTCTTTCTCTCTCTCTTCTCTGCAGGACCTTCATCATTACCTGCATTGTCTGAACCATCATAAGTTGGTCCAAGTCAAGGAGACACTCTCTCATTCGCAACAAATGCAAAACTTGCCTGCTCACAGGCAATACTAGTCAACCAGCAATTCCACAGAACAGGCATGTTAACAAAGCTGTAGCATCTTGTCTGGGGTTGGAGGAGAAAACATCAGCTGATCTCTGTTTTCTAACAGATATACCAGAACTGAAAGAAGTAACAGAACAAAATTGAAGGCCTTTGAACAAAATAAAGCAGACACATATATGTAAGATATTGAGCATCAAATTTCGCTCGAAGGGCCAACTTCTGGAGTCGCCTTTCCTCTGCAGCAGTTCTATCCCCAGCAGTAGCTGCTTCTTGCTCCATATGATTGTCTGCATCTGCAGCAACATGTCGCTCTCCAGTCTCTAAGTCTTCAAAGTCACCATACACTGAATCATCCTCATTTTGGCCATCCCCTTCCACCCCACCCTTCTGCTGTTTTGCAGCTTTATTCCACTCTCCTGTGACAAAACAGTCGCGGATCTCCTCAAACTGCTCTTGTTCCAGCCAATTGTGGAAGATGCTCATATCTGGTTTCAGCTTGGAGCAATCCTCCATGTCCACATCCTCAAGATCTGTACCAGTGTCACTCACACCCTACCCAACATAGCTCCTTGGTGACTAACCAATAGTACAGAAGAGGCCAAAATCCATGTCAGAAAAGTCTATTACATAGTAAAGATATATCCCCGTGATGATATTTGACAGCATTACAAACATAATACATACAACTGGCACTGACTTGTTTCACAGGATGAGCCAAAATACAGGTTGCAGATAGTCAGATGCAAGATCTACCTTGTGTGAATTCTGTCGTGGCCTGAATAGATCATCATCACTCTCATCTGAATCATCTTGCTGCTGTAAAGAATTTCCTGGAGATCTGCCATATACTAGCTGCATCAAATTCACTTTCTTCTGTGCAGCAGCTGCAGCTTGTGCAACTAATCCCTCCTTCCATCTCCCAGTTGTGCCCAATTCCAGTGCTTGGTCTGACCAAACCCAAAATGTTACATGTATCTGTTGTTAGTGACCAGACAGCCCACTGGAACTTAATGTTTTCTGATTTCCTTAGATTTAGTGTAACATAGATTGGAGTGCTGCACAAACTCTACTCTCTAGAATGGAGTGAAGAGAGACTCTGTACCAGCACCAATGTCCATATCTTCATCTTCTGACAAGTTGAAGTGCATCTCTGCTGCCTGCTCAATCTCATCCCTAGTCAGTGTGCTAAGAGCATCACCTTCTCCTCTCTCTTTCTTCGAATCATCGTCCTCTTCATCTTCATCATCACTGCTGCCTTCGAAATCTTCCTGCATTTTCAAAGGCAGGCTTACCAATTTGCTCCATGTGTCAAGAAAACAGCTATTCTCAGACCCAATGATTAGAAAAGGTGAATACCCAATACTGTGACTCCCAATGCAGAAGCTTTTGTTCACTGCACCTCAGAACCAACAATTTGTTGGGAAACAATCACAGACCATGACATCAAAAATGCTACAGAGGTCTGATCTCTTCATGCACCAATTCCAACTGCATACTTAGTCTTAAGGAATAAGAAATAGTCATACAGGATCAGATGCCAAGGTGTCTGAATCTTCAGACGCATCACTAGCCTCTGCAGACTTTGCATCCTCTGTGTCAATGGTTGCAACTGTTGTGTCCCCATCATCCTCAAAAACGGCTCTTCTCCTCATTCTTCCACCTTCAAATTCCCTTACCTCAGAGGGTCCAGCCTTTGGTAAATTCGGAGTTTTTGAGCTCATCTTCTTCAATGTTAACTTCCTACTATTAGGAGTGGAAGCTCCAGCTTTGACCAACCTCCCTACCTCCTCAGCAGAGTCAGAATTTTCAGCATAATCAGCCACGCCTAGAGGCCTATTTTCCTGAGTGTTTCCTGGCTGCTCTTCATCACTGGTTTCATCTTCCTCCTCATCACTAGCCTCTGCTTCTTCTTCATCACTCTCACTCTCCTCATGATCTTCTGCTCCTAAACTTACAGGGGTAGTCCCTCGGAAGAACTGGATAAAGCTCTGGTCCAACTTCTCATCAATTGAATACTTGGTGTTTTGAAGAGTGTTGACCATGGCTTCACCCACATCCACATTCTTCTTCTTCTCTGCAATACAAAGATAGTCACATTGGAAAAACAGAAACTGAGAACACAAGCGAACACAAGCAGTCCTCAAGGTTGAAAGCACAAAATCATATGAGTCCAACTATCTGAGGAGTTGAAAGACACCTTCTTGGGTTTCAGCATTGTCTACGGGCTTTGAAAACTGAACTTGGTGGTCATTGATGTTGATGTAAACAGCATCCTTGTCATAGAGCATCTCTCCCACATCTGACATGGGTGCATACAGCAGCTTCTCCTTTTCTCGCAACCCATGTTTCTTGGTTGCTGAAGGCAGAGGACAGGGGTCTGGGAGGGCAGCAATCCCTGCTAGCTTACAATCACCCACCCCTGCAATATGTACCTGCCTCAAAATCCACACCTTATTCTTGAGTCCTCAATACAGCATAACTGTCAGACTCTACCTTATGGCAGCCACAGTAGAGCATATGCAGAGTTATGCCAAAGGAGACAATTAACAACTAGAGCTGCAAGAGAGTACCAACCTTCATTCCTTGCTTGAGGTTACTACCACGCAGATAGCCATACAGAGTGACACTGCGGTCACATTTGGGATCAACCTGCACCTTCTCAGGAGGAGTGACATCCTCAAATCGGTCTGCCAGAATGTAAGGGTGGCTTGCTCGCCATGTCAAGGGCCTGAATTTGGCCACTGATATGAACCTTGCCAGGTTATGCACCTCTCGCTTTGGGTACCTATGCTCCCACAAAAACAGGAGCACCACCCACATCCTCATTGAGGCTTCATACTCACAGCATCACAACTCGATACAGGACACTTCTGCATCAATCTGATTCTTCTTCACAGATGATATGAACTGAAAGGCTTACTCACTTTCCATACACAAGACCAGAGAGGTAGAACAATTTGGCTCCATCGTAAATCTCAGTCCAAAACCGGTTCTTCAGCTTTTTCTTTGTCTTGCGTAGTCGTTTTGCATCTTTAAACTTGTCGAGATGAGTTAAAACACCCATGACTTTGGGAAAGCCATGAACCTGCAAGACATTCAAAAACTCGAATGTTTCCTGCACCAACCAACAAACTCAACACATCAGTTTCCATCATTCACTACACTACAAGGTGCATGCAAAGATTCAAGCAACAAATCAAATATTACTAGTAGCTCGTGTTGGGGAGGCTCACCATCTCAAAGCCGAAACTGCCATCAGTGAGTAGCAGAACCAGATCTGCAAATTTGGCTGCATCAATCATTGCATTGATATCATTTGCACACTCCACAAACTGGAGCCTCCTCTGTTTGCCTGGAACAAAAACCAACAAACTCACCTGTCTAACTGCCAATCTGCATTCATCTCTCTCTCTCTCTCTCCACAAATGACAACCCATAAGTGACACCAAACACAACGCATACACAAGGAGGTGCACCTCAGCAAAGTGGTCCAGCCACTTCAAGACTCTTCTTTTATCCAGGACTCCAAAACATCCCTTCAATTTCAGTGCTGGTTTGCTCTGCAGATGTTGGATGGAATCCACAAAATACCTGCAACGACCGTGATGGGACCTCTGACATCGGAAAGGCTGTGTTTCGTATAATGCTTTACAAGTGATTGTATCAAAAGAGTCTTGCCCACCTGCATTCATTCATTCACTGTCACCAACATCAGAAGACACAAAGGATCTAGTCCAATCTTGCAATTCACAAAATGCATTTCCAGATTCCATCTGCATTTCATTGAATCTTCTGTTGCAGGAATGAGATAACAGGGAGATCAATCAATCAATCTGCAAGCCATAAAGATCAGGTGGGCTCAGAGGGACCAGGAGTTTGCAAATACAAAAAGTACCTGAGGTGGTCCTTGTACAACAATGATGAAGGGGGCAGGTTCACCGCTAGTGCGATCCACAAGTGGAACATGAAGCCTGCGCTGCTCTTTCTCAGCAGTCCGAGACTGTAATCTCTTTGCCTTCTTTGCAGATTTGAATGCGAAAGCCTGTGCAGCCTCAAAATACCATCATCATCAACTTAGATTTCTGTAAGGAAAACGATTAACAACATCGTCAAGAACCATCATCACCCAGTGTCTCTGCAGATTATCCAAACCCAACAGTTGCTTTGCAAAATACCGTATAAAACCCCTACCCTAATCCTGCATGCAGAGAAAGAACGACACTAGGGTGCGAGCCAAACATTCGCAATCAACGAACCACGATATCCCTGAAATTCAAACGGTGCTCAGTCGTCGAAGAACGTGCAGGCAAGTAGCAGAAGAAGTTACTGACAAAAGCCAGACAGACAGACAGACGCACACAGAAAGAGATTCAAAGAAATGGTGTGTGTCTGACCTTGGGAGCCGATTTCGCGGAGGAAACGCCGCGCTTCTTCTTGTCGATGGAGACTTTCTTCTCTTTGGCAGGACCAGCCTGTGCTTGTCTGTGCTGCTTTTGAGCTCGGCCTCCCGGGGCTGCTCCTGGGACCGCCATCGCCCCCAGTCTCCACACCAGAAGAGGAGTAAAATGTCAATCAAGCGAGCTGTGTCCTCTCAAACCCCCAAAAACCCTAAACCCTAAACCCAGAAAGAGTGAATATGAGCATGAAGAACTCAGAACCTTCCTGCCCTAAAAACTTTCTGCATAACCTAGATCCTGCGCTTCTGATCTTCAGATGAAAATTGTTGAGAGTTGTATGCATAAACTGCGCACACACTTACATGGAAAACAGAATTGTGGGAAGAAAAACTACACTATCCAGTGCTGGCTTCATGGACCTTAAGAGGACAAATGGTCAATAAGGATGATGGAGTCTTGAGCTACTGTCGAAAAGAAGCTCCTCTCTACATAGCATCAAAGAAACTCAGTCCATCCATCTTTGCACACCACTTTTGCAACTTGGGTAAGCTTGAATCCCACCCCAGGCAAAAGTTTGTGGAGCAAATGTCCTCGTCTTCTTTTCAGTGATTCCTTAAGGATTGTGAAGTGTAAGAGGCATTTGCTCATTTGTCTGTTCAGGTCTTCATGACATTCCTCTGTGACTCATCGACCCTATTTCTCATTTCTCTTTCTCTAATTTTGTCCACCAGTGTTAGCCAACATCATGAGTGTGTCTTCCTGTTCCTTCCAGAACTGCAAGTTGCAAGCTCAGGACACAGATTTGTACAACGGCTTGAGATTTTGTGCAGATTTTTGTAAACTTATCTACACCGACTGTCAGGAGCTGATGAAGTGAACGTTGGATGATAGTCATGGCAGCTTGTCACTGCTATCTATTTGTTATGTAAGAAGGTCATGGGTCTGATGCTTTGTGAGCGACTCTCCTAAGATTATGGTTGCACTCATTTGTCACGGCTATTCGTGATGGAAGAAGGTCATGGGTCTGATGCTTTGCATGGAGCTACTCTCATAAGCTTTTGACCGCACGAGTTGTAGTGTTATCTTAAATTGTTCTTGTGAAGATTTTTCTCTTCAATTTCAGTCCACCAGTCTGATTTCAGGAAGTTTTACACCCACATGCTTTTTATTTCAAGGGTTGCAAGGAATGGTTTTCCACATTGTAACTATCAAACCAAGGGGACTCATGCTGGCAGGAGAATTCGAAGAGGATGCAGAAGGGCTTCAACAACTACCGTCTGCATTTGCCCACCCTCTATATGGAGGCTTAGATCCTTCAGGTTTAGATGCTTGCTTGTACAGGGGCAAGCGAAAATAAAATGAAGGTTAGCCTCACAAGCTTGTTGCAGCTTCAATGAATGAAGGTGCAACTTATTCTGTTCTACTGTATTTGGTTTTTGCTGGAACTGACACAACAATTGCCTTCAAAGTGTTATTATGAAGTTTTCTCTCTTATCTCAGAGATATCTGTAAGCTTTTCATTGGGTTGATGTAGGGAGTAAGCAAGCAAAAGGTTGAAGTCTTATAGTATGATTGATAATACATATTCTGTCTATTTGGATTTTGTATGAACACTTTGGATTCAAACTTAAAAATTTGATGTGGTATGTATCAAACTGCTCTGCAACCAAAATGGGTGCTTACACTCTCCACACAAACATCCTACAATGAAGTAAACATTATTGTCTACAATTGCAACTCCCCACATTCATCACATAATTGATCAACTCAGTCACAATAATTATGTACACAGAACTCAAGTTATGGAAAGTGCAATAGCTAAAATCTGCCACACATATGAATCGCTTCAAGCATCTAAACAATTGATTTTTTTTTCAAAATGCAAAGGTGTCTTGACAGGCTACATACAAACCCATGTGAAGGTATTGATGGCAAGTTGAAAATGTGAAGGGTAAGTGGTTGTCGCTACCATTTATTTTGGTGGGGAAGGTTGCAGCTCCTTAAGCAATTGGGCAGTGATCCAGAGCAGCATGTGTAAGGTGTGTCGGTGAAACATTTTTTTAATTAGAGATTCCATGGTGATCACATAGATGCAAATGCAAAAAATATAGTGATCATTTGCATGTTGCAATGGAGCTTGCAGAGATCTTAGTTGTTCATGAGTAAAAACAGTAACTTGAGAAAAGTTCATACTAAATCAAACAACATCAATTGAAAGAAATAGAGTGAAAGAAACTAGAAAAGCAAACAAGTTACAAGAAGACTATGATGAATTGGGGGGTTCAAACCCCAATCCTTATGGATCGTACCCACTACAACCCAACCTAGAACTACAAAAGCCACACACATTAGAACCATACTTGCATACCCACATTAGTACATGTTGCCAATACATCACAAGATAAGCACTTGCAAAGCACCCACCCAAAATGCAACAATAGCGTAAACCAAAATATCACTCATGCAATGTTCAAAGATTCAAAAAAAGAAATTTCCAATTCAATGAAAAGGAACTTGAGTGGAGATCCAAACTTCCACTAATTTATATTCCCATTAGGAGCCACATACATTTGGTACCAAACTGAAATCTTGATCATCAACTATAATCTTCATGCCATAGTAAATAGCTTATTGTTACCATATAAGCTACAAGTGCAATAGAAATGATAATAAAACTTGCACCAAGAGTTATTGGCATAACATATCAAAAATCTACTAATTTAATGCATATCTCACATTATTGTCACTCCAATCCTTCATGGCATCCCCAAAAGAAAAACTATCAAGAATGGAATGATTTTATGTAAACATCCTAACAACCAAATCCAAGTGTTTGGTTAATCAATTGTGCAACTTGGATTTTAGGAAAAGCAAGGTGAAAAAACAATGATCATCTTTTACACTACTTAAAATCATGACTACAAACAACTGTGCTAATAAGTACTAATTTATATGTCGAATATAATACAAATTTGTAATCACAAAATAAAAACATACTTCCCAAAAATACATACAAGTCAACTAACAAGATCTTCGAAAGCACAACAGTTTCAATTATGTACTTCAAACAAGTAATTTTGCCATGTAAGATCATACTATAAACCAATAACAAAATTAGACATATTCATATCTATACTTCAAGCAAGTACATATACACATAAAAAATTGTGATGAAATTTCTTTCTAAAAATTGTACAACAATTATGATTTCTTCTTTTTATTTCTCAATCCTCATACTCCTATTTTTTTCCTACAAGTATTTTCAAATTCCCAAAAATGTACCATACAGTACAACTCCACATGGGAAAGAAAATAATTCCAATTTTCTTTCCTTGAAACCTAATTCATATTTGAACATTAATAAATTTTAATTCTAATTATCCCTCATCCTTGTTGTTATGCCTTAACATTTACAAACATAAAATACTCAGACAATTAATGTTACAATAGATTGTTGAATGCTAGTGTCAACCACAATTTAATGATAGAGTTGCACATTAATGGTAGTTCTATGATAATAGCATGGTTGTTTTGCACAGTGATTTTTTTTTTAAAAACTCCAAGATCAAATTTACTTTCATCAAGAAGGTTAGGAACAATATGGTGCAAAACAAAACATTCTAGGAGGTTGGTCTTTGTTATTGGCACAATATACAAGTTGTCATATCTTGAACACTAGAATTTTGTATTTTGCAAGAACTTATTTAGCAAGGGATGACATGAAATTCACCTAGTTTTACATTATGAAGCAATTTCAAACCTTTGGTTTCAAGAAACTTGGTAAGAATGCCATGCTCAAAATGTCTTTTTAATGAAAATGAAAAATGTTATGTGGTAGACAATAACCCTTCAAACTTACAAACTAAGGCTTAAGCAAAAAAATTACAAAGCTAGGTTAATTTGAAGTGACATGCAATACATTACAATCACAAAAGGTGCAACTTTTAGATTTGAATTGAATAGCAACACTAATTTATAAGCTTGTGAACACTATAACCCCATTTGATCCAAAACCACTATGAAAAATCACATTCATCAAAACCACACCACCTTATAACTAAAATTCAATAAATAATATACAACTATCCCTTGAATATTACAACTATTGTGCAATTATCCCTTTGAAAATATGGGGTATTAATAAATAGATTGTTATGTCAAACAATTAATTAATTATATTATAGTTCCAAGTGAGTTGAAAATGGGTCTTCTATACGATAATTTATACACATCATACATATATATGTAGTCAACCATATTTGACTTTTTCAAGTGTTACATCAATATACATGTGGCAACTACTTTAAAATTATTATAAATATGCCACTAAAACAACAACTATGTTACAATTAGTGTACAATGTACACACATGCGATCATGCCACATGTCCACATTTCTACTACCCATTATTGGACACAATTACAACTTTTTTTTTTTATTATGATTCTCATTGATACAATTAGTAAGCCCATTAGTGTGTCACTAATAAAATATTAATGTTATGATTATAGTGCAACTACTTATAACTTAATAAGGATACAAATTCATATGTAATGTTTTATAAAAAATTATTGTTTCAATCATTTGACTATTAAATATTAAATATGTTTAATATGCTTACTTATTATGAACTTATTGATTATACTAAATAATTTACTATTAATATGAATAAATAAATTTAATTCATGTAATTAATTTTACATTAACTAACAAAATAATTATTTATTAAATAATAATCAAAAAAATATTTATCCAAGTTGGGGATACTTCATAATGTTAGATCGATTATTTAAAATAATTATTAATTCATTCATAATTGCCAAATCATTAATTATCTTAATTAATTAATCACTTATTTGGATACATATAATTAATTTAGATTTAAAACTAAAAGTAATGTGTATATTATATTAAAAATTCAATTTGATGTACATATGCATATGCCTATCTATATATTGATGTTTTCTACCCAAATTCATATTTAACATTTAATAATGAATTTTTTTCAATAATTTTTACCTTACTAATTATTAAATAATATGTAATTTAATTAATTATTATGAGTTCATTAATTAATATAAATTATACAGAATTTTTCATATAATTATTTCATTAATTATTTTGAATAAATATTCAAAAATTCAGATGATAAGTGGTTAATTATGTGAATTTAACTAATTAATCATTTGATAATAAACCATCAAATAAATTATATTGATTATTTAAAATAATATTTATTTTTATTACAATAATTAATTACTTAATGTTAAATATCCTAATTCATGAACTAAATAATTATTTGAATTAGACTAATTAATTTAGAGAGCTAGCTCATTAGTTAATTAATTCAAATAATCAATCCAAATAATTAATTATCATATATTTAATTCAAAAATTTATATTTCAATAATTATTTTCATAAAATCAAATAAATTATTTTAATAATTAATTCACATATATAATTATCATATAATCACTAATTTAATTGTATGACTCACATAATAAAAATCAAGCACAAAACATGTGGAAAAATCTTTATATAGTTACAACTCAATTTGTAACTAAAGAATGATTAAAATATTCAACCCATATGCTAAATGTTTTGGAATCTCATGTTACAAACTATATAAATAAGGTGTTTTCCTATGTTCCCACATTAAAATACATGTGCCATTTTAGGATGAGCTCAAAAAAACTTAACCCTATTGTAAGTAAAACATAAAATAAAAAATAATATTTTCACTTCTATTATTTAGTTCATTTAGTCTTGTATTTTTTTTACTTGCTTACTTACTTAAATAAATAAGTAGGTCATTTTTTCTACCTACCTACATAGGTAGGTCTTAAGTAAGTACATAAATATGTATGTCCTAAGACCTACCTAACTACTAAAATATATATATTTTTAATTTATTCTTTCCAAAATATAATTATTATGCAATGTGGTAATTTTGTATTATGCCATGTGTCATAGTCTCGAACCATCATAATGGACGATGGAAATCAAAATTTCAAAAAAAAATTATGTCCAAAAATGTTCATAATGTCACATGTTAAATTTTAATGAATGGATGATAATTAATGATATCAACATGACATCATGGGCATAATCATAATGGAGTTACATAATAATTTTAAATGAGTTATTTTAATAGAGTTGCAATTGAGTTGTAATGAGTTGCACCGTATATATGATGAATTATAACCCTCCAACTTGTCCATTAGCACTCATGGCCTATAAATACAATGAGTTGCAAATGTTTTGTGCAATTTAAAAATTGAGTTGCAAGGCCAACTGTAAAATACCATTTTTTCTCATAGTGAACAAATAAATTTGGTACCAATCTAATCAATTATTGAACCACGTATTCCATTAAAAACTTAATAATCAAATACATCACAAACTTAATGGGTCATGATTTGACAATAATAGTCGTGCAAAATTTGTTTTTCGTAGGGTTCATATGGAATAAACATGAATGTCATTCATCTACTTCTGTTGTTTGAACATTGATATTGTGTGCATTATTTGAACATGAATGTCATATGCCTATTCGTATTGTCTAAACATGGATGTTATATGGCTATTTGTGTTGTTTACACACAAAAATTATACACACAACTTTCATGTTTAAATAATGCACGACATTCGTGTTTAACCAATATGGACTTATGAAACAACAAATTTCACATGGATTTGGAATGAACCCATGAAAATTGTAAATTTGTGATGTAGGTTAGGTTATCAACATTACTTCCATTAATCATTTTTTCAAGATTTGACAACAATGAAATCCTTTTAAAGTCATCGACAACATATGTGTCCATACTACATTAAAATTAATGGAAACTTCATCACAAATATTGATAACAAGGTACTTGGCCTCAATACTATAATTCATGATTTTTTAAGAGGTTCAAATTGGCAATTATATCCATTTTTCAAAATGATAGGGTTTTAAATGGCCAATGGTCTTTAGTCAAATTGAAAAATTAATCAATGATTTTTAATAAAAATAATCATGTTTTTTAATCAAGTTGCACATTTAATCAAGATGGCCATTGGTTTTTAGTCAAATATGACATGGTTTACTATCCTATGAATCTCGTTCCTACCTACTCATCCATCTATTTACTTAATTAGTTATTTACTTACCTATTATCCACCCACCCACCCACCTACCTTTTATTTACTTACCTACCTACCTATACTTTTTCACCTACCTACCTACATACCTACTTATATTTTTCATTTTCGTACAATTTACATACTTACCTACCCACCTACCAAAATATTACTTACTTCCCTATCCACCCATTTACCTATTTAATTTTAACCATTAGGTTTACCAAAATTTTAACCATTAGGTTTACTTTAAATTTAGCCATTATGTTTATCCATTATGTTTAGCCATTAAATTTGGCATTAGGTTTAGCTTAAGTTGAACCATTAAATTTTATCAATAGGTATAGCCTAAATAACCATTAAACCACTAGAATTACACATTAAGTTTATCTTAAGTTTAGCCATTATGTTTAACCACTAAGTTTAGCCTAAGTTTAAACACTAAATTTAGACATTATGTTTAGCTTAAGTTTAGACATTATGTTTAGCCAAGGTTTAGCCATTAGATTTTGCCACAAGGTTTAGCCTTAGTTTAACCATGAAATATGTCTGGCCATTAGGTTTATCGATTAAATTTAGCCACTATGTTTAGCCATGAAATTTAGCCATTAATTAAGTTTATCAACTATGTTTAGCCACTATGTTTAGCCATTCGATTTAATCATTAAATTAAATCAAGGTTTAACCATTCATTTAAATTGTTAAGTTTAGCCACTAGGATTAACCATTAGTTTAAGTTGCTAAGTTTAACCATTAAAATTAACCATTAGTTTAAATTAGTGAATTTAACCACTAGGTTTAGCCATTAATTTAAGTTAATGAATTTAACCACTAGGTTTAGCCATTAGTTTAAATCGATGAATTTAACCACTAAGTTTAACCATTAGTTTAAATCATTGAGTTTAACCATTAATATTAACCATTAGTTTAAGTCATTGAGTTTAACCACTATGATTAGTCATTAATTTTAATCGTTGAATTTAGCCACTAGGTTTAACCATTAATTTAATTCGCTAAATTTAACCATAAGTTTAAATTGTTGAATTTAGCCGTTAGGTTTAACTATCACTACCACAAAATGTGGGTGCAGTTCAATAGTCCCCATTCACTGAACTAATGAATTTACTGCTTCTTCATTGGTCCCCGTTCATTACAACCAATGAATTCATTCAAATCTAGCAAAATCATTTGGCGTACAGGGACACCTTTTGTTGTAGTGTATGAATTTAAGTTAGTGAATTTAACCATTAGGTTTAGCCATCAATTTAAGTCATTGAATTTAGCCACTAAGTTTAGCCATCAATTTAAGTCCTTGAATTTAACCACTAGGTTTAGCCAGTAATTTAAGTCGTTGAATTTAACCACTAGGTTTAACCATTAATTTAAGTCGTTAAGTTTAACCAATACGTTTAACCATTAGTTTAAGTCGTTGAGTTTAACCACTATGTGTAGCCATTAATTTAAGTCATTGAATTTAACCGCTAGGTTTAGCCATTAATTTAAGTCATTGAATTTAAAAGCTAGGTTTAACCATTAATTTAAATTGTTAAATTAAACATTAGTTTAAGTCGTTGAATTTAACCACTAGGTTGAGCCATTAATTTAAATCGTTAAATTAAACATTAGTTTAAGTTGTTAAATTTAACCACTAGGTTTAGCCATTAGTTTAAGTCATTGAATTTAACCGATAGGTTTGACCATTAGTTTAAATTGTTGAGTTAGGCATTAGTTTAAATCACTGAGTTTAACCACTATGTGTAACCATTAATTTAAGTCATTGAATTTAACCACTAGGTTTAGCCATTAGTTTAATCACTGAGTTTAACCATTAGGTTTATCCATTCGTTTAAGTCGTTGAATTTAGTCACTAGGTTTAGGCATTAATTTAAATCATTGAATTTAGCCACTAAGTTTAACCATTATTTTAAATCATTAAGTTTAGCCACTAATTGTCACCTAAGTTTAGCCATTATGTTTAATGATGTGAAATAAACATGTGAAATAAAAACTTGATAAAAATTGAACAACTTTGATGGTGTAGTCCATTGGTAAGCACTTAGTTTATCATTGTGAGGGTTTGAGATTCAATGCCTTATACTTACAATCTATGTGCATGCTTGAAAGGCTAAATTAGGTAGGTTAAACTAAGGTAGTTCAGCAAGGTTAGGTTAGGTAGGTTAAGTAGGTTAGGTTAGGCTAGCACCTACCTACTTAAGTGCCTTTTTCAATCTACCTAAACCTATTTACTACCTACCCACCTATTTACTTACCTACCTATTAATTTTTTAGATAATAATCCAAAAAATGACTTTAATTTAAGTATAAAATTGACCTAGTCAAATGGTCCACTATCTACTAATTGAAAAGTCAATCATTTTGTCAACCACTCTACCAATCAAAATGACAAGGTCCAATTTGACTACCAATCACGCAAGGCATGGTCAAAATGACTTGTCCAAATTGACAGGGTGGTTTTTCTTACACCTATCATTTTTGGGTATTTTTTGACTAGAAAACCCAATTGAACAAACCATGAATTGTAGTAATGCCTTTTACACAACAACTTTAGTAAACTCAATAATAATGTGATGCATGTTTTTAATTGTATGCCAACCAATGGAGTTAGATTAGTGTTTGTGCGAAATGTTTTTCACCTTCAAAATATCAAGAAACTATTTCATGCTTTCAAAATTTGTCAATGGTCTTGCATGTATTAGCAAGTTTTAAGAGTTACAATATGACAACAAATTGAATGAACTTGTGTTCTTTCTTAATAATTTCACCAAAAACAACCACCATTTTAGCAACAATATTTCAACCCCTACTAGCCCACAACCACTCAATATTGGCATGTTGATTGTTAATAAACATGAAATATTGGCCCACAATGAATTTAGGGCATGGAATCTTGCACTTCTACCTACCTACATACTTTTGCAAATTGTCAAACTTAGATACTAATAGTTTTTTCCTTACCATCAACCTCATTACAAACTTTGTAGTGAACCATATTTAGCTTCCCATCACACCCAACAATAGCCTCAGCCCAAGGTAATTTTACAACGCACACCAAGTCAAGATCAACAAGTTTAATAGACAATGATAGTGATAAAGGAAATACATGTAGACTTCAAGATGATGATGTTATGTATGTAGAACAAGGAGCCTTAATACTAAAAGACATTCATATTTAAACTCCATTGGCAATTGCAATAAACTCATCACAAAATCCTTGAACAACAAATTCATCATTATTACAAACCTTAAACCTTGAACAAAACAAATAGATAACAAACTTGACACAAAAAATGTGAATAACAAGAGGAGAAGATGAGCTCATTGCTACAATAGATTTTAAACCTTGAGCAAGATAAATAAACAAAGATGATACAAAAACCTTAAATAGTAAGAAAAGAAAATAAACTTTGGGCTATAGTAAACCCTATACCTTGAGCAAGATGTAATAGACGATGAATTTGATAATGAGTTAATGAAAACATTAAAAGATGACCAACTTGAAAGAAAACAAAACAAAAAAAACTAGGTACCTTTTTATAATGTAAAAATTAGGAAGGTTTTGAAATGAATTTTGCACAAAGGATGCACATTGATGAAGGGAAAGGAATATATTTAATTTTGGGTTGAAACTTCCATTGCACACTCCTTTCCAGTGCCCTAAAGTTTGACTCCATGAAGAAGTGGATCTTCATGCTATTATTTTTTGGCAATTTATAAAACCTTTAAGTAATGTGCACAATTTCCTTCATGCTCCAAGTTACAACAAAAAATCAAGGCATAGTATTTTTTTTGTTATTAAAAGATGTGGTAATTTTCTATAATAAAATGTAAAAAGATCCAAGAAAACTCAATTTAACAAAATAAAGAATTGAGGCAATGAAAAGGGATGTGAAATGCATTCATGTGTGATGTTAACTAAATGAAAACATGTTAATATGCACCAAAACATTTGTAATCACTACTGAATATTTCATATTTTTAAGCAATTATTTAAATTAATGTTGAAATTTTTGGATTTACTTATATAACAACTTTCATAATACATCATGGGAACATGTGAATAAAGTTGAAATCAACATAATCAATAAAAAAAATACTCAAAAGTCATTTCAAAACAATATAACCAATGTTTATAAAGTAGTAAAACATTTATAAAATAACTTAAAAAGATGTGCAAATAATTTTTTTGGAAATTTTAAAATATAAACTTTAACATAATAGTATTAAAAAATTTAATATTTTTGAGAATATTTCAAGAATATTCTAAATTAAATAGTCACCTAAAGGGGCATTATTAGTTCCCGTTATGGAAAATCATGTTCCTAACAACCAAATTGCCTTGCAACTAGAGTTCCAAAACAATTAATACTCAATTATATTATAATTATCCCATGAAAATACATGAAATTAATAAATAAAATGCCACATCAAAAAATTAAAAAGTTATATTATAGTTACAAAATAAACATTTATATAATAAAATGTACACATTGTAAATATAGTTGTAATCAAACATGTTTGATTTTGTTGGTTACTTGCATTTTAGTAGCATGTGACAACTATGTTACAACTAAGGTAAATGTAACACCCAATTAATGATCATTTTGCAACTAATGTACAACCTTGAAACATATGATCATGCACATGTATGCATTTTCACCACTCATTACATATGACACTCTCAACTTCTTTACAATTAATTACCAACTATGATTCCCATTAATACAACTAATTGTGCCATTAGGTTGTCATTATATGAATATTACTTTTTCATTATTTTGTGACTATTGTTCAACTATTTTACTATTATTCTTTATTATATTGTAATTCACAACATCATGTTGCATTATAAACATGTCAAACCATAGAAATGAAATTTTACTTTTGAAGTGAAATTTAAAACAATTTATATATTGTATTGTAACAAATTCAATTAGGGTGTACATTTGGATCAACCTTTATATATTTCAATGTCTTATACCTTAAATGTTTAGAATTACTCCATTAACAAAGGTCGATTCCATTAAGTCAATCATGGGGCCTATGCGTGTTATAAAAAAATTCAAGGTGAATTACAAAGGATTTTCTTTTCCCTTCTAACAACTAACATCTAGTTAACATGTGCACAATTAGTATGCAACTAGATTTCAACTTGGAATTTGAAAATATGAAATTTAAGCTTAAAACCCGTAAGCAAATGACACATGGTAGTAAATTAACATATAAATCCCTTGTTGCATCAACGATCTTCGTGAACCTATGCCCATTGTCAAAAGATTCAAGATGAACTAGAAAGAAAAAGGTCTTTTTCTTTAAATATTTTATGCATTTTGTAGTCTTTCAATAGTGCAATTATCATATTGTTTGTTAAATAATTTTTTTTTTTTTCCCAGTTTAGAAGTAGAGTTGAAAGGTTGTTATAAGTTTGTTTGTTTATTAAGAAAACTCAAAGGTTGAAATTTCTTATTCTTGTTCTTGTTCTTGTTCTTGTTCTTGGAGGTTGAAAGTTTTTATTCTTGTTATTATTTTTGGAGGTTGAAAGTTCTTATTCTTGTTCTTTAAGGTTAAAGGCTTTTGTTTTTGTTCTTGAAGGTTGAAGCCTCTTGTTTTGTTCTTGAAGGTTGACAACTCTTGTTTTTGTTCATAGATGTTGAAAGTTCTTTGTTCTTGTTCTTAGAGGTCGAAAGCTCTTGTTCTTATTCTTGAAGGTTGAAGGTTTTTGTTTTTATATTGGAAGTTGAAGTTTTTTTCAAAAGTAAAATGGTGGTTTTGTTTGAAAAATGCAATTTTGAGTAAAAGAACATGTTCTTGTGATGTTATATGATTTGGTAAGGTTGTTAATAACTATGACATTTAAACAACCTTTTTTTGTTTAAGTAGAGGATTTTTTTGTTATAAATAGCTTGGGCAATATATTGAGATTTATAGTCAAATTGTGTTTCAATAAAAAAACAAATTTTAAATGTCTTTGTAATGCATTTTCCAACCTTTAATGCCAATGCATATAATTTCAAACCCATTTCATGTTTATAAATAGTGATGAAATGTAATTATGTAATATCTACCACAATTTGGACAATGACAATGTGTGTGCAAGGTTTGCACATTTTCATTGTAAGTTGCAATTTACATTACTAGGAAACATGGGTCTAGTTCACTAAACCATTTCACCAAGATGTATTTAAAATGAAATGGGTTCATTAGCTAATGTTTTAGCTTGGTGTGATTTTGCCATGGGTGAAATCATTTATGTTCAATTCATTAAAGTTAAATTTTTTTATTCAAATTATTTATAAATTAATAAAAAATTATATTAATAAAAACATTATTGAGCATAACTATTTATTAATTTATTACAAATTTTGGTACCTCATGCAACTTTTTAAACATGTTATAGTTTGTATTAATTCATTTTCATAAATGAAAATACCTTTCCAAAAAATAGAATAAATTTTTATTCAAAATAAAAGTTAATAAAATTTACAATACCACATATATATAAACTAATAATTAAGAAGTTTACATATAATGTTAGTACTTTACATAATGTTAAAATGAGATGATAAAATCATTTATCCCTAATCAAAATAATTCACATTATGGTAATTTATTTTTTTGTTATTCAAATTATTTTAAACATACATTTCAATAAATATTTTAATTTATTAATTTATAACTTATAATTTATTAAATATTTATGTTTATTTATTTATTAAAAATTTTGGTCATAAAATTTGAAAATATGTTACAATGTTGCATTTTCAATCACATTAAAAAAATAATCCTTATAATGTTAAAGATGTGTACATTTTGGGAAAAAAATATAAAATGAAATTTGATTTTTTAAAATTTTGGCATAGTATGAAAAAAAAAATTGATTTTTGCAAAACATTTGGAATAAACAACATATAAATACAATCATCACCCCATTAGATTCATATCAAATGAATTGCTTGGATGGCAATGGTAATGGGTTATCACCTTGAAGTCCCAAGGTTCAAAACTTGGTAAAACTTCCATGTCATCAATGGTGTATGTTGACCATATAGTCAACATCATATGTTGATCATGTGTACATAAAATGATATTTTTATTACTAATATAAATATAAATTTTCGACTTAATATTAAATAAAATATGTAAATAATTAAATTAAATTAACAAATGCAATGTGGCAATTTACACTTTGATTAAGTTTTAATGAATTTGCTTATCCATACCAACTTGTAAAGAATCACTAGGAGATATGATGAATTAACTAAAATTTTAATTTAACGAATTATTGATGACTTCGCTTGAATGATTAGTGAAACATTTGGTGAATTATGAACACCCTTATTAGTTTTAATTGTTCAATACTACTAAAATCAATTGCCATATAACTACATTGTAACCCATAACTAAACACCTAGTTGCAAAGGATATCAACAAACTTCATTTGTCAATGAAAGAATGAAAAATCATGCCACATTAAATTTATCACACAAGCATTAGGTTTGTTAATGAATGAACTTGCTTATTAATCATTCCGTAATGTTACCTAGTTGCCATTTATAAATTGGGTGCATTATAAATATACACAAATACTACCTTGTGTTACATGAATTGTCACATTGTTTCCAATTAATTACAACCATTAATGTGTTTCCATCACACTCATAATTGTAAAGGAATTGCAATGGAAATCAATAAAGCTCATCATTCACTGCAAGAAATCATGGTTTATTTCATTAGAAAACTAAACCAAAAATCATTCATATTGACATTTGGTCAATTTGACCACTTAATCATATTGGACAAGTTGATTTGAACACATCCAACTTGACTCCAATGGAGATTTTTTTTATTGACCATAATTTGGTCTTTTTAATTAATCAAATCAGATAACAAATTGAGCAGCAAAAAAAAAGAATTTTAAGTTATTAGGATTTGTTAGGAGAATTTGAAAAACTCAAAGTTGAAATGGATCAACATCAAAGTAAGGTAATGTAAGCCATCAATCAAATGCAATAGAAAGAAAAGGAGATTGTAGATCTTCAATAGCTTTTAGAACGCCAACACCATGAATTTGTTGAATCTTCAATTGGCATAGATAAACGTTTAGCTAAGCAAACTAAACAAATATTTGAATTATAAATTGCCAATGATCAATATTGTGATCAAATCCACAATCTTCAAACCATGATGTCGATGATGGTGGTGCACAAATTGAAGGAAAATGATGATCTACTTCTCAATTAAACATTGGCTAACATTCACATTCAAACACTACAATAGAAACCAAGGTGGGAAACTTGGTGGGACACAATGTAGATTATTGTCCAAGGTATGCTCAATGAGGCATTTGAGTCGTAAAATGCGAATGAAGCTCTTTATTAATATAAGTTAGTTTCATACATTGATGCTTACCCTAATCACGTTTATCTGCCTCCATCCATTAGTCTAAATTTTAATCCTATTCATGAAACAACTTAAATTTCAGTTCAAGATCAACAAACTTCATGTATAAGATTACATCTAATGGGTTATGACTAACTTGCAAATATTAGAAAGGGTGCATCTTCATATGTATCAGTCTCAATAGAATCTAAAGTTTTAACTATCATTAATTATTAAACTACATGTAAATGTTTTTGTACAAATGAATGGTTATGTATTATGAATTTTTTGTGTGCATATCAATAGTAAAATAAAATTTAAAAATAAATTTTATTTTTTAAAAAAAAGCATGTAATAATGTATATGTTCAATATATATAATTTATTATTTTTATGTAGATAAAATTTTAGTTTACAACATATTTAATAATGATACATAATTAATTATTTTGTGTAATTTTAATTTTTATTAATTTTTATACACATGATATCTTAATATTTGATTTAAATTGTAGTAAATTTTCATTAAAAATTAAGCTACATGTAAATTATATTTTTGTAAATGAATAGTTATGTATGATGCAAATATTTCAAAATATTTTTTACGGAATTTTTTTAATATAATTTTCTAATAATTCATGTTCAATATATGTAATTTAATATTTCTATGTAAAGCAAATGTTAGTTTACAACAAATCAAGTAATGATACATAATTATTTTTTTTGTGGAATTTTAGTATTTATTCATTTTTATAATATGATGTCTTAATTTTTAAAAATTCTGATAAATTTTCATTAATTATTAAGCTACATGTAAATGTTTTTTGAATAAATAAATGGTTTATGTATGATGAGCTTTTTGTGCATATAAATATAACAAATTAATTTGAAAATAAAATTTAATGAGATTTTAAAATGTAAATCAAGTTAATAATTTGTATGTTCAATACCCATGCAATTTATTATTTCTACATAGATTTAATTTTTGTTTACAACATATCAAGTAATGATACATTATGAATATATATTTCAAATTTTAATGTTTATTCCAATGTTGGCTATTAGTTCTAATTTTTTTTAATTTTAATTTTATTAGACTTTTTTAATAATTAGAATATAATAATGATGAAAATAGTTAGTAAGGATATGTACTTGTCAACTTTTTTGGTTTGTAGTTGAAAAATAAATAAATAAATGTAAAAAAAACTTTGCAACTACACTTGTTACTTTCAACTATGTTTTTTAATTGAAATGTAATTGTAAACATAGTTACAAAATGGGGGCTTTCCTACTAGTCATCCATCCCAAGTGGGTGATGTTGCAAGAAAACGTTGCAAATCCTTTCAACATAGTTTCCCACAAGTCATCTTCCAAAAGCTTCAAGTGTTTGGTGCCTAGTTAGCCTAACTCTTCTCATGTGTTTGAACTTTTTATGCTTCATAGTTCCCCTTATTCTTCCATCATCATTCCCATTTGGAAAACTTCATAATTATCCATTCTACGATTGGTAGGTGACATGGTGATCTAGTAGGAGGGCCTCTTTCGGCCTTGGTTCACTTTTAGGGTTTGGATAACTTAATGGACCTTTTCCCCTCTTGTTTGTTTATTTCCATAATTAATGACACTCACATCATCAATTTCACCTCAATGGTTCCAAACTTGTTTTCGAACATTTTTTGTTTTAGTTGGCCTTGGTGGAAATAATTATCTAATTTTGTAAACATGTAGCTTGGTGCCTTTATGGCCTACTTTCTAAGCTTTTCCCCTTTGGTTGGATTTTGCGACCATGAAAATGGTATTAGGGTTTGAAGAATGCCCTTTAGCTTGCTTGCCTTTACTTTTTCCTTTTTCCAAAAGGCTTTGGACGAAACAATGTGACATTTTAAAACATTTTTTAGGTTAAGGGACATCTAAGTGGCCAATTTTTCAAGATCTTTTCACAATCTTTTGCCCAAAGGCCTTCATATTTGTTACACATTCCCCCCTCTCCCTCCAAGCTTGTAGTGCCATTTTTCATCCTTGGATTTAAGTATTTGAAAGGCTTTTTAATCTAGGTTCATTAAAGTGTGTAAACTAACAATAATTACCATCATAAGGCAAAATAAACAAAGGTGAATTCCATATGATAATGTTACATGACAATAATACCATCAATGAATTACCTCGAAGGAAAAATAATTAAAAGTTAATTATGGAATATAATTTCAGTAAAAAAATAGTGGATAAATCTTTTAATCTAACTAGCTGAAAAGGCCTCTTAGTGATTATCTAGTTCTAGTGGTCGGTTCATATTTATCACCCCTTATTTACTATGGGATGAAGCCACTAAAACAATTAATCTCTAAAAAATAAGGTAGTTTGTCACTAATTAGGATATGTGAAGGAGATTATGATAAGGTGAAAAAAATAAAGAAGATAAGGAAACCCATGTGTGGCAAGGAATCACTTTCAATTCCTTGTTATCTCTTCAACTCATTCCCTCATTTTTTCATTCCTAATTCCTTATCATTTTATTATTCAATTTATCCTTATCATATTATGAGTGTGATGTTAAGAAAATTGGTGTGTGTGAAATCAAAAAAGGAGGTTGTACTTGTGTGAAAAAAAAACATAATGGATTTTGGTTAAAGGTCAATTGACAATTTTTTTGTGTGTTTTACATTGATTTCTTGGATGCGAAAGATAATATTTAGTATTAGTTTGATATAAAATAAGGTAATTTTAGTATTAATTTGATATGAAATAAGGTAATTTTCATATGATTTTAGTTTGTTTCTTGCTTTACCTTTAGATTTAATTTAATGTTTTGAAAAATAATTATTGAAAGATAGTTATAACAAGACAATAGTTGTTGTATGAAGGTAGCTTATGGAAGGCAATGACTACAAATATGAAAGTAATAGCTATAGAGGTGAAAATGAAGCTATGTTTCATTGAAATATTATCCAAGGACTAGAAGATAACTACCTTCCAATACCCTTGATTTTTATTTTGGTTTTCATAAACAAAACATTTCCTTAAATTCTTTACAACTTATAGGCTAAAAACCATATTGCTTTCCAAAAGGTAATTTCTTCATAAACATGTTTTCATTGTTTTTACTCAATTTATTTGGTAGTCCTTTCCTCATGATAGTAGCTAGGATGTCGATTTTGTAGTCTTACATTTGGTGACCATGTCATGGATCTTATTATAAAAACTTTGGTTGGGAGTGTTTGAGTTTTGTTTTGAGGAAACATGCCACAAATTTTAATCTAAAAAAATTGATTGGGAATGTTTAAATTATGTGTTGATAGAGCCATGTTGTATATATGTTTCCAAAGTTATGGTTGATGTTTGGTTCCTGTTTTAAACCATGTCACATATATGAAGTTTCAAAATCTAGTTGGATTTTTTTATTTATTTAATTTGTGAATGTTTTCAATGTGTTCATTTATCTAAAATGAAAGTAATTTGGACACAATAGTTTGGACAAAAGGTAGACCATAGCATGTATAGTTTTCCAAAATTTGGGTGGATGTTAAGTTTTGTGTTTTGGGGAATGTTTCAAGTCTTGGTGTGTTTATTCATTGTTTGGGGGGATTTTTAAGGAAAAAATTGGTGGTTGTGAGTTCTATAAAATAAAGGGACTATGATGGTATTGCAACAAATAAAACATTATGAGGATAATAACCTTCCTACTAGTTGTTGCAAACTTTGTGATGGTACTAGTACCTTCATGTTTGTTGCTAAATTTATTTTTTTGAAATTTTGATTTATGCAAGTTGTTCAAGAGATGGGTGAAAGGAGGTGGTACATAAGTTAGTTACTAATACTCCAAAGGCACTAAAGGTGCATTCACACCTAATGCTAAGTCAATATTAAGTGAAAATCTAGGTAGCATCTTATGTCACAACAAAACATGTTGGGTTTTACAATCAGTTAATAAAATGACTATTGTCTTTTACTACAATTGTAACTACAAGTTCATGTTAATGATTGCATACTTGTGAAAGACATTGTGGTGTCACATGGCATTGTTGTTTTGCGACTATTGTTGATATCAAAACTTGATGGTTTTTACACAAATATTACATTTTCAAAAATGTATTTTTAATCATCCAAAAATAGGTAATAACAAAATTTCATTCATTCTTGCAACCTTTGGTGAATAATAATAATTTATGGTCAGGTGATGTTGACATGGCATGCCACATGGCAATGAGATTGATTAGTAGTTGCAACACCTCATGACTAGTGACAATAACTTCACATCATGATCCATGTCATTGATTTGATGAATTAATCTCATTTATTAACTAGTTGAAAATATTGCTATCCTTTGCAATTAATAATGATTCGGTCTTCCATGTGATGATGACACGGCATGCCATTTGGTAACAAGGTGTCACAAATTTTCATGGCAATCCATAATTTTTTGTGACAACATAAGTTTTTGTGTGTCTTGATTTTATGGCATCAATATTTGTCATGGCATGCCATTTTTTTTGTGTGTGCCATAAGGTTTTTGAAATCATGAATTCACATGCATGTGTATGTGTATTAAACAATCTATTGTTAATTGTAATTATGACTACAATATTAATAGTTGTTTTGAACAAGGTGACACATAATTCCTTGACTTTTTAACTATTTAACACATTAACTTAGGTTAACATATCTATTAAGGTAGGTAGGTAGTAGGTAAGTTGACCTAAGTTAATTTAAGGTGGTCAAGGTTCATTCAAGGCTAAAAATTTTGAGCTTTATAACTTTGTGTTAAATAATTAGTGTAAAAAAATGTGGTAATGCAATTAATGAGGACTTGAACCCCAACGTGAAGGTGATCGATTCAAATCCTCATTCTTGCAACCTATGATACATAGAACATTTGGTTTATGTTAGGTAGCTTAATCTAAGCTTCTTGGGCTAGGAGTCTAACATTAATTATTTTAAATTTAGGCCACTTAGCTTAGGTTAGGTAGCCTAAGTAGCCTAACATATGTAATTAACTTAGCTAGGTTAAGTTAGGTTGACTTTTGGTTAAGCAAGTTAGGCTAGATTGCTTAGTTTAGCTAGGTTATATTAAGTTGACTTTTGGCTATGCTAACTACATGGGCTAAACTAGGTTGACTTTTGGTCATCTGCAATGATGCATAATGTGTTTATAGATTTTTGACACATGTCATCCATCCATCAAGGCATCTTTTGTAACACTTTGTTGTATAAAATGACTAAGTTGAGATGGCATGCACTTTACACGTCATACCAAGGTCATCAATGACATGGAATTTCAATATTAAGCCAAAATAAAAAAAATTGTAGTCGATAAGATGATTGGGCTTTGTGATTAAATGTCCTTTGCGATTAAATGGATGAAACGACATGGGTAAAGCAACTCATGAGTGATTAGTTGCATATGTCCTTTTTTATTAACATGTAGTCGCAAAAACTAATTGCAAAACCCAAAATGTGTTGTTGTGTGTGGCAACCAATGTTAAATGGGTGATTGTTTAATATTAAGTGAATATTAACACAAAATTTTCATGATAAATAGGTTTAAATCTTAAATGGTTAGCTTGGTGTTAGGTGGACTTAATACTAGAGTCTTTAACACTAACTGTGAATGCCCCCTAATAATGGGAAATTGGGTTACAAACAATATGGAAAAGATAGGAATAAGGGTTAGTCATATCATTAAATATCCAAGTCAAATGGGAAAGAGGGTAAATTATAACCAAAGAAGGCAACAAGCCCTTAGGGGTGCAATCACAATAACATGTACCATAATAAGTGTAACGTTTACTTAGTTTTTCATGTTTTAAAGTCTTAGTTTAATTTGATGTTGAAATTGTAAGATTTGTTTATATAGTTTTATTTTTAATATATCATGGGAACATGTGAATTAATTTGAAATTAATCCAATGAATAAAAAATAATAAAATCATTCATTAAACACTATAAATTTTGTTTTAAAGTAGTAAAAAGACTTGTAAATGGATTTCAATTTTTTTGAAAATGATTTTTTTACCAAAATTTTAACATGAACTTTAATAAAATAATATGATTTTTTTTAATTTTAAGATTTTTTTGAATATTTTTTAAGAATATTATTAAAATATTCTTAAAATATTTCTCCAAAAGCAATATAAAAAAAAAAGGTGGTGTGGCTCATGTTATCCCATTTGCACCTTTAGAGCCTAGTCCAAACTTGAAAAAATAAAATATTAGGATTTACATTTGCCACTATCAATATCTATGTTGCAAGAAATTAAATTTTTACCTCTAGGAAGCAATTGGGAATGGAAGGTAATTTGCAGAAATAACACCATTGTCAAACCAACATGATAAAGGTAATGACCAAGAGTTCAAGGACAAGGATGGAAAACCTTGTTGTAGAAGTATTATCAAAAATGCAAACGGTAACAAATTGGCAAAGGGAATTGAGGGAATGGACAACCAAGGAGGCGTCTACCTATTTTCGAAATACAAGAACAAATTTGGAGAAAAAATTATCTAACATATTTGGACATGGGTCATTTTTGTGTGTTATTCCCAGGTTCTCTTCTAAATTGGTGTTTTTTTATTAAGTGATGATAATAATTTAAATGATACATCATACCTTTGTTTGCACTTGTGTTTTGAAAATTATCATTTGACTTTTTGGGCTTTATATTGTTGTTTTTGTGTCAAGAGGAAAAAAATTATATTCCGATATAAAATAGTAGTGCCCATTACATCTTATTAATACTTGTGAGGTGGATCAACTCCATGATTTGATACAAAAAATAATGTTCCCACTTGGTACATGCACAATGTTTAATGAATAAATTCATTTTCCAAGCAATAATTAGCACTATGCAATAAAAATTAATTTCATAATGTCCACAATTGCTTCCTATCACCACCATTTATATATTGTTATTAGGACTTAACAATTTCATTTTATTCTTTTTTGTCAAGTTCAAAAAAAAATTCCAAATTTTTATTAACATATAAAATGCAAATACTTATATAATGGAATGATCCGTGGTTAAATGACCCACTACATGTGTAACTACAACTAAAAACATGCTTGTAAAATTTCAACTTGCCTTAAGGTTCAATATTTTTCACATACCCTATGTATTGTGATATAATATACACTCAATAATGAAATAAAAATATGAATCACTTTTATCAACATGTAAAGGTGAAAAAACATTAATTTAGCATTTGTAACCATTCTTAAATCTTGAATAAATTAAACATGAATTCTTCAAATTGATATAATTTTTTGTGAAATTTTTATATTATGAAATTTGAATAATTATTACAATTTACATGGTTTGGGAATCACTTGGATCCATGTAAAAATAAATTGTAAAATAAAAAAATGCAATTCAAACGCAATCAAATGTTTTACAATGGTTTCACGTCATGTTACCTTCCAAGGTCAATTCCTTACTTATGTGCTTTTGGAAAATGAATGGGTGTGGGTTGTTTTATTGTTGACTTGCCCAATCATAACTATTTAATTTCCTTCCTATGTTGATATTATAATTTCATGAAAATGAAGAGACAAATAAGGACAAAAGAACATCTCCATTGTAATACCCCATATGCAACTTCATATTAAATGTGAGAATAGGGTGGCACAAAAGCCCTTATTTCTTTGCAAATCTACCATTTATGATGGGGTAATATTCAAGCAAATTCTTTACTTTGAATTTCTTAAGGTTTTTTATTGGCCTAGGTGTAGAATAATAAATAATACATCAATTTTGAAGTTGTAATTTTAAAGGTTTATGGGTAGGAAGATGCTGGCATTTACCATTAATACTAAGCTAATATAAAGGAAATTTTCCCCTCATGGTGAAAATGATCTAACTAAAGAAATTACCACATGCTTGAAAAGGAATGAAAGAAAGAAAATTTTAATTAAAAAAAGAGAATTAAACATGGCCCACCCATAACCTTGTCAAATGGGTCCAAGCACAATCAAGTAAACTAATGATTCTACTTTTATAGGGTTGAATGATAAGTACCACAAAATGTATCATAAAGTGGTGAAATTGTAATTTGATTGAACCAAAAGATTAAAATTAATATGATTTTTTATCTTACATAATAATATTCTAGAACAAAACATTAAGGAAGGAATCAAATAGGTTATTATAAGTTGCAAGTTGGGATCCTACTTTTACAATGTCATCTTTTCTAAAAATAAATGAATGTAGATTAAAATAATTATGAAATAAATAATAATAATAAAAGACATTAAATATACCATATATTTTGTGAAAACATGTAATTTGCAAGTTATTTATTTCATTGTTTTTTTGTAAATAACTCTTAACATGGGTTATACGTATGTATTTGAATGTATTTTCAAATTTTGTTCATCAAACTTTAGGTTCACCTTTTATGAGGTTAATCGATGAATTATTTTTTTGGTATTGTAATAAAATGACGTTTTAAGCTACTTTCATGCTAATGTGAACGTTATATAATTAATTACATGTTGACTATTTCTTTGAATTGGTTTAATTGATCAATATGCTTTCATCCAAATGTGATGAAGTTCAATGCATCCTTTCTTCATTGTGATCATTGGTGTAGAAGGCATTTGTAACTATATAATAAAAGTGTAGGAATTAACAACGCTAAGGAGGAACAAGGAAGCTTGGGGAATGGATGTTACCCAATGAAAATTTTACACATATAAAAAGGAAAAGAATAAGTTTGAGTGCACAAGAAAAGAATGAGTTTAATGAAAATGAATTCAAAATTTTCAAAGGTTTATATTGTTTTAAAATGCTTTTGCTACATATCCATAGTCATTAGTTTGATTGAAATTTCCAACCATGAAAAATCATTAGTTGGATATCAATTTCAATTATTATAATTCAAATTTTGAATTTTCCACCAACACATTCCTATCAATACTTCATTCATCCAATTTGGAAACCACATCTTTGAAAATGGATGAAAATTATTAAATAATTAAACATTCAACTTACCTAACTAGGTGTTATTGACCCACTTAGGTAGCTTAGCTTAACTACCTATTGACTAGACTATTGACCTACATATATAGGTAGTTAATTTAGCTACCCTACCAACCTACCCACCTAACCTATATATAGTTTATGTAACTAGCACCCTTAATAAATAGCCTATCAAATCATTGTTTTAAATCCACATGCCTAGTCAAGTAACCTTCATAGGCTAGGTAATCTACCTAGGTGGTCATAAAACAAAAAAATATAGTTGTCAAGAATGTTATAAATATGTTCAAATTCAAAATTATGAGCTAGTAATCTAACCAATATGTAGCTAATATATATATGTAATAATCTACTATTAACCTAACACATGCTTAAATATGTTGAAAATAACAAATGTAAAAAAAAATCATAGGAATTTTGGAGCCGGTGCAAGTAGTCTTGTTACATTATCAAGTTTTTGCAAAGTCTTTTGACAAAATTGAAGTTTTGAAGCGTGATGCTTAGAAGGAGATGACCAAACAAACACATTATAAGTAGTAAACAAGTTTTTATATTCACATATTCAAATTACAATTCTCTATGCAATTGCTTTTAAATTAAAAGTTATTGGGAAGATGAATAAGTTTATATTCACTTTTTTTTTAATGCAAAATATTTGCACAATGATGGAATCTTGCACTATTGTGAATGTACAATAAGATCATCAATTAATTTTGTGTTCACCAACACGCATAAATAGACATGTATGTCTACACACAATACATAAATGTATAGTGTACAAACAATGCATGTAACCTTGTTTAGTAGTTTGCATACTAGGATAATCAAGTTATATATGCCATGTGTATTTGTTATTTAGCTTAACATTACTATTTCTTGTTTATTGACTTTAGGGTGAAGTGGTTTCATACAAGTTCAACTAACAATCATGAATTTACATTTTTAACACTTTCAATACTAGTGTTTTTCACAATTCTTATTGTTGCACACATTCCTTTGGTCATTGGTTTTTTCTTGTTCAAGTTTGGAATTTTATGACATGATTCCCTTTAGGTATTATGTTGTGATGATGTCTTTCTCTTTGTGTTTGGATTATAAACAAATATCACCATGTGATTGTCTAACACAATGCATGAACACCTTCTTTATCAAACCTTGCAATGATGTTTTCCAACAATGTATTATAGTTGCAAAATATTTGGTAGTATCGCTAGAATTTCAAGCTCGTGCAATATGGTTTCAAGTAACTTAAATTGTAGTTGCAAGGAATCAAATGTTTTGAACTTTAATGCTTTCATATATTTTGACATACAATAACTTATTTTGTTGCACTCAAAATAATGTTGGAATTTCATCGATCTGCATTTCAATTTCTTAAGTAATGTGCACTTTGATGGATGGCTAATAGCTCAAGTATTCAACAAATAATAAACTTACATGCAAGGTGTAGTTGTTGAAAAAAAGATCATATTTTCTACTTCCCATGTATTAACTTCAGTTCTTTCTTGGAAGTTCATTTGGTTAAACTTGTAATTATAAGTTATATTCAATGTTGTGAAATTATACTTATTCAATTTCATAATTGCTCAAAAGAATTAATTTTTGGAACATTTGATCATGGATACGAATATCTACACATGATTTTTGGAGATGGTTATTAATAATGATTTTTCATCCTTTTCATTTTATATGGTTAACTATTGTGTTTTGAATCTAACACAAAGATTTGAGGTTTGAGTTTTTGAAAAAATAGGGTATAAAATGATTATTTCACTCTTCCACCAAGTTATTTTTCTTAGTGCATGTGCTTCAATGATATTTGTTAGAAAGAAAAAGAATATAGGTTTTTGTTGATTTTGTATAAAAAGAACGAGTGAAAGAAAAAGAAGATAAGCTTTGTTGTTGTTGTTGTTGTTGCAATTTGGATCTATTGTTTGTTTCAACTATTTGTTGTTGTTTGTTTTTTGGGTTGCAATCTTTTAAGATTTATGAAACTGTATAATGCAATTTGCAAACAACATCCAAAATATGTTTTTTGGGGTGATTGTTTCAAATATGTTTATAATTTGAAGGTTTTCAATTAGGTACAATAAAAGATGGGATATGGCTATCCCAATGTTAGTGTAACAATTTTATTTTTCTTTGTAACTCATAATGCTTTGATCAAGTTTGGGAGTGTGAAGAGTAAGTGGTACAATAGCAACAATGCACAATTATGAACTAATGTGCTCATGTGCGGTCCATTGCTTTCATTGTAAAATTAACATCTTAGTCCTACAAAGAGTAAGGACTTAAGTTTAGGTGCCTCTTGGTGATGAGGGAAATTATCTCTATGATTGTTGTTGAAATAATCCAATCAAATCTCCATAGCCTTAAAAAGAAGGTGTATAAGATTAATTGCTTGAAGGGGGGAACATATAATCAATCTTGACCATGAATGTTAAGTGATGTAAGGTAGGGTGGTTCATTTTTTTAATCATAATGTTGGTTTTTGTAAAGTGTCATGCGTTTACATGCTATTAATATGCCATAAAATCAACAATATGTTAATTTGTGGCTAAATTTAAATTGTCAACTTGAATAAAAAGATGTCTATATAAAAACATTGCAACATATACACTAGTGTTGGTTTGGTATATAAGGTCAAAAATTGGTTTCAATATTGGTATCAAATACCAAATTAATCTAGTATGACCTAAGTATGGTGCCAACTTAATACCATTACCAACTAGAAGGGACTTGAGGTAATACCAATTTCATACCAATATGTATATATATGCATATACCTACCATATACCAACCCAAAATTAATATTGAATTTAATATCAACATAAAATTAATATCAATTTTTAAAAATAGCTAATACTAGTAGTAAATTAGTATTAATTCTTTAAAAAATGCCAGTAGGGTGAAAGCATACCAAGATCCCCCAAAATTGTAGTCACATGTATAATATTAAATTGGTAATGTATGGACATCCCATCTTGGATTATTTTTGTTTTTTAAAATATGTTTCATTAACTTTATACTTAAGTTAGTCAATTATTTTAAAAATCCAACAAACATTGAAGAATTTGAACATATGGAATATATTTGTGACAAAATAATTATTATGCCAAAACATGGTAAATTCAACTACATAAGTGATTGGTGTTCTAGTCCTAAACCACATATACAATTGGCCATGACTACATGACTCCTAGTCCATATGGCCTTGTTGTATTTACCATTAGTTGTAAAAATGGTGTAGTCATAAATGCCATTTGTGACTATGTATTTCATGATTGCATAGAATCTCAAAAGCCACATTTTAAATTTTAAATATAATAATAATAATAATAATAAATTATTGTTGCCACATGGCATTTAAAGATGAATTCAAGATTTTATTAACCACTTATGAAATGACACATGGCAATTTAAACTAACGAAATTATTTTTCTATATGATGCCATGTGGCAATCAACTTTTAATCAAATAAAGACACTTGGAACTTAATTTAGGTATCTTGGGGCTAGGTGGCCTACCTTACATGCCAAAGCCTAGGGGAACAAGCTAGGCAATCTAACCTAGGTATTTAGGCTAGGCTAGCAACCTAACTCTTAGGAAGGCTACCCACTTATACTCTTAGGAACTTAGGTAGTACATAGGATGAAGGTAAAAGGACTCAAACCCCTCACCTCCACTTTGAGGGGCCAAGTTTTCTACCATTGCACCACCGCATTTTTTCTGTATCAAATGTAGTTACCACAAACATATAAAATATAAGTTTTAAAAACTTAGGTCACCTTATACCACCTTAGGCTAACCTAGGTTGATCTACACTAACTTGGGCCATCCAACAATCTAGCCTAAGCTTCCATATGTTATTTAAAGTTAATTTAGGTATTCCTAGGCTAAACTAAAGTAACTTAGTCTAGCTTGGGGATACTTAAGCTAAATGAAATTATACTTAATTAAATTAGGATTTACTTGGTTAAATTAGGTTATACTTGGATAAATTAGGTTAAACTTAGTTAAATTAAGTTAAAGTAAGTTATTTAGGTTAAACTTTGTTACATTTGGTTAAACTAAGTTACAATAGGCTATATTTGGGTCTACTTGGCTAAAATAGGTTATATTATGCTAAACTTGGCTAAATTTGGCTAAATTTGGCTAAAGTAGGTTATTTAAATTAAATATGGTTAAACTAGATAATATTTGGCTAAAATAGGCCATATCATATTATACTTCGTTATACTATGTTATACTAAATTGAACCTTGCTATATCAAGTTATATTATGTTAAACTTGACTAAATTACATTATTTAAATTAAATTTGATTATGTTAGGCTATATTAAACTCAATTTTGCCAAACTAGGTTATTTAGGTTAAACTTGGTTATAGTAGGTTATATTAAGTTAAACATGGTTAAATAAGGTTATAATAGACTAAACTTGATTAAAGTAGGTTATTTAGGTTAAATTTGAATATATTGTGTTAAATTTGGCTAAAGTAGGTTATAATAGGCTAAATTTGGGTAAATTAGGCTATATTTTGCTAAACTTAACTAAAGTAAATTATTTAAGTTAAATTGGTTAAAATTGGTTATATTAAATTATATTTGCTAAACTTGGTTAAAATATGTTATTGATGTTAAACTTCATTAAAATGGGTTATACTAGGGTATTTTTGGTTAAACTTGGCTAAAGTAAATTATTTCAATTAAGATTCATTAAACTTGGCATGTGCATAGCATGTTTAAAATAATTTCAATTTGGCTCACATTACATTATTACAAAACATGGAAATGGTTCAAGTTGACTAACCTTTTTTTACTAATGGACATGTCCATTTTGACTAGAAGCCCAAAGCATGTATTTTTTGACCAATCAAGTTGACTATAATGACTTATTTAATCAATACATTTAGTCAAGTTAGAGAACCCTAATCAAAATGGCCAATGGGTTTTAATCAAATGGAACATCTAATCGAATTGAACATAAGAAATAAACATTATTAGTCAAAATGACCAATGTTTTATGGTCAAATGGGACATCTTATGTTGAGTACGTACCTCCTCCTACCTCCCACTTATAATCTTACAACCTATCTACTTACCTACCAACCCACTCACCCACCTACCTAAATGTAATACCTACTTACTCAGCCACCTGCCCACCTACCTACATATTACCTACCTACCTACCTAAATGTACCTACTTACCTACTTACATGCCCATCCACCCACCTATAACCTACCTACGTATTAACTACTTAACTACCTACCCAACCACCCACTTACCTAAATGTATTACCTACCTACCTATCCACCCACCTATAACCTATTTACATGTTAACTACCTACCTATCTACCTACCTACCCACCCACCCACCTACCTAGATGGACTACCTACCTACCCAACCCACCCATTTACCTATTTACCTACCTACCCACCCACCTACCTAGATGTATTACCTACCATTTACCTACCTACCTATCTACGCACCCACCTACCTAGATGTATTACCTACTTACCTATGCACCCACCCACCTACCTAGATGTACTACCTACCTACCCAACCCACCCATTTACCTACCTACCTACCTACTTACCTACTCACCCACCACCTACCTACTTACCTACCTACCTTCATACCTCATAGTCTTGTAGCGAAATGTTGAAATAAACATGTGAAATATAAAAATTGACAAAAGTTGAACATCTTTTGATGGTGTGGTCCATTGGTTAAAATTTTGATTTATCGTTGGGGAGGTCAAGGTTTCAATTCCTAACATTATAACCTATGTACATGTTTAAGGGGCTAAGGTAGGTAAGGTAAGGTAAATAGGATATACTAGGTTAAGTTAAGGTAAGTCAAATAGGTTAGAGTAGGATAGAGTAGGCTACCACCTACCTACTTATCTTTTTATGATTTACCTACCTACCTACCTACCTACCTACCTACCTACCTACCTACCTACCTACTTGCCACAATTCTTTTTCATACAGGCAAAAATTTGACCAATCAAAATGACTAATCAAATGGTCCAAACTATGTTAGTAAAAAAAATCAATGTAGTCATAGTGGACATGTCGAAATTGACTTGTCCAAAATGACAAAGAAGTGTTTTTGATGTTTGTCAAATTGGGTATTTTTAAACTAGATTTCCCAATAAAAAAGTACCATGTTTTTTAGTAGTGATTAATTAATTAAGTTACATAGGCTAACTTAAGTTTAATTTGTTTAAACTTGGCATAATTAAACTACTTAATTTAAAGTATGTTAAAGTTGACTATAATTGGCTAAAGTGGATTATTTGGGTTAAATTTGATAAAATTAAGGTATTTAAGAAAAAATTGGAAAAATTAAAACCCATTTATGCAAAACTTCAATATTTAAACTAAACTAGGCAAAATTTGGTTAAATTTTAAATATTTAAGTTAAACTAGGTTAATTTAGTCTATTGTGATTAGATTTGGTTCTACTAGGTTACCTAAACAAAATTAAGGAAAATTTAGGTTATTTGATAAATTAAGTTAAATGAATATACTTAGATTAAATGAAGCTATTCAAACTAAATTTATAAATTATTTAATAGAGGTTAATTTCGAAATTTAAGTTAAGGTTGATTCTAAAGGTTTAAATTTATTCAAATTAAATCTCGAAGTTAAAATAGGTCAAACCAAAGCCAAACCTAGGCCAATTTATACTAAACCTAGCCATATTCATATTTTAAAATTTTACATAGTTATTCAAACAAAATCAACTATGTTCAACACAACTACTAATCATATAATTACTTACAATCATATTTATAACCATGTTGTCCTAATGGTTGTAATAAAAAAAATGGTAGCAACTCAAATTCAAATATGACTATATGACTATAATTGGATAGTAGCCACGAGATGTCATAATCATGAAAACCATGTTTTGGCATAATGAATATTTGTCATTGAGTTTGAAAATTTGCACATATATTTCAAAATAGGGTTATGGGTGGAAAATTTGGGTGGATTTTCTTATAATGAATGATATTGATATACATCAATTAAATTTAGATTCATTTCAAATTAAAAGTTTTGGGATGAAATTTCATTAAAAAAATGAGTTATTTTTCATTTTAAAATAATAAATGCATAATAATCTCACTACTATGAAATAACAATTATTGAAATATAAATTCTTAAAACTAATTAATCACAACTAGTATGACATCAAGTCTTTTAGAAAGGATCATCCATTCTCCCATCCTTAATTAAACAACACTACTTGCAACTTTATTTGTCACAATTAGTGAATTGGTGAGCTATAAAACAATTCAAGAGTAGTTGAACAATAGTAATGACAAACTCAATGAGATTTTGAAGTTGTGACAATAAAATCATGATTCATAAAATCTTTCCTTTTGGCAATTGAAGCTATGAAGGAATGTTAATCAACACTTGGAGTTTTGGAATTGAACATGCACATAGGTTTTTTTTTAAATTATTTGTTCCACAAGCTATCATCCTAAAGTCTTATCATTATCAACATTTAGCATTATAACAAAGACCAAAATTGACATGACCATAAGTTTTATAATAACAAGAAGGACAAATATGTGTGCACGTGTATGTATGTTAACTTCAAAAACTTCAATATGGATACATGGATATATGTTTTAGACCATCATCTATACTTGATCCTTCATTAGAAAATATTATTTGTGACTTAATCTCCACAATTTCTAAGTTGTGAAGATACATAAAAATGTAAAGGAAGTCGACTTGTAGCAATTACATCCAATGGAATTGCTTTTGGAGTTGTGAGACCAAAAACTTCACCCATATCAATGTCTTGAATACTTTCTCCATTTGGCAACCTCCATGTGAAGCTATGAAGCAGCCTAGCTAGTTCCATTTGCATAATAGTCAAACCTAAAGATAGACCTGGGCACATCCGCCTACCAGAACCAAACGGTAATAATTGGAAATCATTTCCTTTCAAGTCAATAGTAGTTCCAACAAATCTCTCAGGATTGAAATCAAAAGGATTTTCATAGATAGATGAATCTCGATGAATAGCCCATACATTCACCAAAATACGTGTCTTGGGAGGTATGTGGTAACCATTTATTTCACAAGCTTTTATGCTTTCATGTGGTAACATGAGAGGAACAGGAGGATGAAGGCGAAATGTCTCCTTCACCACAGCTTGAAAATATTTTAATTGAGGAAGGTCACTTTCATTTACAACACGATCATGACCAACCACATCATCCAATTCATCTTGAATTTTTTTCATAAACTTTGGATGCTTCAAAAGCTCTGCCAATGCCCACTCCGTGGTGATAGCAGGTGTGTCACTCCCTGCTACCAAAGTCTCCTATGTACATGGGTAAAATTGGTCACAATAACATAAGTAATGTGTTTTTGAATGACAATTCACAATTTTTTTAATGAAAATGTTATAAAACTTGTTTGTAAACATTGCATTTTATCATTTTACATTTAATGCATTAATAGATATATTTAAATTTCCAATAATGAAAGTTCATGCATTAAATCATGACTTGGAATAACTATAAAAAAAGAATTTTTTTTGGGATCAATTGCACAAACAAATTGGTATTTAGCATGAAATAACTTACATTGAATTCTGCCTTAATAGCATTGTCCCCGAGCCTTTCACCAAGACCATATGTTTTAGGAACAGAAAGCATGACATTAAGATAATCCTTAATGTCATTTGAATGCTTTTCTTTTAAACGATCTTGAATGATCTCATCAAAAAATTTGTCTATTTTTGAACGCGATTGCTTCAATTTTGGTACAAAGCCTTGTAGATCAAATGACTTCACAAGTGGAACAAAATCACTAATGTTGAAAGCACCAAGAAGAACAAGTTGCTCCATGATGATGTCTTTGAACTCCTCATTCTTTTCATTGGAAAGCCCTTTGCCAAAATATCTTTTTCCAAATAGTAAACGTGTCATCACATTCATGGAAGTATTGCACAATCTTGTCCGGATATTTGTTGGCTTTCCATCCTACAATAGACGTGCATACCATTATATTATTAATTTTGAACATAGATATTATGTTCAAAATTGACAATATTTAGTCTACAATAATTATTCATTTTTGGGGAAAAGGCACATGATCCAATTATGTTCCATAGTTCATGTATTCTATTATGTTTGACAATATGCAAAGCTCTATGGGTCAGTTTGAAAATGAATAAATAAACAATTTTGCAACCTTGAAATTAATTTAACAATTACCTTGCAATCTTCAAAAATGGAATGCACCAAAAATGAAATTTCTTCATCTCGAACATTCTTGGAAGCATCTAGTTGATTCAAAAACTCAGAAACTTTTAGCTTTCGTAAGTGTCGCCAATAATCCCCTTGAGGTGCCCATCCCACATTAAGGCCACCATAAGAAAATGAATGTGCAGCAATGGGTAATGGACGTGATGCAAATACTTGATCGTGTGTTTTCAAAACCTTAATTGCCATTTGGGGAGATGAAATTACTATGGTACGAATTGATCCCAACTTGAGCTCCATGATGTCCCCATAGGTTTTTGACAAATTGTATAAAACTTGGTGGGGCAATATATGTAAAAGCGGAAGATTTCCAAGCAATGGCCAAATGGGAAATGGCCCTGGTGCTCTCTTCAACTTTATGTGATAGGAATGTCTCACAAAGTTGTGGTAAATAACTACCATAACTATTATGATGAAAAGAGTTGTTAAATGGATTGGTGTGATGAATTGACCCCATTTCACAACAATGTCCACCATGGTGTAACTCTTTTCCACAACTAAATTTTAGTCATATAATCTATCAATATTCATTCTTAGCCTCATTTGGTCCTATTTGTGATGTGCACAACCTCTTCTATCATAATATGATCATGTTTGTGATGTATTTACAAGACACAACCTTTCATATCATAATATTGTCATAATATAAGACACGACCTTTCCTAACCTCACCTAACCTCTCCTACCATAATATGGTCTTGTTTGTGATGTACTCACAAGACACAACCTTCCCTAACCTCTCCTATCATAAAATGGTCTTGTTTGTAATGCACTTGTAAGATGCAACCTCTCCCATCTTTTTATACAATTAAGTCCAAAGATATGAGATATGACACATGGGCCTCTCAACTTTCTATTTATAAAAAACTTTGTGAAAAATCTAGATCTCCTACCTATTATAATATTTTCAATGTCACATTTTGCACAAGTGTTGCCAATGTTTAAGCATACAAATGAATAAATGGTAGAAGAGCATTTATGTGTGTGTATATAATATTGTTGAAGCCCATACCACATGAAAAGAATGTGAGAAAAAGTTAGTTCTCATTTGCTTGACACATGCACATGTGACCACCATACAAAATAAGATAATGTTCCACCATTTTTTTACATGAAATGCATAAAGCAAATGCCTTATTGTGATATATTGAACACTACCTTTCAAAGTGAAAGCAAGTAAAAGCATAATTGTTATACTAGACAAATTTATTCACTTTTCACAAACATGGTGAATAGTTTTTTGAAGTGCCCAACTCACATAAAGTTCACATAAAAAAAGTTATGTGTAATTTCAGATAATGGATGAGATGTGCATATTTGATCATGTGTTTTCAAAACCTCTTTGGCCTACAAAAAATTGAAATGATAACAAGCTGAAATAATCCCAACCTTGAGTTCCTTGATATATATCCCATGTGTTAATATTTAATTATTGGCACCCTTTTTGTAAACATTCAAGTTTAACACATGGGTAAAATCCACAAAAATTCTTGAAATTTCTAGGTACATTTAAAAACTTCTTCACTAAGTTGGAAAACCATTTGTCATTAACATCTAGAATACCATAAAATATGAAATTTGGGACAATAAAATCATTTTCTTAATTAGGACATGTGATTGGGCATTAACATATGAAGGGTAATTCCACCGAATGACCTTTTATAATTATAAACGTTATATACGGAACAAGGGGTTTATCCAACCATATGAATAAGAGGTTTTGATCACACCCCAACTTGTAGGTGAATTATATAAATATAAATGTGATGTAAATGTGTAATAAGGAATATTATACATTAAATCTTATGCAACATGTAACAATGCATATTGAAACACAAGATTTTACATTTATATTATTCCTTATTGCATTCAATACTTCAACATGTATGTAAATATTTAATTTAAGGATGCTTCTTGAATTGAAGGATGGAATTTGTCTCCTTTACAAATTTGAAAAAAAAAATCATGAAATTTTGAAAGGTCTTTTCAATTAAATTCCAACAAGGTGAAAGCATGGTAAAGTAGACCAAACAATTACCTTGTAACATAAATGGAAAGTGGCCATCAAGTATGCCTTGGTATATTGAATTTCAAAGTATTATTTAATTCAATGATTATTATTTTATTTTATTTGATTTTGCTACAACTATATTTTAAAACCACATATTTAAAATAGGTTTGTATATATTCATCAAAATTTAAACAAATGTCACAACCTACAAAATAGATTGCCAGATTAAATATTGAATCTATTTTATTTTTACATTAATGGCACCCAAAATATACTAGTGGACTTTTAAAAATATCATAGTAGAATCAAAATATATTTAATGTTTAATGGAAAAATAGGAATGAACATAATATTAACATGTTACTTTCATTCCTACTTGTTACTTATTTTGATTCTACTAAAGTTTTTCAAACTTTCTAAATTAAACTCATCAAAACTCAATGGAAGCAAGGAAGTTTCCGTAATGGGATTCTTAAATTTAAGGTTTGAATATGTTTTTTTAATGTTTATGTTAAAAAATTTCATATTTAAAAATTGGAATTTGAGTGGATGTACTTTTGGTCCATTTTACCATGCTAGGACCCAACAATTAAAATTCATTTTGAGCGTTTATATGAATTTTTTAAAGAAAATTTCATGGTCATATATAGTTTTGCATTAAAGTAGTAGATGAAAGAGCTTTTGTTTCTATATATATATATATATATATGTTAGAATCAGTAATATAAATTTACCACCCACCCACTTATGTATTTCACAGTCTTGTAGTGATGTGTCAAGATAAACATGTGAAATAAAAAATTTCACAAAAGTTGAACACCTTTTGATGGTGTGGTCCATTGGTTAAAGACTTGGTATATCATTGGGGAGGTCAAGGGTTCAATTTCTAATAGTTGTAATCTATGTGCATGCTTAGGGGGCTAAGGTAGGTAGATTAAACTAAGTTAAATAGGTTATATTAGGTTAAGTTAACCTAGGTGAAGTGGATATAATAGGGTAAACTACCACCTACCTACATGCATTTTTATGACCTATTTACATAGTTGCTTACAAAAAAATATTTTTGATAATAATTTTAATTTTTTAAAAAAATAATTCAACTAGTCAAATGGTCTTTATTTTGCTAGTCAAAAGACCACCTTAGTCACAGTGGAAATGTCAAAACCAACTTGTCCAAAATGATAAAGGTCCTTTTTTACCCCTATCCAAATTTAGTTTTTTTTACTAAAGTTTTCGATTTGAGAAACCAAAAATTTTAATTGTGTACCTACATAACCAATCATGTGAAATAAACAAATGAGATAAACAAACTTGACAAGTTTTGTCAAGTTTGGAAAATGTAGTCCATTAGTAAGGACTTTGGTTACCATAAAAAAGGTGAAGGGTTCAATTCCTAATACCTACAACCTATATACATGCTTTACAAAGGGTTAGGATTGGTAGGCTAGCTTATGAAGCTTAGAAACGTCAAGTAGGTTAAACTAGGTTAAGTACGTTATGTTAGGTTAGGCTACCACCTACCAACTTACGTTTTTTTTACGACCTACTTAAACTTATATACTACTTATCTACCTACACAAAAATATTATCTTTGGTAACAATCCAAAAAAAACCAAAAATTTGACCAGTCAAATGGTCCACTATCCACCAAGCAAAATGTCTAGTCAAATAGTCCAACATTCTACGAGTTCAAAAAATCACTAAATCACATTGGATAAGTCCAAATTGACTTGTCCAAATGGGGTTGGTTAAGCTAGGTTAAATAAGCTAAGCTAGGCTACACCTACCTACCTACTTGCCTTTCCATGACCTACTTAAACCTATATACTACTTACCTACCTACACAAAAATATTATTTTTGATAATAATCTTTTTTTTTCTTTTTTTTGACAAATCAAATGGCCCACTAGCCATTAATCAAAATGACTAATCAAATAGTCTAACATTTTACCAATAAAAAAGACCACCCTGTCACGCTAGATAGGTCCAAATTAACAAGATGATTTTTTTTACGCATGTTCAAATGGGGACCTTTTTTATTGGATTCTTTAACAAAAAAACCATGAATTGTAATAGTGATTATATCTTAAACTATTATAGGATATACTTTAGAATAACCTAGGACTATAACCTAGACTAACATAAAATTAAATAGCCTAAAATAACCTGGGATATAATAACCTAAAATAATTTTGAATAATTTAAAATCTACAAAAAATTTGGACAAATTTACCAATTCATACAATTCTTGTGCAAGTGGACCAAAAGCAAACCAATGGACATGGTTATTACTGTATGATTGTTTATTAGTGTAATCTTTCACAATTAAACGCACACTTACTATCAAACCTTCCCAAACCTATTTCAAAAATTTCCACTCATGGTTGGGGTTCAAAAAAGAAAAAACAATTCCAAGATTTTCTTAGGGCTACTTTTTACAAATGACATTTTACATGAAACAATACTATCTGCAGGGAGACACTATCTACGGCCACCGGCATAAATAAAGTCAAAGCCCACAATGGAGCCACACAATTCTCAGACACCCAGAAAGGGCACTGGACAGTGCTTGATGTGGGGTATTTAGCGTCTTGCCTATGTATCTGGGTCTGTTGTAGAGAGGGTTTCACACCATTGATTCACATCTCGAGCAGCCCCTCCAGAACTAAAACACTCCCCACTTAGGGTTCCTCCTGTCCACAAGCAAAACTTAGGACATCTCCACCCCACACGTGGAAACGCCCCTTTTCATTAAATCTTGCGGCAGGATAGCATTGATGTCCGTTTTGCAGTGGTCATTTTAACCCATTTAAAGTCTTTTTTCTGCTATGGATTTGGACAGTGACTATTACTCGTCCAGGTCTAAAGATGTAAATGGTCTTTTGACTGTTTGAAAGGACTTTTATGACGTTTGTGGGTGGGGACAGCGATCATTAAACACTTTTCCTCTTTTAACATAAAAGAGTTGCTTACAGTTTTGGGGTGGAGAATCGAGATGCTCTTACTTATCACACTAGAAGTGGACCGAGCAAGAGATGGCTGCCTGTCCCACCTAATGAAAAGCCTGAAAATTTGCGTGAATAGGACACCCACGCGTCCCTGTGTTGTCAGGCTGAGATCAGGGCTCGCCGGCAGAGGCATATCATGCAAAAGATCTGTGTCCAGTCTGATACTTTCACCTTCTGGGATTTTGTCGTGTACCAAAATATCAAAAAGGTCAAGTTATGTCCAAGCTCTATGCTAATGCAAAGAAAAGCTTAGATAACCTTAAAATCTTAAAGTAAAAGCTTAGATAGCCTAATGTAAAGACTAGGTGGTCCCAAGATAGAAAGTGTAGGTAGCCTACTCGCTTGAGGTTTTGTGAAAACATTAGAAATATCCGCAAAGTCAGGAAAAGACAGCACCAGAGTTTGGTCATAAACAGGGTGAGATTGAAAAAGAACCTGCAAAAAAGTACATTAGCATTCAAGGGGGAGTGAAACTCAGAAAACCAAATTTTGATGGGTTTCTGAGTTCACCCTGTCTTTCTTTTTTCCTGAGCGCTTCCACTGCTGCTACATATCTTTTCACTGCTCCAACCCGTACAATTACTAAAATTTCTCTCAAATCTTGTGCATTAAATGCTAAGATTCAGCATTTTATACTGAGATTTAATAAAATTTCCTAACTTTACGGATACCAGTAAAAGAGGGGTTAGGGGGGTGAAGGGACGCCCAAAGACGATGAATTTGCGGATTTCCCTATTAGGTAGCCTAGGGTTCCGGCTACCAAAATTTGCTGCCCTTGCAATAAATTCTTAATGTCACAAATTATGTTTCTTTATCTGAGTATCAAGCAAGGAAAACAGTTGTGAAGGAGTCAGGTCCAAGTTTGCCCTGCAGTTTTCTATGACCATCTTTGAAAGACACTTCTGACATGAATTAGCAAAGCTTCCTTGATCATGGTGGCTGTTGTTCCCGGAATTCCCCAACAGGTCACTACTATGATCTTTTGAGCTGTTGTTCTTCGAATCCCCCAGCTGACATGAAGTACCAAAACTTCCTTGATCATGATGGCTGTTGTTCTCCAATTTCTCCAGCAGGTCATTACTATGAATTTTTGAGCTGTTGTTCTTGGAATCCCCCAACATGTCACTAATATGACTTTTTGACATTTAAATTGGACCTCTTGCATCACTTTCACCACCTCAAAGAATCCAACACATACATGCAGGTGCTATCAAAATTGTGATCTGTGAAATCAAATTTGGAGCTTCGTAGACTCTCCTTCGTCATTTTTTGAGCTGCTTCCAGGGTATTTTGTGACTGGTCTCTTGTTCACCTTTGTCACTTGAGCCTTCATGGGTTTCCTGACGGCCAGTGGCCTCTTGTGGACCAGCCTCTTGCAAGAAGCTTGAGACACTTTGCTAGCTTTCTAGCGCAGAATTCCAAATTGCAAAACAACACGACTCTACTAAAACTTTGAAGATTAGTTCCCAAATACTTATGATTCCCTTACAAGGTGGATCGCAAAACCTTGCTCTCATAATCAAACCATACAATCTTCTATGTATTCTTTACCTCTTGGAATTTGTGGAGTACATCTTAAGAAATTCTACATTAGTTCTTGATTAAGAAAAATTATTGCAAGGGCAACTTTAATTGCAAAGAGCACCAAACTTTGGAAGTCAAAACCCTAGGCTACCTTATGTTCTTACAAACCCTCAAGCCACTAGGCTACCTAGACTTTGTACCTTTGGACTTTATCATAGGCTACCCAAGTTTTTTATTTTAACATTCCTAGGCTATCTAAGCATTCTAGTTTAGGTTAGGCAAGTTGGCAAGTTTCATAAGTTCCCTACACTTTGCACCTTCCTCACTTCGCCTTTATCATGGCTTACCTAAGCTTTTTCACATTAGCCTTTAGACCTTCAACATAAGTTGACCTTTTGGTATTCCATACCTGTGCCAACTTGGAGATAGGAATTCTAATTGGGTTAGGTACATCAAGGAACAAAGCAAATTTCCACCAAGTTTGTTATGCAATCCGCCTTGGGCCATCCCTGAGGTCCAATGCCAAGGCACTAGTGTGCCCCTGGGTTTGCCTAATCGGCCACTCATTGGATAAACTGCTTATTAAGCATGCAGATTCTGCATGTTAAATAAGCCACTCATGGGGCAACCCGATTATTAAAAATGCAGATGCTGCATGTTAAAATAATCAGAGTAAAATGCGTAATAGTGACAGCGTGCTTTTGAAATGTAAGGATTTCAATGGAATAAAGTTTGTGCGGCTATTTTGTCAAGTTCACTTGTCCTGTTTCTCAAATCAACTTTGCCAAATTGTGAAGTCCACCTTACTAACCTTTGGGTATTTTGTCAAGGGGTCTTTACCGATTTGCCAACTGGACTTTGCCAAATTGCAAAGTCCACATTATCACATCTGCTTCCCAAGTTCCCAACTCCACAATGTTATTTGGCTATTTTAATTACATTGATTTGATGGCTCTTTGAAGCTTTAGAGGTGCCCTTTCAAAAATTCAATCTACCCTCTAAATTATATTTTTAAACATATGGAGAGCAAATTGAAAGTTTTCAAGTTCAAATTTCATGTTTTCTTGGCATCCATTATGAATCATCCTAATGGAATGGACGTCCATCCATGAAAATTTAGGATGAAATAAATTTCATCCAATGAATTTCATTATTTTATTTCATCCATGAAGTGTAGTTCATTCATTAGTTGTGCTTTGCATTAAAAGTCATCCAATTTTCATGGATCAACATCCATCCATAACTTCCACTTAAAAAATAACACAAAAATGACACAAAAAATGAAAAAAATCATTAGTAGCATATTGCTTTGTAAAGTGGTGTTGGTGAACTTGTCAAAGTCAAAAATCACTCTTACTGTAAGGCTATAGCAATGCATGGACTCAAAAGATGTTTTTATCATGAATGATTTCAATTGAAATAGTTTTTTTAAAAGAGTTTTTGGAATGGCATGATGCATACAAATCGTTTGAGAATGTAAAGTTGGATGCAAATGAAGAGCTTTTTCCTCTTGATTAGGGTTTGAAGGTGTTTTGCATTTTGTAATTTTGTATAAATTGAAATTTATAAAGCTTTTGGGTAAATTGAATTAAAAAACATGTTGTTTTGTTAAATGGTTTGAATCTATGTTAGTTGAGCTCCTATTTCCACTTTTGAGTCCATGTTGATGGATAATTTCTTGAAGGTAGGAATCCAACATAATTGGTTTATTTCTAGAGCTTGAAAATACATGTAAGTCAATGGTCTAGTGGGAAGATGCATATTCCACTTTGAGAGAAGTTAGCAATGTTGATGGGAGTGGTATAAGTGACGAATATTCTATAAATATATAAATTTGCAAATTTGCAGCTAGAAAATTCAACAAACACAACTTTGAGGTTGATGTGATTGGAATATCAACTTGGAGTTTGCAACCCACCAAAATGTGATATATATTACTTCACATATGACTATCTTTGTAGTAATATATGGCATTAATGATTACATGACTAGTATAATTAGATTTGTGGCTTTTGCCATTAATAATATGTTTGATTGTAATAATTTATGCCATTTGTCATGTGACTTCTATGATTATTGATCAACCAAACGATTATATTTGTCATGTTTTCATTTTTTTTAGTGTCATAAAAAATTCTTCAAATACCCAACCATACCACATAATGTCTTTATTAACCATGGATTCAACAACTTAAGTTCACACATGATGAAGGTTGTTGGGTAAAACTGAATGAACAAATGAAAAATCACTTAATCAAATGATTGTCTAGTGGAAAGTAATCTTACTTTTTAAACAATAAATCAACAAATACCAAAAGAGTCCAAACAAGATTTAACAAGCCAATGTGCTAACTTGGGATTAATGACTATTGTCCTTTTGAGATTCTTTTGCCAAAAAACACCTTTTCATAAAAAAGAATTTTTGAATGAAATCGTTTGCAACTTGTTATTTATCATATTTAGAATTGCCCTAATATGTCACATGTTTTGTGTTAGTCCTTTTTTAATAAATATGAAAATTTAAAAATACATAGAAAGGGCTGAGAAAAATCTAGATTTTTCCATATTTTTCATTTCATTTTAAAACATGATTACAATTTCAAATCACACTGAATTTGATTGGAATTTGAAATTTTAATTTCTTTTATTATAATTTGTAACTTTTTTTAAAACACCATATACCTTGCACCACATTTGCATGTTGTAAGGACCCATGAACTTTAAATAAACATTGAATTTTGAAAAAACTAAAAATTGAATTTTTTTGAAGTTTTGAGTGTTTTTTAAAACATGTGTAGTATTCCCTTATTAATGTATGTATTTCAAAAATTAAAGATTTATTATTATAATTTGTTCAAACCAAAATTCAAAATTGGAACGTGTAACAATTCAATTTAGATCATAAAATCCATATTAGTGATCAAGCACAATTTGCCATGATTAACATGTCATTAAAGTGGCACCACATAAACATATGTGAAAATTGATGTGTTGACATAAATTTTGGCTCATTTGAACTCATTTCAACCTAGAAACCAACATTTCCAAACAATTTCTAAAACTTCAAGGTGGGGATGGGAACATACCTACCTTCCAAACATCTAATAATACCTTGATAACCTAGTAATTCATGGGAAACCTATTGCCTTCACCTTCCAAAAATTGTTGCACTCATACTATTCCCTTCTTACTATAATTACTACTATCTTTTCATTAGAGCTATCATCTAGCCATTTCCATATTGTACTAGGTTAAAAGCTACAATCTTTTATATGAAACAAAACTTAATACTCTTCTTGTACCAAGAAATCAAGGCAACACAAAAATAATAAATCTTCCATACTTCCATAGAACACAATATATTTATCTCCCAACATCAAATGCAATCTCCTTCACCATTAATCCTCATCCTAATCTCTAAGAAGTAACAAACAATAATGAAAGAATGAGGAATATTGATGGTGAAGGAGATTAAACCACAACCACACAAGTTCCCCATCACTCATAAGCCACAAAGGCACCTCATCCCTTTCTACAAAATATGTTTTTATCCTAATCTCCTCCACAAATCCCTGGTTGCTTTAAAGGTAATTCTATGACAATATTACCATTAGGTAACATCTTCCTTAGTAGTTCATTTGGGTTTTTAAGTGAAATGGTCATAAATTCCTAGTGGGTGGTACGACATGACTTCAATAATTCCCTACTTTTGGCCATTCTAATACTTTTGATACTATATTTTTTAAACCCATTTTGCAACAAATTGTTTTCAATGAGGGAATCATTGAAAGAAAACACACATTAATTTTGCACCTATGTGTTTTAAATCTTTCATTATATCATTTCCTAGTTTTTCAACTCAAATGACTCCAAGATAATTGTGTTGTTTTGTTTTTACATCCCATACATTATAAGTTATTGCATAATTAAAACCCAACTATGACACATTAATTTCAATTCCTACCACAAAGTTCATTATTTGAAAACAATGTTCCCATAATGGTTGCCAAATATTAAAGATAAATATTTGTGGAGTTTACTAGGTTCTTGCCCATCACATTGCACCAAACACCAAGTGTTAAAATAACTAAGTAGTCTTCAATACAAGAGATGTCACTATACATTTGCAATGTACTACAACTAGTTTTATACACTATTAAGATTTCATTTCAAATTCCAATTCCTTCTCTCATAACCATAACACCACTATTGTCATTAACCATTTCCATGAACATTTCAATGTTCTATAAATATCACTTGTAACACATTATACTAATTGATTCACAAGAAAAACATTCTTAGACATACATTGTTCCATACTAAAGACTATAATGCTAACCAAAACAATTATAACAAAACCAACCTCATCAATGTTACAATTCCACGCTTATATATTATTTAATGATCGATTATAATTGCTTTTATCTATTAGTTTTTTATTACAACTACCATAATTGACTATCTCCAATATTCAACATAAGAAATTTGGTTAACTTCATGTTTGATAAAAACAAGCTTAAGTAATCTTTTATTTGGTAATAATAACTTGGGTTATCTTTTGTTTTTGGTTATCCAATAGTTCGGTAGTCTCTCTGCTAAATCTGGCTAACCCCCCATTTCCTAGCATTATCACTATTTAAATCCATCTCTTGTGATCATTATGACCTCTATCCTCATTGCTTGTTTGGCTAAGAAAATTAAATATGTATATTTTTACTTCATGAAGTTAATGCATGAATGTGAAGGCGGGGTATGTATTTTAATGGCTGAAAAACCAACAATTTTGAACAATACTTACATTTTGCCCCAATATCATAGGTGTGTATATGTGCACCCATTGCAATACTCACATTTAACATTCATTGTATATTTTCATAAGGGACTAGATGGAAGTTGTAGTGAGTGATGACAAGTTTTGTATTGCAATTCTTCATTTATGTTTCCTAAAAATGTCTAATGTTTTTTTTAAATACATTATATAAATATTTGAACCAAATGTAACAAAAGTTTTGCAAAATTAATTGAATTTACAAAAAATTCCCATTAAAAAAAATAGAAAATGATGAAATTTCCTTAGGAAAAGAAAAACACTACTAACAATATAAAGGTAGGCCGATTGGTCATAAAGACTATAAGACTAGTCATCAAGTACGTAAGTGAGGCAATTTATATAGGCCTATGTTAATGAGTAGTAGGTAGGTAGGTCAAGGGTTCAAGATAATACTTGATGTTGTCATTCTACCCTTGTTGGTTAGCACTTGCATTATTGACTTGGATAGGAGGAAGGTAGGCATGTGAGTGGGGAGGTGTAGATTATTTAGTGAGGAAAAAATAGATTTTTGGGTAGGTAGGTAATAGTAGAATTCTTTATGTAGGTAAATGAACATAAGCTTGTTCTTCATGGTGGTGGGGTTGTGTCCAAAGGATTATGGTCATGCACAACATTTAAAACTTACTTACAATTTATATTAAATTACATGTATTTTAATTGATATGTTTATTTTAATGAAACACATGCACATATATGTGTGCATACTTCTTGCTACAATGCTAACTTGGGTGAGCAATCAACTCTTGGGATGGGCACACAAAGTGTCTTTTTCATGATGAAAAGAAGATGGATGATTCCAAGTGGAATCTTGGGTTGAACAAGGGATTGAAACACAAAATGAATTTACAAGTAAATGTAGACACACTCCCACGGGCCACATGATATGGAAGTATGTGGGAATAAAAAATAGGTATTCTCATGATTCTCAAGTTCAACTCCCACTTCTAGGAACACTTTGGGAACAATTTGGGAGTTGAAAGTCACATGAGATGTTTTGAATCATTGGACCAAATTCAAATTGAGACTTATTCAAATTGGTCCCTTTTTACACCATTGGAAAGGTCTTGACAAATAAAATATAGTGAATTTTTATTGCCCCCCCCCC
>Ga0116231_10000395_pt1 | contig 73172 bp, 51 predicted proteins | sample S1TSphgellanicum_2_FD_89695 | JGI IMG/M metagenome (GOLD analysis project Ga0116231, IMG submission 89695) | Host-associated microbial communities from peat moss isolated from Minnesota, USA - S1T2_Fd - Sphagnum magellanicum MG | ecosystem: Host-associated > Plants > Peat moss > Unclassified...
TATGTTGACATCATCAATAAAAACCTTAAGGAACCGATTTTTCCAATCCTTCACCCACTATCCTTAAAAAAATGTTGGCAACGTTTTTCAATTCAAATGGCATAACATTCCATTCATAAAGACCTGATTTAATGATGACCGTAGTTTTCTTCATGTCTTCAAGTGCCATCGAAATTTGACAAAACTTAGATCGGAGATCCAAGGTGGTAAACCATGCATATTCTCCCAATTGATCCAAGACATCATCAATTAGCAGCATGGGAAACGAATCTTGTTCAATATGTGCATTAAGTGGCCTGTAATCGCCACAAAATCTCCTACTGCCATCTTTCTTAACTAGTAATGCCACTTTACAAAAGTATTTCTAATGAGCTTTTGCGCATCTCACCCAGCTCCACTAATGATTGTATTTAACTATTTACTTTAGTCTCCTCCTAGTATGACATTCTTCCAAGGGTCATTTGATAAGGAGGAAAGCCTTGTGTGTTAATTACATGTTCACCAATGGTGTAGTGACCTAACTCACCTTTGTGCCATGCAAAGATGTTTCGGAATTCCCTACTTCCTTAATTTGTTCTTCTTTTAAAAAACTACACAATTTAATCTTAGACTTGATTTCAATCCACCTATTAGCTGGATATTTAGATGTGCTTCCTTCTTGCATCATTACAGGAAAAAGATGAAACATAGGATCCAAAGACTTGTTTGTAAATCTCGAGAACCTTTGTTCCTCTTCTGCTTGAACGTAAAGTATCTAATCCGAGTAATGATCATCAATTACATATTGTCTTTCAAACAAACTCTATTGTTGTTCCTACAATGCCAAATTGAATATTTGAATTTGTGCTTTTTCATCCAAACTTGGTTCATCCGATGATGCTCAATTCTTCAATTCAATCAACTTCCAATGGCAAAATCCTCTTGGGATTATCATTTGCATTGTTTTTTGATTCATTCATTTCATCTTCAAAAAAAGAGTCATCACAATAATCATTATAACCAAGAAATTGGAAATTATGGGTTCCTACTTCTCTTGTATGTAGATGTTCCAAACTTAGGTTGTTTAATTTGTCAATGCTACTTCCTTTAGTTTCATAATCAATTGCATCATATTCACAACATTGAGAAACATAACCTCCATTGTAACACTTGGACCGTTCTGTACTTGTATTACACCTTTTTCAACATCAACCACAGCTCCAATCTTCATAAGGAAATCCAATCCCAACAACAGGTCATAGCTGTCAATATCAACCACAAGGAAGACCATCTAGCACACCACCCTACCCATAGTCATAGGGGTGTTGGTGATTCTTCCAAGTGCATGGATCACCATCCCAAAAGCTATTTTATATGTTTCATGCCCTGAAACCAAATGCATGATTCCAAGTTCTCTTACCACACTTGCAACCATTATCGACATTGACAATAATGTCGATACCAAGCCTTCAAGTAGTCCTTGATTAATCTCAACAACAAGATGGAAAGTCTTATTCTAGTTTGTTTTGTTCATGCAAACCCTTTTGATAGTAGTGGTAGGCATGACAATAGCTACTCGAGATTATGTTGCTTCAACATTTTTTTTTTTCCTGGCCAACTTAACAAGGCCCTCCAAACACTCCAATTCATTAGGGACAATTAAGATGGTTTCCATTATTGAAGAAAATTTTCCTTTAACAAAATAGGACAAGATTTTTGACATCATACTTCCATTAATTCCCTCATTTCCCAAATTTCTGCCTTTGTCTTCAAGTGCTTATTTTGCTCCCACACTAGATGTGGATGCTTGTATGGGTAACCTTTTCTTAGGCATCCTAAACCTAGAAAAAAAAAATTGTTTTGTTCCACACATGGCTTAACTATGCTAAAATAACCTCTTCATCATTTACCATTATTTTTAGAAAGTTTGTAAAAGCAAATGGACCTTTACCATTTCTTTCCAACACCTATCTTCTATGTGCCCCATGCCTGAACAAAAAAAACATTTCAATCCGCAATTTTTTGTCTTATGCCCCCCACCACATTTGGTGTGTTTTGGTCTTAAATTACTGAATTTAAGGCATGCAGAGGCAATATGTTCTTCTAACTTGCAGAGTTGACATTGGATGGTGTTGTTCCTTCCCAAGGTAGGTACCACCTTGCCATTTATCCCCCTCCCAAAATAATTCACCAGGGTTTCATTCAACACTTGTAAATGTTTGTTAGTGTTGGTCTCTCCCAATCCCAATTCTTCCTCCTTTTTTTCCTATAGAAGCTCATATGGAGTTTCTCTTATTTCACCCAAGACTTTTTCCACCTCAATTGAAATTGTTAACAATTCATCCATGTCCTAGTACGCTCTTACTATTAACAATTCCCTTACTTTTGGCCTTAGTCTAGCCAAAAATCGCCTTTGCTTCTTCGCATTCGAAATTATGCCCTTGACAAAAAGCCTTTCCAACCTATATAGTACAATTGAACTTTCTACTTGGGTTCTTGACAAATTGCATCCATATTCATTCTCAACTCATCCTCATCATATACACCATACTTTAGGTGCAGTAGAACCTACAAAGCCTTCTAATTTTTAAATGGTGGGTCAAGCTAACAACACCAGTTTCGGGCCTTGCCTTTCAAGTTAAGCTTGGCAATTTTGAAGAACTTGTCTTCATCTAACTCCTTGACCTTTGTAGCCATTTGAAGCCTTTTTGTCCAATCAAAAACGTCCTCCATGTCCTTGTCCCAAAAGAGCTCGTCCATACCTTTTGGACTAATCATCCTATCTACTTAAGGTTATCACCACACACCCAGTTAATAATTCTAATCTCCTAATTCAACCTCATCTCCCCTTTTTTCAGATTTCACATATTGTAGTTTATTGCTACCTACTTTTATGCTATGATCCATATCATTTCTACTAATGTATTTCCAAAATGGACATCCATATAGATTAGTGCAACAAAGCCAGCAAAACATATGAAAAACCTTACAAGAATAGGCAATTTTCAAAATGTGGTCTCTTGCCTTGATCCTTCTATCTAATTTTGGTTTGTAGAATTTTGCATAACAATTTTTTATACTAGTATTTATTGGAATCCAAATATTTCCTACCCTAGGTACTATAATATTTTTTTCCTTAATTACTTGTTGAACCTCAAGATGTTTCAAAGGGCTAAGGGCTTGTGAAGAAAACCCTAGTTTTTGAGGTTTGTAGGATGGATTGTTGTCTCCCATTAAGGTCTGAATGGGTTTTCAACTAAAGAGTTGCTTTCATAAAGAAACTAGTGTGTATAGCCCCTATTTTAATATCATCAACTTCTGCAATTGTTGGATCAAACCCTACAATTATGATATTTGCCAATCTGGTAACCCTTAAGATTATTGTCCTTGTACCCAGTTCCATAGGAAACTCCACCTCATCGAAAATTGAAAGACTAAACTGGATTCTTTTGTTCATGGCTCATCATCAACATAGTCAGTTAGTCTTGTTGGAACATTTTATGAATGGCATACAACTATTCATTTGCACCTTCCAATTGCCATTTAAGTCCTTGATCTGATTTTGAATAAAATCTCCAACTTATGAGTCTAGAGGTACCTCCTCTAACATCCATTCTTAAAATCATGTTGCCTACTTGGAACAAATTTTCAATTCTTAGTATGAAAAATTTGACAAAACAATCGGGAGAAATATAGGCCTTGGGTATCTAGATATCCCCAACCCTGGGAACTTCATTTTTTCCCGAAAAACTTGAAACATCAATGCTAGGGAATGTAAGAAGTGAAAAAGAACTTGCATTGGAATTGTGCAATGTTGACCCACTCTCTGGTTCCATCATGAATTTTGATCCATACTTGCGCCTGTGTGTCAAACCCTTTGTGATGTATTTTGACCACTAGATCTCCAACCTTAACTTCCCTTGGATCAATCCCCACAATTCTCAGCACACCAAAGCCATGCAAACACAATATCAAAGATCCTACATATGGATTTTGTTCTATGCATGGACTATCAAACCTATAGATAATTTGATGCTCAAACAATTCTTAGGTAGTAAAATTTTAATCATGCCCACTGTCACTAGACTCTGACATCTTCTATACATCTCAAGAACTTGAACTAATCTTATATTAATTTTTATATGTATGGTCCTATTCTGACTAACATGCTTTGATACCAAAAAGTAGAAACTCACCTAAATGTGCTTATGTTTTAACATCAAAGTCAAATTTCAACATTAAATATTCGGTACATCAACACTAGAAGATGAGAAGACTCATTTGACTAGACCTAGACACGACAACAACTCTAGAACAATACCTTTTTCTATAGACCTTCGATGGATCAACTCTATTTGGATCTTTTCTTTATGTGGGTTATCGTGACCTACTAGTTGTGGGCAATCCAAGAAAAAAAATCCATGTAAAGCCAGTACCCAAACCTTGTAGAAACCAAATGCTATAGACAAACAAATTCAACTATTGTTACCTTCAATTCCCTTAGTAATTTTTCACTACAATTGAATCTGCTCATGCCTCCTTTACACAAAGGTGCTAGATTTTCCACAAATCCCAATAGAAGTCCCAAATACATTAAACTAGAGTAGTATGCCACACAACAGGCCAACCCATTGACCCCCTTAAGCCTTTCATCACCTTCGTCTACCCATTAACCTTAACGTAGTAGAGTTTATGAAACTAAAAGGCAAAACATCTACATGATTGAGCTCAGGCATTCTTCCCAAATCTCACAACAATAAAATGAAAAACATAAAATCAAAGAAAAAAGGTTTGAATCCAAGAGTGCTTAGCTTTCTCCGCCTTTTGGTATTTATCCTCATCCACCACCAAGTGCATTGCTAATCTCTTCGCCTCATCCTCATCTTCACAATAAAAGAAAATCCCAAAAATAAATCTCCATTGCAAGTTCTTGATCTAGGTGTTGGCATTCCATGAAAAACACAAACCAAAACTCATAAGTTGCAAACAAAAAAAAACACAAGAAAAATAACAAAACATAAAGTAAAAGGCACCTCCTTTAACATCCATGATAACAATTGTATCCTCTTTTGGCACTTTCTACCAGTCACATTCGATGTAGTAAATCATCCATCAATTTAGGGTTTTGTCAAATTAGGATTGAGTCATAAATGAATTTGTTGGTCTAGGTCACAAGGGTTCATATTTCAATGCAAATAATGTAACAAAAAAGTTGTTTTGCATGTATGGAAAAATGCAAAAATTTCAAACGTAAATGAGATTCAAACAAATAGTTAGAATTATTTTCTTTGGGTTTGTTTTGAGGTAATCTTCCTTGTTATCAAGGTTGAATAAATGTGTATGAGAAATACTCCTCTTGACCCTTAGGGTTGACATCAAGCAACACATTTGGCAAAGTCTAATCCCACTAGGGAATAATGTCAAGATGACAATTGTGGCATTTGAATGCAACATAGAGAAAGAAAACTTATATTTTGTTTGTGTTCGGTGTTCCACGCATGAGGTTATGATAATCATGCCTTCTTGGAGATTATAATGCATGATTTTGATTTTAAAATGTGGGGTCTAGGTAAATTGTCCACCACAAACATGCAGATTGAAAAAGGGTGGATTCTAGTGTTGGTTGAATATCAACATTTTAAGATATTAATCTAGTATTGGTATATAGGGTTCTACAAAACTGAAGTATCACATGCATAATGATATCAAAATATCCCTCCAATTTATATACAAACATGATATGAAAATTGAAGGATATGAAATAGTTATGCAATGGTATCAATATGAATATAATCAATATGATACTAGTGGATACATATAGTAATTCTAGTATTAATCATGCCTTCCAATGATGATGTATTTTTTATGTCATGTATGTTAAACAATATCAAGTTATACATAAAAACCATGATTAGTTGTTGAAATGTTGCCACATTTCATATTCATTTGCAAGTTACTACTATTCCAAACAAAGTTAGTATACTTGCACAAGATAGTTCAATTTTTGTAGACACATGTTATAGTGAACTTTAAAAAAATTGACAAAAATAAGTTATACACAAGAAACATGATTGTCCATTTGAATGCTAAGACACATTTCAATGTTCATAATCACTTGTAAGTCACTACATATATCCAATTAGAGCTCGTATTTGCATAACAATTCCAAAAAATTGACAATGTCTACCTTTTTTTCAACCATTGCATGTACCACCCAAAATAATCTTGCACATGGACTTACATATGAAACTTAAGGCATAACACTAAGCACCAAATCTTCTAAGGTTTTTGACAATCATTCCCAAAATAACTAGAATTTTAAAGTTTAGCTCCATAATCATCAAATAGCTCATCTTCAACTACGAATTTTTTATTTTATTTTTTAGAAGCAAGAATGTAACATGTCCTTGCATCCTTTGCCAACTTGTCAAAATTTTGCATACAACTTGTTCAAGTTTTGCATACATAACCAACATTGTTCATGCATGTTCAAGGTCAATATGTCAACAAGAGTAAAAATTCTTTTAGTTACATTTTGAAACTTTGGAATACCCAAAAGTTGTGAAGTAAAGGATGTAGCATTATGAATTTTTTTCTCATTATCTATCCACCATTACAAGGGTGATTTTAGATCATTAGCATTCATAACAATTTGATGATACAAGGACAACTCAATTTTCATCAAAAAAAGAAATTGGTTTGTTGAATTGATGTTTCAAGTTTCGAGTTTTCACAAAGAGTCATCAATGTTAGGGGCCAAAAGGGGAAGCCTTTGTAAAGGGGTGAATGCTTGTAAACCCTTTGGTAACCCTGCTTATTGTGTATCGCACCTCATAACACCTCCCCAACATTGCTTACCACTTGTAGTAGTCCCTCCTAGTTTGTAGAAATCTACCTTCAAATTTTCCCCTTCTTCCTATTGCCATGTACTAGCTAATACCTTATTGTGGCAGTTGGTAACTTATTGTTCCAAAGGCTACCTTTTAATATGCCCTCTTGTTTTCTATTCTAGAAGAAACACAACACTACCATGAAAAAGGGGCAACATACATGTATAATCTTGAATTACTATATATTTTCACATCTCCTAATAGAACAAATGCACACAAAACACATAAAAATTCCTCAACCATTTTCCATTAAGATCACACACAAGTACAAATACGTTTCCTACTATTCTCTCCTCCTTAAACCCTACATCACACACTTTTCCAAGATAGTCTTTCATTCCAACAACCAACTACCAAAGTATTAAATGCCATAGAAATCCTCCAAAACCTTCTTTATTCCTCCTTCTCTTCAAAGCCACACAAGGTCGACATTGACCCCATGACAATAGGGCCTTCTCTTAATCCTTTCTTAGAAATCTCTTAGATGATTGGGTAGATTACCCCCAACCATTCACTAACATGAATTACTTAATCCCACTAGCTTTGGTAAGGGACAGTAAATCTACCACTAGTAACAAGTAGTTACTAAGATGCTATGGTACTAAGTAGTCTAGAGATTTATACCCCTTAATAGCCTCATTGCACATCAAAGGTCTAGATGCTTAGAAAGTTTCATTAGTCAACTCATGTACAATTGCCCTTGTTATATTTTGGCCTACATCTTCCATAACACATTGAAGGCCTTTAAAACAAAGAGCTAGTTTTTAAAATCATGCTTGTTTTTTATGAATTTTTTGGCCAATACATTATGGTATTTTGTAACATAATTTGAACTTTAGGTTGATTCACTTCCTTTATTCCAACCTCAAGTTTAGTGTCATTTGTGGCATATTGACATGCTTTGTACATGACATGGCCAAAATATTTGCCACAAACAGATGAATAAAACTATAATGGTGCACAAGATATGAGATAAGTTAATGCAATAGAAAGGGACTTAGATTTGTGCCCTTGTCCTTGACATAAGCCATAACCTAGTTGGTGAGTTGATAGTATACAATGTCCAAGATTTCATTTGCTCAACCAATGTTGTTCTAGAAGTGTTATTACAAGCTTCAAACAACCTTACTATATTGTGATAGGGCACCCAATCATGTGAAGGCGGTTGATGTAGTGAATTAATGTAGATATATGTTCATTATTAATGTGTTTTTTATGCACATGATGGCATGTGAAGGATTGTAACAAATGTTTGACTTGTGGGACTTGGTACATTATGCACCTCATGCTTTGAGTAATTTGAATATATATGGATACCTATGGTTGGATTATTGAGCACAAAGAAAGCTTAAGTAAGTTTGCTCCAATTATGAAGATGTTAGAACTTTTAATTATCTTGCAAATAATTGTGCACCTAATATAACTTGTTTGGCAACAATTTTTTCATTTGTCATCTTCATGATCAATGGTTCGTTTGTAGTATCTACATGTTATTCCACTGAGTTGCTTGTCACACTTATGGCAATAACTTCCACTTCCCTATCGTGAGCAAACTTTCCAAATCAAAACCATGAAATGTACTAAAATTCATAGTGCACAACATTGAAACAAAAAACCTCACAATGCCAAAACCTTCAATCCACACACATGATTGCAATTACAACCATGGTAGCAAGAGCAACCCACAACAACAAAACTAACCACCAATTGACAACAAGAAAGATAATAGTAACTTGGCATGTTCTTTGCAAAAATTATTTGCACATTTGTGACATGGATTGAAAGAAAGAAAAAACAAATTACCTTGATGGTTGAAGCTTGAAATGTAAAGTTTGAAGTTCAAAGTTGAAATTAAGAGTTTAAAGGGGTTTTTTTTGTGACAAGTAGTAGCCAAACCACATCACCATCAAAGGAGAAGAATGGATGTTGGCTAACAAAAAAAATGCACATCAAAGGAGAACAATGATTATTGGTTAACAAAAAAATGCACATTGAAGGAGAAGCATGGATGTTGGTTGCAAAATAATTGTACCTTAGGTGAAATTGTCGTCATATCTTTTATAAAAAATTGCAAAGATTGAGGATACAAGAAAAGGAGGAGCAATGATACCAATGACACAACATGCATTAGAATCCTTGGAAATGAGTACAATCATGGCCTCAACATTATGTCCCAAGGGGATACAACACTTTGCCCAACAAGGTAGCCCAAAAAAATGTATACATAGCCTTGAGAGGACACAAGCAAAGGGATCTACCATTGTTGCCAAACAACCTCCTCTTGTTCAACTTCAACTCACAAAACAAGTGAATTGGTTCATAAAAGCAAAAACAAAACAACAATAGGTTCAAGTTCAAAAATCTTTTGGTATGTTGCACATTTGTTTTCAACTATGAACCATAATAATGTCCTTCAATCTTGTATCTCGGAATCTCATTCTTACAACCATATTTCTAAATTTATCTTGGCTTTGCAAACTTTAAATAATTTCATTTTGCCATAGCTCACAACTAAGGGATCCAAGTCAAGACTAGCCATTTTCATTTGCTCTTTCAAAGTCTATTTCTAGTTTTTCCTTTGTTGTTTTTGTTGTAGCTTTCTTATTCAAAGCTTTGATTGATTTCCTCAATAGCTATGAACATATTGAAAACAATGCACCACAAGTACATATCCCCTTTGTTGGATTTAATGACATTAAAAATTTGAAGCAACCTTAAGTACTTGCACAAACTAAAAAAAGGATGTAGAAATGGAAACAAAACACTTATGTTTGAAATAATGGTGTCCATATTGTTATGAATGTTTTTGTTATAGTAAAAGTCGTAATCATCACAATTGAATATTTATTTGGAGGAAGTTAGCAAGGATTTGTTGTGAAAATTGTAATTCAAGTTTCAATTAAATTGTAGGTTTGTTTTTGGGTTTGTGATTTATGTCATGTTTAAAATATGTTGAAATGACATTTTCATTGTTGTTTTGAATGGTATAAGGAGGGCATACAAATAAGAAGAAAAAAATGTGGGTTAATTCCATTTGTAGGGAGTGGTTGCAACATTTAGCTTGGCCACACTTGGAATTTTCAAGATCAATTTATATTATCTATTGTTTCTAATGTTTTATGGTTAGCTGTAAATCAAATTAGGATAGAAAACGTCATGAAAGAGAGTAGAGGTGACAAGAAAATATTCAACATCAATGGAGAAGCCGAACCTGCACTAATGCCTTGCCTTGTTTATCACTGTATTCCACATGATAAGATTTTTCAAGTTGCATTACCCGATGAAATGTTGGATCCTCTTGGGACATAATGTCAAAAGGAACCTAGTATCTAAAACCTAACAATAGATTGATACAAATTCAACAACATTTTTGAAAGTGAATACTAGGGTTATAATGGTAGAAATATATCAAGTTGGTTTGGTATTCAATAATACCATTATTGATACTAGTGTTGGTTAGGGGCAACCTTTTAACCCATGTTCAAGTTTTTAGCCAAGGTTCAAATTCAAAGACCTAGCTTAGTGCGTTTCAATGGAAGGAGACCCACCACAAGACCAACTTTGATGGGTCTGGATATGATAAGACTTTGCCCCTCACATGACCTAGGTTTTTCAAAGGGTTGTTGGATGTAATAGAAGATTTGATTTGATAAAGTTTTAAGGTATTTTTGTTTGGGGTTGGATTTTAAAGGTGTAGGTATAGGGTATAGGCCTTAGTATAGGGATTTGGGTTAAAGTTTAAGGACCTAGCTCCAAGTTCCCATTGTTTCTTTGTGATTTTTTTGGTTGTTTTCCATTCCTTGTGAGTGTTCCCGAGGGGACATTAAATGTTTAAATGTTTAAATGCATATGTTAAACAAAGATGGGGGCGGGGGGGGAGGGGGGGGTATGAAGTGAAGGAATTTTTGTTTTCCCCACCTTAATATTATTACTTAATTTTTAATATGCCATATTTCAACTACTTTATATTTAACTATAAATTTTGATTTGCATCAAATTTCAATACATGTTTAATACCATGTATTGATTTAAAATTTCAATTTGAGTGAGTTTGGAGTTGCAAAAGAATTCAAGATTGTTCTTTTAGAAGTGGATCATTTGCTTATGTGATGAGCTGGGACATGCAATAATAGTTGCTTAAATGTTTTTTAGCAATCTGTTTTGCTATTGGCAAGGCCCACAAATTTTGTGGTCAATGTAATTTCCATTACAACTTAGACATATGAGATTTTAGGATTAGACAATAGTAATTGCTAATATAATTGGTACTTTGACATACTAATTTTAACTAATGCAAGTTCAATCTTTAGTTAGTCACACAAATGGAACAACAAAAATAAAACAATTTAACCTAACAAAAATTCCTAAGATCTTGTAATATAACATGTTTAACACTACACATGATCATGGTAAAATATAAATTGAATACTATAAACCCATTGTATATGATGGGCCTTACAAATTTATTATGGTGATTTTAACTTTGCACATTATGATGTTGTCGATGATTCTTTGTGACCCAATACCATTGTTTCATAGACCTTGTGAAACAATTAAAAAAAAAAAAGAACTTGATAAACAATTATTCAATAAGTTAAATGATATACCATATCTAAATTTTGAATGAAAGATGGAAACAAAAGACAAGCACATGAATCAAAATATAGTTGTCATTATTAGATAAAGTTTAACAAATTTGCTTTCCAAAGGAATAACTAGTAATTCAAAAAGGCTTCCATTGATAATAAACACATGATGTAATATTTAACAAAATATATAAAAGCTCATGAGTTAATTTTTAAAAATTTATTAATTGAACCTATTAACAATTAACACTTAAAATGTTTAATATATATCTTATATTTCTTCTACTTTTTTTTAATATTGTGGATTATCATATGCCTTATATTAATTATATTTTAATTTTTAGAGTAAACATAAATCTATTATAAAACTAATTTATGTATAATTTTCATTAAAAAACTAATATACGAGACCCTATATTTCTATTCATCTATTTTTTAATTCAAAGAAGAGTGTCTTCCCCTCATGAGTTTTACCATGGAAACCCCTTCCTTGTGATTGTGGTTTTTTTTTCACTTTCTAATCCTTAGGACTTAAAAAAAAATTCCCCCCTTTCTTCCCATCCATTTTGAAATTCACCATGAAGATTAAAACCTACTCACTCTTTCAATTTTAATAACTTGGAGGGGTGAATGAAATTAAACGGATGTGTTTTCTTGAAGAGAATGACAACTTTGAAAAAACTCCCCTATTGAAAATGCTTGTATTGGCACTTAAACAAATTAGAGTTAGCTTGCTTTGAAGTTGGAAATGGTGAACCTTGTAAAGGTTTGAATTAGGTGCATGTGATGAGCATTGGGTGTAGCCCACGGAAAGACCAAACTTTAGGTGTGTGGGTGATTTTATTTTAAAAAACAAGTAAGTTTCATCTCTTGATTTGTTCAAGCGTTTTGTATGGTGTGCGTGGGTGTTGTTTGAAAATTTAATAATGTAATTTATTATCTATGTGTTAATACGGATTTAATTGAAAATTAATTCTCATAGATCAAGACCCTTCCTAGGCAACAAGCCCCTACCACATCTACTTGTTGGGTAATTGATTTAATCATGTTTGTATATCATTTTTTTTTTTTTGGTTATCGCTTGCATTTTTGTATCATGAAGTTCCATATCACTATGAAATGTAAAAACAATTTCGTTTAATTAATTTTAAAACAAAATTTGGTTGATAAACATACAAATAATTAGCTTCAATTCCTTTAAATCTTATTAAAATGAGATTTGAAAAATTATGCAAGAATTGATTAAGATAAAACATGTCAATTTTTAAATTAATATAATTTTTTTTTGAAATATAAATGTTTTTGATTAATTTGATGTTGTTTTTAAGACTTCAATAAGGCTTTGATGAATATTTAATAATACAAAATGATGAAATTAATTTTTAATTGATTAACTTTTTTGTATTTTTGTTGCTTTTTATGTTATAAAAATTTATTATTGCCCTAAGATAATAGATATGCATGTATGATTTTAGGTTTTAACAAGCATGCATGGGGCAAACATAACTAGTTTATAAAATTGGGTGGGGGCATAGTGAGGTTTATAGGTGAAAATTTAGGGAGATCAAAGGGGTTAAGATATTTAAATTTTTTCCTTATCTCACAGGTTTGTTTTTCATTATGGGGTTTCAATGGGTATAAGGAATAGATAATTCAATTAAATTGAAAGAATTACAAGTTGTAAGTGGAGTTTTAAGAAAAGGGGACAAGGGGTTAGGATTTTATTTTTTTTGTTTTCAAAAGGGTTTTTTCTGGGTGGGGAGAGGATTTTTTAAGGGATTGGAATAGGTGATTTTTTTTGGGGATGGGGACTAACCCAAATGTTTGTTTCTTGGATGGCATGGGAGGGAGAAGTTTGGTTGTTTCTCAAGGTAGGAAGGTGGGATTTAAAAAAAATTTCCAAGGAAATATTCTTTTGGTGGTGTGGGATGGGGTGGTTGGAGAAAGGGGGTGGGTATATATTTTTTGTCTTTTTTTCTTTTGTGATATGGTGACTTGATGAAGATTTTTTTCAAGAAAATATTTTATAATTTTTATTTTTTTGGGAATGGAAAAATGTCAACACAAAAATATAATTTAAAAAATTTAACAAAAAGAAAACACAGTATTTTGTTTAAAATTGAACACTTAATACATTTAACCAAAAAAAGGGAAAAAATCAATTTTGACTTTTTTGTGAGTCTAAATTTTTTATGTACATGATAAAAAAATTGACATTTAACAAATAATAATAACATATTTGAGTGAAATGAAAATAATGGTTAAATAGTGGAGAAAAAAAAAAGGTTTATGTATTAATAATTTTTCAAATCTAGGTTGAGATATTTAAGGGTTGGGTGTAAGCATGAAGTGCATAATTCAAATTCATAAGATGCCAAGGGTATTGATGTCTTGCTCATTAATAAACCACAATCTAGCCACCAAACCATGGCTCATTAATATCCATGGTGAATAGTATATATCTACCATAGTCAAAGTTATTGAAAGTCAATAACTGAAATTTATAAGATGTCAAGAGTATTGATGTCTTGTTCATTATTACACCATAATTTAGTTGCCAAACCATGGATATGATCTTTTATTGGTAAGTTAAAATCGACTATAATCAAAATTACTTAAAGTCAATATAAAATAAAAAAAGGTTTAAATTAGATTTAAAGTTAGGTCTTTTGTCCCATATAAATATAACATTATATGTTTGTTGTATTTTCTTTTTCATAACAAAAATAATGTGTTTGGTTTAAGCTTTCACCATTTTATTGACTTTTTTTTTTGTTTTTTTTGCAAGTTTGTGTTTCTGTAAGTGTATGTTTTACCAAGTGTGTGCTTTTGCAACTTTTAGTTTTGCCAAGTGTTGCTTCATTTGTTTGTTATCAAATTCATTTAGGTAAGTTTTTTATTTTTATTTACACAATGGATGTTGTTCTAGTGAAGGAAGCTAGATTAGTTGTTGTAGTGGATGATTTGGATTATGGAATTAAAAATGTGGCATTTGAGGCAAATGTGCTTAATAGGTATGGCACCTTTGATTGAATTGCAAATAAAAGCATTGAAGATCTAGGCTATGCATTTTGCATTGTGATTTGTTGGATAGGGTAGCTTTGATCATAATCATTGTAAGGGTGAAATCATTTCATATAAAGATGCATGAGCAACATTTGTAGAAAACATGTTTGTGAGGGTGGAAAATTTTGGCATTGAGTCAAAGTCTGAAAGGGGTTTTGAGAAAGGAGACATGGATGTTGTCATCACAATTGAGTCGATAACCATTGTGTCATCAATTCCTGCATTCCAACCTGAATTAATTCCCATGTTTTTTCACATGGATTCCATTAGAGAATTTAGAAGTTTTATTCAAAATTGGAGGTTTGCTACCATTATTGTCATCGTCATTAGTGTAAGGGAAGTAGGGGATAGCAAAGGTGAAAAACAATTGTTGATTACAAATGGAGACGGTGAATTTGACTAAGATATTTTTGTTCTCGGTAACAACTTTAAAACAAAATATGAACAACTTTTTGAAGCATACAATGGAGGTTAATGTGTAATGGTTTTAATCAAGAATGTGATAACAACAAAAGGAGATCGATATTTGAAGGCACAACATTACACAATTTTAACAAAGGTTGTTGATGAAGTTATTTGAGCTTGCCTTTTCCAATTACACAACAGATTATCAAATGCTCAATTTGCATTCAAAAAGGTAAATTTGTTTCCTTTATTTCGCATCATTTAATGTTTCTTCAAATTTACACATAAAACATTAAACAAAACCTAATGTTCATTTCATGATCAACTATATTAGAAAAGATAATGAAAAATACAAAATTAATGTAATGAAAAACAAAATTTCAAAGTGTTCATTTTGAGTGTTGAAGAAAATCAAGTGTTCATTAAATTTTTTGAGGTGGTCCATCAAATGCTCCTTGGTAGTCTAGGATAGAAACCACCTAATGGCCACTAGGTGTTTCTTGGTAGTCCCAATTGTGGTCCAAGATTGAGACCACTTAGTTGCCACCAAGTGGTCCTTTGTAGTTTAAGGTTGAAACCATGTGGTGGCCACTAGGTGGTCCTTCATAGTTTAGCATCAAAACCATTTGGTGGCCACTAGGTGGTCTCCAAGCAAAAAAACAAATGACTTGGTGGCCACCAAGTCTCCAAGTGGAAAAAAAAAAAACACAACTTGGTGGCCAATAGGTTGTCCTTCACAATTAAGCGTCAAAATGATTTGGTGTTTGCCAGATCTCCAGGCCAAAAAAAAAACCGACCTTGTGGCCATTAGGTCTCCAAATGAAAAAAAAGGCCTAACGGTCATCAAGTCTCCAAGCGATATATATATAATTTTATTTATTTTTTACCTAAGTAGTATGGAGAACCAGATGGTCACATCATTCTTTCTATTAGAATGGCCTATAAAAAAATAATTACATTGAGATGATTTTTTTTAATTAAAATTTTCTAAAAAACAAAAACTCATGTTCCATTGCATACTAGACATAAAGTACAATGTTGTTACTAAAAGTGAATTTTTTAATTTTTATATAGTCCAGTGGAATTCCTTTATGGGTAAAAAATATGGGATAAAATGTTTGGAGTGTGTTTGTTCAAAGAATAACATATTGTAATTTTAATATGGTAAGTAAACAAGTATGTGAAAAACCTTTATAAATAAATTTTTATAATTTTCTTCACATTGGTCAAAAGCCTTTGAACAATGAAAATATTTTTTAGTCCTTTTTTTAATGCATCTAATGTCACAAAAATTGATTTTAAAATCAGCAAGATATGACTTATGGAAGTGAAGGGGGTGAAAATGTAAGGTTTAAGCATATAAGAACTAACTTTCGTTTTAAAGGTTAAGATATATAATGTTTTTGCTTTTAAAAGATCATTTGTAGAGCTTTTAATTTCACACCCATAACTTTTTAATTCACTTAAAACGAATAAGAAGTGAAAGATATATATGGTTTGAAAAAAGAAGGTATAATGTTTTTTTTCGTGCCTAAATGACCTTTTCTTCTTGATATTTCTTTTGTTCTTATTGATTTGTTATCTTGTTCTTTGTTTTTTCTTTAGGTATTAATTTTTAAAATTATTTCATTTCCATAACATCTTTTATCATACACTTCTTATGCATTTCATTCTTTTTGTTTACATATTATGTGTTTGTGTTTACATGGTTTTATTTATTTTTTGATTGATCTACCTTTTTTCAATTTTCCCTATGTTTATGTTCATTTTCATTTTCCTTTTTGTTTAAATGTATTTTCTTTTTTTTCTAGGTGATTGAAATGTTGTCCATAACTAACCTTATTGTGTTTCCATTTCAAAAAAATGTGGAGATTGTCAAATAGTAGATGTCACCACTTCTCTATTAGGTGGTGTTTATTTGTAATGCTTGTTGTTCAAAATCAATGATTCAAAAATTAAGCTTTCTTTGTGGTTTCGTTGCAAGCAATGATGAATATGTGTTATTGATTATTGAAAGCAAATGACTTGAAGTAATTGTGCATATGACATAATTTGAATTCTTAGATTTGCTTAGTCCAAAACAAGTTCAACTTTTCATTTCAATTCGCATTCATGTTAATATTCATTTATCAACCACATTTGCCCTTTTTGGCTTTCAAAAATACGTCCTACAATTTATCCCATTAGTAGAAACCAATTTGAAGGGCGAAGGTTTGGTTGCTCCTTCGATAATTATTCCTAGTGATAATGTCCAATGTAGTGTGAAACACAAGCTTCATTTTGATGAATCCAAATAAATTTCTAAACAAAAGCCCTTTTAGACAATAAGGTTGTTAATAGTTTTTATGTGACCTTTTTATGGTTACTTTTAATATATGAATAATCTATATATGCGGAAACTCCTTATATCAAAATTTTGGTTTAAATAGTTCATATTATAGAATCATTTTCATAGTTTTTTTCTAGAGAAAATGGAAAGTTCTCATATATTAATTTCCATCAAGTGTTGAAAATAATTTTAAATGCAACATTTTGTATGTGAAGTAATTTTTCAATGGAAGTAGTTCTTTCAATGACAATAGTTTTTCAATGAAAGTTATTTTTTCAATGCAAGTAGTTTTTCAATTTAAACAATTTTTGAATGTAAGCAGTTTTTCAATGGAATTTTATTTTTCAATGAATTGTTTTTTTCAATGTAAGTATTTTTTACAGTGAAAGGAATTTTTCAGTGAAAGTATTTTTGAATGAAAACATTTTTTCAATGTAAATAGTTTTTCAATGAATTTTTTTTTCAATACATGCAAATTATTAATACAAATATTTTTCTGATTTACTTTTTTCAATGTTAATAATTTTTCAATTCAAACAAATTTTCAAAAAGAATATTTCAATGCAAGGATTAAATAATAATAATAATTTTGAATGAGTCATTGATTTTTATTTTTTTTGAATGTGTTTATGTGGGAACCATGTTTTTGTTTATATAGATATCCATTAAATTGAAGTTCATAATGGAAACACCTTTATTAAATTTTGTTGATTTATCATTTGAACATGTATTGCATTCATATGGCCTTCATCTAATTTCAACATACAAATATGAAATAGGCAATTTAAAAAAAACTCTATATCTTATTTATTGGATAATCATTTATCATCTATTGTATTAAAGCAAAATAACATGCCACATTTAAATCAATGTTTATTATTGAATACAAAAAATCCCCAACAATGTCATATTAAAAAATTAGATCCAAGTTTTTTGTTTGATTTGCATAAAAACATGGTCATAAATGAACATCAATATGTGACAAAAATGGCATTAAGTGCTAGTATGGAAGGTTTATGGGGAAATTTCAGTATAATATTTTGAATAATTGAATATCTACGAAGGCCAATTTATTGTGGGAATAAAGTATCAAAATGCATTATGTTTCGATATGGCATGGATTTTCAATTTATCCCCTTACATATAATGTATAATTCTCAACATTTTGAATCAATTCAATATGTTAATGGTCTATCTAAAGTTTTGCCTACTTTTCAGGTTAATGATTCCAAAGTTACCATAGATTTAGAGGATTTTTCATCTTTTTTCAAATTAGTGATGTAAAAACTTCCTATTCAATTATCGCAACTAATTACATATTTTTATTGGAATGAAAATTTTGATTCTACATTAATGGACATTTTGAAAAATAATTGGGATTCACCATTGGAGTATGTTGTTTCATTGTTCAATATTTCTTGGAGTACAAATATTACTAAAAAACAAATTAGAAATCATATTCAATACTTACAATTTTTTTTGAAAAAAGTACAAATGGTCATGTCAATGATATTTTGTTTAAACCTTTCACTTCAATTCCCCTTATCAAAGTTTTAAAAGATCCCAAAATTTAACTGGAACACTCCCATTTAATTGCTGAGCTTAATGTAACACTATATATATATATATGATTGGCATTTTATGATAACAATATTTTTGAATTATTGGAGGTTTGTCCAAATCTAATTTATTACGCAAAAACATCTAAATTCATCAACATGTTTCTAAATATTAAAAAAACAAGATCACAAATTATAAATCATATGAAATACATATATATTAAAAAATCACAAGAATATTTAATCATCATATGTTCAATGCACTCTAAAAGAAATTAAAGAACTAATTCCCACACAATAATTTCTTGCAAAACATGATCAATAAAATAAAATAGAACATAATGTTAATATAAAGGAAAATACACATAATTCAATATACACTGACATTTATAATAATCAAATCCAAGATGTTCTCATAATTCCATGTTTTAGTTATGAAAGGTTATGTTTTTAAAAAAAATTAAATGTTTTTCAAATCAATTGTCAAGATAACTTTTTATATACTTTCGAATTCAAATAAAACCTAGTCAACATCATACTTATGTATAAACTATTTATGAAATATTACTGAAAATAAACCACCTTTATATTAATACCAAATAAATTTTTTAGAAACAAAATTATTCCATTAGTCCAAAAATTAACACAATTAAAAAAATGTCTTATTTCACCACGTCTTGTTTTTGCTCAAATTTATAAACTTCAAAGGTAATGTTATGGGCAATATTAAATGCGTGGTACTGTTCTTAATTTCCTTGCAAATGTGTATCAAATTCAATCAATACTACCATGTTTACCACATGATGGTGCAATAATAACTATGTTTTTAAAATGATGTCTTGAGTACAAATCACCTTATATGTCCAGAATGTTCGTTCAAATATGGTGATGATCATTTTACGAAATTTAATTGAAACATCATTATACAATGATTTGAATGTTACCATTCATCATTAATGGGCAAGTTTGCTTGCTTTGCATATGAATTGAAAATCTCAAATTCTTAGTAATGCATCATTTGATAACTTTGATTTTGATAATGAAGAAATACATTGTACACTATCAAATTCAATGATACATAATTTTTTAGATGCTCCAAAAAAATGGATAATGAAAATATTATATATTTTATTGTCCCAAGTCAAAACTTTCACCCTTTAGGTTTATTTAAAAATAAACATTCAAAAGAACTAAAATTTTCAACATTGTTCTACAAACAACTTTGATAAAATTTTGAAGGTTTTTCATATCAAAAAATATCTTAATGGGAATTATTTCATAAATTTGAGGATTTTTCAACAAATATTTCTAACTTTTTTTATAAAAAGATGCTAAAATTTCCATCCAAAAAGTCATAGGTTTTGGTTGGGTGTGAACATGAAAAAGAAACTTGTGTTGTAAAACTTAAATTTTTATCAAGTACAAGATAACCAAATTTAGATAATATCTTCAAATCATATTTAAGTTATCGTGATTTGGAAGGTTTATGTAATTCATTTGATTATTTTGAAAGGTTGTAAGAAAATTATTTACAATGATTTGATAACTTGGTCTTCCAATGTTCTTTATGATTTTTACATATGTTGAAAGATTATGGGATCCTTTCATTAAAACTTTACACACATTACATGTTTCAAAATTAAATCTTCCAAATAAAATAAAAGACTTCCAATCTATTCATATAAAAAAATTAATACAAATTGATTTTATCACATGTGTAAGATATTATAATCATAAAACATCTTGTTTCTGCAAACTTATCACGAAAGATAATTCTTTTTTTGGTAATATTTTAGATTTCTTTTTGGTCACGAAATTCCAAAATCGTGGGAGCAAACATGACCATGAACTTTTATGGATAAAACATGCAACTATGTATGGAGTGCACACAAATGAAGAAATTGAATAGTTTGTAGACATGTATATTTTTTGTGATGTATCATTGTTACCAAACCTGTTACAAAATGCACAACAACATCAACAACACACATGTACATGTAAAAACAAAAACCATGTTTATAGATTTCATTACCCATTTGTTCCTATGTGTGAAACAAGATATTTCAATCTTTCAAAGATTTAAAAGAAAATGATGGTATATCATTTTTTGAATATTTAAATTCTTCAAACCTTGATCAAAGTACATATATATTAGGTTTGAAAAATAAATTAACAAAGCTACACATTTTTTTGAAACAAATTTTTCAAAACATAAAAACTAATGCATTTAGTATACATGTTGCTCATTTGTGGTTTGTATATAGATATTCAATTTGTTTTGAACCCATATGCAATTGCAACATATTGCACATCATATATGACAAAAATAGATAAATCAATAACATCAAAACTACATTCTATCATAAAAATATGCATTGCAAATAATATAGATGTAAATATAAAAACTCAAAAGTTAGGTAATGTTTTTATTAATGCCCAACAAATGGTTGTTCAACTTTTGCTTACCTTGTTCTTTCTTTACCATTATATCATTCATTTTGAACATTTCAATTCATAAATACTTTTCCTTTTGAAAAACATGCTTTTGTGTTAAAATCACAAGTTGCATTAAATGAATTGGAACCAAATTCAATAGATATAATGTGTTGATTAACCATAGACAAATATATTAATCGTGCTAGTCAATATGAATTGTTGTCATTAATAGAGTTTGATTTTTATTATAACATTAAAAAAAATTATTTAAAAAATTGCAAACCCAAAATGATTACATTTGTAAATTATAATAAATATAAAATATTCAAAATTGGTCGAGAAAATAAATTTTATTGTATTCATTATTTCGAAATTCAAAAAACTTACAACTTGGAATTAATGTAACTTGGCATGATGCATATTGTCAACAACATGATGACATTTTAAAGATTAAGTTTATTTTCAACTACTAAATGCCATATCCAAATATTAAAAAAATGGATGATTCAATAAATTCAAATCAAAACCATTACATTCAATTAACATTTGGACTAACAATATAAATAAATGATTCATGTCCTACAATTCTTGTAACAAACACAATCAGTGTTGAACACTATGATTTATGATTTGATTTTGTCATTTAATCATGTAATGGACCTCAAACCAAAAATCACAATTTTTAAAAGATGAAAATTTTATAAAATCATCATATTCCAAGATGATGGAAGAATTTGAATATCATAGTTTACTTAGACAATTAAATGAAAAAAAAGATTAATATTTGATGATGTTATGCATAAAATACAATTATATCATGATACATCAATATGTTTATTTTTAATAGGGGGTGTTGGAATTGGTAAAACTTTTACATTGAAACTCATAATTTAAGGATTATTATGATTATATAATAGAAACATATCTTTTGAGTTAACAAAAACCAAGGCTTTACTTATGACATCAATAGGTAAAGTTGCTTTCAATATTGATGATTTAATAATATATTTAACATTGAAGATACATGTCCGACAATCCTTATCTAGTTTACCAAACTTATCATCAAATTCATTAAATAGGCTCACATGTCGATATGAACAATTACAACTTGTTGTGATAGATGAAACATAACTTGTTGGTGCTAGAATGTTATAGATAATAGGCCAAGGTTTGTAAAACACATTCAAAACAAATTCTTTGGTGATGTTGATGTTATCATGATAGGTGATTTCTATCAAACACCCCCATGAAAGATAATTGGATCTTTCAAAATATCAAAGATAATGTTAATGCATTATCACCAAATTTTTGGCAAACATATGTCCAATGTTATGAACCAAATAAAATTATGTGATAGTTTGATATGGTTTTTATACAAATTTTGAGCAAATTTCGTACTTCAACAAAAAATACTAAGGATATTGAATTTATAAATTCAATTTGTTATCGACAACCACCCAACTATTTTATTATTTCGTATTTATTTTATATAAATAAACTTGTGCAAAAATACAATGAAAAATGTGTTCATTAACACATTAGGTCCCACATTTATTTTCAAAGCAATGGACATCAACCATTAGTCATGCCCACCATCTTACAAACTTTCGTACAATCCAAGTAAAATTGTGGGTTTGCATTTTACAATGAATATAAAAAAAGATATGTTGGTTGAATTATGTGCTAATAATTATGCATTATTTGATGGTCTTGTGAATTGGGTTGATGGCATTTAAAAAATATCAAGAACATATTGTGAAAAAACCATTATATGGATAATGTTTTAAAATTTTAAAATTGAAACACTAAGAAAAAAAATTCATTATTATGATAACAACATTGAATCAAAATGGACACCAATTGAACCTATCATCAAAGACAAAAGAGTTGGTAAATCCCAATCATTTATCATAACAAGGATTCAATGTCTAATTTAACTTGCAATAGTAAGAACCATTTATTGATCTTAGAGATTATCAATAGATGAATTGGTTTTTGATCCCACTAATGTTAAAAAACATGGGTTAACATATACAACATTATCCCACATTTGAACAAAAGAAAAAATATTTTTGCTAGTTCCCCTCCAACATGAAATTTTTTATGTGGATCCAAGAGTACATGTAAAAATGAATAGGTTGAAAACAATTACAACTTGGATACCATTAAATCCTTAATTAAAAAACTTACACAATTTTCATGTAATTATATAAGCCATGTCTTATAAAAACAATAATACACCATGCATCAACATATGTGCACAAATTTATAAATTCATCAAAATATTCATATATTTCAATCCATGATGGTTATGGGTTAATGATGATATATGACATACACATGCACTTAAATTCATTCAATACAATAATTAATGATGGTTTAGAATATATAACAACTTTTAATATTAATGCACGAAAAAAATACATATTGTATGTGCGTATAGAGTTCATTGATGTTTAATTTCTACATTCCTAAACAATCTTCAAACTATAATTCAAGAATCTCCTGAACATTGTTCAGTAATCATTATGCTAAATAATAATGTTGACATTCTAAAAGATAGTAACCAACTTAAAAATAAACAAAAACTATTATATTTCATGGATAAATTCCAACTTATTAAAATCACAATTTAATGAAAGCACCATAAAAGTTAGATCTCACTTGGACCATATATGGGCAAATGTCCCTGAAAATGAATGCAAATATGGTGTAATAGAAGCATATTGGTCAAATTTTCATAAACTAATTTATATTGCATTCAAATTACCAAACATACTTCCAATGTATAATAAAAAAATATTAATGTCTTCATTTATTTAAAGTGTAGCATTTGAGAAAATATGCATGTAAATGTTGCATTTTCCTCTTAATTAATTACTCCCAAAATGTTGGCACCTTATGGCTTGAATTTGTTTATATATATATATTTTTCATGGACCATGTGCAAAAAGAAATCATAAATATAAAAAAAAAGACAAAAAAAAAAATTGAACAATTTTTTATCCACACATACACCCATCAAACATCATAACAAAACAACATTCATGGAAAACCTAAACCCAAAGTGCGATGAAAACAAATATAAGAATTGGCAAATTCTCAAACCTCAAAATGAAAATGAGATTAAAAATAAACATCTTTCCATGTAAGTTATATCCATTCAATATTGATATTTGTTTCAAACATCAAAATATCTCATGCACATTGCTAAAAATTATGTAAATTATCCAAGTTTGAAAAACTTGAATTTTTTAAAACAATATAATTATTTACAACTTTATATTCATTTGTATGTTTAAAGAAAAGTCAATGGAACTATGGTTTCAATTTCTAAATATGCACAATGAATTCTAAGATGGTTAGAAAACTTTATTTTTTAGTACAAATGTGAAAAAATAAATTTATGATCTTCTATAAAAAGCCAACAAACTTTCATCCAATATAACTTGAGGTCATAGTAGAACATTAAATGCAATGCCTTGTTTTCAGGACAAAGCCTCTCGTGGCAGAGCCGCTTGTTTCCTCCTTTCTTTCTCAGTTCATAGAAAATAAATATTTCCATGGGAACGTGGGAAGCTCCCTCAAACCTCAAATTAGGCCTTAGTCAGAGGGAAGGAAAGTGGGGAAGGAGTACATGATTTGAGGTCCCAAGACATGTGAAGGATCAAGCATTGAGACCTCAAATTAGGCCTTACTCCATGGAAAGGCGGAGGGAGGGGTGCATGATGCATAATGATTTTGCGGTCTCAAGGCGGCGCTTTTTGCTTTGGGATCTCAAATTAGTCAATGCCATGTTCTTTCCTCGTGTCTTTCAGGGCACCCAATCAAAAGCACGCAACCCATTGAAAAAGGACGGAGTGGTAAAAATTCCAAGTGTGAACAGAAAAGTCGGAGATAGTTTAGCGTGTTGAGTGATGAGTGCCTACGTACCCGCGGAGTATGTACCGTATTTCCTTCTTTGCGCCATTTCTTTCTGTGTTTCCTAATATCAATTTTGTGTTATAGCCTAACTGGCGATCGTCTACATGAAGAAGATTCAGCCAAATATAGCTATAAACAAACAGATATGAAAGTAGAAAAAATAAAGTTAAAACATCCTTCTATACTTCTGGCTATCTACTTGGACAATGAACAGAAATCTGGCAACTATTATTATTATTATTTTTCGAGTTCTGGCCATTAAAATCCCGAAAATCAGTTTCATTTCCGCATTTTTATTTTTGACTTTGTATTTTGGCAAAAAAATTTCGCCGGTAAGGAAAAGGCTGATTTCTTTCCCCGTCCGTCGTCGTCTTGCCGCGTATTGACGACCCGCGCGGGGTTCTTCGGGCTGCTATTTTGGAAGCTTGTTTTTCTCCTCTCTCTCTCTCTCTCTTCTCTCTCTCGCTCTTGTGTGTCTTTCTTGGGCTCCTTCTTCCTTTCTGGATTTTTCTCTTTATCCCCTCTCGCGCTTGCGTATATATTCTCGTCCGCTTCTGCAATTTTTATTCATTTCAGTTTCTTGCAATTCGAGTTTATCTGCTTTTGAGCGATTTTTTTCTTTCTTTCTCTCTCTCTCTCTGTCTGTCTCTGTTTTCGGCTGGTGAAGAAACAAGCTGTTGCGTGTGAGATTTTTGCCGTCGAGTCGTTTTTTTTGAGATTGCGGTTTTTGGAGGAGTACGGGAGACTCGTGGAAATTTTTTTTCTGTGTAGAAAGGAGTGTTCCTGCGAAGAAGGGAGTTCTAGGACTTTTTTTGGAGAGGAAATTTTAGAATGGCAACGACGACGCAGAAGGCGACATTTGCGGCCGGGTGCTTCTGGAGCGTGGAATTGGCGTACCAGCGTGTTCCTGGTGTCACCAAGGTTTTGATCCCCCCCCGGTCTCTTCTCTACTTTTTGCAGGGAAATTCTGTTTGAAGCTGCCACAGTTTTTTTTTCTTGTTTTGCTTTGTTTCTATTTGCTTTCGGGACGAACTTTTGAGCTTCGTCGTCAAGATTCCAAAGCTTCTCGTTGAGTAATAGCTCAACAGATCCTCGTTCTGCTGTCGTAAATGGAGAAGTCCTATCCATATGCTCTCGTGGCAACCATTCCATAATGATGTTTTTTTAGTTTCAAAAGATCCTCGATGTTTGTGTATCGTACTCGAGAAGTTTTGACAGTGATGGCGTGTTACGAGCTGGAAATAAGCGGGGTTTCTGATCGTGACATTGTGCTTCCGGTGTGTGCAGACAGCAGTCGGTTATACAATGGGCAAGACTGTGGAACCAACATACCGCGAAGTGTGCACCGGCAAAACAGGGCATGCAGAAGCTGTACAACTTGAATATGACCCCGCGGAGGTCTCTTACAAACAACTGCTCGATGTTTTCTGGAAGAAACACGATCCTACTCAGGTTAATCGCCAAGTAAGTCATTGTGTTTTCCTTCATGTCTTCTAAAGCTGCAGTCATATCTTTCAATGTCTGAGATCCTATTCAATGAATGCAAATGTATTTTGTTCCTGCCGTCTTTGAACGATTTGCTTGCAAAAACTTCTTTTCTCCTTCAGCTTTTCCTGCACATGTGTTTCATGAACTGAATTGCTTAGCTAAGTTTCTGACAGGTCCTGACGTAATTGCAATGTACAGGGAAATGATGTTGGATCACAATACCGATCCGGAATTTACTACCATACACCGGAGCAGAAGGAGGAGGCAATTGCATCAATGAAAGATTACGAGGCACATCTTGGAAAGAAGATTGCAACAGAAATTTTACCAGCTGGCCCATTCTACATGGCTGAAGAATATCACCAGCAGTATCTTGAGAAGGGTGGTGGACGAGGAAAAGGGCAGTCGGCTGCTAAAATGTGCAACGACCCCATTCGTTGTTATGGCTAAGTATATGCCAGGAGTGAGAAGGTGTGGTTTCTCCTCTTGTTACAGTCAAATCTACAAATCTAATGTGCTTTTCCTATGGATTTTGGTTTGTTCCATCTCAGTTAGCATCATTATCTAAAACTGCCTTTTTCTCCTCTTATTGAGAACTCTCCTTACTGAGAAAGCTAGAGCTCTTGTATAATGTAACTATTGTGCATGTATTAGAAAGTTGCTGTTTATTGTTGCAACAAACACAACTTACATAAATGGAAGCCTTCCTGTTTGAATACTTCAAATGTTGTCTGTTTGAATGGGGTCATATAAGTTTGTTGTGTATCAATACCTGATTAAGAGGGTGAGGTGAAATTCACCAAAACCATTTCTCAAGAAGTCTGTTTTTGGGGTCTGATTGTGACACATCTACACTCTGCTTATGAAGGGTTCTGAAATGGATGCAGTGCATACTCCTTTTGTGTACAGTACCATCAGAGAGTGAGGAATTCTGAAAGTAAGCACCCACCCCAGTTGGATCTGAGGGGTGGTTCCACCTCAGGTGGGTGCTTACTCCCTGAACTCCACTCCACCCCCAAGGGCATTACTGAGTGTGAAAATTGATTTGATTTATTATGTTTTAATCTTTTTTCCGTAATACCCTGTAGTAACCAATGGGGGCATTTCAGAAACTGGAACACCCACAGGCATTCCATTTTCCAAAATGCCCCACAAGATTTTACATTTTGTAACTGTACTTCCAAACACACCTAAATAAAATCTCACAGGTTTTTAGGTTGAATGGAATGTGTGAAGAATAAATATCCAGTAAGCTAATCAGCCCATATTTAAACAATTGTGGACAATTGAATATACAATGCATGTGGACAGAATTTCTTTGCTTGAAAAGTGAATATGTAGCAATTGTAACCACCAATGCTAATTTAAAAACACTTCACAACTTTGTACTGATGTAAAGACCACTTCAGTGAGAAAAGCTGAGGATTCATTTTCACATAAAATGTAGTATGAAAAAACCTATGCCTCCTTGCAAACTATATCTTTACATGACATTTTATGATTGCACTTTGCTCTAGGAAGATACTGTTACATACACATGGGAATATTTGATAAAAATTTGTGAATCATAAGTGCAGGGGCATGATCCATGTCAAATTCTGACCAAAAAGTTTGAGGCCAGTCTCTGTTGGGGGAGGGTAGGCAGAAATTGCAGTCACTGAAGTAGTACCAACTTCATATCCAGTTCCAACTTCAATCTCCCTGCCATCATTTGCCTGTGAGCAATCATAAAAATCATTAGGCGTATAAAGTGATTTGCTCAAGGTGACAATTTCTTTCTCTAAGAAAAATGCAGAGTGCCACTTCACATAATGAACCAACATATTATCACATGTTTATTCTGACACTGGAAGATGTTGAAAAGGTTGCTGCCTTGTGTCAGAGAGCCATTTTTATTTCAGTATATCTGGTGAAATTTTACCATATGTGAATGCAACTACTCTATCATATAGAAACTAACTTGTATACATACATGTGTAGGTATCAAGTTAGAGGATTAGGCACGGACCCTTGTGTGAAGAATTTCTTGGCTCAGTTGCAAATGGAGCAGGACTGGGAATCTGATGAATAGGAACCTATGTGCACAAGTCAGCCCATAAGTGAGTACTTCTGTCAGTGTGAAATTATAATCTGCATTTGGAGCATAACATACAAATAATACAGGAAGTAGTACTAGATGCAACCCCCATGTTATGATGGATAAAGAAGGAACACCAGATGCCTAGCTCATCTAGTCAGGATTACACACCTGCAATTACTAACTGCAGTACTGGCACATACATCAAACAAAAGAGGAGAGATGGCACAACCACCACAACAAGGTTACTGTAAAGAGACCCATCAGTATCTTGTCATTGACTGGCTTTGGACAGATAAATACTGCTTCTCATTCCTTTAGAAAGGAACTATGCATTCACTCTGAGGACATGATGAGATAGGTGAGATGTGGCTGCAAAATCTGAAACTATAAGGTACACAGAAAAACCATTATTCTATAATTTGAGTTCAGGTAACACCTATAGAAAATATACAAGAAAATGCAGTGTGGTGCGTGAGAGGTGAAAGTGTTGGTTGACACCTAATAGAAAGAAAATTACCCACTGTAATGAGAGAAAACATGCATAGGAAAGAAATCAACATTATGGGGTTGCACCTTGCTAGGATGCGGTTCACCACGATCCCAGGGTGCTTGCTGCACTTTTGGCTTATTTGCCTGTCAAAACCAAATCCCCAAAATTGCTCCCTTCAGCACCCCCACAGATTGACAGTCCAGTTCAGGGTCCTCCAATTCAGGAACTAGCTGTTGCTGCAAGAACCTATGTCAAACTTCAAACTTCAATATTCAGTTTTACACCTCGCATCAAAACCATGAAAGCATTGTACGAACACCACCTTTGTTACCAAATAACACAGGTGTCCAAAAAACTCCAAAGATGCCTATAAAATGTTGAATCAACAACAGGCATGAAAGCTAGAACAAGTAGAAAAGAAATGGGTTTAGGAGCTCAAAATTCTTCTTTCAGGACAAGGGACCTTAACCCCCAGATTCTTACAGATTCAAGCCTACAAGTAGGTTGTCAACACACCATTCACAATTCCATGCTGGGGGAGAGATGAGGGCAATACTGTCCTAGGAGGCATCTAAGGTTCTTCTGGATGATACAGTTATCAAAAGTTCCGTATGTCAGTATGAGAAGGTGACAATGAAACATGTTCAGGACAATTTTACTTCTTCTGAGGATGGCACTGAACCCACCAAATGATAAACCTGGCATTTTGAAAAATACCAATCCCTATTTTTGGACTGCTGCTTCTCTTCCATCTTGTTCAAAAGACTCAGAAAACTAGAGGAAAATGCCAAGCATATCACAGATTTCAAGGAACATATGAATCAAGCAGCAGCAGCAGCAGCATTCTCAACCCTCAATCCTAAATTCTGCTTCCAAATGCAAAATTAGGTCAGTTCAGCTACATGATTGCCATCATGTCAGCAGCATAAACTATGTGCACAATTTGTGCATATCAAATTACACACTGCTCTTTGACTTGTGCAATGATTTCAGAGGTTGCAAAGTTTGTGTGGTTTCACAGGATAGAAGCCCCTGTGTCCCCTGATCTGTGTTCTTGCATCCAATCCATGAACAATGTATCTATCTCATGTGCATGATGAATCTAGGATGTGGGTTTTCACCATGGATTTGAAACTGGTTAGCATGCATGTGGGCAATGATGCAATCCTCATGAGATGCATTATCTTCCACAAAACATCCTGAAGGAACAGTGAAAGAATTGCATGTTGAACTACTACAGCTAAGACTCCCTCCCACTACTGAGCAGCAATAGCAGCTTCAAACACCATCAACAAGCTTCACAAAAAGGTCCAAATAAAAGAGTTCTCTAGAGAGATGGGTTTGCAGAAAAGGATCCAGACCTGACGAGGAAGAGGTTGGTTGTGGAACGTAGCAAAAGGAGCAGTTTGCGAGTTAGAGGGGACGTAAGGCTCGTGGTTGGAACCTCGGCTATTGTGGGGAGTAGCTTGTTCCTTCATCCAGGGGGCGGATGTGGCGTGGCCTCGTTTCTCGAACCTCGGCAAATCGCTCAGAGTGGCGTAGGGAGTGGTGGTGGTCGTCCCGGAACCCATTGTGTTTTCTCTCGGTCCTGTCTCTTTTGTCTCAGAGATTCGTCTGTTTGCAAGCTTCTTCTGTTCATGCACTAAGAAGGTCACAAACGTGAGTATCCACAACCTGGTTTGCAATCACCACAAGAAAAGATTTGATCCAGTCGTCATAGAAAGAGAGGAAAAGGAAATTCGTTCAAAGAGGTGCTGCGATTGCACTCGAGTGATTTCCTTTTTACACTTCCCCATGAGAGACTCGACGACAACCGCAGGACGCGACGAATCCCAGAGGCAAAACAGAAGCGACGGTAGAACCGCTGGTGCGGCATCTCATCAACAACTAGAAACGTGAAACAAAAGCGCCAGTAAACATCACTGGAATTCTTCTTCTGCATCTGAGCTAACAACAGGAACTCCAGCCGATCAACTGTGAGAAGGCCAAAGAATTACCGAACCGAAGAAAATAAAATACCCAAATCTGCGTCCGGCATCCAAATCAAGCATACTACCAACAGCAACAACAAGAAGCTTCAGGAGCAGCTCTCACCTTTCAACACCTTTCCAACGGTCGCAGAGCAAAGACCCTTGGAAGGGAAAAAAAAGAAATCTAGCGCACTCCTCGAGTCCAGGAAAGAAAAAAACAGAGAGACAACCGAACAGATTCAAAAGAAAAAAGAACGAAAACAGAATGCAGCCCACCCACAAAGAAAGCCCAAGAGGAGCTGATTCACCAAACGGTCATCCTTCTTCACCCAATCTCGAAAATAAAAAACCCAAAGGAAAGACAGAAAAAAATCAAGGAGACAAGATTCAGAAAACAGACCTTGGGAAAACAGAACTCAGAAGAGATCTAGCGAGCGAAAGTAGAAGAGAGAAAAATCTTCCAAGAGCACGATCCCCACTCCTTTCGCCTTCTCTCACAGCGGCAGCTCCGGAGTCGCCCGCTGGCTCTCGTCCGTGTATGTACGTACAAATGCGAGGCAACGTATCCAGCAGTTGTAGCTTTGGGGGCTATGTACGTACATGTATAGTCGTATTCACATTATGTATAGGTGTAAGGTTCCCATCATTTTTTTATCAGTAGAAAAATCTCATTTTGTGACTTGTTTTAAGTGATTAAAAAATATTTATTTATGACTAATTTGAATACATGACTTGTTTTAGATATTCAAAATAATAATAAACGACATTTTTAATCACCTAAAACCAGTCACAAAATGAAATTTTTCTAATAGTGGTTGAACCCATTATGCTTGACAAGTTGAATCAAAATACATTAATAAACTCTGTCAAGTTTTTATGTGTAGGATAAGGCCTGAGGCTGTGGGCGTGACTGGAATAAGGGCCTGTGCAAGTGAACCAGCACCCACCAGCGCACCATGAAAGATGAATGATAAGTGATCATGAAACGGTTCTCTTCTGTTGGGCTCCAGTTCATTAGCTAACCATGGCGGTTAGCTCAGTTGCTTTTTTAAACAACCTACCTACTAAAAGACCCACAAGCAGGTTGTTAATAGGTAGGTAGTAAAACCAGTGCTTCCCTTTGTATACACCATCTACTTACCTAGTAGTTATCTATTTTCCTACCTATCTACCTAGATAAGAGACCTGTTTCGTATCAAGATGAAACCATGTACTAACTCAGTTGAGGTTCATCCACAACTGAGTAATAACAGGCATCCAGTGGATGGTGCCCTGGTGGGGTGCTGGTTCATTGTGGCCGACTGTCCTGACTCAGAAAGAGGCTGGGACAGTGCTGAATAGGAAGAAGGACACTCCAACTGGTTTCATACTATATGGAACAAGCCCAGTAGGGCCTGTTCCACTTAGAAGACGGTTGCATCAGTGTGATAACATGCTGTTCCACATAGGAACAAAACAGTCTGGTGGCGTGAGATGCAATTCTGTCCTGTCGTAACTGGTTCTACCAGGGCCTGTTCCAGCATATCTTCCCCACAGAAACTACCTGGGGTGAAGACGACTCAATCAGCTCAGCAACAGGGACAATCAGTTTTGCTGAGAAAGAGGGTTGGGTATGGGGGAGGCCACATCTACTGGTGCAGTCATAGAATTTGCAAGCTGTTCTTCTGACTAATGTTGAGGTTTTCTCATCCAAATAGGCAGCTTTGAGAACATGCTCACTTTTCTTTTACAGGATTTTTCTAGCTTTTGAATTTTGGAAGGGGAGAGGAGGCGCTGGCTAGCACTTTAATTGTGGAAAACAATCAACCAAGACAATTTCTTTGTGGGTGGTGATAAAAAAGTGGATAGTAAGTTATAGAGACATGTCAGGAGCAACTCCACTGATGCTCAGAATGTGACTCTTCCAAATTAGCATTGGATGAAGAAAAGTTAAGATTTGCCAGTATAGCTCAGCAAAATCGTTTTGGCAGGTTTTGCACAGTTTGTTGAGGCCCAGCAAAGTCTCACACCTGCCAGAGAAGAGCGTAATAAATATGATATGATTTGGCTCCCTGTTTCTCATTTGCCAATCATAAATATTGGTCAAGGTAGTTTGCTATTAGTGGTCTCCGTCACATCCTCAGCACCGCTGGAGATGCTCTTAGCCTTTTACTTTTGCAGTGAATAAGATTAATGAGCTTGAATGATTTGTTACAGGGTCCTGGACGACTGACGAGTTCAGTGGATTCCACATAACCAGTATACATCCCTTACTTCGCTCTAGATCCAATTTTGAGTCTACATTTAGTGGAGGTCTTGGTGCTCTTGGTGCGAGGCCCACCACGCCTGGGTTCACCCAAGCCAAAGGGCATGTCTCAGTCCCTTACCCAGTGTAAAGAATTTTGAAAGAAACTCCTGTGCTAGAGTGAAAAGATGGATGACATGAAAGGCTGCTTGCTAGGCTGGGCAGTGGGTTACACATCTGTCAACCTAACCCTATCTAGTTCACACTTATAAACACACTAAAATAAGAGATTAATGTTCTTTCCAAATTGTTTACATACTATGGTAGGGCCTGTTCAATCTACGAACATGGGGAGGCCATTAGGAGCCAGGATGGTAGGATGAGATGTCATTTTGGTGGTTGGTTCAACCAGCAGAGCATAACTGGTTTTCCCCACAGATGGGGAAGACCAGTTGTGCTTTGGAACAGTAGCTGATAGAACCCATTACCAACCAATGAAATGACATCTCATCCCTCACCATTAAAAGTCAAACTGACTAGATCAAAACCTGAAGCCAACAGGTGGCTGCCTGTCCCACATAAGAAAATGGATGAAAAACTGAAAGAATGGGAAACCACAACCTGTTACCTGTAACTGGGCCTGGTATGGCTAAGAACACAACACAACAAACCTAGTAGCATGAGCTGCTGTTCCATTCAGTGGTAATGGGTCTTACCAAAGTCTCCTTGTGCAGAGCAAATGGGTTTTCCCCACCGTTCATTCACATCTCAATGTTTTCTCAATCATGGATTCACATTACAAGTGAAACTGACCCCACCAAAAGTGGAACCAGGAGATGACTGTGTCTCAATGGGACACCCAAACTGGTAGAAAACCTGCTTAGCTCTAGAACAGGTTTTGAGTTTTGCAGTTATTGGGCAGAAGTCCCAACGTTTCAGATTTCATTTATGCTTGTGATTGTTTAATTGTAGGTAGGTAGAAAGGCCCTCATAACTGTACACTACCCCATGATATGATCAGGTCAATGGTGGTGGGGGTGTTGTTGATCTGTGCTCTAAAGTGAACAAGACAGCTAGCAAGCAATACACCAAACGAAAAGACATGAGGTGCTAGCCTACCTAGAAATAATGCAGCTGTAAATATTAAGTGCCAGAATGCTTTAAAGAAAGCTGGAAGGATGAAGTTGGGTACAGGGGAATTCTACCTGATCTTTATGCAAATAGAAGTTTTGGGTCAGGTGGGTTGCCCTACTTCAGGACTCCATGCTCCCATCCAATTCCCTCACTCAAGGAACCGATGTGTATAGGAGAAGGTCCCCCTATAGTGGCCTTCCAGATTTGAGATTATCGGCCTTAGGAGGTCAAAAATTTGGAAGGCCCTCATAATGGGACCTTCCCCTGCATAAAACATTCATACTTTTTTTTTGTTTTTTGAAATGACTAATCATAAAACTCGATCTTTAAAAATTCAAAAGGTTCAATAAAGGTTCTATTGAACCTTTCAGATTTCAAAAAATTCAATAAAATAAAAATAAATCTCAAATAAGTCTGAGATAAGTTAAAGAAAGTCAAACATGACAGATTCAAGTTGAGGAATGACTTGAAAATACAAAGAAAAAAACAGTGTCTATGCTTTATGTAAGGAAATAATCCCTTGGAGCTGGGCATTCCTGAAGGAAGTGCCCCTTCCTTGCCTCTGCTTGGAGCGAGTGCTTATTTCTGGAACACCCTGCTCCTGGGGAGCTACTACCCTACATAGAAACCTCCCTTTCAATTAAATTTATTGTCCATCAGGTATTTTGGAACCCAGCAACTGTAGTTTGGTGTTCTTATGGTTTGTTTTTCCTCCCAGTTTTCAATAAATTCTGGGTTGGAATGTTGCTTGTTTGTCCTTGAAAAACCAAACAATAGTTAACAATTTGTGAAGGGGGATTGAGCACAGGTGATTGGTCATTGGTCTATTACAGAAAACAAAACGTTTGGGCCAAAAAAACACTGTTCCTACCAATCAAACCCCTATCGTATTCCCGTCTCCTATTAATTAGGTGAGGTACCTCCCAAGTTGATTTTTTTTTTCAATGAGCCAATTTCATTGGCCCATCACTCAATTTTACTGAAACTGTGGAGGCTCCCCAAAATAGAAGGTTTTATTTTGAGGTATAGGTTTCCTCCTCTTTGGCCCAGCTATATAGGTGAAAGGAGGACAACATTTGCCAAAGCATATGGGATAAAAGTGAGGTGCTGTGAAAAACATGTGGGGGAACACATTGGGAACTTAGGGAACACATTGAGAACCTGATGGGAACCCATTGGGAACTTAAAGGGAACATAGTGGGAACACATTGGGAACTAGGGAAAAATGAAAACAAAAATCCTCCCCCTCAACCAAACTTTAAGAAAAAAGAATCAAAGTGCCTTGAGTGCATGCTTGGGCCTTCCTATTGGCTGCATGAAATTTCTCTTCCCATAAGAGCTCCTCACCATTTTTGGCCTGGGCCCATACCCCTTGCAAAGAACACCCTACCTATTGGCGTACTCCTTGGCCAAATATGATGATGGTGTAGAGCTGATGTGAGCGAGGAGTGGATAATGTCTTGATGATCTTGCAAGTATTTTTGACTCTTTCCTTTCTTGAGGTAGGCCTAATGGAAAAGGTCAGTCCCATCCATCATCATTCTTTTTGGACAACCAAATTACAACCCAATGTAATGGGTTATTTGGCATAATAGTAGGTGAGAGAGATTATTAGGGTCATTGATTTGGTCCCAGTTGGCTCTATGTTGCTTTCATCCATGGAATATGATGCCATTTAGTGGTTTCATTTTGTTTTCATCCATTGCTTGTTAAGGAGCTCTAGGATAGACACATTAAGTGTAGGGTAAGGTCCTAGGACGGGGGCATTCCCACAGCAAGGGGACTACAAGTTGAAGTCGATCACCAATGCCAACCATTAGTTTGTTGACATCTCAAATAAGTCAATATGGCTAATGATGTTGGGTAAAGATAAATCTCAAATATACTTTTCTATTGGATGCAACATTTACATTGGATGGAATATATTAAGAGCTTCATGCTTATGAACTTAGAATATTTCTTAGACTTAATATGTCCTAGCCAACTTTTAATTTTTTTGAAAAAAATTGTTGACATCATCCTTTTCAATACAATTAACATTCACACAACAAATTATTTCAAATTTTCTCGTGTGTACAAATGTCATGGTTTTTCACATGCATTCTAGCCATGAATTGTAACCATTGAGTTTACTATCTTGAATATTATGGTAAAACATATTTTGGTGGGAATTATTTTTCCCAATTGAATAAATCAAGCAAAAGGGGGAATTTTTGTGGCTTTTCACTATAATCCCATTCAAATTAAAACTGAAATTTTCTGTCGTTTGATTCTAAACCGATTTAGATTTTCAAACAAGTAAAACCATTTTATTCAGGATCAAAGGTTTGTATTGTATTTGAGGTTAAAAGCTTCCAAGAGGTTGACATGAACCGGATTTCTAGCTTGAAAACATTTGAAATATTAGAGTTATCCATAAAGTAAGAAAAACACAGCACCAGAACCCTGAGTTTGGTCATACACAGGGTGAGATTAAAAAAAAACCTGAAAAAAAGTACATTAGCATTCAATGGGGGATCAAACTCAGATACGATCAATTTTGGTGGTAAAACGAGTTTCATCCTGTCTTTTCATTTTTCCTGAGCGCCTCCATTGCTGCTACATATATTTTCACTGCTCGTAACTATAATTACTATGATTAGTCTGGAACCTCGTGCATTGAATGCTGAGTTTAATACTAAGATTTAATAAAATGTCTTTTGTTTGCGGATACCACTGAAAGCGGGGATAGGGGTGTGAAAGGAGACCCAAAGACAGGGTGAAGACACGGTTACTTTACTGATAACTCTATTACATTGTCAACAAACAACAAAGAAGGTGATGCCAACAAGTGATATTCTGGTAAACATGCAGCTTACAGGTATTCGGCCATCTGAAGTGCTCCCCAAAGTCTCAGAGTTGTGGTCGCCCCTTTTTGCAGACCTCTATTGATCCTATTTCTCACAAACTTGAGTACTAGAAGCAGTCAGTCCATCACAAGAACACAACAAACACCATTTGAGCGAGAATCATGAGACTCTGGTTTTTTATTGTTGCATTCTGCACAATGTCAATATAACAGTATTATTTTCCTCACTTAGTCACACATATTCTGTAGATTAAACAATCATCTATGACTCATATGCAAAACTTTTGCTGAGGTAAGAGAAACGTTGTAACTCCCCTGACACCTAGGCTCACGAAACACTATATAAGAACAAACAGAAGATGGAACTGGAAATCCCAACACCATTAAAGCCTAAGACTACTGAGTTAAACCCAATGGTGCATGACTTAATAATCTATAATCATTGCCACAGATGCTAAAGAAACCTAGTATTCACAGGCAGTGACTAAAGCTTTCGTCCCAACATTGCCTCAATGTCATCAATATCTGGAGGTTGGATCATTTTGAACTTCTGGGGCTTTGGAACTTGCTCTGTGGGAATAGACTGTGTCTTCCGAAAATCCTTCACAGGTACTTTTTGCTGATCCCAGGACTCTGAATTAGCTTTGGAGTCGACTAAATTTGTTTTCACACCATCCATTTTAAAACTTTTTTTAGATGTTGATCCCTTATATAAAGACCCAGGACTCAAACGAGTATTGTCCACGGTGGAATCTGACTGATTATCGACCTTCACAGGCATTTCACTAGCCTCAATGCTTGCTGAAGGATTATTGGATCCAGACCTGCTCATGAATTTCGAAGGTTTTCCAGAAATTGGTGAGCCAGAACTAGTATTTATCCAAAAAGGGGAAGAATCAAAACCTGAAGTAGAAGGGCTGAGGGATTTTTGCTGTTGCTCCACAGGCAGTTTAACATCAAGTGAAGGAACCTTCCATGAGTGATGTGTAACTTTTGACTCGTCAACCTTCAGTGGCAATTGGACCTGCCTGGTTGATCTTTGACTGTCCAAGAGCTTTATACTCTGTGAATCATTCTCATCAAGATGCCTATCCAGTTTCTTGAGATTATGAGCATCATTGATATGCCCTGGTTTGGTCTGTGGAAGAGCTGTAGTAGTCATCTTGGACTTCGGAATGTAGAAGTCGTCGTCTGATGAAGGGTAATCATCTAACTGGGTTGGATCTCTTCCACCAGGCAACACTGGTTTTGCCACAACGTCACGAACATGAGATTCTGATCCCTGTTTACTATCCCTGGACCGCCACTTCAGCTTACCTGTCTGTGATCCACTTGGAGACTTTTCAGAAGTGATCTCACCACAGTAAGAACTGTTGTTTGGTTCATTAAGATCAGTAGGTGCAGCAAAAGCCTTCAGAGGCTTATTCTTCTCATGGTCTTCAAGTGGAGGACTATTTATCCTTGTATGATAGCTGCCTTCCTCTTGGGGTGACAAAGGATACTCATCAACTCTGTGAGACCAATGTAATGAACCTCTCTTGTAGTTGTCACTCAAATGCTCAGCTATTGTGTTCCTGGTACCACTGACACGCATGCCTGGAGTACCCTCTTTTGTCTCCACCATGTAAGCAATGTCCCGGTCCTTGAAACTATGATCTCTATCATCTGACTCCTGAGTCTCATAAACAGACTGTCCAAGGGGCTTGGGAATCATCTTACCAGGAGCCAGCCACTGAGGTGCCTCGTGAGTATCACCATCATCTGACCCAGATGAATCATAAAATGTATGAGACTCACTCTTCCAGGTGTCATTGCCTTTCAACGTTGTCTTGGCAGGCCCCCTACTGGCAGTTGTCTCTTCAGAAAAAATGTCCTCAGATTGATGCACATGACACTCTTCTGTGTCACTGTTCTTGTAAGAGCGGGGAGAATTCCCCAATTCTTCTTCCTCAAAGTTTGCCTTGCCAGTTGTTTTCCTCCAAGGTGAACTTTCAGCAACCTCATAATTAGATCCCTGCAGATGTGACATACTACTGTTCTTGTCGCCTTCATATCCATCTGACTGATGAAGGTCACCACCCCTGAGCTCTGTAATGCGAGTAGACTCTTTATAAAAGTCAGCTTCCAATCTCCTCCCATGAGCATCCTCTTCCTCATCATAGTCCTCAGCATCATAAACCTCACTATGTAGAGGCATATCAATCTTCAGCCTTGTCTTGGCTCCTCCACTCCCATGAGGTGCATGTTTGGCTTTGCTGCTTTTGGATCCAGAAAGACTATGAGACTCCCTCCTTGGGTACTCTTCATGATCATTTGTGAGCCATGTCTTTCCATCAAAGCTCCCATGACTCACTGGTTTCCTGGGAAGGGCCTCCTCTTCCTCCTCCTCATCATACATTGGATGCACATAAGATTTGTGGTCCCAAAACTGATTAATGTGTGGCTTTCCATCCATCTGCTCTCCACCTTTGCGATTAGATATTCTATTGACATCTTCATCGGAACTGTTGGGCTCATTGTTCACCATGTCATCATCATCAACAACGTCATCATCACTGACAGGCTTCTCACTAAGCCGTTGGACAACTTTTGAGAAGTTTTCATTGGCAGCAGTTGACTTTAAACTGTGATACTTGTTTGTAGCAAGCTGGGCAGCAGCCTGAGCAGCAGCTACTGCCCGGTCAGCTGAAGCAGAAGCTGCCACTGCGGCCTCTTTAACATCCTTGAAGTCCATTCCTTCTGCTCTGGGCAGAGAACTTTCACCAAGTTGTGGCATGACTGTAGATGCCTGTGTTGTGTTCTCCTTGCCAGACCTTGGATCTTGTGGAATCTGTGTTCTTTCATGAAACTCTTGGTTTCTTGAAGCTTTAACAGGTTGATTGGGACCTCCACTGTAGTTGGTCCTCATGCTCCCAGGGCCAGAGTGAGAATGTTGATGGGAACCATCACCTGCAGGCTTCTGATTCTGAGACTGAATTGCTTGAGAGGCCAATGTTTTTGACTGCTGTTGGGAAGGAACAACTGTACTGGGTGGTGGAATCCTTGCCTGATGTATGTATGGTTTCACCTCTGAGGCCTGTGCTACAGTGCTAGGACGATTGGTGCTCGATGGTGGTTGTATGTTGGTTGAGGACCCTTTGCTGATTGTTTCCATAGGTAGGGATGGAAGGTCCTCATTATGCTGCCTCAGAACTGGGACATCATTTGAACTCTGGAATTGTCTTGATCCATCCTGTATGTTCAAATGTACTTTCTAAGAGGCCAAGAATCAACTAACCAGTGGACCAGCTACCAAGATACTATCTGCTTCATATCTCAGAAATCTCTAGCACCAGCTTACATCAATAACTCTCAAACACCACTTTGGACACAGATTTGCAGAAAAATGTGATCACAATTTTCAGCACTTCTAAAAATGGAAGAGTCTTACAAGTAGATCTTCTGGAGCTTTAGTGAGAGCATTTTCCAAAGATGTAGAATCCCAGTCCACATTATGTTCCTTTGCAATTTCCTTCAGCACTCCTATTTTGGCCTTCCCTGATGGTGCTCTAGCTGAAAGCTTCTCTATAAGCTACAAGAAAATATAATCCAAGCAAGCAACAGTGCATAGCAATGGTCAGTAGGTGGACAATTCTCAACGAACATATGATTACTTCCTACATGTTCCTCTTTCTTCTAGATTATACAGGATGTGAATGGCTGAGATGAGGCTCATGGACACCTGGGGATGGAAGTGAGGATATACCAGTGAAAATTGCTTTACATGGGAAACAATACCCTTGGTTACTTATCTTCCAATTGCTGGGTTTTAGCAAACAATACTGGATGAGAGCTGGCATGCAAAAGATGAATGGTTTCATGCCATGATCAATGGTCTTTAACCTCAAATGGCTGGGTGTTTTTACCATGGGAGTGCAAGAAGACTTGCACAATGCAGATGTGAATTTTTTGCGGATCTAACACATCTATGTTGCACAATGGCTTGTCAACAAATCTACAATTCTTGATTCATACCTCACAGAATGCGAAAATTCATGAGCTAAAATTCCATCCAGCCTTAAAAAGGTATGAATGTGCTTACATTTCGGCTCACCCCACAGTCAGGTCGCAATTCTGCAGCTGCTGCCACAAATTCCTTCCCATATTTGGCAGCCAATATGGCACGAACTTGACTGAGTTCCTCCACATCAGCACATCGTGGGGCAGCATATATCAAACTTGAAATCGCCTCTCTCAGATCCAGGGGGCACTCGCTAATACATCAACCATCCCAGTCAGGATACTGGATATCAGGCAAGATTTTACTAGTGATTCCCAGATTCTTGTGTTTTTTCATGGCTCCCACAGAAGTCAGATGATAAACTTCACAATAAGGAGCACTGAAAAATACACATGTGGGAACAGCACAAATGAAAACAAGAGTCAGGCAACTCTGAGTATATTGGTTAGACATGTACTTCTTGATCAACAGCTTGAGAAAGAAGAATGATGGAGAAAGAAAATTTCTCTAATATGTGCACATGTCTATTTCTTAAGAAAGAAAATCTCAAACCTGTAAAGGATAGAAACATACCTTTGTTTTTCAATGATAGGAAGGCGGACAACCACTAGCTCACTATACAACTCAATAAAATCATAAGCTGTAATTGTGTTTTGCTCCCTCATTACATGCTCTACCTGTCCAATCAAAACAGCACCCCCCTTAGTTATCAGGTATTTAATAGCACATAAGTCCAAATTGATAAGATGTTTGACAGGAATGTCAAATGGTATTGAGGGATTACCATTGAACACTCCTGGTTGAGAATCACAGATATGAGCATGAATATCTGATTGAAAACAATGGTTTGGTTGATCTCAACTGTGGATCCAGCTTACCATGTATGCTTGCCTAAATGAAAGGCTCCATCCAGGTGAATTAAATTGATTCTTTTTCAGATTACAGTATGGTATAGGAACCAGAGGAACCTTACTACTTGTGTTAGGGAGAAATTGATAAATTGAGGCTCATTGAACCATCAGTAGACCATAGGTACAGAGAAATGTTAAAAAGTTTCTTATTGAGTACAAAAGATGAGTCCAAAGATTGGCAAAAGGCCTGTCTCATGGGAGATGGACAAATTGACTGAATGTGCTGTTGGATAGAGGACCAATAATTCCAGATGCAACACAAAAGAGGACTGAAAGAATGAAAGAGCTGAAATGGAAAAGACATTGAGGGGACTTGAGGGCATAATATTACTCTGATGGCTGCACTGGTATCCTGGCCACTGCTCAACAGCTGAGCAATCTCCTTGCGTAAAACCTTCAGTTGGTTGTCCCGCTTATTTTGCAACAGCTTTATTCGGGACATTGCCATTCGCAATGATGTTTTACTATACAACAAGCAAAATTTCAAAGTCAATAATAGATGGAAAATTGCCAAAAACTGGACTTGGGGTTTTCTGATTTACACCGTTCACAATTATACCTCTAGGCACTGCTACATGCTGCCCCGAAAGAGATGAAACAGGGAAGAGTCAATTGAGTTGTCCGTAGTAAAGTGTGCTGGACAGGGGATGACACTGCTCATAAAGGGTCCAACTAGGGTTGAAAAGTTAGGCAAACATTAAATTCCTACATTTACCTGCCTTGGGCATGACAGTCAGGATCAAACTAGTTTGAGTCAAAGGTGCTCAAACTGGTTTGGTCCTGACTGCTGTGCCCAAGGCAAATCTTGAGGCATGCAACCTTCCTCTGCCTGCCAGCACACCCTCATCAGTCACATTAAGTCATTTGGTATTTTACAATTTTTGTCCCAATTTTTGCCCATAAGGGATAACCTCAAAGTAGTGTTCAGATTGGTGATGAGGGGTCAAATTGGAGTCTGAAATGGACATCACTTTGCAGATAACTGTAATGTCCAAACAATTCAAGTTCACAGACTAAGAATTATACAGATACCAAACTCACCAGGTTTTTCCAACACACCGTTTGTTCTTGTTTCCATCTCTAGTGGTCTATGATGGAAACCCTGACCATGAGAAGAAAAAAGAAATAATATTCTCTTTCAACTGAAGCAACTGACACAACAACTAGGTGATGAAAAAGACATGCAATCTTGCAATTCAGAGGCTTGCTTGTGGACCTGTTGTAAACATCGATCTGTTTCCCCTTCTTTTTTTCTCTCTCAAAAGTCCAAAATCCTCAACAAATCAATTATCTGAGGTCGATACACTCACTGCCTGATCGAGATCTACGCAAATGAATTTTTTTTCCCTCAATTCACAACTCGCGAATCGCAAGCGATCCCGATCTTCTTGTAATTGCAAGCTCAACAACACTGCCTGAACCTAAACCTGGATAATTAGAACGACGAAGACACGAGATGCTACAAATTCATGCGAACAAAATTCCCATACTCTCTCTCTCTCCCCCGAACTATGGCAATTTAATATCTGAAAAGAAATGCGGCATAACGATTCCAAAAGGCAAATTGCTTCCAATAAAAAACAAAACCAAAACATAGATGAAGATACTAACAGTTTCGGAGCATTGAACTTCGTCCGGAACACCATCTTGGCCGCTTGTTTTCTTCTCCTCCGCGCTCTCCACACACAAAACTTTCTGCCGTCTCTTCGTTTGTCTCCCCTCGCCCGCAAAAAAACAAATTATACAAAAAAAGTTTCACAAAAATAAAAATAAAAATCTATATCAGAGAAACCGCAGCTCTTCCTCGCTTCCGGCGCTTATTTATTTATTTATTTATTTCAGCAACGGCGATGAAAGAATTGACACGGATGTGCAGAGCAAGGATCTCCAGAAATCGCGAGAGTGCGTCTCGACGGCAGAGCGTCCAAGCAAAGCTCGAACGAAGCAAGTTGCGTGCGTCCACCTCTTTGCACCAAACTAAAAGGGTGACAGATTGACCAGAAAACAGAAGTGGGGAACAAGGTTTCAAATGTTCCCTACAACTTTGCAAGACAGTTAAATGGAATACCTACCCACAGTTAAACAAGGTTTTGTTTTGTTTGGTTTTTATTTATTTTTTTTTTGGGGGGGGGGGGGGGGGGGGGAGGGGTTTGTTGGAGGGGAGGGCTAGTTTTTTGTTCAGGTACCATAGTACAAGGGGGATAGCTTGAACACATGTCTATCAAATAATTGATTAATTTTAAGGGTTCCATGTTGGAAAAAATAATTCATGATCATTTCAAAAACTTCTTCATCTTCCTTCACAAAATTCTGTTCTTTGAAAAAAAAAAAAAACTAGTTTTTTTTTGAAAATTTCATCATTTCAACAAAATCATTCCAGTGAGAATGTTTTGTCAAAATTGGTTTATTTAGGATGGGTATTTTGGTGATCATCACTATGATAATTTCAGAGTCATTTCAAATTACAATTTGTCATAGATCAAATTTTATTTTAGAATCTTCTTTTTTTTTGTTTGTTTTCTTTGTTTTTGTATGTATCTTGTTATTTATCTTGCACCCTTTCAATGTTTTTGTTTGTTTGTATCTTGTTATTTGTTTTACACCTTTTCAATGTTTTTGTTTGTTTGTATTTTATTATTTGTTTTGCATCTTTTCAATGTTTTTGTTTGTTTGTATCTTGTTATTTGTTTTACACCTTTTCAATGTTTTTGTTTGTTTGTATCTTGTTATTTGTTTTACACTTTTTTAATGTTTTTTTTTGGGGGTCTGTTTGTATTTTATTATGAATTTTTTTAATGAATCAGACTTTAGTTGACCTTTTGCTTAGCAAATCAAAAAGATAAAAAAATATTAATGGAACAAAATGACATGTAGTGAAATTTACAAAATTTTATCTTTTAAAAAAACTGATTATTATGACAAAATTATTATGTCCATGAAAAATAATTTAATCATTGTCCCTGGTAGTGCAAAACAGCGTGGAGCCCAAATATAATTAATGTCAATTTAGCTGCCAAGGTAGGATGGACATTCATATTTTGGTTTGACTAGGTTTCTTGGTAAGCAAATCTTCAAACCCAAATTTGCAGTCATTGGGACCAAGAGAAAGTAAGAGGTGAGAGTTCCTGTTTTTTTTTGCCCTTAATAAAACTGAACTTCACATTTGAAGTCTACGTGTGATGGTGGGTGTTCATACACTTTACCCTAAGGTTAGTTTCATCATTAAATAATCCTCAAAATAGTGAAATGAATTTGTGTGAAAAATATGAAGTTGACATGTTGAAAATTATCATAGGCTACACTCTGAATAATTTCACTACTCATGGGACAATATCATAATAGAGAATGAAAAATTCAATAATTAAAAAAATTCAAAACGAATTAATTTTTTTTTTAAAAAAAATTTGTTTTGTCAATGAAAATTAACCCTAGGCTATGATATAACTAAAGAGTGTGGTGAAAACCTGCCAATCATCAATAAAACAAAGCACTTGACAACAAAAGGGAAAAAAAAGTACAAGATGGAAAGTCCCAAGTCTTGGCAAACAAAGAAACCTCCAAAGAGGGCGAATTGCAAGGGAATGGGAACAAATCAAGTACTCAAACCCCTACACCCCCCCCAAGTCGCAAGAAGCATATAGCAAGAATTTTAGTCAAAATTTTAGGTAAATGCGTGTTAGCTTGATGGCCGGACAGGTGAGGAATTGTGGGGACTTGACATTAGGTATTTGGTGCAGTTTTGACTCAAAGAACAATTTTTTTAAACGCACTTCTTTCTAAGAAACTTGTTCTCTCTAAGAAAAGAGAATACCGAGGTCACAAAGAAACACAAAGGACACAAATGTCAGTTTAGAATATGGTCTCGTTGCCAGTGTTCTAGAATATGGTCTCCAAATGTTAGTCCAGAGTTCTTACGGGGACTGTGCAAAAGGGTGGCAGCAGCTGACTCGGCATGTCTGACCCACGGGATTCAGAAGGTACAGGAGCCTTACCGACGACAGTTGTTACAAAACCCGGCGTTCAGTCGGGTCTTCTCTCTCTCTCTCTCAGCGCAGGCGGCGTTGGTGGCGTTGGTAAGTGTTTGTAGAGTTGCATCCATTGCACCACTTGCGTGTTTTCCAGATGATGAGTCCAAACCGCCGGAGCGCCGCAAACCTCTGAAATTCATGGGTTTTTTTCCTGTTGAAAATTTGCCCCTTTCTTTGCACCACACTTTGCAGATTCATATTCGAGATTGTGGCGAACCAGAAATTTTCAGGAACGCCCCCAACTTATCCACCAAAAAAGGAAAAATCCTCTAAACGATTTGGAACAAAACCAACTTCTAGAAAATTGCATTATGTCAATAATATTGCTTCACTCATTCAAACAAAGCTTACCTTCAACCTCTTGACCAGAAATGAAAATCATGTTTTCCTAATGCAATGGTTGAGATTCTCTTCCAATTGACAAGTTCCTAAATTCATGATTTGAAAATATTTAACCAATTTAGTACCATGAACAACCTCAAGCAAATTACACACAAGTTTTACAATAACTCTCACTAGACTTGAGAAATCTTCATACTCATGTTTCAAAGCAATCCAAAATTAGCGGATTTGTTTCTCTTTTCCAAGTCAAAGAAAAAAACTCTTTAGATAAAGGAATAAATTACAAGTGGGAAGCAAGGTTGCGAAACATGGGGCATATCAATTTTTTTCCCAAAACCTTTGAAGATGGAAAAAATGAATGCACTCCAAAAGATGACTATGCAATGCGTTCTCTTTTTCACATAAGAAAGTAGCCATGTGTTGTGTGCGTATGTGTCCACTAATGCTATTGGGCTCCAAATTCTTTTTCCACCCACAAGTTAATAGCCTAGTTGATGGATGTGTCTAAATTTTCAGCAAGGTTAATTATTTTCATCCCATGGATGAAAATCCAACATTTGTTTTAACATTCTGGTTTGCTAGTCTTGAGAATCTACTAAATAAGCATTCTCCAGCGGGGTATCAACACTTTTCATAACCGTAGTTTGAATCAAATGTTCTATTTTCCTTTTCATGTCAAAAAGAAATTTCCCAAATATGAACTAAGGAAAATGGGAGAAGAAATACACGAGAGAAAAATTGGTTTTGAATGAATCATAAAAACTAGTAATATGAACAATGACAATCTTTTTCATTTGTTTAGGGCCATCAACAAACAATAGGGGGATTCAAAGATTGATTATGTCATTCACAACATCAATGTTTTGATGTTTAATTATGTTCTCAATTATGTGATCATTGAATGTGAAACTTTGAATGCTTCATGAATTTTTCTTTTTTTTAATCTCATGATTATTTTGTCAAGTATTACAATTCAAACATTTTCACATGAGAAGGTATTTTTGAACATTTAGAGTGATAAAAAGTAAAAGTCCATTGTTATAAAGTAAACCCTATTCTCATTTGTCAAGCTAGAGTTTTGAATCATTGAAGATGCAACAATTTATCCGTCATATGAACCTAAATGGACATTTGAGATAATCTCTCCTCGAAATAATCAACTACTATGAAATTTTTTTGAAAAACAATCAACCTTTGAATCTTTCTAATCAAATTTTAATTACACAACTTTTTCCATTGATTTTATCATCTCTGTGTATTGGTTATAAGCTAGTGATACTATTAACTTACATGCATGTTGAGTTGCATGTCTAAAAATGCAATGCAAAAACTCAAACGCAATATTGGGATAGCACTTAGCAACTTGCACTATCCGCAATGTAATTTGAGTGAAATGCCTTTAATATAAGCATTTTGAGTTACCATCTTACATAACTTCAATGTTATTTTCAACATTTTCTTTAATGTAGCCATGGTGGTCCAAGTGCCCTAGGGGCATTGAAGGAAATTGTGTAATTGAATAAATGTGAAAGCAATACAAAAAGTGTATGAGACAAAAAAATGTAATATAATAAACAAAAAGGAGAAGTCTAATGAAGATTGAGGGGTTTTAGAAAACTCCTCACTTACAATAGTCTACACAAAGTTACTAAAATGTTTAATCTCCCATTCCTTAGTCCCAAATTCTAACAATGAAATTTTAAAAAGAAAATTTGTTTTATTGAAAAAATATTTGGTCCATTTTAAAGTGAATCTTGAAATTCCAAAAATCAAATTCTTTTGAATGAACAAATCTTTTGATTTTCTTTAAGAGAACTTTAAGATAGGAAGTTTTTTCCTTTAAAAATGCTATGAAGAAAACAAGAAAGCTTTAAAAATATTTAACATCTAAAATTTTCAATTATGTGAATAGATAATGGAGTCATTGGTATAAATGAAAATGTCACTATGTATTTCACTTTGAGATTATTCTTTTCCATTTATCTAATCATAAACCCTATCGACAAGTAATTTATATTCATTTGTACAAATATCATTTTTGAAATGATATCCTCAAACTTATTTGAGCCATCAACATATTCTTCTTGAGTTATGGGTTTAGGGTTTTGGATGTCTTTCAATATACATGATTGCATTTTTCATTGGTAAAGTAAATAAGATTTAAGCCTTCATGCATAGATGCACACATAGATTACACATTAGTGTACAAATTTGCACATAATTTTCATAGTTCCAACATAGTCGGCCATTTGATGAATTTAAAACAAAGATTTTGTTATGGTGGTTGTTAAAGGATATTATTGCCATGAAGTTGGAAATGATGTTTTCATCAAGTTATATATTTTTATATGTTAAAAATACATATTAACAATTTTTAAAAAAATAATATGTAAAACATATTGATAAGTTAGTCGACATGAATTGAGGTTTAAATCTAGGTCGTCAAAATTGACATGACCCAACCATTTAGTGTTAGGCATCATGTTAGCGTTTGTTTGACATGTTTTGTCATGTTCATCGAACTTGTTAGGACGCCACAAAAAATAATTATTGACACTCAGACAACCTTTACAAATGGTGATCAAAAACAAATTTCGGTCATTAATCTTGCGATGATTGAAAATTTTCAATCCTGTGGCAATCAATAATTTTTGATTGTCAACCTTACGACAACCAATTTTTTTTCAAACACCCTTCTTTGTAACACAGGGTTTCCATAAACATATGACATGCCTTTTTTTTTTGGTGATCGAAGAAATTTGGTCACCAATGGATATTGGGGTGTGTCAAATGACAATCGAAATTTTTCAGTCCCCATCTGACACACCCCCACCATTAGATGGCGACTAGAATTTTTTAGTTGCCCAAGAAAGTAGGGGGGATGATTTTTTTTTCAAAAATGACATTACATGTGCCCCTCGCTTTTGGTAACTGAAAATCTTTTGTTGCCACTCATTGTGGCGACCGAAACTTATCAATCACTACATAATGGGGGTGTGTCATATATTTTGGGAAAACGTTCAACGAAAAATTTCAATCACTACATAATGGGGGTGTGTCATATATTTTGGGAAAACATTCAACGAAAAATTTCAATCACCATCCAACATACCCCCATCATCAGATAGTGACTAAAAAATTTCAATTGCCATTTAACATACCCCCATCATTACATGGCAACTGAAAAGGGTGGGCTTGTGTTACCATTTTGGAAAAAAAATAAATTCATGCCCCGTTTTCCCTCCTAAGCAACGAAGAGCTTCGGTTGCCATCCAATAGTGTGGGTGTGTTGGATGGCGATTGAAAAAAATTGACAAATTGCCATTATCCGATGGCAATTGAATTCTTTTAGTCACCAGGAAACAGGGGAATGTGATATGTTTTTGGAAAACCCTTGACATTTTTTTGGAAAGCCTTTATTAAGGGCTTTCCAAAATCATATGACACGCCCCCTTTTCTTGGCAACCAAAAAACTTTGGTTGCCATTGGACAAATGGGGGTGTGTTGGATGGTGATCAAAAAACTTTGGTTGCCATCTGACATAACCCCACCATTGGATGGTGACTAGAGGAATTCGGTCATCATCCACCACACCCAGACCATTGGATGGTGATGAAAAGTGTTTGATTGCCGAACAGGGAAAGCAAAGGTTGAATTTTTATTTTTATTTCCAAAATGATAGCATAAGCTCACATCCTTTTTGGCAACTAAAAAATTCAGTCACCATCCAATGGTGGGGGTGTGTTGGATGGTGCTTAAAAAAAATTCTGTCGCAATCCATAGACTAACACTATCCAATGGCGATTGAAGTTTTTTCAATCGCTAGGAAGGGGAGCGTGTCATATATTTTTGGAAAGCCCTCATCAAGGCCTTTCCAAGAACATATGACATGCCCCCTTTCTATGGCCATAGAAAGGGGCGAGAAGGGGCGAGAGGGGGGGATTGAAAATTTTGGTTGCCACAAGGTATGGTGACCAAATTTTATCCTATGGTGATCAAAATTCTTTTCAATCGTCAAAGGGCTTGTCGATTGATTATTTTTAGTTGTCACAAGGTTTATAATGACCAAAATGGGTTCAATTTCGGTTGCCCATAAGTTTGCCTTGGGTAACCCAAGAATGCTTTTGACCTAGGTTGACCCTATGTTGATGTAAGCTAACCCTATATTGATATGACGCAAGAGTGCATTTGCATCTAGATGTGTTCGTCATGTTATGGCGGATGCACAGACGTGATGACAACCCTAGTTTAAATGATAAAATCATTTTTAAAGTTTCAAATTGAATAGATTTGTCAAAAATAAGATTAAAAAAAAACTTAAAATGTTACTAGACATAGTATTGTTTCACAAATTTAAATAGTGATGTATAAATTTTCATTAATATATAATACTACATATGACTTTCACATGGGAACACAATTTGTTAGTCATTGCATTCATTATTAGTCATTGTGTTATACATTTTTATTGATTGAATTTTGATACTAACATTCATTTCACAACTCCCTTGATGGGAATTGCACATAATTATTTGACATCAAATAATTATTTTGTCCATTCATGGTTGGAGTTCCAAAAAAAGGAAAAAAAGATTTTGGCATTTTCTTAAGGAACTTTTTTACAAATGAAATTTAGACAATACATGTTTAAATGAGAAAAATTGAATAGTTCAAGATAAAATAATTTGTGTGTTGATGGCCATTTTTTGCATGTATGTATAATTGTGCATCAATATTTTGGTTTACAAGTCTTGAACTTTTATTTTTGAACTATGAGCTTCTAAAATCAAGTAAACATGTTTTCTCACATGATTATTTCTTGCACATGTGACTTACATATGGAATTAAGAATTTTGAACCAAATGAATATAAAAAATTATTTAAATGATTTTAAAAAGGAATCATTTCCCTTGCAACCCTTTGCTTCAATGCTTTGTTTTCATCAAGTTGACTTAATGAACATGTAGTTGCATAAAGAAACATGTATTTCATACAAAAAAAAGTTTGAAATCAATTGCATTAATATTTCATGCATTCCTTTATAAAAAATTGTAAAATATGGACAACTAACCATAAAATTAATCAAGGAATTTTACACAACATCCAATAATTGTTGGATTTGAAAACAAACTTATTTTCTTCATACTCTAAAGGTGGATTCACACTTGGTGTTAAACATTTTAGTATTAAGTCCCATAACACCAAGCTAATCATTTAGGACCTAAACCTATGTACCATGAAATTTTATGTTAAGTTAACATTGATTTAATATTAAACAATCGCCCATTTAACATTGGTTACCACCTAAAATGCCACCTAGATTTTCACTTAACACTCACTTAACATTAGGTGTGAATGCACCTTAATCATAGGAACACAACAATATGCCATAGTTGAACAAACTAAACACTATGAAAATCTAAAGTTGTCATTTGTAGTATTTTTTCATTTGGTCATTCCTTTTTGGAACCCAATCATGATTGAACCCTAGATGGCATAAATTGGATGATGATTTTCGAAACCTTATTTGATGCACCTTTAGGTTTGTCAAATTTTAATGGGGGTAGATAACTTATCAATTCTTGGTTTTACAATGGATTGCAAGCCTAGGGCATGTTCCCTAGTTTTCACAATGAAAAAATTTCAATGGTTTTAAGGTGAGATAATGACAATATCACAAATTTGAATTCAAAGTGAAAATAATTTGCACAAATAAAGAAAGGGCGATTATTACAAATTAGAACCAAAATGGTGCATGGACCAAATCATTGAAAACACACATTCACATGACTTGTCATGGCATGGACTTGGGAGGAGTCATTGACGTTCTCTCTCGTTCATAACATAGATTATAAATGGTGGTGGAAACAACATCAAAAGTGGCATACATTTTCAAGACTCCCAAGTAGGGGTCTTAAAATTGCCAAGTTATGACTTTTGTTACATTGTAGGCTCATAACTCCTTGATACATGGACTTTTATTTAAGATATTTCAAAGGAAAAACTATAGCCTTTAAAAAGAGCTTTCCAATGACACATCACTTTGGAAAGTTGATTTTGATGCCTTTATCGAATGTTTTAACAATTGGGGGTTTAATTATTAATTTGATTCTTGACCATTCAATTGACCTTATAATTTGTGTTTCAAATCTTCAAATGGGGAATGTGATTCCTTTTTAATATATAATTTTCAAGACTTTTCCTAACAATTTGAAAAAGGCCCAATTTCGATAAGGTTTGAATCTTCAAACCTTGTTCCAAAATTTTAGAACATTTTAAGACTCCCAACCTTCAAAATAGGAATCCACTAGTTGGGAGTGTTGGGGGTCACTCTTTTACATTTTTCCACACTTGTGAGAATGTGCTTAAATCCTAGCAGATTGTTAGTGGAACTCATTTCCCTTTTCATGTCTTAACCTTAGTTGCAAAATCAAGGCTACCTTGGCCATGACACTATTAGAGACAAATCAATGGTTATTTTTGTGGCATATTTTCAATATTTTGTGAATTAAACAAGTTGGAAAAACATGTTTAGAATGTAAATTGTGTTTTTTTTAGCAAATGCTTGCCACTTTTGCAAATTAAAAAAATGTTAAAAAACATTAAGACAAATCACACATAATCACTATCCGTTTTCTTCCAATCATAACTTATTTGAATATTAGATATTTCATTCAACATTAATAAGTGTCAAAGGTGCCAATTGATGCCTTACACCTTCACAAAAGCAACAACAATTTCAAATATGTTGTTGTCATGTGTTTTAATATGCAACATTGTGTGTATATAGCCTTCAAATCATGTGACAATGTGCATTGCATGTAATGAATCTCATCAATTGCTCCAATTTTACTCACAATGTAAATTATATTGTATTTATGAAAATGAATCATGTTTAAACCCTACCATTTGTGCAAAATCATATGATCATTTTGGACATTCTCAAGTATTTCAAAATGAGGTTATAAAATATATTCTACCAGACGGACAAATATTTTATTATAAAACTTCATAGCTGAAAGATTGTGAAAGGCAAAGTGCCTCACATGCAATTCATTGTTTTCATTGGGGAATTGAACAAAAACATTTGTTGACCCTTGTAATCGTTTAACAAGGACATGGGATTTTTTTGGATCCATAATTGATTTTATTTTGGGTTAATATATTTAGGATTGAGTAATTTATAAAATCCCTTGATATTTTGATATTGTGTTGATAGAGCATGAAATGAGGTTTCCCTTGGAGTTGAAACTTGAAACTAAGTCCAAAGACATATCATTACATCTTTCGTAGCATTGAAATTAGGCATTTTATCGAAAAGTTTAGACCTTGTAAGAATGTTAGGAAATATGTGCACGTGCAATCCAAAATGGACCAATGTATGACATTTTTATCCCAGTGCACATGTTAAATAATAAATGATAATGAAAAAAAAAATGTATCAGTGTATAATTTTGAAGTTGAAAATGATTCAGCTTGGTATCTGACTTTTGGCAGGGATTTTTTATTATTGTATTTGTATAAGGGTTAGCTTGCGATAGGTGACATCACATGTTGCTTATGCAACCTAACAACATGATATTTTGGTGAAAAAGTTAATGTTGTGTTTGAAACACATAAATCCAATAATTTGTTTGTAAAACCATGAAAATATATGTTTTGTCAAACTAAGCTTCATAGATGAAGGTTTGAAGGTTTGGAGAAGCAAAGTCAAAGTTCTTGTAGCATTTATTCGAAATCTATGGCCCAAAATGTTTTGCATGAAACCCAAAAATTACAAAATTACTTTTATAATTTTTTGGGTTTCATGCAAAACAATAAATTAACCAACGGCCAACACCTATACATTCAGCATATTAACAACTTTGTTCAAATCCAATCACTAACATAACAGCAAGTAATAGTAGCAAGAAACAGATCACAAACCATGAATTAGTTATTTATTTCTTAAGGAACACTTGAACCTTAAGAAATTTGTTTATGCATAAAAAATAATTGAAAACTTCCAAAATAAAATAAAATCACAATATCTCATAAACGTGAGTGGCAGGGGTGCACATATGTTTCATGTGCTCACAACTAAACCAAAACCCCAAATGGAAATTGCAACTTCCCAACCAAGTTGCACACTTGAGACCCTTGGATTAACCCTGTAGGTTAGCATGTCGGCCCTTGGCTTCCAAGCAAGTGGAATATGGAATCCATATTAGGGATGTAGTTAACAATGGGGTATTTGATAGACTACTTCTTCGACTTCAAAGCATTTTGTGTAGGGTAAAGCCTGAGGCCTGAGTGGGCTTTACTGGAATTAGGGTCTTTGTGAAGCCAGAGTCCAGACCCAATTCTGGTAAAGCCCACTTCCAAGGGTTTTACTGTGTGTAAAATGTGGTTTGATTTCTAAAAGATATATTCCTGTGATACCCGAAGGGTGTCATGGGACATACTTTCAACAAAGAAGGGTGTTTTGAAAAATGGGTTAGACAACACTCCAAAGTGGGCATTCATATATTTATGGAAAATGAAATCTTATTTATACATGGGATGTAAAACCAAAAGAAACATTCTAATTTGTTGCAGAGCTTTTAGAAGTCGCAAAGAGATAATAAGCTCGTATTTGCACAATGCACATTTGCTAGAAAATAACAAAAGCACAACTAATGTGCCAGAACCCAACCTCTTAGTATGATGAGGAGGTTGCAAGGTCGCAATGGTGTGGAAAAATGCTAGGGTTTGTGCACCTCCATCCTAAGCTAAAAGCAGAGAATCATGTTTGTTAGAAAAGCTCCAAATTCTTGTGAAAAACTCTTTGGAATTTGCATGTCTTTTGCATGGACCCGGGACCAAGTCATCCACTTCCTCAAGTCTCTTGTCTGCTTTTGGCTATGTCCTCTGCTGCACAAACAGAAACAGAAACTTGTAAATCTGTCTTGTGATCTGGTCCCAAGTTGAGAATCAAAGCAGACAAAAATTTCATGATGGATTTTTTTTGAGTGTCAAGTTCTCAATGGGCAACAGTGAGAATGGACATGCAATCTGATTTCTAGTAGTTGAGAAGTCTATCAGTAGACTAGGAGTTCTGGATGATCAATGCTTCCACCCACACTGACTGTTCTGTAAATTGTAGGCAATGTTAACTACGTAGAATTGTACAGGGGTTTAGGACATGTGCCACCAAATTGGAGCCATCTTAAATTCTGTTGTGGTTCATACACAACTAAGACATAATCTGTTTTCAAGGAACCTTGCACTTATAGGTGCTGGGTCAAATAAGTTACAGCTCCCTATCTAAGTAGCTAATAATATAGTAACGCATTGATGCAGCATATCATACAGGGAATCTCTCTCTCTCTCTTTCTCAGGAGTGCCTGAACTTGAATTAGCGAGATTCCTTTGTCTGAAGTTAATGATAACTGGGCTTGTGGAACATGCGCACCCTCTATCATATGACAACTCCTTTTTATAACAGCAAATTATGTGGTGGGTCCTTGAGTGTGTGATTCCCTATGGCATATTCTTGCATGCAAGAAACATTGGCACAAAAGAAAGGAAAAAAACAAAGTCTGCACTTGAACCCTCTTCCTCTTTTACACTTCCATTTGGGTTTCTAAGACAATGTTTTTTTCCTTTTCTAAATTTGCAAAACAAAACTTTTTTTTGGGTCTGGAGAGTGCTACCTGTAAATTGGTAATCAGACGTGGGCTGTGACAAGGCTGCCATGGCAACCTTGAGGCACTCTGTGTTGCACTCTCGTGTGTTTCAGTGCAGACACCCACATGGTTCTACTCTAAGGTTTGTATAAGCATTGTAAGATCATGAACTACGCAACCATGCAGGACATGGAACATTGACACCCACTGTAAGTGGTGTTGAATGTCCTCCCTGTCTGATCAGCTCTCTTCAAGCAGATGAACTTCCTGACAAGGGGGTATCTCTTGTGTATGTTTTGTGCCCAATGATTTGATTTGCTGTGCTTGATCCAAGAAACAGTGCAAAACACACTCTGTTTGTTGGGCCCTGCCCCCACAGGACAGTGACTATTGCATTCGATCCAACTTTTGGAAGTTTTACCTTATTAGAACCAGTTTTTTTGGGTGAAAGTGTTTAGACTCTTTAGATTGAAACCGATTTTTTTGGTGTTCAGAGTGTGGACAAAGCAGGTAGATGTACAACATCTTATCTATTGCAAGGGCCAGCATGTTTGTGATGCCGCCTTGTTGAAGAATGATTCTCATGAAAACACTTGGAATTGACAGTTGAAAAGTCTCATGAAACACTTTGTTTCTAGAATTAACCGAATAAAAGAAATGCCTGCAGGCTCAAGATTAGTTGAGAGCATGCAGAAACTTGAAAGGGTCAACATGAGTACCACAACATAGAACCTATTCATAGAGACTCCTCCAAATTTCCATATTCAAAGATAATTTTTATGTTGGGTCCTTTGTTGTGGCTTTCTACATCATCTCTATAATTGTCCTCTACTATGAAGACTTCCTAAATCTACTACAATCATTGAATTGAACTGTTCCCCCAAAAGGGTAAATTTAATCTTCAAACTAAAATTTAAAATCTTAGATGTACTAAACGTATTTGCAACAGAATGTTGCTTTTTGTTTTTTAGATGCTGAAATTTTGTGAAATTATTGAATTTTTTTACACTATTTACATAAATAGGTAGGTTATAGATAAGTTAGTCTAAGTAGGTAGGAAGTACCTTAGGCTTGGGAAATTTTTTTGGTGTTGGACAAATTCAATGGCACTCTATTTTATGCATAGACTTGAAACACATTTCCACTTTGCATACACATTAAGAACTCAGGTTTTATTTTTAATTTTCCAATGTTACTTGGTTTGGTAGGCTACTTGTTGCCTAAATGACAACAAGTTTATGTTCGGTCAATTGGGGATTTCAAGACAAGGTGACCAAATTTGGCTAAGTCCTCTTGTGGATGATCACTAACCCACCAACTTCACAATTTTGAAAAAAGAAACATTATTTGAAAATATACCAAAAATTTCATGAAAAATCACATAACTTCTAAGCCCTTTTTATTAAAAAACTGGATAATATAAGTGAGAGATTTTTTGAATGCTACAAAATTTTCAAGTGTAAAAAATGCTTATCAATAGTTACACCAAGGATCCTCCCTTGGCCTAATCCTCCCCTACAGTAATCCAAGGCAAGGACAATATAGATTCTAGAGTTTAGAGGATTCAGCCTTTTATTTAAATTAATAACCATATTGTTTAAACAATAAAACTAGGTGAAGTTTTTATCTTATAGGTACCCTTCACATTGAAAGTTTGAAAAAAAAAGTTGCCTTTCATGTGTGAAGGGTCCAGCAATTTTTTGCCCTTCTAGCAAAGGGCACTGAAGGCTTCAAATTTAAGGTCTGATTGGGGCAAAACTAAATGAAGGTTCTACTTCATGCATGAAGTAGAGTTAGAACCGCCCTAGCTTAAGGTGGTTTTGTGAGAAATCACTTCTCGAGTTGATTGCCAAGAAGAATCAAAGAAACATCATTGCTTTAGTGAGATTGATCATGAATTTACAAGGTTCAGGTTTAGGTGATTTTGGGGTGTGTGTGTGTGTGTGTGTGTGTTTTTTTTTTTTCCCTTCTTCTTCTTTGTTCTTTATTTGCAACAAGCTTTGGCAATTCCTCTCAAGGGGAACCTTTCCTTTTCAATTCAAATTTTTTTGATGAGTAAAAATAGGATCTTATTTATTGGTTGTTGCATAGAAATCATGTTTTACTATAGGATCATGATTATTCTTAAAATCAAGTTATATATGTAAAGTATTAATTAATTTTATCTATTAGAAAAAAGGTGTTTCTATGGTATGGTGTACACACTTTGTGTCAAAATTGAAAGTATATATAGTATCAAAAATAATATTATATAAAATTTCATTCACTTTGAATTTTTAAAAATCACATATAATTTATTTGGCCCTTGAAAGTAAGACAAGTTATATAAACCATGAATATGCAATTAATTCATACTTTTGTTATTATGTAATTGTACACCAATAATTTAATAAAATCTATTAAATTTTTTTGTTAAATGATAAATTGTAAACTATCATTTTTCAATCATTTAAAATTTTCATTTTAATATTTTTTAGAATGATTAAAAAACATTTTATCTAATTACATCTTTAATGGGAGAACATTTTACAACTTAAAAAGATCATAATCATCAACATTATCAAAACATAATGCATTACTAAACATTTATTTATCATTTAATATTGACATCATTATTTAAAAACCAATTAAAAGATTCATGAAAAAAATTGTTCATTATGGTTGTCTTCATGTACGTGCACAATTTCATGGATATATTTCTTTAAAAATTAGTATTTCTTAGTCTTTTTATTAAATGGCAAACTTTTCCTTATGTGGTACCATTAGGAACCACCTTACCAAAATCATAGGAAAGTTGGACCCAATTTAAGAAATAAAAATTATATTTTCTTATACATTGGTTTATTTTATTGAACTAGGTGGGTTATGTGTTCCCCACCTATCCCCACACTCATGAAAAGTAATGAACATCCAAAAATATATAATATGCATTAACATTTTGATTCTTGAACCATTCCTCAACCATTCTTGACCCAATTCCTGATTTTTTTATTTTAAATGTCTTTACACTTACACATTAAATATTTTTTCTTATTTATTTAGTACATGCACAAAGGAATGATTGTTCAAATGTGCATCAATATCATAACATAATGTGAATTTATGATGTGATCCATTTTAATTCCACATTTTTACCACAAAATCTTCTCCAAATACTGAGAAAGCCACTTCAAAAATGTATTGAAGCGAAAATTACCATGGAATCATTAAAAAAAATTAGGAAAATATAACATATGTACAAGACACTTAACTATCAATTGTTAATATGTTCAATTATTTTTTATGATTCAAAGTTTAATTTTTTTGCAATTCTTAAGGTTTTGAATTTCCTCCACATTGACAACTTTGAAGATGAATTTTTTAAAACCTTAAAGTTGTTGTAGCACCAAGGTGTTTGCACATTATGGTGACCTTATATGGACATCACAATGGTAATTTTTCTTGTATTTTTTAGATACAAGAAAAATAAAATAAATATTCATTCAAATAATTAAAAAGAGGATTCATTTATCTAAAATTATCATAATAAACCTTTCAAGAATGAAAAAATCAAATTAAAATAGTGGATAGCCTATTAGTAATGGACTTTTGAATTTTGCCCACACTTTTTGTCACACCTACAAAACTTATGGATATGGACTTTTATCTTACAACGTATTAATTTTATGTGTTTGAAATTTCGGGATATTAGATGAATTATGTTTAAGAAACTAAAGATCCATTGAATGAATGGAATGTGATTTTAATTTATTACGTTATGGACTTTTTAAAATCCTAAAACCATAATTATTTTAAGAGCTTTTTAAAGCATTTTAAAATAATTATTTTTAAAAAAATATTTTGTGATATTTTTTATATGTCTTATAATATCATGATTTGAAAATGGAAATGAAAAAAATGTTACTTTCAATAGTATTTAAATATTCATATTTTAAGCCAGTTTTCAACTACATTAGAAAAGGATTTTGAAAAGGGATTCTAATCTACCAGAATTGTGACACCCTAATGTGCTCTCACCCACCAAATAATTGAGTACTTCTTCATTCATAGTATTGATAAAGGTTTATTTTTAGCTTATGATCTAAGTAAACATGAATTTTTTTGGTGATCAACATTTGGCCTCTTTCTCACATTGGAAAATTTTAATGTTTTTGATGTTTTCTTTCAATTATAATATTATCTTTCTCAATTGAAAAAAATACAACCTTTCTTTTATTGGGTAAATGTTCTTGGCTCATATTAAACTCACCCTTGAGATCAAATTTCGATTCACAACATTTAGAATTTTCCTAAGTTGTATACCTTGACATTTTCAAGTGTCTTAGAATGCTTTAGATATTGTGTTGCATAACATCCAATATAAATTCCTCACATTGGCCTCAAAAGTGGACATGTGCATTTTTGCATAGAAGATTGCAAATTGTTGGATGACAAATTTTGGAATTTTTTTTGGATATATCTAGATGTTTGCAAGTGAAATTTGTATTCACAATCTTTGCAAGACACTTCAAGCTTTTGTTTTTAATTGTGAGAAATCAAAGAATAAAAGAATTCATGGTGGAAAGGAATCTATTATCTATAAGGAAATTTGGTGCTTGAAGCAACCAGATGGGAATAATTTGTATTTACTAGGTGCATTCATAGTTAAAATACTATAGCAAGATCCACATGTGACTTTGTCTTGTCCTTTATCTTGGATCCTATGGTTAAAATTGAATGTTATGAGATGTTAAACAATGGACGTTGAATATTTATGTTTAATCTTTCAACTTTTAATATGTGTTAAGATGGATGATAAAATTAATTTAATAATGTGCAATGTTCTTTTGAATCATAAATCTATAAAGAATGTAAAACTCAAAGACACTCTTATTATAACATTTTCACATTTTGAGTGCAAATGTTGTATTAAAAAATCGTATAATCATTATAAAAAAATTGTATGCACATGTCATTTATTTCCTTCAAAACCTATAGAATCTAACCTAATTATGAACAAAATTAATACGACTATCCTTTTCCTTGTAGTCCAAAAATTATAAAACTTGAGATTCTAACATGATTTCCATGTTGGAATTTGTTGATTTACAATATTTAAAAAAATGGTCATCATGTAAAACATGCTATATTATATTTGTGATCAAAATATGAATTGATTTGAAAATATATGGTTATTCTTTCCAATAAAACTAAGCATTGGGTCATGGTTCCTAAGGTGTGTTTCAAAACATATAAAAACATTCAAAGTTTATCGTTAATTTAATCAACTAATACAAATAATATAATATGTAGGTTATACTATTTATAACAATAAATTAAAATTCAAGTTCAATGTGATTTTGCAATGAGACATTCCTTTTGTATACCCCAATTGTGATTGCTCTCATTTGACCTGAAGTTGATAGATTTTTTCAACAACTTCATTTAGGCATGTGGATAGTCTTCAATAAAAATTTTGGTTGAGTATTTGCTACACATTTGTGTACCAAAAGAGATTAATCAAGCCATGTTTCACAAGGGGTTAAATTTGTCCATATAATTATGTTTTCTTTCTGATTTAAGGCAAGTGTTTCTTCTATAGCAATGAAAAATTTATTAAAAAAATTGAGGAAAGACTATGCCAAGAACTTTTGGCTAAAACTAACCTAGAATAGTTCCAGAACCAAACGTTTCTAGTGGTAATTGAAACTATCCAACTAAGAGCCGCCAGCCAAAAAATAAAATAAAATAAATCAAAGGTTTTGGTTTTTTGAATATTTTTTAAAATATGAAAGTCATCCTTACAGCCAAAAAAAAAACCAAGAATTAGAACCTAAGGCTCTTAATATTGGCCAACATTAGTTCAAACTAGCTTTGTTGTGCGAATAAGTGTGAATACACACATATACATGCTGTGTAAAACTAGATAAATGTAAAAACATAACTATTGTGTAAATAATTTTCTTACTCTTTACATTTATCCTATCCATCATGTAAGTAATTTTTTTACACTTACACAACCCTAGGTAAATGTTTGGAGACATGTAAGTGTATATATCATATACCTTTAATGACTATACTTATCTGCAATCCATATTAATTTGTTGTGAGTGCTTCGCAAAGCTCAATTCTTTTTTCTTTTGTGATTGGTCACTCTAATTAGCCCTCACAAAAGAACTAATAAACGCTTAGGGTCGATCATTGTGAGTTAAAAAAAATCAAATACCCATTCTGATATATAATTGTTGTTCTCAAATGTTTTTGTGAGGAAGTCACATATCCACTCAAAAAAACTGTTGGTTCTGTCATGAAACCTGGTGGGTTTTTGAGGTTTTCGAAATAATTGAAACTTGCGGTTCTTTGATTCTAATTTTTTCACATACCTAAACCATGTGGTTCTTTGATCCTGATTTTTTTTGAATGATCAAAATTGGTGGTTCTTTGATTCTGATTTGTTTCAAATACCTGAACCCAACGGTTATTAAAACAATCAAACATCCATGTAACACTGGTATTTACCTAAGGGTACACACACCAAGGATATATAAAATTACCCACCCAACATTATTTTAGACCCTTGTATTCATGGTAATGTTTGGATCAAGGTTTCATTTTTTCCAACTACTTTTAAATGGAGCATACTAAATACCTCGTCCTGACCTCTATCTAGGCCTATTTATGGTGGTGCCATGCAAGATTTGTGTCCATGATACACAATTGTCTTTGCTAAGGACAATTTGTTTTTGGTACAAGTTCCTTGTCAAGATTGAAACCACAACTTCAAGGAAGTGAGTTCAATCTTTCAAGGAAGTTGGACAGGATACCAACTAGTGTCTGCTTCCAACAATGCACAACAATAAGATCCTGATTTGAAGTTTGTTTATGTTTTTGCAGAGCATTAAGTCAAACCCCAAGGAGAATTTTGCAGGGACAACGCTCCTGCTGTATAGGAGAAGGGCTTGAGTACAGGCCCTTCCTTGATTTGAGATATGTGCCCGAGGGAACAGGTCGAAATTCATGGAAGGGCCTGTACTCAGTTCCATTTACTAAGTAAAGCTGAGCCGGGATTTTTTCACTTTTTAGAAATAGTGACAGGCTAGCTGGTACCTTCCACTGGTCAGAAGATCCCAGTGTAGCCTGGCTGGTAACTTCCCCTGCAGAAGATCCTGTTTTCAGCAAACAGGTTTCTTCACGCAGGTAAGGGAGCCAAAAATACAAAGGAAAAATCCAGGCAGCGCTTTACGGAGTATTTAGTCTCTTTGAGTAGAAATTGCAGATAAGAAGTTCAGAAAATTATGAGAAGTTCTAAATTATTGATTGAGAATAATTGATTGTCAAATAACCTAACTTCCTAGTTTTGCTGCTCAGTGGAAAGCATAAAACAATCCTCAATCAATTATTCTCAACCTACCCTTTTGCATACCCAATAACTATTACCTATTTTTTGATATTGGTATTGGTAACCGGTGTGACTCCCCAAAAATTCAAAAAATAACCTACCTGGAGATTATTAAAATAATGAAATAACTCGCCAAACACTGGTCAGGACATGAGACCCAGCCAACTGGAGGAGCTGCAGCTGCCAATTGATTACTCAATACTAAGTTGTAGGGGAGGTTCCAATTCGAGTGGGTTCTCCTGAGGGAGGGCGGTAGCCCGAGGATGTTCCTGACCAATGGAGAACATACGAGTATGGGAACCTCCATGTGTGTAAAAATCTCTTCTTTTTCTTTCCTTCTTGTTTTTTTGAATTTTCCTGATCTGCCCTTTTCCTCCTTGTGTTTTTGAATTTTCGTGATTCAACCCATCAAAAAATCTTTCCATGGGGACATGGGAACATAGAAATATTGCGGGATCTCCCCCACCACATAACTCCCTAGGGATCTTCTGCTGGGGGAGAAGATCCCTCAAAATACAAAGAGAAATAAAAAGAGAGGTTTTTATGTTACCAAGTCTTCCCCCAAACATGAGTATAAAGTATAAACCAGTTAAATGGGAACTGAGCACTTACAATATGGATTTGATATGATTAGGATCTGATCATCTTTGCTTTGCTTTCTCTGCAGCTATTAGGCAACACAGGCAAGGAGTACATTCTAGACAGGGCAGTGGGTCAACTTGCGATTTAGCTGAAAATATCATGAGGGCCATAATGAACTGAATTTTGGGTTGTGTTGTATCTCCTTAAAAATAGTTGCCAGCTTGGAGGTGCTGTAAGATATATAAATAGGTCTACACTCCACACATACATACTCGAGTGAAAAAGTTTGTGTGAATTGAATGCATGTAGGTTATATGTAGTATGCCTGTATTTAGCCCTCCCTTCAATTGTGGGAGTAGAACTCCATTGTGATTCAAAGCAAACGTTGTGGGCTGAATTCTGTAACGAGCCACCAAGTGGGAGAGTTCATATTTCCTTCTTGGCTGGCTGACTGGCTGTCCAACATCCAATACTGAATATTATTGATGAAACCCTGCCCATCGTAAATAAACCAAAGCACCCAAAAAACGGAGAATACAAGGAACAAAATGGAAAGACCCACATCCAAGAAGACAATATAATCACCTAAGAGGGTGAACCACAAGGGGAACATCAAGTTCCTGAACCTTCTCTTGTCACAAGAAGCATATCAAATAAGGAAAAGGGAGGACCTGTTGAAAGGATGCCTAGCCTAAAAGAACCTTCACCTATGACAACAACTCTTCTCAAAATAGAGATTGCATGTGCACATTATAATGCCATTGACACCATTTGTTTATAAAATGCACACAAAACTGAGAGCGGAGGGCCTCCAATGCCCTTTGCTCTCCACATCATGTCAACACGTCGATGAAAAAAATCCATCTACTTGCTAGTGTAAACATATGAAAACCTCTACAACTAAAAGACAAAACATGTCGATTGAAAATGGATTGCAATAAAAACCATTCTTCACTTGAATCATGACTAAAACATTCATGGACTTTTTTTTTAAAAAAATTTAATGACACAAATGAAAGAATTCATTGGAAAGAGAAGGAAGAAGCTACTCAAAGGGCAGCCCAAAACCAGTCTACCCATCTGCTTAACTAGCAAAACCTCTACAAGGTCTATCAAAGAACCACTTGACATAATTACCTGACCTATAACACATTACTTGGGTTTTTCCTCCATTGCTTATCAAAGGCTTCAAGATTTAAAGCATGCCAAGCATGCAAGAATTTATGGGTAAACTCAACATGCCTTTAACCTAGGCATCTCTACCATAATCTAACAAGTCATTTCACATGAACTTTTGCATCTTTTGTAAGTGCCAATGTTCATTAGCAATTCTTCCATTCCCTTCCAGCCAAATAGCTCAAGGTTGAAATATAACTCTTGCACCTCTGACACCACAAAATACTAGAAAAATTGTTTTATGTTGTCCTTTTGTGGTCTTTGCGACTCTAACCTGTGCACATCTGCCTTCTATCCTTTGGCAATCATATTGTGAGGGTTCTGACACTAGATTGCTAAAAAGAATATTTGTTTGTGGTTAAATCGAAAATGTTTCCACTGAGTTTGGGATGTTCGCCTAAAATATGAATATTTGGATGTTATTAAAATTAACATATTTTCTCATTTCAAATTTCATGTCGTAATTCTATAAGAAATTAATTTTTTTTTGAAGAAATAGTTTAAGAAAGTAATCATTCTTGATGTTTAAAAAACCTTTTAAAATATTATAATTTTTAGGACTTTGAAAAGTCCATAACACAATGAATTGAAATCATCTCCCTCTCATTCAATGCATCTTTAGATTTTAAAACATTAATCATGAAATATTTTAAAGTTTCAAAGATGTAGGACTAATACATTGTAGGATAAAAATCCATATTCATAAATTTTGGATGTGTAACAAAAATTATTGGCAAAACTTTTAAGTCCATTATTTATTGACGATCCATAATTTTGATGTGATTTTTGTATTTTTAGAAGGCTAATTCTATTAGCTTTACATAAGTGAATCCTTTTTTTTTGATATTTTAAAAAATACATATTTATATTCTTGTAATTTTAAAATATATAGGGGAAATTGCCAATGTGACATCCATATAGCCTCACCATAATGTGCTTTCTCGTTTTTGAGAACCCTTCTTCACATGGTTGTGTTGTTGTGTCCCACCAAAAATTAATTACTAGTATATCAATCAATGTTCAAGAGTTTTTCATCCTCACCTCCCTTATCATCTTCGAACATGCCCTAGCCACCCAATTCCATAGAGAAGAACCAAGTTCCTTCATGTGCGCATGGTATAAACACCACCTTACATTGGTTAATCACCTGTCACCCTTGCACAACTAATATTTCATTAGCCAATATCTCAAGAGGTATTGAAGACTTGAATCTCCAAGTTCCAATGCATGGGGGATTTACTTTATGATAAACACTTCAATTGCTTCCATTGGATTGATAAGACCAAGACCATTTTTGCATTTTTTTCTCACAACATTAACTCAAAACAACTTGACACCATCAATTGTGAACAAACCTTGTCCATGGGAGCATTCACAATGGGGTACAAACAAAAATTATTTGCCCTCAAAATCACATTCAACCTCAACTTTGATTGATTGACATTATGATTAGCATTATGACAAGTTATATCATTTGTATTGTTTCATTAAATAAGAGTGTACATTTGGATCCATATGATAAAAAATAATCATAATTTCGATGGTTAATTTTTTAAAAAAATGTTTCAAAGCATAGCTTAAAAGCCATATCCAATTGAACAATTTTATTCAAGAATATGAAATATGAAATATGGTTTGAATTATTTCATATTTTAACCACAAATAAAATAAAATATGTTTTACATGTACTTCCATTAAAAGAAAAAAAAATTCTGAAAAGGAAGAAAGGAAAAATTTAATATGATATTAAATTTGCTGCAAATAATGTTAGTGACAATGAAAGTTGATTGATTTAGATTTGGGGAATTTATAAAATTTGAAATACACCACTTCAATCATTAGAGTAGAATGGTGCCTCAAAAAAGTTTTTAATTGAAAATTTTTGTTAAAATTGTCATAGAAGAAAAATTGTAACTCCTAATTCTAAAGGAGTTTTCAAAGAATTGCATAAAAATCTACTACTAAATATATTCAAGTTATGCCTCCCAAATGACCAATTAGGTATTTCCAAACTAGAATGAATAAAAGACAACACAATAGGATTCCATAAAAATACATTTTGTAATGTATTTGAAATGTGAGAAAGATGTGACATTGTTGGATGCCTAAACCACTTTTGAATTTTTTAACATTGACTTAAACTTGTGACAAATTTTTCTTATGTTTATATTCATTGTTCATGAATAAAAATTATAAAAATGTTTCATTTTCATGCCAAAGTGAACATTAGAAAATTGGTGCATTTTGGGGCTTTCAAAAGTCCATTAAAATACATTTCATGTTATGAAATGGCATGGAAAGTTGCATTTTTGGTGTAACTTGTAATTAATTTTTGGGTGAAAGATAAATGTTGTTTATTGAGGATATTTGATTGAGTGAGGCCATATGCATTTTTTGGTAGAATAATTTCAAGTCCAACGTTTTAAAAAAAAAAATCCCTCATCCATTGTATATATATAGTTAATAACTATAGTAATTCAAGTTGTGAAAATTGAATCCATTTTTAGGGTGAAAACACACTAGGGGGGACCAAGATTGTTGTCACATTGTTCTACGTTACAAGGGTCCCATGTTTGAATTTCAATCATGTCATTATTATAAAGGATTTTTGTAATGTTTTTGAATATTATGTTATGTCAAAACTCAAAGAAGTCATATGCCAAAGAAATTACACTTTTGATGTTAGTTCATGTATTTGTGCCAAAAAAATGTACATCACAATGGACTAAAAAATTTGAATATATTGAAAAATATATGAAAAAGTATATGAACCATGTTCATATATAAAAAGTCTGTGAACCATGTGAAGAGTTGATAACTATCATATCACAAATGGGTGTTTTCAAGGTGATGACCATAAGTACATTGTGGTAAATTAAAATTTTGACAAACAATCACTTTCAAATGGAAGATGAAAATATATGTGAGGTGGGCCATTTTTTATAATTTCATTTCAAATGTATTTGGTTGATTAGTTCAAACCAAAACCTAATGTAGTTTTTTTTTAAAAATAGGTTTTATTATATTGTGCATATGCCATAAATATACCCATTATTCCTTGAATTTAATATTAATTTTTTTCAAATATTATTATATAACATTTAATAAGTTTGTAAAAATCAAAATATGAAGTTGAAACACCAAAAGTGAAACCCAAAATTAAATGTAACACATTTTGCAAATGTGTACTTTACTGACATGTCATGAAACTACCCAAGCTGCCCCCCTATAATGTGATTTCACCTTTCAATAGATATGTGTTTTAATTTATCACCTAGGTCTTTGAACTTGAGAAGGCGCACTAGAAAAAATTAGCCTTACACTTGATTTTTGGACACTTTAATTTGCAAATGCATAATTTGTAAGCCTTGACATCAATGCACATCTTAAACTACATTGTTTTTCTTTTGGTGATTGTCACATTAAGTGTCCTTTCTTCACCACACTATTCATAGATGAATTGTTCAAAGAAGAAAAGGTCTTATGAAAATTGGTTTGCACAATAAAAATGGCTTTAATTTTATTGTTGTAGTAGTGAATTAACATCATAATATTTCTATTGTTTTGCATTACTTGAAATTAACTCATAGGTGATCAAAGTTTATTTGTATATCATTGTTGGTTGAGAACATGTAGTCCTTTCAATTTGTTTACATGTGATGTAATTTAAATGTGTTATTTCTTTTCACATAGGTCACCAATGATAAATATGATCCCTTTTGACAAAATTGAGTAGAGGGTCAATGAATGTGGTTTATGTGTGATGGAAATGTGAAACCAAAGTATTTGCCTCATATACATAGGTGTAATCATTGTATAGCATCAACACCACATGAAGTGCCTCTTTCATCTAAGCTAGATTTTGTCAAAGAATTATGTGAAATGCTTTGTGAAATGATAGATGTAGGCCAATCATTGAGTGTTGGTATTTTACAACCTATCATTTTGGGATTTATCAATGCACATGTTCCAAAGGTGTTGGGAAGGTTCAAGGTTATAACAAAATGGGTACGATTGTTTGTAGAATCTCAATTGAAATGAAATCATCAACAAGTTATTATGGCATGTGGAAAGCTTCCAAATGATTGGGAAGATCGAGAAAAATTCATGATGTATAGTGTGGGTTATTTGGTGAAGGCCTATAACATACCTCCAATTTTAGTCATGAACAAGATCAAATAGGTTTGGTCTTCTTTATACCATGTGTCATCCATGACTATGAAAAAACCCTTATTTTACTAAGATTTCTAGCAAATGTTATGCAATTACAAAGTTTTCATCTTGTTTGATGATTGATTCAAATTAGGCGATGTGGGGAACAATTGTTTGTTAAACTGCATATATCAACCTAATTTTGAAGTTTTTCATCACATTGTTTGTGCCATGCATACATTTGGTTTTGATGGCCAAGTAGTGTACTTGAGAAAAAAAAGGTGCTAAACACATGGAAGATAAATGTCAAGTGACAACTTGCATGTTATTCATAACAAATGATATTTTGCTCCTGAAAGTTCATTAGCCAGGATTTATCTTGATTATTGGTTTCATTTCATAATGACCAAAAATCATTGGTCAATAATTAATCATGCCAATAGTTTGTGCGTCATGTCTAAATTTTTCTTTATATGAAGATGTGACCTCATAAAGATGAAATTGTGTAGTAATCAAAAAATGATATGATTTATTGATTGTTGGAATATGCACAAGCTTAAAACTTTTCATTCTTGGATGAAAAAATAATATCTTTTGTTGGGATATACTCTTTTCAAAGTTACAACATACCAAACGTCATTTTTCACATGTGGTTGAAGTGTGGATTTATGACATGTAGTTTAAACAATGGTTTATAGCATCAATTCAATGCATGCATATGACCATTGAAGATAAAACATGGTGATCCCAAGATTCAATTTGATCTTGAATATGCACACTACTTGGAAATCTATGCATGTGGCTTTTGAAGTCTTGGAAAGTTGTTGGATCTTGTATAATAATGATTGTAGAATCGGGAAAAGTGTGGGTTGCAAATGGTATTTGATATTGATTTTAGAAACTTGAAGCTATAGATGCATAGGAAAATAATGTTCTGTTCACTAGTATTGATGACATTTGCAAAGACATTGATGAGAAAGAAAAGCATGATTTTGATGAGTTATTTGAAGAGAATAAAATTACAAACATGATAGCCAAATGCATAAAAAGTGAAAACCCATCAAGGGTGAGCCACTTTTCACCAAAAGAGGTGATATATAATAAATATCACATGGTAAGTAATAAGTTGAAATCTTAATGACATTATTTGGTAGTCTTAAACACAAGTAAGAAAATTAAAATGTGCATGACAACATTTTGGATTTTAGAGTTCACTTTAAGTCCAAGTTAATCTTGATACAATAGTTAAATGAAAAGGATTGGATAAAAGCAATGTACATAAAATATATAATTTACATTTTTTTCAACAACCATAGGCCTCATGTTTGTATAACCAAACAAAAAGATATTGAAAAAAAATTGCAATGCCCACCTATAGAATTTCATTTTCTTTCATAATATGATGTTTATTTTCTTCTAAAAAGAAGAAATTATTATGCATTTATTGCTAAAGAAGTGCCATAAAATATTTTTTGAATGAATTTTCAACCAAAAAGTGTAAATTTCTAAATAGTCCTAGATTCTATTGATGTATATTGATCAATATTATTCAATACAAAAAATTCACCCAAATGGCAAAAACACATTAAGATGGACCAATATGGGTGGTTGAAAGTTATCTTTGAACCATTTTTAATGTTTTTAAAGGTATTTAAAAAAAACCTTCAATGATGTTAAAGATTTAACATTTTTCTCTATGTCCAAGTTTTCCATACCCTATTTTCAACCTTTTAAAACAACTTTATAGAAGATAAAATTTGAAAATCATAAATATAGATGGCTAAATAGACTTTGCCAAAATCAATATTACATTCCAAAATATTTTCACAATTTTCTTTTCCTTGAAAAGTCCATTCCAAGTGGTATAAACCTTTAAAGTGTCATGTCCCAAAATTGTGGCTCTAAATTATTCAATTGGACATTAGAAGTAATAAGTCCATTATCATTGTCTTATATATGGATTGTGACACAAGTCTATTTGAAATCGTAAAATTCATTATTGGAAATATATTGATGTTTTTGGTGTAGTTATTTCAAAGAAGGGAAGTCTATTAAAAGAGTTGCGTTTCATTTGTTGAAATCATTTTTGTTAAATTATCCAAATGCATTTGGGTAAATTATGCAACAATATTTGTCTAACCCAAAAAACTTGTCATTGTGATATTCATAAAAGTCAAAATTATAACATGTGCTTTCACCCCAAAAAAATCCATACACAACTCTAATTTTGAAATATATGTATAAATTTTCAAACTTTGTGATGGATATTATTTTGTCACAAATATATTTATCTATGTGCTAGTTTTTCAATGTTTGTTGGATTAAATTTTTTTTTTGACTAGCTTAAGTCTAAAGTTAATTTAATATATTTAAAACAATAAAAAAAAATCCATGATGTGATGTCAATACATTACAAAAAAAAATTAATTGTCAAAAGATTATATATAATTGTGATTTCAAATTTTGAAGGGCTTAATGTGCTCTCACCCTAAATGTTTTACAAATTAGTTAGATTTCTTTTGTTGAAGAAAGATTATTTACCAAGGTTATCTAACAGCTCAATTGAGAGTTTCTTAGACTTTGGCCTTTATACAATTATTGTGTTAGCTTGAATTGCTACAATTATAATTGTGTATGTACGTTGTTGAAGTGATTATAAGCAAGTATGTGTCACATGATTGAAGTTTGAGCTCAAATTTCTGCAAATTGAGATTTAATTTCATGAGAGAAGATTTTTTCAAATTTCAGCATACCAAGCAAAAAAATTCCTTAAAATTTCAGAATCTTAATATGAAAATTCTCAAAAAATTAGGCATTTTCATTTAGAATTAATTAATGTCAAATCTGACATCAGCGTGAAATATTCATGTAATGTTTAGAAGCAACCTGGGCAAAAAACAATTGAGGGTTAATTTAGTTTTTTTTACCATGTTACCAGTCTCACTGCAGGTCCTAGTTCACTCAAGGCACAAGTGCTAGGCTTGGGTGAACCGACACATACCCTCTGCACTAACTTATGGAACCTTCTTTTGGGACAGTGCTGGGCAGGGAGGCCTCATTGAAGGTGAGGGATGCCAAGTCATGGGACAGGGAAATTGGAGTTGACAGTTTGTTCTTCCAGATCCAGCCCTGTGGTAGTGAGGCTGCCCTGCCCAGGATTATCCTAAAGGTGCATTCACACTCGGTGTTACGGAGTCTAGTGTTGAGTCCCCTAACACCATGCTAGTTAGTCATTTAGGACTTACACCTACTTACCATGAACATTTTATGTTAAGTTAACATTCACTTAAAATTAAGCTATCACCCATTTAACATTGGGTGCCACCTAGGATGCCACCTAGATTTGTCATTTAACACTGACTTTTAACATCAAGTGTGAATGCACCATTATAAGGGGTTGAGAGTTAGTGCTGAGGAGGACCTACACTGGCAGCATGATAAAAACCCTATTTTGGGGGGGGGGGGGGGTTTTAAAATTAAAAATATTAATTATACCCATTTTTTCTAGCAAAAGGTTACACTCAGATAAATTTAAAATTTTCCAATAA
>Ga0116231_10000396_pt1 | contig 73119 bp, 65 predicted proteins | sample S1TSphgellanicum_2_FD_89695 | JGI IMG/M metagenome (GOLD analysis project Ga0116231, IMG submission 89695) | Host-associated microbial communities from peat moss isolated from Minnesota, USA - S1T2_Fd - Sphagnum magellanicum MG | ecosystem: Host-associated > Plants > Peat moss > Unclassified...
GGGGGGTGGGGGGGGGGGGGGGGGGGGGGGGGGGGGGGGGGGGGGGGGGGGTGGGGGGGGGGGGGGGGGGGGGGGGGGGGGGGGGGGAGGAGGATTTCTCAAATAGGGGTCCTACCACAAGGCAATAGTTGAGTCCAGCCCTGCACTTTGGGAGCATCTTCCACCCATGGACTTTATTCATCTCAAAGCATGGGAGAAGAAAGGTTATCCTGAACCTAACCATAGGTAGTTCTAGAGCTCTAGAATGGGAGAGCTTTTACACCTACTCCTTAACCCTCACAGTTAAGTACGGAGCAGAATGGTCCCACCTCCTCCCTGGCACTCCTACCTACACTATCTCAGGTCAAAAACTGACACCTGTATGTTATAGGGACACCTTCCTTGTTCTCTCTTGCTCCTCTGATGTGCCATCTGTCTCTCAAACTTATTTAGTAAAAAAATTGAGCTTGAAAATGGAGAAAAACCTTCCAACTCCTCAAGTTTTGTTATCTGCCCATAATACTATGAAAAGTCCAGTTTTGTTTTGAAAGTGGAGTTGCCAGGGTTCTTGGAGACACTGGGTGGGCCTCAACAATATGCTCTAGTAGAAGAGTAAAAATAAAGAGCTTGCTTTTTCTTTTTTCTTGTGTGTAAATGACCATTGTATGTGCAACTTTGACCACTCATTTCTACCTCATCTCAAGTCCAAATGTTAAATTTCTTTTTTTCCACTAACCTCATATGCCCACCTTCCAACTACTATAAAAGTTTTAGGATCATTAAACTATGGTGGTAGCTAAATCAAATACTAACCATAGCTGAACCAAAATACTCCAAAAACATCAAAATTTGAAAGTTGCCCATATCTCACAAAATTGCACTTTCAACAATAAGGATTTTTCATTTCTCATCCAAATTACACATTTTTGTGACTATCAAAAGATTCAGGTTGAAGTTCCCTACAGACTCTACCACATCAGATTTTTTAAAAATGTGACAAAAAATTCAAGCTATTGGGAGGTTATATGGTTGCAACTCCCTCCTGTCACTTGGCACTGGGTTGGTCGCACATCAATTAAGTGTTAAGAGTGGAAACGATCTTGTTACACTTATAATAAACAAGTACCTCTGGATTTTCAAGGAGGGATATATTCCTGAAAATAAGTACCTTGGAGTTTTCTCCAAGTACTTCACGAATTCTGGTGCCCAAATTCTGATGTTTCATGTCTCATGATACCCAAAATGGACCATGAAACCCCAGAGGGTGATGAATATCTAAAGGGCAATACTGGAAGCAATTTCAGATTGGACCTTAGGATAGTTTTGTTTGGCTCATGGTTCAACCTTAGATGTATTTTTAATTGTATTCATCTCATCATACAAATAAAATGAAAAAGTGTCTCGAAGACCAAATATTGTACATCTCAAAACATAATGACGTGTGCCTAAGGTTAAAATCTTTTAGCAATTTGGCGTAGACTCAGATCTTTTAAATTTTTTTTGCTTATGGTTAAAATATTTCTAAAACTTTGATCTTTGGTTGAAATTTGACCTAAGGTTAAAATCTTTTTATTATTTTAGCTTAGAGTTTTAAAAAATTACCGTTTCGACTTGGGATTAGAACCTTTTTGGCACTTGGGCCTTTTTAAGACTTTGGCTTATGGTTTAAATATTTTAAAAACTTTGATCTTTGGTTGAAATTTCATCTAAGGTTAATGTTTTAAAAACTAATTTAATCTGTAGTTAAAATCTTTATTAATACTTTGGTTTAAAAATAGAATGTTTTTAATGCTCAAGCCTAAGGTTAGAATCCTTTTAAGATTGAAGCTTAAGGTTAGAATTTTTTTAATATTTTGGCTTAAGTTTATAATCTTTTTAGGCCTAAAGATAAATCTATTTGAGCCTAAGGGTTATAATCTATTTAGGCCTAAGGATTAGAATCTTTTTTATTATTTTGACTTAGGGTTTTAAAAAATTACCATTTTGGCTTGGGGTTAGAATGTTTTTAGCACTTGGGCCTAGCGCTTAGGCCTCAGATTAGAATCTTTTTATTGTTTTGACTTAGGATTTTAAAAAAATTAGCATTGAGGTTTACAATTAGATTTTTAAAAATATTTTTTTAAGGTTTAAAATTGGGCATTCTAGAGAATTCTTGAAAAATATTCATTAGTTTGAGAACCTTTATTCTACCTAATATATTTCAGTTAGATTATATAGGTTGAAAATATTTCATTTTTGCTCAAAATTTGGGAATTCAACAAATCCTATGCTCCGAAATATTCATGAGATTTTATTTTTTAAAGATGCTTGGAAAAATTTCGAGCAATTTTGGAAATTTTAGCCTGCTTGGGAAAGTTATAAATGTTGTTTTTTTTTCATTTCGGCCCAAAAAAATTGGGCAGTTTAAAAAACTCCCAGCACTTGAAACTTTTTGGCATTTTGGGAATTATAATTCTGTTCAATAATTACATGCGCCTTATAAATGTTGAAGAGATTTTTTATTTCTGCCCAAAAAGTTTTGGCATTCTGAAAATATCTTCATGATTCAAAAAATTTGGGCAATTTGAAAACTTTTTGGCCCAATAATTTCGGGCAGATTATGAAGGTGAAAAAACTTCTTTTGTCATTGCCCACCATCCCAGGTGCACTTTCATAGTCTCAAAGTCACTATGTTGGGTAGAACAACATCAGGACAAATGTCTTGCACCTTTAAGACAAAGGTCTCGCACCATTAGGACAAAAGGTCTTGTTCCATTAAACCAAATGTCATGCACTCCCAAGACAAATGTCCCACACCCTTTAAGACAATGACCTTGGGTCAAATTGTAATAGCCCCAAGCCATTGGACCAAGAATTTTTGTATCTTTTATGCAAATACATATTTATAATAATAATAATAATACATGTATATTGACTTAATGTTATAATGCCTCATGCCAAGAGAGTTTATCCCAAGAAAAAATTAATTTTGCATATACATATTGGCTTAAGGTTGAAATCTTTTTTAACTCTTTGGCCGATGGTTGAAATGTTTTTTTAACAATTTGGCTCGAGGTTGGAGTCATGTACCAGTATGGCCCTTTTGATATTCCATACCAGGGACCCCCAAGGATCATGAAAAGGTTCCGGATTCAAACCCACTAATGGGTAAAAATGCAAGAAGCCCTACCAGCCCTCTGCCACTAATCTTGACTTGAGGCTGCTTGTCAGGTCCGGTATGCTGCTGTGCTTCCAGAAAAAAAAGGACCATATCAAACCATGTCCTAAGACTTGAAGTTAACCCCTTCCAACAAAGGGATGAAAGCTTCTACCTCTGGATTGTCATGGCATTAGCCTAGACTTAAATCAGTAACATACCCAAGGGCCCGAACTGGGACAATTTTCGTCTTTTCTTCACATTGTGTTCTTCCTGTTCTTGAAATGTTGTTTTAACAGTTCAAGTTTTTAGCTATGCTCTTTAGGTTTATGTTTTTAAGTGTTGTCTCAATAAGTTTTAAAAACTTTATGTTTTTGAGGTGTTGTCTTAATAAGTTCAAACTTTATGTTTTTCAGATGTTTTATTAACAAGTTCAAACTTCTACTTATGTTATTAATAAGTTCAAACTTTATGGTTTTGATGTGTTGTGTTAAAAAGTTCAAGCTTCTGATTGTGCTTTTTGTGTTCTTAAAATCTATGTCGACCTTCTGTAATGATTCTTTAATTCTGAAATATTGATTAATACGATAAAAAAAAATCCAATAAAAAATGAATGACCACAAGCATCACATGGAAAACAAAAGGAAAGACCAAAAAAAGGTTCAAAAACATGCAACCTGCAAAAGAACCAACAAAGAGAAAGAGCTAATCCCTTTTGGGGTAGGAAGTAGGAAGCCAAACTGGGTGGTTATTAACAAAATCAAATACCCACCGAATACTGGCTTTTTACTTTTTACCACGGTGCCCGTCCTCGTACAAGGCGGGGGTGAAACCTAAACTGGTATCTTGACCTTCATCCACGGCGCCTTTGAGGAGGTTGACATTTCTATATTTTACTCTGCTGGATTAAATTAACTAAAAAGATAAGACATGCAACCTATGCGCATGCCTCCGGACAATAATATGAAGATGGTGTGATATTCCGGCCAATAATAAGCCGGTGTAATATTCCAAGGCAACAAATAAGACGGTCTGGAATCAAGGCTCATGTAGGTCTGGTACCTAGGCTGACGACGGTCTGGTACTGAGGCTCACGGCGGTCTGGTCCCAAGGCTGATGGGGTCCGGTTTTGAGGTTTACGACGGTCTGGTCCCGAGGTTGATGTTTTCTGGTACCGGGGCTAACGCTGACGTCTGGCAGTGCCCAAGGCTGCTGCGAGGCCTGGCCGAGCGTCTGGCCCGTGCCTGGTTGTCGATGGTCTGGTATCGAAGCTGACGTCAGGCAGTACTAAAGACTGCTGCGAAGGGAGGCCCCGCCGAACATCTGGTCCTCTCCTCGTGTTCCCCGTGCCCCCTACCCCCACCCTCCGCTCTCTCTCCTCTCTCAGTCTCTCTCTCTCTCCAGCAGCTTTTGCGCAGAATCGTTTGCGTACTTGTTGCGTTTCTTGTGCACAAAAGGAGGTTCCGTTCAATGCATCTGTAGAAAAAGCGAGGGAATCGGAGCTGAAGCGGAGGAAGAAAATTAAGAGAGAAAGGATTTACAGAGACGGAGTACTCTTTCAAGTCTTGGAAAGCTCATCAGGGACGCATTGGTTTTCTTTCTCGGGGGAGCTGATCAGACAGAGAGAGACACACACAGAGAGGCGCAGAACGTGGATCGAAGTGAAGTGCTGAAGTCTGTGTCTGGTGGATCCTGGTTGTGTCAAAGCGAATATGGCGGCCTTGACCTTGACGGCCTTACTTGATCACGCGGCAGAGCAGCATGGCGAGAATCTGGCCTTGATTGTATCAGGAGGTCCGCATCTGACATATCGGGAGTTTCATGGTGCAATAGAGAAAGCTGCTGCTCAACTTCGGCGTGCCGGTGTGAAGCCCGGTGATCTTGTCTCTCTGGCCTTTCATAACACTCTTGAGGTATTTTTTCCCTCTCATTTCTTCTTTCTTCTCCTCCTGGTTGAAAGGCTCTCTTGCCGTTGGACAAATGCGCGGATTGCGAATTTCCGGCTCTTGCAATAAATAGGGTTCTTCATTTTTGCTTGCCTGCTATGTCTTCTCTTGGGGATTCAGAGAAGCCTTTCATTTCTTGCCTTACAGATTAGACAATGGAATCGATGTGCTGCACAGCAGCCCTGATTACTCATTCACTGTTGGTTTATGAAGCACAAACATTTTTCACAAGTTCTTCTCCGAGTTTACTTTGGGCTGAAGACAATGTAGTGCAAAATCTGTTCTGTGTATTGGTGTGCTTTGGTTACTTAGAGGACTAATATTATACAAGAAATGCCACATGTACCTGCACTTTCCACATTCTTTTAGTATCTGAAAGTTGGTACGAGATCAACAGTAATGGAGAGTATGTGTATTCAGTCGAATGCAAGGAGTAACGGACATTCAATTCACGAATTTCTTACCAGGAATTGTGATGCATGTTTATGCTCTCATGTTCACAAAATGTCTGATGGCAGCAGATCTGTTTCATTGAATGTGCATCTCTGGTGCATATGTCTTGTGCAGTTTGTGGTGGTGTTCATAGCAGTAACCAGAGTGCGGGCAATAGCAGGTCCTCTGAATGCTGCCTACACTGAGAATGAGTTCAAGTTCTACTTGGAGGATGCAGGTTCAACACTTCTTCTAGTTCCTGGTGAAGAAGGGAACAAGGCAGCTGAAGCAGCTGCAGCAGAGCTCAATTTGCCAATTGCTGGAGTGCACTGGGAGAAAGAGAGTGGTGATGTTGTGATTGTGCCCAAGAGCAAGATTGAGCTTGCACCTGAGCTTGAGGTGAGCAGTATGCCATCATGTGATTGCTGCCAGATGTTTTTCTGCATGACACTTCTCTTACCAATCAGGATGCTAAGACCAGTTTGAATGTAGCTGCATATGGTCTTTGAGTCAACATTTTTCCCACAAATTTGCAACTGATTTATTATTATTGGCATTTTTTCATTATTCATGTCTCTGGAGTGCTAGCAAATCATGAGTGAGTCTTTGTGTTGTTTCTGGGAACGCGACAGAAACTCACAGCATATGTGGATTTTTTAAATGTTTTGAGCAGACTATCCTAGACTTATCTGCACCCACTGTTAGGAACTGACAAAACCACTGGGGAGTAATGACAGCCAGTATGGCAGCTAGTCACTGGCATTCATGATGAAGATGATGGTTTAATACTTTGTGAGTGATACTCATAAGGTTACAGCTGCACTTAGTTTGTGTTGTGTTTGTTTTGGTTTGGCTGGAACTGACACAATGGTGAACTTCAAAGTGTTAATGTGGATTTTTCTATTGAATCTCTTTCTTCCCATCTACCTTTTGGCTACAGAGATTATAAAAGAACACTAGTTTTTCTTTCTTCTCTTATGTCTCAAGGTAAGTTTCTCTGTTGTGTTCCTCTGTAAAAAACCAAGAATTTGACTCCTATGCTTCTTTTGCTTTCTGAATTCCCTCCTTGTGGTCCAGGTATTAGTGTTGGCCACACTTTGCAACTCACTAAGATTTTGAGCCTATTTATTATAAGAAAAGTTCCAAGTCCTCCTCTGTCAAGTGTAATCCTTCCTAGGTAGAGATCTCCTTGTCTCAGTCTTTATCTCCTCGCATATGGATGGCATAGATCTTTCATCCATTTTAATCCTTCCCAGAGTCTTAGATTGTCTTAGATAGATCTAACCGTAGATCTTTCTATGGTTAGAAAGTTTTGGTCCTCTCCTTGGTTGCTTGAAAGTATGTCAAAACTTCAGGTCAAGAGTTCTTCCAATATAGAGAGGTAGGGAGGTCTTTTTGTTCCTCAAAATTCCAGCAATTTTTGTGATTGTAACCACTTCGCAATTTTTGTGAATTCCCATCATGGTTATGTTGTTTGTGCAAATCTGGATATCCTCCCAAGACCTAGTTTGGTTGAACACTTCTCTAGAGGCAACAAAGTTCTGAAGGGCTTTCTTTTCTCACCTGTCTGTTGAAGAAGTTATTGAGAAGTGGCTCAAAAAGTTTGTCAACAAACTGGAAGAGCTTCTAAGAGTTCAAGAGATCTTCAGTGAATGGAAAGCCAATGATCTTGTGTTGGTTCTCTCCATGCTTTGTTCCTCTTCTCAGTCTTCTCTTTCTGTCACATCAAGTAAACTGGATTGCCTCAAGAGCTTTCGATGTTCTTTTGTTATAACTTACATGGATAAGTGTTGTACAAATTTTATTTTTGTATGTAAACTATGTTATGTTTCTTTATTTTTCTTTGAGCTTAATTCTCCAATAGGTATGTATCAGGTTTCAAATCTCACAGAGTCCTTCAACTTCATCATTCTTGTGATAAGGCTCATAATTTTAGTGGTGAAAAGTGTGGTCCACATTTAACTTTCTTTGTCTCATTTGGAAGTTCCATAAGAACCTGAGTAAACCAAGAATTAGTTGTGTAGTGAGTTCAACTTCTCTCACAGATGTTTATAAATGGCTCAGTTTTTGTACAATGCCAAACAATGATCTTTGGGTGTCAAACCTCAGAAAGGCTTAATGCTCGTTCTCTTAGTAGTTGGATTCTCAATGACACTATCAGGAGCCAGTGGATGTGATAAAACTCCTACATTTGTTACTTCTGTTTTTTCTTCCTATTGTGCCTACTGCTTTCTTTTTTTTAGTCTGTCTATTCTTGTCCATGTTTTTCCCTTCTGTGCAGTCAGGTGCTGGCCAGTATCACGGCTGAGTCTTCCCATGGCTTCATGACCTGTGACATAGAGACTCAGTATGCAGACTATAATGTTCTATACCCATTGTAGGGAGCTGACAAAGTCAGTGTGTAAGTTGTGATAGGTGAGTTGCTGTTTACATTTTACTGTTCATTGTCCTTGCTGGTGGACCCCAAACAAGTGAGAGACTGTCACTTTTGTTCATACTGCTAATTATTGTTCTTCATGCAAATTCCACCCCCTTTTGTTTTTCTTCTTCCTGGTTCTGCAGTCATAATAAGGAAGTTCTTTTTTAGGTTTAAATTTTTAATTCAAAATTCAAAATTCAAGAAGAAAATTTTCACCTTGTCCTGTTTTCCTTGATTGTGAGTATGGAGATTTCTTGATTCTCATGGGATTTATGTTATTTTCTCTTGAATCTCATGGATGGGGATTTGTAATTTGTTGCAATTCCAGGATTTGGCTGGGCCCAAGCCTGAAGATGCTGATGAAGCTCTATTTCTACACACCTCTGGAACAACAAGCCGCCCAAAAGGTGTTCCTCTTACACAAGGAAATCTGGCTTCCTCAATTCAACACATAAAGGCTTGGTATGAATTGTCACCATCAGATCGGTCACTGATTGTGATGCCATTATTCCATGTACACGGATTAATGGCAGCACTACTTGCTACACTTGCTGCTGGGGGGACTGCTGTTCTCCCTGCAGCAGGTAGGTTCTCAGCTTCAAGTTTCTGGAAAGATATCAGAGCCAACGGTGTCACATGGTACACAGCAGTTCCCACAATGCACCAGATTTTGCTTAAAGTGCATAAGAGTCACCCAGAGGCTGAATATCCAAAACTACGATTCATCCGGAGCTGTAGCTCCTCCTTGGCACCAGCTGTTCTACAGGATCTTCAAGAATCATTCAAGGCTCCAGTGTTGGAAGCGTATGCAATGACAGAGGCCAGCCATCAGATGACCTCAAATCCACTTCCAGCACATGGGCCAAATAAGCCTGGGACAGTTGGAAAACCAACTGGAATTGAGCTTGCAATTTTGAATGACGATGGTGAAATTCAGAAGCCTGGAGTGGTTGGCGAGGTGAGTATTCGAGGTCCAAATGTGACAAAAGGCTATCGAAATAACCCAGATGCCAATAAGACAGCATTTGAGTTTGGGTGGTTTCATACTGGTGACCGTGGGTTTGTGGATGAGGATGGTTATCTGACATTGACAGGCCGCATCAAGGAGCTTATTAACCGTGGGGGTAAGTGGGTACTACAAAGGCAAAGTCACATTTCATGTTTAGCAAAATGATAAATTCTCTCAAGCTTGTGGTTGTCCTTCTATGCTATTGTGGATAGTCCTGTAGTGGAATATTTTTGTATTTGTCTGCATGCTCATAGAATGGTCCCACTACTTTTGAGACCCACGAACCTAAACTGTTGAAGCTGCCTTTGAGGCACATCAACATTGAAAACTTGAAGGATCAGTTCTCAAGCAGCTGATGACAACCCACTTCTGACTGGAAAGGGTTGTCTATGCAAGGATGTTGACTGTTCTTTCTTAGATCTCACACAAGAAGGGAAGAAGCCCATCATTCTCATCTGCTGCTAATAGTCTGTTCATGACCAGGGGAGAAAATCTCACCTTTGGAGGTGGACGCTGTTCTGCTTTCTCACCCAGCTGTCTCAGAGGCAGTTGCCTTTGGAGCTCCAGATCCACATTTTGGGGAAGAGGTAATTATGCTAACTTATTACAGACAAGAGGCAGTGATTTCAGAAGAGTATTTTGTTGCCTTCCTCTAAATTCAGATTTGCAGCATCAATCAGATTGACATAATAACACAGTATGTGGGTCCATTGTGAGGAACTATTGCCACAACTCTCAAGTTGCCCATGACAATTTGTATTGAGCTTCAGCAAAATCTGATCATGCAAGAGCTTGACTTGGCTTGGAAAAGTCAGATTATTTAAGTGATCCTAATGAATACCAAATCTTTCATTGGGAGCCAGGTTAATGCAGGAGTTGTACTGAATAAAGGAGCAAATGCCACAGAAAAAGACATTCAAGAATTTTCCAAGAAGCATTTGGCACCATTCAAAATACCAAAGCGTATTTTCTTTGCTGATGAGCTGCCCCGCACGGCAACTGGAAAAATTCAGCGTCGAATTGTTGCAGAACATTTTCTCAAGGATGCATCTAAGGAGTCCACATCAGGTTAGAAATTTCCTGTAATATGCAGCATTTATTGGTTGGTGTGATGTGTGCTTTGTAGGCCATAAACAAGTAATGACTGTCAGAGAAAATCTACTTGTTACTGGCCAACTTCCAGAATGCCCAGAAATCTCTCAGCTGGCTGATAGTCTATGGCAGAATTGTTGGAAGATCATGTAATGACCTTCTATTGACTATAAGACTTGGGCATTTAGTTTCAATCAACCAAATGCCAACAAGAGATGTATTGCTGTAACCTACTGTGACAACTGTACCTCCTGTAAAAGTCAAATTTCTATCTATTTGGTGGAGTGCTTTTTTATTCAGCTGCAGATGGGCAGTTTATTTGGGTTTGTTAATAGGAATTTTGTCTCGGTCCACTCTCTGCTGCATGTGGTATATAGGAAATGTGATTTTACTCTGAGACATGTGACTATGCATTGGATAGTTTGTGCTGTCAGTGGTCCAATCTTGCGCTTTTGAGGTATTGCGGCACAAACAAAGATTCTAGGAATGTGCTTGTTGTTGGACCTACATGAGTTAATTGCTTTGCAGCTCACATCTGTGTGGCTAATGCTCTCTTTGGATCTATCCTTGCATTGTCTCCCCATATGTAGTGGTGGTCATTTGGTGTGCAAGCCAAGTTTAGGCACATTAATACCCTGCCTGAGGATCATTACTGTATTGTAGTGGGTGTCTAAGACTGGGTGTCCAACAGTTTTGAAAAATAAGATAGAACTATAAAGAGAAGATGAAATATGCTCTTGTATTTGTGTTGATTCTCGTGCCAATGAAGCAATGTTTTTTTCGTATATGCATCTACTTGTAATGCCAGAAGATGTCAATGCAAACAAGAAAGCAGGAGCTTTGGTTGACGGCAACAGGCTAGCTGCCCGAGCGTTTGCAAAGACAGGAATTGAGCACATGTTTGGAGTTGTAGGCATCCCAGTGACATCACTTGCATCATCTTGTGTCACTGAAGGAATCCGCTTCATTGCTTTTCACAACGAGCAATCAGCTGGATATGCAGCAGGTGCTGCAGGCTATTTGACAGGAAAGCCCGGTTTGCTACTCACAGTATCAGGTCCTGGCTGTGTACATGGGCTTGCAGGCTTAAGTAATGCAATGATCAATACATGGCCCTTCATATTAGTCTCAGGGTCAAGTGTGCAGGCTGATGTTGGGAGAGGGGATTTCCAGGAGCTTGATCAGCTGGAGATTGTAAAGCCCTTTTCAAAATACTCTGGAAAGGCACACAAGATTTCTGAGATCCCCGGAGTTGTTTCAAAAGCAGTAGCATCAGCGGTTGCTGGCCGACCTGGAGGTACTTACATTGACATACCTTCAGATGTTTTACATGAAACTGTAACAGAGGAAGAGGCAAAACAGTTGCTTGAGGGTATAGAGCCATATGTTCCAGTTTGGGCTGTCAGGGCAGCTCCGAAGGAGCTTTTGGCTGGAGACAAAGAAATCTCAGAGGCAGTTTCACTCCTTCGAAATGCTAAGAAGCCACTGATCATCTTTGGGAAGGGGGCTGCATACTCTCGGGCTGAAAAATCCTTGAAACAACTTGTTGAGAGTACCGGAATTCCATTTCTAGCAACCCCAATGGGAAAAGGTTTACTCCCTGACTCACATCCTTTATCTGCGGCTGCTGCTCGGTCCCTTGCACTGGCTGAAAGTGATGTTGCTCTTGTTGTTGGTGCACGTCTTAATTGGCTCCTCCACTTTGGAGAGCCACCCAAGTGGTCTGAATCAGTGAAGTTTATCCTAGCTGACATTTCTGAGGAAGAAATCAAGCTCCGGAAGCCTGCTGTTGGGCTAGTTGGTGACGCTAATTTGATCTTACAGCAGCTGCTCAAGGAGTATAAGGATGAGCCATTTCGTTTGGGAGAGAAACACCCATGGGTTACACAAATCAGGGCTAAGGCACAGGCAAATATACAAAGGTTGGCTGTGTCTCTGAACAAGGATGTCGTGCCATTTAATTTCCTGACACCCATGCGGATAGTGCGAGATGCCATTCTAGCTGTTGGCTCTCCTGCACCAATTCTGGTATCTGAAGGTGCAAATACAATGGATGTTGGAAGATCAGTGCTTGAACAAACAGAACCACGAACAAGACTCGATGCTGGAACATGGGGTACTATGGGTGTGGGTTTAGGTTATGCTATTGCTGCTGCTGTGGTGAATCCAGAGAGGCTTGTTGTTGCTGTGGAGGGGGACTCTGGTTTTGGTTTCAGTGGGCTTGAAGTTGAGGTATTCTCCTTGCACTGAACTGCTGTTTTGGGTCAGAACAAGGAGCCCTGGTAAACCTTGGGCTCTTAAAAGATTAACCAGTTTACAGTTCATAGTTTCTACAACCTAATTTGTTCAGATGCAGCTATTAACACCTTAAACAAGATGAGCCTTCAGTGTTTGCTCACATCACCTTACTGAGGTTTATTTTAAACCCTTAACTGCTGTAAAGTCACTTGGTTTGTTGACCACTCTTTATCTGGTAAATCAGGTATGCAAAGAAACAGGTCCAAAACAGACAAGAGTAAAGACTTGAGGACTTCTCCCTTGTTCCTGAATTAGTGTGGCTTGGATGTTGCTTGCAGACATTGGTTCGATACAACCTGCCAGTGATTGTGATAATTTTCAATAACAATGGGGTATATGGTGGGGATCGTCGTACCCCTGAGGAGATTAGTGGGCCTCACAAGGATGACCCTGCCCCAACCTCATTTGTTCCAGAGGCCCGATATGACTTGGTCATAGAAGCCTTTGGTGGGAAGGGATACATTGTCAGGACACCTAAGGAGCTTGAATCTGCCTTGAAGGAGTCTTTCTCAGCCCGGAAGCCAGCTGTGATTAACATTATAGTTGACCCATTTGCAGGTTCTGAAAGTGGTCGAATGGGTCACCGTAACTAGGACAAAATACTTCGTGTTGCTATTCACTGTTGATGTTTCTTCCTGATTTGGAAAAACTGGAACTTCATGTTCTGACTTGAACTGACCTTGGTAAATGAAGGCACATAGATCAGGGAGGTAAAAGAGCACATGAAGCTATTGGTCTGCTCAATTGAGCAAGGCTGCTAAATCATCGCATGGATTGCCAAACTAGTATATTGAAGAATGATAAATGCAAGGTCCTGGCCCTGCTGAGGCTGGCTAGACATGCATACTAAGCTTGCTCATATCTGTGAAGAAGAGTTGATGGCATGGTGTTAAACTAGGGGTAAGTCACCAAAATCATCATGCCTTTTACTTGGATCTTTTGCTCATATCTGTGAAGCAGAGTTGATGGCGGGGTGTTAAACTAGGGTTAAGTCACCAAAATCATGCCTTGTACTTGGATATTTTGGTAAATGGAACATAAGTCTTTGTAAAATATGATAAAATCTTAATTGTTGCATTCTGTGACAAATCACATAATGTGAGATTTGTTTGCTGCAGTCACATAAAGGCCTTGTGTCTGTCTCCCTCTGATTCCTCTTTCTGCATGTGTTGATTATTCTGGGAAGCTTCTGGATTCTTCTGCATTCAAGTAATTACTAGCCAGGAATGAGTAAATGATCTCTTCAGGATGCCTCTATTTAAGCCCCTCTCTATGCATTTGGCTTCAATCCCTGCATTACATAAGTGCAAGTTTAAATGAAATAAAGCTTACTGGAAGCTAATTCTTCTCCATCCAAAATGGTGCCACTTCTGGGCCAGACTGAACCACGACTCACCAATGCAGCAGTTGGGTGTTCCGTCCAATGGACGGGGCTGCATTTTTCATCTGGCATTTTTCATGATGATAAATTATTAACCCCAAATGTAGGTATTACAATCGTAGGAAACTTTTCAATGTTGGTCCTAAACCTTTACCTCCACTTTGGACCATTTAATGCATGATATATTTAATTTAATTAAACAATAGGTTTGATCAATTTAGAATTAGGGAGACACAAACATTTATGAGTTCTTGCACATTTTTTAATATTAATTAAAATAAATTCGAAGTTAAATTTTGGGGGCAAATTTTCATATACATATATTTGGAACAATACTCATTTATCTCTTTTAAAGGTGAGTGAGGAAGTTTTTTAATTGGAAAAATTACATTAAAGGTAAAATATTAACCTCTTTTTTCACTCGTTTGATTTTTTCAATTCATTAGCTTTGAATTTTAATTCGTAATTCAGTCCTAAAAGAGTATTTTGTTTGGGATTTGTATATGTTTGTATAGTTATCAGTTTTTATGGCATCTACCACTAAAAATTCTTTAGGTTTACATATATTTTTGGGTTAATTAACTTTTAAACTTAGGGCAAATTCTTCAACTCATTAATTTATTTCCATTTAATTAGTTTTAAAACGTAAGGCATAATTAGTTGTTACCCAAAAAAATAAAAAATCATTTGTATATGTTTGTGAAGTTCATGTACCATTAGGATTATTTAGGGTTTTTGTATTGAATTTTTCAATTAATTAGCTTTAAAATCTAGGGCTAATTTTTCCATTCATTATTTTTTTCCCATTTAATTAGCTTTAAAATGTAAGGCATAATTAGCTATTATTATAAAAAAAATCATTTAAATATGTTTATAAAGGTGTTAAAGTTTACAACATCTACTATATTAGGTTTATTTGAGTTTTTTAATTGATTTTTTCAGTTAATTAATTTAAAAACCTAGGCCTAAATTTTTTGATTCATTTTTTCCCATTTAATTGACTTTATATTTGTAGGGCAATTAGTTGTTATAAAAAAATTGCACTTAGATATGTTTGTATTGTTGTTAAACTTTATGATATCTAACATTATGATTATTTAAATTTTTGTTTATTTTTTTTTTGGGGCTAATTAATGTTATATTGGGGTATCACACAGTGGGTAGGATAAATGATATATACTAGCTAGGAGGACCAAAAGCTACTAGGTAGCCAAATTTTGTAATTACTAATACAAGTTACCCTTGCAATTTTGGACCTTTATTTTAGAAGGTTTTTTTTGGATAATCAATGTTTGGCCATTTTAGGTTCATAAAGGTTAAATGTAGATAACCATTTTGTGTACAAAGGATGGGGTAGAATGATGATAAGGTGTATAGTCCAATTGGGCACATTGTTTTGGTTAGGGCAATTATCATGATGTTGTGCGCCCTCTTGAAATGTTGGGTGAACAATCATTTTGTAGCATATGCAATGGAGCACATGTCGACTTTGCACATCCACTTCAACCCCACCCTAGCTTAATCTTTTGAATTACCTTAGGTGCTTGAAAGGTTTCATTTGTTCCCTCAATTGCCCCTTTTGAGCCAACCACTAAAATTGAAATGAAAAAAAATGATTGATTTATATTTCATGTTACTATAATGTGGGTATTGCGTAAACCCTAAACCTTAAGCTCTATTTGCCCCCATTGTTTTAAGTTTGCACAAACAAAAACCTCAACTTCCATTTCACAATGAAATGGAGGCTGAGATTTTTCTTCTATAAATTTGATCATAACTTGCCACAGGAACAAAAACCCTAAACCCTAAACAACACAAATATGAGGTTAAAAGTTTCAACCCAAATTTTTACATTCTATATCAAATATTTTCTCATAAAAGTGAAAATCAAATCCTAAAACAAATGATGTCTCACAAAGAAGTTTATTAAATGTATAAGCTAAAACAAAATCTATATTACCATTATGTCTTGATACACTCCAGTCATCATTTGCTTCAATTGAATTGGATTTGTTGATTTGATGAAAAGATGTACCACGACAAAAGAAGATAATGTTAATTGATTTACATCATTGGAGTTAGAATATTTAGTTCCTTGTCCTTGATCATCCCTTGCATCATGCATTTGTGGGTTAGCTCAAATTGCATATGATGAAACAACATCATGTTGAACTACAATCACAACTCCTTTTGAACTTCCTTCCCCAACTATCCATGTGATCAATCCTACACACTCCCATAAAAACTCCCAAAAAAACACAAAATAGATAGAAAAAAAAAACATAAAACTAAAAATAATTCAAAAACACAAAAAAAAAGGAAAAAAAAAAGTTCAACCTTTTCAATCTTTTTATTTTTCTTCTTCTTCCTCCCAAGTTTCTCCTCTTTTCTCATTTTTTCTTCTTCCTTGGTTTCTCATATTTTACCCTTCTTCCGTGACTTATTCTCCAAAAAAAGCCAAGAAGGTCTAATGCTTACCTCTGATGGTGTTGATCATGCATGCCAATGATGCCGCCCCCCACCCCACCACCCTGGCCCCCCCTAGTGACATTTCTTCATAACACATTCTCTTGTAAAACAAACTATCCAAAACCACCAACCATTTTTTAATTTTTTTTAAAGTGATGGCAATGGAGGGATGCCATTGCTAGGGAGCTTTGAGCTCCTTCAATGGCAAAGACACCTTTTGCAACCAAAACAAAAAGAAAACAACAATGACCTAAGGCTTGTCATTGTCTTTTGAAGCAAGGAACAACAACCCAAAAAATCAAACAAGCTTACTTACAAGTTGGGGCAAGGCAAATCAAGCTAGGGAGACAATGGCATGAGGAGGAGAAGGCCAAAAAAACAAAAAAAAGAAGAAGAAGAAGATGAAGGAGAGAAAAAAAACTAAGAAGAAGACAAGGTGTCACCAAACTGGTTTGGTTAGTAAGGAAGTTAGGGCTAATAGGTAGGTAGGATTGGTATGTATGAGGGGTCAAAGGTAAGTAAGGCCAAACCCTGCCCACTCTCAAATACTTTCATCATTTTACCACTCTCTTTTCCCCAGCTTTTGTAATCAATTATGTTATGTCTGGCATAACATACTAAAATGCCTCGGATTTTTCCAATCATATTGATGATTGCAATAGTAGCCGTAAATCAAGTCCAAGCTGGCTAGTGATGGCATCTTGATCATTTCAAGAATTCTTTTTGTGAAGCTGAATGCTGGTATGTGTACTTATGGCCGATAGTCTAGTTGGTCATGAAGGAATGTTGATTGGTTGGAGATGCTTTTCGGGCTTGTGAGTCATGATGGGCTGCATTGTTTCATGAAAAGTGTTCTATAACCCAAACTTGTTGATATGGACATGGTTCATATCAACAAATTGTATTACCATATTTTGTAGGAGAAGATTGGTATGAACCAGTGTTGGGTAAATACCCACTTTGGTGGGTCAAAATTGTAGATTTTGGTTCTAACTATGACTAACTACTAAGAACCAAATTGGAACCGGGTCTGATTTTCACAACCAGAACCAAAAGCAAAAATCAAATGGGACCCAAAGTTAGGTTCCCAGTTCTGTTGATGTGTGGAACTTGAACCTAAACTGAAATATATGTCTTTTAAAACAAAAAGTGACTAGAACCAGGGTTAGCCAGAGATTATTAATCAGCAATTATCTACTGGAATCAGGTTGATTTTTAGAACCAAAATTGAAACTGGAAATTTTGTTCTTTGAAGAAGTGGATCTGGAACTAGATTCTCAGTTCCATTCATGAGAACTAAAAGATCTGGGGTAAACCTCACACAAGTAAAATCAAAAGTCTTCTTGTCAAGTTAGGTTAGGGTGAACCAATACCCGCAATAGCACCTGCAGTTAAAAAAATGACAGTCCTAAACCTTCAAAAAGTCATTTACTACCCTTCTCTATAGGCCTCCCCCCTAGCTAGCATCATACATTTTAGCTAGCCTCATAGCCTTGAATCCTACTTTATAGTTAATCTCTTATATTCAATTTCCTATATTTTGGCTATGTATCCCCATTTTAGACTTTTGTTTTTAATATCCCACATTAGCTTCCTAGGTCTCCCAGTTGTGGAAGTTTAAATTAAATCATAGAGGTCACACCTCAAATCTATATTCTCCATACGTTTGAAGATAAGGTCATCTTCTTTGGGGTGATAGTAATAAAAAAACTTTCATTTTCTTAGGATTCATTCAACATTTATGTGAGAGGTATGCCATCAATCCCTAAACACATTTGAAGTTTCAACCCTTTTTTTTTCATTTGATACAATAAATCCAACAAAGTTCCAGCATTGTCAAAATTAGGTCTGGATTGCATCCAGAAACTCCATTAACTTACACAAAGAAAGTCAAGGGTTTTGCATCTAGGACAACCTGAAGTCCAATGAGTCGCGAAATTTAGGTCACAGGTTGTTTGGGGTGAATATTTTAGAAAACTCAATGAGTTGTCAAAAGCAAATCCAGAAGTTGTGTTTAGTAGAACATGAAACGTGTGACCTGTTGAAATTAGGTCACGGACTTGTGTTAGGTAAATCACTAAATTCAATTAGTTGTCAAGAATATGTCATGGGCATATGTCAAGTATAGCAATTGCTCAGGTTAATTTTCCAAACCAAATTAGATGGGTTGTTACATATGACACTTAGTCCAACAATGATTTGAGGGGAGGGTGGTGGACATGGCATTATGGTTAGGAAGAGAAGGCCCACATGGGAAATGAAAGCAAAGAAAGGGTATGAGAATGAAGTTGTTGGGATGTATGCATAACTTCTTTGAAAATGAATGTTCAAATTCATCAATGAGCAAGGTTGTAGAGGAAGGAGGGGTGTGCAATTACACATTTCAAAAAGCATAGTTGGTGCAAGTAAAATCAAATGGCCACAAATTCACTCTTACATGACACCCACATACTATATGTGCACATGTAGGTTGGAGGATTACAAAAAGCATCCCAAGCATAAGTGATAAAAGAAGAAAGGTTGCATGACAAGGTTTTTGGGAAGTAAATGTACTTACACCCCCGCATTGTTGAAATTGCATATTACCATGTTGAGTACACAAGAAAGAATAATACTCCATCTCATTGATCAATTGATTGAAAATATATTTTTTGAAGATCCCACTACATTCCATAGATAAGAAAAACAAAACCGGGGCTTGGGTGATCTTTCATTTGGAATTGGGTCACATGAATTTACAAAGAACAAGAGTGAATGTGATTGGAACAAATGCAAATTGGTGAGTTGATGACAAAAGACAATTTTTTTAATTTATAAGATGTTCAATATCATGAACATAAGACAAAAGTGGGCATCTAGCATTATGAAAAAAATGATGCATTGAATGTCAAAATGTGAGCCTTGGATAATGAAGAGTCTATATTTTTTTGGCAAGATAAAGATGTTAATGTGGACTTGCCTTTCAGCTTGGGTATTCAAACTCCATGGCAATTGCAATGCATGTTGAAATGGGGCCATAATGGTTAAATATAAATGGACATAACTATTGGCACCAACAACATGAAAGGTTTAGGGTTTAAGATATGCAACTAATCTATGCACATTGATGTGTTTGATGAATGGAGAAATGATGTTTCAATTGCATGGGTAATCATTTCATGGCCAACAAAAGAAGATTTTGTATCATGCTTAGGACCTTTATGTGCATGAATGTTCCATGCACAACTTAAATGGATACCAAGTCGTTTCGTTATTGAAGATGCTCCTCAAGAATGTCTAGCTCTAAAGTATGTTTCATGTCTTTTAAAACCTTTTTAAATATACATGAATTAAGAACCTAAGCTAAAGTAACTAAGAACTCAAAAAATTAAGCTAAAAAAGTTAAAACCTAAGTTGTGGTAACTATGATTTAGGATAAATAGTTATCACCTTATTCTATAATATATATCCTCACTCAAATGATTGATCCAACAATATTGTTCATCCTTTGATGGTACAAATGTGGGTGCTAGTTCACCCAAGCTTCAAATTATGCATGTTTTTCTTTTTTTCGACCTTTTCCCCATGTAATTTCTTATTTTTGTATGCCTAGTTAGAATCCACAAGAATTCATTGTTCCTTCATGTTAGTTTTGGTTAGGAAATTGATTCCCAATTGGAGAGTTTATTTTCCAATTTTCATCCAATAACATTGGCTGAAATAAAAAATTTAAAAGTTGATGGAAAACAAACTCTAACCTATTTTCTCCTTTTAAAACATTACTTCAATGGTGAAAGTTAATAAAATATGTTCTAATGTATTTTATTTTTTTTACAAGTGACTTCGTACATTTAAAATTATATTTCATTCTTGATCATGGCTCATTCCAAGTTTTATTCCAAAATCACCAAATTTCAATTTTTAAGATTTTTCGAATGTTCTTAGAATATTAGAATATATTCTTTTTTTGGGGGATCATACTCTTTATTCAATTTGAATTCATTACAAAATGTTTAAAAATAAAGATATTTAAAACTAGTTCACAAACTTGTAATCATGATTTGCATTTAAAGTTTAACCAATTGAAAGTGAACTAATTTGGTCAAGCAATTGGCAACAACATAAATATTGTCATGACATTTTAAAGCTTTGAACAATGCCATTTAATGTTATTAAAACCAAAATGATTGCATTAGCATTAAGGTTTTACATGATTTTTTCAACAAAAATAATTTTCCATATAATCTCAAACATCCTTTTTCATAATAGCCAAAAAAGGGTGGGGGGGAAGGTTATTGCTTCATCCTAGGTCTTGTAGGTTAAGATGGGTTTGGACCTACAAGGGTTATCTTTAAAATAAATCTCTTCCAACACAAAGGTATATTAAATGAATTGAAATGTGACATAACACATAGGTATATAGCACATGCAACACAAGAAATGAAAATTACATGTTTTGGGTTAAAATTAAAATCACCCATGCAAATAAAACTTGGTTTTTATGTGGATTACACTCAATGAAAAGCTTATCACACACACCTAATTTTTTTTCCTTATGGGGATCATTCACTAAATACACATAAAACCTTTTATGAACTTTAGAGCAATACATGAGTTTACTGTGTCATACGTTTAACCTTTTTTTTCGGTGGCAAATTTTTGCATTTGTGTGACTTCAAATTCTCACCAGTGATATTTATAAGCGGGTTTAGGACTATGATTTTGCCATAAACTAACTGGGAGATTGTTTCTTTTTGTTGGACAATCCACCAATGCCTAAGATCTATCACCAAACACACCAACAATGGAGATGTGATATGTTGCCGGCTAAAGTACCTTTTTGAAGAGGTGTTTGCTAATTAGGATTATGTTATCAAACAAGTTTGCCAACTTCTTACACTTCCTTTTCATTATGCATTGATGTTCTTGCTTATACTAGTTATGAGTAGAATGCCACTTGAATTATGAATAGATAGTAAAGTGCCACCCATGTTCTATGAGTTATGAATGAAACACCACCAAACATGGGTTGAATATATGAACTTTATAAAAGTATCTTGGGATTTGTGGGTGGGTCATAACAAATTGAATTACATTATGAAGATTGAGATTTTGCAATCATAAAATGGGATATGTGGGTGCAACAATGACACTAATAGATTCAATAAAAGCTCAACAACTAGTGAAAGATTGGCATCTTTAGGGTATTTGAAAAGCTTGCTACAAACAATGAATGCATCCGGCTTTGCTTTCCATTCTAGTTTAAACACATTGGAAATAGTAAGTGAATCTAGCTTTGTTTTCCATTTTCATTTAAACTATTTTGATTGAACCTATTTGTTTCCAAGTTTCATCTAGTGGTTTCTAGGGTTCAATTGTGTGTTTCCAAGTTTGATTAGGCATTTTTAAGGTTTGGCATAAGTTTTTTTTTTGTTCATATTTTCAACCAATGTGTTTCCAAGTTCTTCCATCACACATTTTGTTGTTGGTTAGGGTTCAGCAAAAGTTTTTTTTTTTTTGTCAGCAACCATTATGTTTCCAAGTTCTTACATTGTGCAATTTATTATTGGTTAGGGTTTAATAAAAACTTTTCTTTTCTTCTTGTCTTCAACTAATGTGTTTCCAAATTCTTCCATTGCACATTTTGTCACTGTTCAAAGCTCAATAGAAGCTTTTATTTATTTTTGTCTTCAACTAGTGTGTTTCCAAGTTTTTAATTGCACATTTTCTTGCTAATAATTAGGGTTTGGAAAAAAAATAATTGTCCTTGTTTTCAACTAATGTGTTTCCAAGGTTTTCCAATGTACATTTTGTTTATAGTGTGCACAATGATGCCCTTGAAATTACCTCAAAACTTTAAATACAAACTTTTTTTTAATGTTTCCATCCCACTTTCTACAAACTTTGATGTTGCACTATTGAGTTCAAGTCCCCTTGTCTTTTTTGAATTTAACAAAGGCAAGGCTCATGTTGTTGTTGATGGTGATCCTATTACATTTGCTAGTGGGGCTTCTACTTCATTTAACCTTAGCACTTTTAGGATTGATCCTATCAACCTCATTGTTGATAAGAGAGGTGAAAAAGTGACTATAGTTACGAAGAAGAAATGGAAGGCTGAATGGGAGTTGAATTGAACCTTCCAAGACACATGGGTAAACAAAGTTTCCTTGGGCCGAATTGGCTTTTGGGCGAGATGGCAAGTCAAAAATGGTTCAATGAAAAATTTGCTCCACAATTGAACAAAAGGAAACATTACTTGTCCCCAAACTTGATGGGTTGAGAAATCATAATGGTAGGCGGATGTGTAAGGTAGTTCGGCTTAGTAAGGTGCTTGGGAAATCTTACATCAGTTCAGATAGCCAACATGTTTGAAATGAGAAGATTTATGCCATAATTGGACATGATGGCATTCAATTTCAAGTGGAAAAGAAGTAAGGCTGAAAAGAAAAAAACATGCAATTTGTTACCCTTTTCCATCTTTTGAAGTTGGGGAAACCCATCATTGACTTTGAAAGCATGCATGGGCTTTTACAATTTTTGAAGGTGGAGAACATTCCTAACAAGCATTGGACGAACACTAGTGGTTGGGGCATGGTAGAATGCATTAACAATGTGGTTTTGGTAGCTACAAAACAACCATCCAAACAACAAACTACATTTCTATAAGTTGTGATGAAGTGACCAATATAGATAACTAGTCATGGATTTTGGTTCATGTTTATGTTGTTGAAGACTTCAAAAGGGCACTAATCTTGGTGAATCTAAAATGGGTCACAGAAGGTTGCACAACAAACAACCTCACAAAGATGGTCCAAAACTCAATGAAGAGTTTTGAAGGACTATTTGACCATAACTTGGTTATTAAGGTTGTGTGTTTTTGTACAATTGGTGTTGCCACCTTCCAAGGCATCAAAATTAGGGTTGCAACCCAACTAAATTAGATGTCCTCACCTTTTTGTATTCATGTGCATTGTGTAGCTCACAAGACCAACCTGGCAACCTTCACCCTTTCGGATTTGCCTGTAGTTGTGAAGATGGAAGCATTATTGGCAAGTGTGTACACATACTTTAGTCATAGTCCAAAGAACAATTTAGGGAGATCAAAATTGGTTGAAATTATGGAGACAAAAGGTTTCAAAATTTTACACAACATCAAAACTAGATGGTTGTTCCAAGCAAGGTGGTCCTTGAAGAGTTTAAGACTCTTTTAGTGAAAATGGTAGAAGATGTTGTTAATGAGTATGCAATTGCTAACTATGAACTGTTGTGTGACATTGAAACTGTTATGGGGCTTACTTGTCTATTGCCTATTTGGAAGTTATGCAAGGTTTGAGCAAGTATGCTTAGAACAAAAAGACCTTCATTTGTGACTTTGTGGGTAGTGTGAAATTATGTCAAGTTGACTTGCACAACATGTATTACAATGAAGAGAATAAATACAACTATAGTGACTTCCCACAATTTTGGAATTTCATTGACCACACCTTTGACCATTTGCACACTGTTTGGTGAAACAATCTGGTTGTTGGAGTACAACAAGTAGCATTTTCTTACTATGGAAAAATTATACAGAGTTCACAAAACATGCAAGTTGACTAGTCTCTGTAGCATGGTCATTCAAGAAGCTTGGGCACAATTTGTACAAGAGGTGAAGATGCAATGCACTCAAGAAGCTCGGGCACAATTTGTGCAAGAGGTGAAAATACAATGCATTCAAGTTGCATTACAACTAATCAATGAACTTGATAAGAGGTTCCTTGTACAAGAGGTCTTGGATGCTATGAAAATAATCTACCCACAATAATGGTTGCAAGCTAATGCTAAACAAACATTTCCTAGGCACCTTGCCTTGTTCAAAGCATAATATTGTCACCCATGGGTAGCTAGTGATGATGGTGTGATGTGTCCAACTTTGTTGGATGGTTGGAAATTAGATCAACATGCATATTTTTTTGTTGTCACAATGAAAAGCAATTGCAATTTTGCCATGCTGCCACCATTTAATTATAACCCAACATTTTGGTTGTGGTAAAGGTTGGGACCGGTGGCATTTTGAAGGAGAAGCTTTCAAAGTTTTTGAAACTTGTTGAGATATCCATTGTGATCACACTAGGTTCAGTAAAGGGCAAATGGACCTTTTCGACTTTAACTTACATCAAGAACAAGTTGAGAAACTATCTCATAGTTCATTTGGATATGGTCATTAGGATGTATGCCTAGAAATTTTATTATTTAGGCACATTTCCATTTTCTTGCCATTCAAGATTAGCAAACTAACAAACATCGATATTGTGTGGATTTATAATGCATTCTAGGGGCACATGCATAGGTATGTGCATGTAATGGAGGTTTATTTTTGTAATGATGTTGAATTCATTAGCCTTTGGGCCTATATGAATGCATTTTATTGAAAATTTAACTTTTAGTTAATTTCAATATGTAACAAGTTTTTAGTTTTGTGTGCTTTTGTGCAGGTCAATTTTTAAATTTCAGTTGGGTAAAATCGAGTCATGTATTGGTTTCCATTTTTACCACCCTTCCAACCCAATTTGTTGTTTATGCTTGTTTGCATTAAAGTTAGGTCTAATTTCATTCATATGTTACTTGTGAATGATGTATGCTTTTGTTGGTTTGCAGGTCACCTTGAATTGCAATTAAGCAGAATCCAATGCAAATTAAGGTTTAATCCCATTGAAGGCATAAAATTGTAATCTTTCAAATGTGTTTGCATCTTGTGGCTGTGTGTTTGTGTGGCACCTTGATTTTCTTGTTTTATGTGTGGTTGTAGCATGTAGGAGATTTCAATTACAGTTCAACAAAATCCATTTTTGGATTAAGGTTCAACCCCCCTTGAAAGTATTTTGTTATGTAACTTTGACTAGGCATCAACGATCCACCAAACAAGGTTGGGTCTTCACCACCATCATATAGTAACTCTCATGTTAATCACCTCCTCATACATAATGTTAGGATTTTGTTCAATTGCCTCATGGCAACACTACAAGAACAAACATTGTGATGGTGGTAATGTCATTCCTTGCTTTGAAAATTTTCAACTTCTAGAAGATGGTGATCATAATGTTGACAAATTAGGTGCACATATGAAACCCCGATTTGATCCTACTTGGAAGGAGCTTCTCTATGAGGAAGGTAAGGGGGTGATCTTGGTAGCCTTATTATATTGGTCCTTTGCAGCTCTGTAATTTTTGGTGTTAAGCTTCTTAGGTGAAGCATTATTTCATTACCTTCAAATTGTTGTTGTGGAGATTTTTCTGCAATCTCATTGGTATACAAGCTTCTTCGAGAAGTCACAGGAACCATAATTTGGTGTGCATAATTTTTTTTCCATTTCAAAATGGGACACACTTTGTTTCTACATGTCGTGCCTTCTAGGCACATCCCATCTTTGTGCCTCTATGCCTCTTTGTCTTCAATGTAGCAAAATGATGACAATGCATTTTACGATTACTTTAGAAAAATTAAACAAGACTGTTTGATAGAGGTAAATTGTGTGGGATGACAAGGGAATGAAGATGTTCACAAACAAGTGTAAACCTACCAAGCTATTTGCAAAGCACATTAAGTTGGAGGAGCAAGTGCATTGACATCACTTTGACCGGTCAAAGTTTTCTTAGATTCTTTCACATTTGTTGTTGAATCGATGGGTGGAAAATGCAACAAGATACTATTAGAATTCAACATTTTGTTTTGATACCTAAAAGTTGTGTACAAATTGATGTGAGAGATTTATTTCTTGTGTATACATGTATCATTGTTGGAAAAACATGTCAATATTGATATAGGAACATCAAATAGGTTTGTACTTTGTAAACATAATTTCACTTTGAACAACAACTAGTCCAACCCACATCCCATGAAAATGACAGTAGCCACCTTGCACTCACATGCTTCAACATGAAATGTGGAAAATGCTAAAATAGCCTACCAATCACCCTTAACCATGTGATTGGTGCCACCTAGCCTAGAGCTGGTACAAGTTGGAGAGGCCTATTAAGTGACATTGAAAAAAACAAAAAAAAAATCCTTGCATACGTCCATACAAAAAAAAGTCCTACTATAAGGTGTATTGACAAAATGAAAATATGAAAAATTGAAGCTCCATCCACAACCCTTAAAATACTTGAAAAGAGAGTGAATGAATCATTCACCTCTTTCATTCAAATCTAATAAATGTTATCATCCACAAACTTTAAGCCAATAATATTATGCCCCTTGATCATTCATCAATGGAGAGGGTGAACTCCTATATTATTTGACACATTTAATGTTTTTGTCTCACATGAGATCAAGTTAATTAAGTTATATTTGTGCTTAACTCAAAATAATTAACTGTATGAGTTCAAAATAGACCCTAGGTCAAAGGAACTTCATGTGTAAGGGCCCTTAAGGTTTATTATTTATTTATCATATATACCTATCCATCCATCCCAACATCATACCTAACAATATTTATAAATTCTATGTCTAAACAACAATTTAGGCCTATGATTTTGGGAGTGTCCCCATCTTGGAGCTTTTATAGTTATTTTATGTAAATTAACACTCCTTAAATGCTTTATAATGAAAATTTGAAAAGCATGTAATTGAAGTTGAAGACCACTTAATTAGCTTGTCGGATTGGAGGTGAGAAGATAAAAAGACTTTGAGTTTTGTTTTCTTCTGAAGAGAAAAAATAAAGGCAAACACCTCTCTTGTTATGAGACAATAATGGAGCAAAGCATTTTATTTTGATAAAAAAAGAATATTAGCAGTAGTGCCATTTGTATAAGATCTGGTACAATTTGCAATCAAACACTCCTCACTCAACAAGGAATAATGTTTCAATTGCCATGACATAAGATTCTGGTTTATAGTGTACCCAAAAGCTCTAGGGTGTAGGTAAGTCCACAGATTGCCAGAAACCTTGAATACACCATGCAAAGTTTTCGCAAACAGGTAAAAATCTTGGCCTGCAATGGACAGTGGTTGCAATTGACAACTTCAAAGGCTGGATTGCATCAAACCACCTACCATCGCTGCAATGGACAGTTAATCAACAAACCCACTCATAGCATTAATGTCCACAATCACCATAATTGGCACACTTCCATCCAATGCATCCACTTGGCTGCAATTTCTCCAATCTTTCTCCAATCTAAAATATCAATGTGATTGCAAGAATACACCTCAGTTAAAATAAAACCACCTACAGGACTTAAATGCAGAAATGAATGAAACCAGAGAGAAATTTGAGACCTGGATTGCATGAGACAAATGTCCTTACACAGAGAGCTCCTCAACTAGTATATGAGGGTAAAACAACAGCGAATGCATGGACTGTTGATAGTTTGTAACAATTTTTGTGACTGTTCTTCCAATTGCAAACAATTTGAGGGCACTGTGTAGCAAAACACAACTTGACGAACAGCTAAAAACTGGGATTACGAATATTCTGAAATTCTGAAATTGTTAGAACAGAGTCCTAAAGTCCACATCCAGCAAGAGGAAAGTTCAACCTCCATCCCTTATTTCTTATTCATTAATCCACCACTTTGCAAAGTGATCATAAAAGTGTGATCCTTGCCCCAGTTGTTGAGCTTCCCTATCAATAAAGCATTTGCTTCCTTCTATTTGACATCTTTGAATGTGAATCACAGTCAGTTACCTACCTTCAAGGCACTGCATGAACTGACTTTTCATCAAGGGTAGAAGCCTCTGATATCTTTTCCTCAGGCAGATGGAGAGTCCTCCTTCAGATTAAGCATAGTCTTGTCATCAGAAAGATTCACTTAATCCAGCACAATAGGGTGATCTGCCAATAGTTGCATCACTGCCTTTCTCTTGGGCATGCTTGGTATGGTACCCTTTGACCGAACACAGAGTGAAGCTGCTGCAGCTGTGACAACATAGCCACCATTGCAGAGTTAGAAAGTAAAAATACTCACAGGTATTCCAGACTACATTGATGCAGGATACTAATCAACTAACTTCAGCATCAGCATCCAGATATCCTACTCTCTTCAAAAGATATTCACTGCCAAAAGCTTTGGGAAATAGCTGGATGCACAAAATAGATGACAAGATCCCACTGTCAATTTACTATATGTCTAGTTTATACTTCAGATATCAGAACTGAAAGTAGGAGAAAGTACGCTGGGTGAAACTGTCATACCTGCAAATCTGAGGGCTTCGATGGGGGATTGATGTTCAATTAGGGCAACAGCATAGGCTGCTGTGAATGTATCACCAGCACCAGTTGTATCAACCACCACTGGAGCTAGGATTGCAGCCTGCATAAGTGGAGGTCCATCTTCACGGACAAGCACTGAGCCATGTTCTCCCATTTTCACCAACACTTGCTTTACACCCTAGTATGCAATTCCCAACATGATGTTACTGGGTGAGAATCCCCCACAGTAAGCAATCCAAAACAACAAATCATCTCGTTGCAGTCCTCACAATCAAGCATGAACTGTTGCATCATTCAGAAGGAGATTCCAGAACAACTGTTCCTGCAGAATGCTTCAACACAAGGTTGATAGCTGTGTACCAGTTGTACAGTGGAACCTTTAGTCAGCTGGTAGATGATATTGTGCAACTTGGACTTATATGGCAATAGTAACAAAAATGAACCAAATTAAGCTGATACTATGCTATGACACCATCAACAATAGCTGATGATGGAGGGACTGTGACCAACACCTTTGTTGCTGATATTCTTCTGAGCAATACAAAGATTGTCCTTTTCCTAAAAAAAAGAGATGGTGATACTATTGCATTAGCATGACAAAGAAAAATGAATGCAACTTCCATTTGTACTTGGGTGGTGCAGACCATCCCTCTGTCCTGACCACTTTTCTGTTCCATGTGAGTGCAGACAAAAGTGGGATTCAGCATGCAATATGAAAGGCCAAAAACTCACCATCTCTTGAATCTTTGCAGCTGCATCAATGACATCTTCCAGAGACTTTGTTGGCATCCCTGTCAAGCGTGCCAGCTCTGTCTCATTGGGGCTCAGCACAGTAACAAACTTGAGGAGTTCTTCTGGAATGGGGCCCTCAGCACCTCCTGCATCCATAATTACAGGGACTTTTGCTATCCTTGCAATCTGCATGAGAAATCCTGCCCGATCAGGAGAAATGGATTCAAAATTGGCAATTAAATCACCATAAGAAGAAGAACCCACATAATTTATGTGGACTCAGCAACCCACCATGTATATCTGCAAATCTTTGAAACACAAAATTGGTATACGGGGACCAATCACTTGTGTGACAAGCTATGTTCATGTCAGCATCACGTGCAGCTGACACTCTTGAGTACTTTTATGAACTTGAGTATGACAGCTATTTCTTGTCAACATCAGCAGCACAATGCATGTTATGAGCCATCCACTCATAGACTATGCTCCTGAAGAAATCCATAGGTCATTTCACAGGGACAGAACTTGAAATTGGTGAGCTGCAATATAAAGGCTCTGATGTCTTTGATAGAGCAAATGGAACATTTGACACTGGACATGACCAATACTTCAGACTTTCCCAAACAATTGTTTAAAATAGTGACCAGCTATCTTAAGTCTGATAGCATGGTTCACAGTAGGTTATAGGGGGCTAGGGGGCTCTAAAACTTGCCATGGTATACAGAGATGGCAATGAAGCAGGAATTGCATTCTGCTGAAAAAACTGGCATCAATCAAAGTTTCTGGATTAGGGAGTGAATCTCCACCTTGGCAGCTTCCAGGTTCACAGTGTCTGGAACCTCGCGCTGAAGAAGCACAGCACCTGCTCGGCGAATCAACTGTTGCACATTTGCTGACAATTGGCCAATGCCATCATCCAGCCTTGGCCATGATGCATTTGCTCCTCCAACAATGATAATTGAGTTTCTCCCTCCTGGTTGCAGCATAACCAATGCATGACCAGTTGGACCCTTCACTACATTAAGATGGTCCAGATTGACTCCTGCAGATGCAAGTGCTTCTTTCACCAAGTTGGCATGTCCATCCTCACCAACCTGCATCCATTGTGTCAAGCCATTGGAGAAAGTCAAAACAACTACGTTCTCTCAAATGCTTTACCTCTGTACTTGATGAATCTCAAGTGTGTGAACAAAGCAAATGGGGATAGGTCCAACCTGTTGAATCTAAAGACGTCAAACCCTAATTCAGCATGAGCAATAAACCCATGAACAGAGCTTGCAATCCTTCTCAAAAGAGAGATGCAAGAAGCCAGATTCTCCAGTCCCCTCCCAATCTTTTGGTATCTACATGCAAACTAGTCAAAGCTCTTTCACTGAATTCCATTGCATTCTGCAAAAAACTGATCCATATGCCAGATACACAGCCTCTCAATAAGCAACTGAGACATGAGAGTACAGGATTCTGTTTTATCACGACCTGATATTCCGGCAGGTTCCCGTGGTGAACGTGCAATAGAGAAAACCCTGGCTTTAAATCTGCGAAAGCCATCTTCCTCATAAACTAAAGCGAAAGAATTGTCCATTTTTTCATGTACACCTTGCACATACCTGGCCAACAAAATAGGTTGGATACGAGAGAAGAGCAGCGCAGGCAGCCTGATTAGCACCCTTGCCACCAGGGAATGTCTGACCACTTCTTGCCGCGATCGTTTCGCCCTCGTGTGGTAATCTCTCCACCTCAAGATAGATGTCTGCGTTGATCGATCCGACCACCACAAGAGGCGCACTGGTTGTCATAGCCTCCTGAGGTTACAAGGTCTCCCAAAAAAATTGTTTCTTATCGAGTATAAAAGATCTCACACCTAGAGATAGATGCAACAGTTCAAGGCAAGAACAGTAACGATGGACGACAAGAAAGACAGAGAAATAAGTTTTTTATGCGAAAAAACCAAGACAAGGTCTCACAACCACCAAAGCCAAATCAGGGCATGCGAAGCGAGCGCAATAATTGTGGATAGAAAGACTCTCGCTGCTTGCGATAACTATCTAATTTCTTCTTCAGAAAAAGAAGACGCACAGTCCGGTCCAAAAGAGAGGAAGCACAATCCGCTCCCTACAAAAGAAAACTGTAAAACGCTATTATGTATGTGCCGAGGGCTCCTGATGTTGTACTGCTCCTTTCTCTGTCAAGTTCTCTCCAACAGTTTAGTGCACGCAATCTCGGAGGAAAAACTCTGCAACGATTGCAAAAGCCATTTGATACCACTGCGTGTTTCCTGTGTCTCATGTGTGGGTGCACGGAGCCTATAGAATCAAATCCTCCTCCTCCGTCGACAACACTGGACAAGACTGCGCTGCTCTGTTCAACATGCTTTCTACTCCGTAATTGTTACTCAAGGATACATTCCGCCCTTCATCCTAATCTTCTGAGGGTCTACTCCGGACAGATTCCGCACTTCACCCTCAGCTTCTCAGAGTCACCTCCAGACGGATTCCGCACTTCACCCTAAGCTTCTCAGGGTCAACTCCGGACGGATTCCGCCCTTTACTGTAAGCTTCTCACTGGACAGATTCCACACTTCACCCTGAGATTCTTAGGGTTAAGTGGGGACACGTTTCACGCTTCGCTCCTCAGGATTAACTTCCCACAGATTCCGCCCTTCACCCCTGAGATTCTCAGGGTCAACTCCCGACATATTCCGCCCTTCACCGTGAGATTCTCCGGGTCAATTCCAAATAGATTCCGGCCTTAACTCCTCATATTCGCAGGTTTCAACTCTGACATATTCCGGACTTCACCCTGAGCTTCTTAGGGTCAACTGCTCTCTAAAATACATTGGGACTGGCACATAGAAGTCTAGCAAAGTAGTCGACAGAGTTCCTAACTGACAATTTTGACAGAATCTCTCCCTAGTGCCAATTATGTCAGATAATAGTTAAGAGTTTGATGGGACCAAGTTTCTAAAGAATTGACAGAATGTCTCCCTGGTGCCAATATTATGTCAAATAATAATCATCAGTAGACCAGGTTCCTAACAATGTGACCAGGGTTTTTTTTTTTTCAATTTTGTGTTATAAAAATTTTGGGGAAAATTTCCAAAACAATTAGCAAAATGAGTCAAATTTACACTAGAAAAACAAAAGAAGTCCCAAATTGGTTGGGTTAAAAGTGATAAATTTTGTCAGGAATTTTTTTGCTGGATGTGACAGAATCTCTCCCAAGTGCTAATTACGTCATATAATGATCATTGGTTAGACACAGTTTAGAGCTACCTGCATCTCGACTGGATCCTTGCAAAAAAGTACCCAATACTTTTCCTACCTGCCCAGCTGACCCCACTTGTATGCTCGGTTAACTTGCTCTTTCAACAACTTTAGAGGTCAATTCCGCCATTTCTGTATATATCTTTAAACACACAAAATATGTTGGTGTGGGTTTTTTTTCACACACAAGCTCATGTCTTGAAGCAAATTATTCCATATTTGGTGGTGTAGAATGCTTTTTCGAATGCTTTTCCTAATACTTTTGGTCCATGCAAAACTTGGCTTTCACAAACTATTCATATCCCGTAATGGCCATGAATATCCTGGCTCATTCCTTAATGTGCAACCAATGCCCTTTTCTATGTTGTAAAGTGCCCTACATTTACAAACGTTACTTCATGACAACTTTATGACTTCCGAAAAGAACAGCTAGAATTTTTCTGTTGTATATGGCTGCCGTCTTACCCTCAGTGAGGTTTATGCCTTAGAGCATCTCCATGGGTGCTCAGTATGTCACTCTGGATAAAGAAATTAAATGTCTAAGTTTAGCTGTTTTTTTTGGCAACCCCACCAATAAAACTGTAATTCGAACTGCATATATGTGGGGACTACTAATAGCAAACCACTTGGACCAATCATTATGATCGACCAATCAGAAATACTGAGCTGCAGTTAGGTCCAATTTATTACACTCTTTTTTGGAGGTGCACAACTGTGTTGCGCCTTTTACTAGCCACTGCAAGCTACACGAATTTGATGCAGAAAAACTAATTTCCTAAGCTAAACCGGCACATTTGACTTTTTCACATTAAATTTTACTGTCTGGAGTCACATACTGACCACCGTTGGAGATGCTCTTATGAGATGATGGCACCTTGTGTGCAAGTTTCCTTCAGAAAAAAACATTGTTGAACCTTGTGTGTAAGGTTTCTTTTCTCAAATGAATCATCACCGCCCTCTTATGAAAGCAAAATCACTGGGTAGATTTTTTTTGGCATTTTTTTGGGGGACCGCATGTGTTATCAATATCAATAAATTAATATTTTGGGTGCTAGTGAGGTTATTAAAAAAAAGTAATAGTTATCTGTTTTGCACAATGGTAGGTTTTCAAATAAACAGCTGACAACTGCTAATTAACCTATTGATTAGACATCAGTTATAGGGTTTTTTAATTAAAATTTAATTATTTTTTCCCCTTTTTATATTAGTGTTTAAAGGCTGATATCTTACTTGGATGATAATCGAGTCATCCAGATAGGTTATTAGATTTTGAAAATTCAATATCAAACAGTTATCAATTTAACTGATTATAAAAAAAGCAACAACTGGCTGGTAGGTTATTAATAACCAGCTCTATAATCAGGCAACATTGTTAAGGACCTCAAGAAGGGTCGCTAAGAGGATTTGGGTCCTGTGCAAGGCTCCCTCATTCGCAAAACAGCCCCATTCAAGGTCCTTAACCTACCTATAAAGAACCGGTGGAATTTTTTAAAACATGTGTGGACATGCCTTACACTCATCCAAACAGAGGAGGCACCTTTACACATAAAGTGTCTCCGGTCGTTCTCAAGCAAAATCAGAGCAAATTCTACCAGATCTTTACACCAGATGAGGACCTCAAATGGGACAGTTCTGGGAATTGAGGTCTCGCACTCACCAGCTCCCACCTCGCTCTAGGCCCTCCTCATTCCAAGAAGAGCCCTGTTCTCAGTCCTTATCCTACACATAAGCTGTTTTACAACACACTAAAGACCACTATGCTATTGGATTGAGCAGGAACTGCTGGAATCATCTGAACTCTGCCCTTTCCATTGTCCTTAAAATCCCTTAGACAAGGACCTTACCATACAACAACAGCAAATTGGATAGACCCTGAGAGTTAGCTAAACGCCCATTTGTAAGTTACCTATTTACCCAGGCCTGACATTACTGGAATACTTGGTAGGTAGGTAAGTAGGCAGGTAAGTAGCTATGCAGTCAAGTAGGTAGGTAGTCAAGTAGGCAGGCAGGTAGGTCCGTAGACGGCCGTGATGTGTGGTTCGGTTCCTCTGGACCGGGACCCGAGAAGCCCGCCCGTCGGTCGGTCGGCCGGTGAGTTAGTTACCGGCGTTCTATTACTAAGGGCTACCATGCCTGGTCACTTACCAGGCAACTTCCGAGCTTCGGTCCAAGGTCTGGGCATTGGCACGGACCGGGCGGAGCGGATGTGACGGGTCCCGCTCACGTCTTCCGAGGCTCCGCTCCGTGCGTTGTCGTTGGCCGCTGCGTTGCTGCTCGCGCGCGATCGATGCGTTTGTCTGCTGCTGCTGCTGGAGTGCGAGCCAGCGAAACCGCGATATCCTTGTAGAACTCATAAAGAGCTTTCGTTTAATATCTTGTTTGCTCGTACTGGAGATTTTTCAAGCGATCTGTTTTGTGGAGGTTTTCTGCGTGTGGTTCTTGGAGGAATCTCTTTCGAGGGTGGCATTGGCTATCGTACCACCACCCCAGGCGCCTCTTTCTGCTTTCTCGGGCGGTACTTGCTGGTTTTTTCTGGTCGTGTTTGCATGTCTCTCTTCCAGATTCGTGACATTGTTGTTGCATTTTCGATTGAAGAAAGCGAGTGGTTTATGCTGCATTATTGTTGGAGGCGGGAGGCCTTGATGTGAGAAAGCCTCTTGTGCTTGCTTTTGCTTAATAAAAGCAGAGACGGAGGGGCAAGTTTCTGCTGTCAGTTTCGGTCGGAGAGGCGTCTCGGGATTTTAGTAGTGTTGTGGAAGGATGTGATGTTAGTGTCGTGCTTCTATCGAGAGGAGACGGGATTGTGAAGGCTTGAAAACGGATTCCGAGAGTTTTTTCTGGGGACGTTCTTTTGGAGCAGAAGTGTTTGCGGTGTGTTTTTTTTTCCCTGTAAACGGGTGTCGATCCGTTCCACAGAACCCATCGCTGAGCAAATCTTCTTTTAGCACTATGCAACCCAGTATATTTTTGGAGGGGTTGAGGATCTGAAGGATCGATTGCAGTAAGAGTAAGATCCTGAAACTTGCATCTGTACCTGCCGCACATCTTTTTCTTGTCGTTACATGTGACGACTGCCATTGTGCGTGCCATGCTTCATGATCTGTGCCACTGCACTTCTTCCCACAATCAATCACCGGGAACTTCGTCCACTAGGGAGGACGACATTATGAGTAGTCTTCCAGGAGATCTGACGCAGTCTCAACAAGACGCCCTGAACAAGTTTCGGGATGTTCTTACGGAACAGGGGCTATTGCGCAAGCGAGACGATGACCATTCATTGTTACGCTTTCTGCGTGCCCGAGGTTTCGATGTTGCGAAAGCGAAGGCCATGTTCGAGGCGATGCTCGAATGGCGCAAAGAAATCGGGGCAGACAACATCAAAGAGGCATGACCAATCCGATCCCCCAGTGTTTTATTGAGGAGCTTGCAATGGGCGTTTATCTGTAGCTGGTGAAGAGCAAGGGCTTGGCATTTTGTCATCTGCATGCTTGTGTCTCTCCTCAGTGATGTCTCATATCCAATGTCCTGATCATTCTTGTTTGGTGTGTTTTAGAGAGCAGGCACATGACCTAGCTAAAAAAGGAGTTAGTGTGCAATGTTGTTGTGCATTTACTGAGCTTTTCAGGGATGGATGGCCATTCTGTTTGTGCAACAGACCTTTGATTTTCCAGAACAGAAAGCAACAAAGGACTTATATCCACACTTCCATCACAAAACAGACAAGATGGGCCGGCCTGTATATATCGAAAGACTAGGCCAGTTGCAGGTAGAGGAGCTGCTGAAAATCACAACAATGGATCGCATGCTTATGTACCATGTCAAAGAATGGGAGTTTCTGATTGATTGGAAGTTCCCTGCCTGCTCTAAGAAGTATGGCACTTACATTTCTCAGTCAATGACAATCCTTGATCTCAAAGGAGTGGTAAAGTGGCACTTCTCCTACCAACTTTGTGAATATTTGATGACATTAGAGTGACGTCATTGCTTCTGTTGCAATCTTGTCAGTTATGTGGGTTAGTGGTTTTCCTTCGCAGAGTGCAAGCTGCAAACAACATGTGAAAACTACTGTTCTCACAAGCTAGAGGTTTGCACAGGGTATTCTGCTGGGTGCATTTGGCCTCATATCATGATGGGTTCTGATAGATATGAAGTGCCTCACAGGCCTTTGATTTTGTCTAGGGAGTACTTGTGAGCATGTGTATGTAGTTTTGGCTGCCTTAGCATGAAATATTGCAGCATTGCCATCTGATGTTTATTCTCCGGGTCTTGTTTGTATACTTTTATCTGAACTGTAAGGAATTTATCATGGTGTCTGATGTCATATGCACACCCATTGGATGGTTCTTTCATTACTATTCATGCAGATTACAGACATAAATTTTTTTTAATGTGCATGTCTTTCTGGAAGGAATTTGAGTCAAGTAATTTGCACATAGAGTTGTTTCTCTTCCTTTAACAATAAACAGTCATTTGTCACAATGTTGATAATATGCAGACATTCTGATTTTGTTCTGCTATTTTCTTGCTGGTGACTTGTACATAATCCTAATCCAGTGGTCTTGATTATATATTGCAGACAATGAAGCATATGAGTAAGCAAGTGAGACATTTTATCCAGAAAATTACGAAGGTTGATCAGGATTACTACCCTGAGTACCTAGGGAGGATGTTCATTGTCAATGCTCCAACTGCATTCAAGGCATTCTGGGCAGCTATAAAGCCATGGCTTGACAAAAGGACTCAAAAAAAGATTGAAGTTCATGGCAGTAACTTTTCATCCAAGTTGCTTGAGTTGGTGGATAGTGAGAATCTCCCTCAGTTTTTGGGAGGTTCATGTTGTTGCCTTGGAGGGTGTGAAAATTCAGATGCAGGCCCTTGGAATGAATTGACATACCAGCCACATCAGCTGCATGATGAGCACCTGAAGTTGCCTGCTTAGAAAGGTTTGCCCTTCTGTGCATTGCATTCTATTTTGACTGCCTGATTAGCAGTGATTCTCATTGTAGAAGCAGACAACTTAGTTCCCCTGTGAGGCACTGTATGTATGAATTTTTGTCTCTGCAAATTGGAACCAACAATGGCATACTGAACCAGTCCAAATCATTCTGAGGCTGATGAAGAATGTCTGGCCTTTTTAGTTGCTGGTTCTTGAAAGGATAGAGATGCACCAGACTCTATTTGTGGTGGCTAAATAGCAGGCAGCATTCAATTTAGTATAAGGTGAGCACTGCAGTGGGGCAGCATTTACATAAGTTCAGTGCATTTGGGTGCTGGGAGATGTAAGTGTAGACAGTCAAGAAGGTCATTGTCTGTGCAAATTTATAGTGCACTAAGCAGAAGTGTAATGCATATGAGCTTGACTCTGCACTCTGAACATCATGAGTTCTTGTGTTATCGTTGTGCATAGCATTGCTATGACACTCTCTGGGGGACGATTGTGCATAAAGTGGTCACAATCCCATTTCTGTCATCCTGAAGAGGCAACTTTGGAGTTTTGACATGCTGTCAGATGAGAAGTCTTGTTCTAGGGTTCAAAAGTTTTGCCCTGAAATTCAGAGTTTGATGGAACTGTCATGTAGTGTTGCATGTAGGAAGGAATGGCATACTGCTGGGGTAGTGAGTACTGCTCTCTTGCACAACTCTGACAGCTGGGTTGAAGCTTCAGTTTGGAACTTTTTTTTTGAACCAGAGCTTCTTGACCTAGAGGTAATCATGTTTCTTTGCACTGCAGGAACTACTATACCTGTTCGCCGCTCTTTTGCATTAGAAATTAGGCCACCTTTCTTTGATGACTTTTCTTTAACAGAACTATGTATTCTGTTAACTCTGATGAGATCCTTGTACAAAGGAGAGCTTGTGTATGTTCCTTGCATCACAATATTGTTACATACAGCTTGCCAATCCCCAACCCCTTTCTATGAGATGCATTGCAGCAATGTGGAGTTCCATGCTTGTATATCTATCTATCCACCAGTTTTAGTGTGCCATCTTTCAACTTTGAACCTCCTCTGGTAAACACCTCACATACTATTTCACCTGTGCTCATCCCAATCCTCCCTATACCTCAATTGCTATGCTCAAAGCAAATTTAGGAACAAGAACAACTTTAGGAGTTATTTCCTTCAGTTGATTTCCTGTCTGTCATCAAAACGATGAGGGAGATAATGCCACTTTGGTGGAAGTTGGTGTAATAAACCATATACTGTCTTGCAAATACATCAGCTGTTTTGTGGTTGATCCATTGATGTTGTAGGGTAAAGCCCCATAGTGTGGGCATTCCCAAATTAAGGGGCCCATGATGAGTTGATAACCTAGTCTGGCCTCACATTTTTGGAATGTTGGGGCTTTTATCAATCAAAAAGCATGAAGTGAAGATTACATGAACCTAAACATATGACAGGCAGAGGATTCTTATACCTACTTCTTAAGGGTGAAGATTATCATGAAATTATATATATGAAGATTGCATGGTGTAGGAAGGGGAGGATTCTTGCACCTACTCCTTAAGGGTGAAAACCATCATGAACCTAAACATATGAAGATCACAAGGTATAGGAAAGGGTTGATTCTTACACCTACTCCTTAAGAATAGGAGGGATCTTCTGCTCTTTAAGTAGGTGGAAGATCCCTTTCACTCTTAAGGAGTAGGTATAATATCCTAGGAAGGAGGGGTATACATGGAATTGACCAAGAATTGAAGAAGGCCCATTATATTGAGGAATTCCAATTCCAGTTCATCAGTAAGAGCAACTCCATCAATGCTCAGCATGTAACCCTGCAAATTAAAATGGATGAAGAACCGTCAAAAAATGCCAGTCTTTCTCAGCAAAATGATTTTGGTCCAGCATTTTTGCTTAGTTTGCTGAAGCTAGTAAAGGACACCACAAAGCCTAACACTTGCTAGAGGAGAGTATAACAAACTAACTGCTGCTCCATGTTTCTGATTGGCCAATCGGAATGATTGGTCCAGGACTGCTCTAAAATGCAGTTCTATTGGAATTCTATGGCCTATTCAGGGACTCGATACTGCTAGCCCAACATCAGTAATAAAATGTCATGTACAGTATTTTTTGGTTGATGGTTTGCAGTTAAACACTATGAAGCTGCTTGGGGCTGATAAAAGTGCACCTGTTAAGAGAGCCCTCCTAGAGCATCAGTAACAGGAGATGATTGTTTTTTCATAGGGCAACTATAATGATTGGCCCATGTCATGAGTCTTAAATAGTCAATTACTTTGGAGAGTCAGGTTTATGGGTGGGGATGGGGAAAGAGATGGGGAAAAATTAATACTGGAAGCTGATTGTCCTGACTACTGATAAAGTCTCAAATGAGCATTGGATCTAGCTTGGCATGCTCTTAGGTAATCAAAACAGAATGTATACCAGGGCTAATAGAAGGCAAGTCACTAAAAGAGAAAGGTAACTGGGAGAATGGGTCACAGCGGATTCAGGTTACAGGGAGGCTGAATCAGCAGGGTGGCTTACTGTCCTCACAGAGCATGGGAGGAGGAGGAGTGGGGACTTGGAACTCCCCCATGTGCATGTGGCAATCGCATGTGCATAAAAATAGTAAATAGTCACTACAAGAAGACAAATGAAATGTAAATATGGTGGAAGTCTCAACAAGTTTCATTGCAAAAATATTATATAAAATTGATCAATGTTGTAGCTTATATGCATAAAAGACTATCATCCACCCAATTTGAGCTATATTGACTTTTCACATTCTCATTTAGATCTTTAAATGTTCACACATCCAAATCATTTTTGAAGATTAAAAAAGAACTTTAAGAAACTGTAGGGGCAGGGTTTATCATATGATTTGCTAGCTTATTTCTTGATAATGAGAGAATGAACTTTTTGTGTGGGCATTGTGAAAGACATCTAAGTAGGGATGTGGAAGCTCAATGTTGCAGAGTGTTTTTGTGCTTTGGTAGTCAGGGAAGAATGCCCCATTACTGGTATTCATATCTTTTTTTTTGGAGTCAATTACTCCACTGTGTTATGTGATTCTCAATAGAAGATATAGGTTTAGGATTAGGATTTAGGGACCAGTTCAAAGAAAATGATGAAAGGTCTAAGGGTTTTATGAGCGGTCTAAGTGGCAGGTTCTTCTATGTTGTGGGGGGTTTGGAGCTCCTGAGAGAAAGAATCAGATCCTCTATGTTTAGAAGAGAGCACCTACCCTGCTGTGGGAACTCTGGAGGGAAAATGGAATTTTGAGGATGTACATGGGTATTATGGAAAGAATTTGTTGGTATGTCCAACCCCTTTTTGTTTCTCTGTCCAACTTCCAAGGATGAAGGGTCTGGTGGGTATATGTTTGTCATCCAGTACTTGGGAATCCTTTCAGCATATATGAACTGTCGCATAGAAGACCAGTTGGCTCTTCAGAGGAAACTGGAGAGTTCTGATTCTTTGAGGTCCATAGCATGTTTTTCCTTTGGAATCAAAGCTGTAGGAATATAAGGTAGATGGATATTGTACTGTGATAATTCCCGTCTCACTGCTGGATGCAACAGCAATCCAACTGATGTTATATGTAGTGTATCAGGGTGTTTCTCTACCAAGCAATCCCTTCTTTTTGTTGGTGACAGTATTTGCATGACATGAGTTTTCAGTATTATTCTGTAGTGGCTACCATTGCAAGAAATTCTGGGAAATCCTGGCTATATTTCTCCTTTGATCCCACTTGCTTTTCTTACTGCTTTTAGCACCCTTATTTCAAACCTTCATTCAGTGGTGCCATCCTAAGATCGAATCTCCAACTATAATCTGCAGTTCTCGACTTTTATGAAGAATCTCCCCTTCCAGTTCTCATAAATAAATTAGAATGGTTCTGATTTCAGTTCTGGTTCCAAAAAATCAATTAGAGTGGGTCTGGATTCGATTTCAGGTCTGGTTTAGGGTTTTGGGTTTACAAATTAGATCTTGATTTTGCTATAGTTTTGAATAACCCAAACCAAAACCAGCAGTTAACTTGGAATTAGACCTCAGTTCTTGTCCCCTTTTTCAAACAAAACGTATATTTCAAAAACCCCGGATGCAATTCAGGTTCTTAAAAAAACACCAAAGAACTCAATTCTGATTCCAAACCCAATGTCGAAAACTAGACCTAGTTCCAGTTTGCTTTTTATTAGTAATTGGAACGAAACCAGCAGTTCTAAGCTGCCAAACCAAGTCCGGGCAATTCTGTGCCCCTCTCACCACAGTGGCTTTTTCCAAAGCCCGCAGAAGGCAACCCATCAGTGGTATCTAGGGTATGTGTCAGTGCATGTAGTAACTTCCATTCTTTCTGTCTGTTTTTAGCAGGAGTTTTTTTTGCGCTAATTTCTCTAGTGAACATATATAATAGAGTTTTCTGTAAACTCAGGAAAACACGACACCAGTACCCTGAGTTTGGTCCAAAACCGATTGAGATTGAAAAAAAACCGGCAAAAAAAAAAAGTAAATTAGCCTTCAAGGTGGGGTCAAACTCAGAAATGCACCACCTTTTTGTGCCAAACTGAGTTTGATCCGGTTTTGACCCGTCTTTCCTTTTTCCTGAGCGCTTCCACTGCTGCTACAAGTATTTTCACTGCTCCTACATGTACAACTACTATAATTACCTCGAACCTTGTGCATTAGATGCTGATTTTCAGCACTTCATACCCAGATTTGATAAAACTTCCTTCACCTCATTCAAAGAGGGGATAAGGGGTGAAAAGAGGCCCAAAGACAGGGTGAAGACAGGATTACTTTAAGGAAAACTCTATTCCTTTAAGGAAAACTGTTTGGCCTAGAATTCTTATTGGATTGCAGGAAACCCCCGCAGACAATGGCTGCCCCTGGTGATGGTCCAGGCAAGTGGTGGTGACGCAGTGTTGCAGATGGTGCGGCACAGGATGTGAAACGAAGTAAGGACTGGTGGCACACCATTCCTACAGACGGAGATGCTAACTGATATGGGCACAAGCGTTGATAACAGGAGGACAGAGAAAATATTATCCTTTTGCCTCCCTGAAATGGCCACTGGACAGAGGGGGGAAGACAAACCACCTGCAATCAAGCTACTTCCCAACTACAGGAAGATGAACAGGGTGGAAATGAGCAGTGGTCTGGTATCAACAAGAATGTTCTGGCACCCAGGATAGAGCCTGGAGAGCTGCTTCTTCAACCCCTTGCATCAGACCAGGGGACTAATTCCAGCAACCAGTAAGCCACTTTTGACAATTGACATACAGAAAATGGAGCAGCAGCTGGGGCCCAGATGAGAGGGATAAAGAGTTTAGGTGGTCCAGGGAAAGCAAGTTGGTAAGTGATGCACCTGATAAAAAAGTGGTTAACAGTTGGGGTTACCAGTCTCAGTGTCCAACTTCCACAAGGATCACCAAGAATTTGACAAAGAATGGGAGTGAGACAGACTGCAGAACTCTGGAGCCGGGGGAGATCATGCTTGGTGTCCACAATCCATTGTGTCCAGAGGTAGAGGGGATGTTCCAGTTGTAGGCAATACCCCTCCCAGGTGTGCCCCAGGTTTCAACACTATAAGAAGCAGGGGTTGGTTTTGCAGTTAGTTGTGCTCACGCAAACTTTACAGGGAGCAGCATGGTTGCACACAGGTCAGCAGTGGCCTGTTCCATAGGTGCTCCACCTCTTATTGACAATTCGGATCCAGATGAAGGGCAAGTTGGAAGAAATTCATTTTTGTTTCGCTATTCGCGCTTGAAGGTCCTTGAAGTGTATGGGAAATTAGGGTGTCTACCATCTCTTGGAATTTGTCCAGATGGATTGTCTAATGTGCAGCAGCTGATGCAAGATGATGCCTTAGAGCCTCTTGGTTTTTCAATACCTGATATGTAGGAAGAGGTGAGAAAGTTGCAAAGATCTGGAACTTATCTGTCATTATCTGTGAAACAAAATATTCCTAATATGTGGTATGACAATTTCATTATGCATGAAGGCAGGCAGTTTTGGAGGGAATTCAGAATGGAAATATAGTTAGCAGTGGAGCAATGCATAGTGTTGGTCCCAATCCAAACAGAGACTTTTGTGAGAACCTAAACCAAAGGAATGATCAATGCTGTGCATCTTGAGTTGTTTTTTGCATATTTCTGTATCTTCTAGAAGGACTGCTGCCATTCTCAAAAACCTAACATTTCATACTGTTTTCCCTGGTTAATTGCTCTCAAGCAATCACACATGTGTATGTTTCAGTACTCTTTCCCAATCTCTCACTGTTCAGTTGGAGCACATGCTTCTCCTTTTGGCCAGGTGGTAAGAAGGATATTGTTTTTGATTGCCACAGAGAGGATGATTTCTTCAACCAGCCTGGTTTTGGTGATGGGGTTGCTTCTCTCAATCTATGTGCAGGTTCATATGTTGATGCTGAGGCAGAAGCTTGAGAGTCTGGCACTTGTTTAGAAGTTACATCAGATGCTGGTGGTATGTCCCTTCAATTGTAAATTTCTTTTCATTCATAAAGTCACATTATCAGGCAGCACTCATTGTCTGGACTAACACTGTTCAGTCAATCAATGCCCTCAGGCTTTCCTGCCCTATCTATTCTATGGATCATTTTCATCCAAAGGCCATGCTTTCCATGTTGTTTCTCTCCTCTTTCTCTTTCCTTATTTGGTTCTTTTTGGTTTTCCCTTCTCTTTGTGTTCCCTTTTGTGTTGGTCTCCTCAGTCATCTCCTTTTCTTGGGCTAGCCAACACCACAGCTGATTTTTCCTTTTACTGCCAGTCTTGTGACAGAACTCAGTACGGTTTAATATATGACATCAATTTTCACCAAATGCTGGGAACTGATGACATCAGTGAAGATGCTATGGTAGCTTGTCACTACCATGCATGTTTAAGGTCACTGAGCATATGTGTGACTATTGCTATTGTTCTAATGATCCTCAGTTTTTCCTGTGGTTATAAGGGTGATGATCTTTTTCCTGTGTGCTGATATTTTTGTTGTTTCTGAATTCTATTAGGTTTGGAGGCTTTCTTTACTTATAAAGACATCCTTCTTCATTTGGATGGTTCTGTGTTTATTAGGTGGCAGCAGTGGGCAGCTGGGGGAGGAGTGGAGTGGAGATTCAGGAAGGAAGGACAGCAGCAGCTGGAGGAGTGAAGGTTCTGGCCAAAGTGATGACATTTGGTGCAAGCCTAAGGGTGGCAATGAAGCAGTTACCAGCTCCAAAGAGGCAAAGAGGTGGAGAAATGAACAAAGCATTGAGAAAGATGATCGAAGCAGCTGGTGCTGCAAAAAGGTTGTTAGTCTGAAGTCAGATTTTCCACAGTATTTGAAGTATGAAATATTGTTCTGCCCAGTTCTGGCACGTTTCTTTTTCTGGTGAACAGGAGAACTCACTAGTTGCAAAATGGTGAACAGGCCTTACTGCCTGAAAGAGGCAGATGGATGCAAAATGATAAAGTAAACTCAAGCGAGGAAGGAAATCTTATAGAGAGACATAACCTATCACATTCTCTAACAGGTGTAGAGACTGGAAACCTGGATAGAGGTCTCTCTCTATCAATGCAGAGTAAATAAGATGTCAACCTCTGTAGCAGCAGTTGGAGCAAAGGCAAGGAAGCTGAGTTGTCCACTGTCTGAGCAGAATGGGGCTACGAAGGTTGCAGCACCTCTGCAAGGAGCTACAGAGGAGCTCAGTATTTTCTATAAAGATCCTCAAGGTGACATCCAAGGCCCAGTCATGGGAGTGGACATCATTGACTGGTTTGAAGCTGGATTCTTTAGTACCAGTGAGATTGGCAGATTCTTTTGAAGGCACACTGTTTGTGCCATTGGGTCATCTGATGCCACATCTGAGGCCCAAGCCATGCCCCCTCCCCAGGTTTTGTTTCATCGAAGAAGTCAGAAGGAGTAAACAAGGCCGTGCTTGCAAATGGGGGATGCAGTCTCCTTGTCTCAGTCTGGGCAGCAGACAGTATTTGAGCAAAGACAGAGGAGTGGAGGGGTTATGGGGAAGGAATAGAGGTCAATCTACTTCCAAGATTGGAAACTCTCAGGTTGGTGGATACCACAGAGGCTACTTTTGGTGGGGATTCAAGAGTTTCCTTGAAGCAAACTCCAGGCACTGGAATTGAAGGTAATGGTTCAAAGTCACAGCCCACTTTTCATTTGTTATGTGCTTTGCAGCAGCATTTGTTTGTACACTTCTCCTTCTCCCCACTCTCTTGGCTTGGATTTACATTTCTTTAATGTGTGTGGGTATGATTTCTTCGAATACAGAGATGCCAGCAGACAACTTGTTTGGGTTAAGTGAGAGTGCAAGTACAGCAAAGACTGATGGTCTGATGGATCAAGATTTTTGAATGCAGTGTCAAATGTCAAGTGAAATGGATGTCTCTGATCCAGCAAATTATAGTCTACCAAAGCTCTGTTCTCAGAGTTTGCAATGCCAGGAGTATGAGGAACAAAAAGCTTCACTTGTGGGGACAACTCTCCAGAGCTCTAGGTCCTACAACGGTCCATGGTTTGCACTCAGCAGTGCAATCATCATCATGGGAAAGCCAGTTTGGTCTGGTACCAGCAGTTTCAACTGACCTTTCTGTTCAGGGAGTATTCTCCATAATTGATCAGCCCTTGCCTGGTAACCTGGCATGCAAGGTATCTCTAACTGGAGCCCACTCTCATGTAGAGCCTCCCACCCTAACCATCTTCAACAATAGCTGGAGTGGCTGGAGCTGCAGCACCTTCTTCAGCTCAGGCATCTGCATCCTAGTCTGTCAGGATTGCCTCTGTAGCACCAGTCAGAATATCTGAATATTTTTCACCATTGCAGCAGCAATGTGGAACCTCATTTGCATGTCCGGGCCATTAACAGCTTTTCCATCCAGGACTCTTTGATCTTCATCATCACCTTGTTCTACAACCTCCTCCATCTACATCAGGGACTTTTTTAAGCAAGCTTCTTCAGATGCAGCAGCACCAGCAACAACAGCTCCTGCCACAAGTTCCAACAGGAGAGTCAGCGAGGTACGAGCCAATTCTTACTGCTTCACAGTCTCTTCGTGTCCACCATCACCCCTCTGATAGTGGCCCAAGAGTTAGTGGCCTTTTTTTATCAGCCCCTGGTTGTCCAGCAACAAACAGAATCACTATGGATGGGATCTCCTGGCCACCTACAAAGTCCACAAGATGTTTGTTCTTTGGACAGCTCTTCCAAGCCCAAGGAAGCCACCCACACTTAGCTGCCTTTAATCACATTCTCAGACAGGAGCAGCAGCAGGTCTCTTTCTTTGTCTTTGGGTCATAGAGAAACAGCTATGGATTGGGAAGTCTCTTTGCCATTGTGTTTTGTCCTAGGTTTGCAGTTGTTGCCATGAAAGTTTCTGATTGGTTTGTGTGTTAGATGATTACAATCTTATAATATCTTTTATGACAGGAGCAGTTGGATTTGCCATGGCAAACCACAAGCACAGATGAAATGTGGATCCCTGGTGTGTGGGAAGTGAATGAGTCTGATCAATTTGTACCAAGAAAGGGCACCTATTGCAATTCCAGCTTCTACCAGTATACAACAGTAACAGCTACAACTGCCACAGCAATTCTTGCACCACCAGTTGAATTTTCATGAATCTCCTGAACAGCTGCAATCAAATCCTTCAGGTGTTTTCCAGTTAGAGGTTCCATGTGTAGAGCTGCAAGGTGGGGAGGTGGATAATGTTGAAAATGTGTTTGATCCCAGCATCTTGCAACTGGAACATAACATATCAGTGATTTCACTATCTAGTACAGAATCAGGGACTATGCTCCCTGCCAAATTGGTGATAGGAATCCAAGGACTCCAACACCATGCCAAGCTGAGAGACATAACAATATTCCAGCTTTTGCAGAAGAGCAAGTCCATGAGGATGCTATACAGATGTACCAAGAGCAAAGCAGACCAGAACAGGAAGCTTCTCTGACCTGCATCTTGAAATCACCTGTTAGCCTTCCACTTGAGGTCTTAGGATCTTCTCTAGTTAAAGATGATATGTAGTCTTCACAGCACCTAACTGGAGGTAATAAGCCCTTGTTGCCACTGACCAACTTTCAAGATTCAGGAGACCGCCTCCTTTCGAGAAGATGAAAGAGTGTGTGCATGATTTGAGCCATAATTCCTTGGATAGAGAGGCCCGCAATCATGGGGGCCCAGAAGACCAACCACAGGAAAGAGCTGATGGAAGATCTAAAGGGTGTTTGCACCTTGAGGAGACACCAGTCAAGTGTGCATCCATTACTCTTGACACTACTGCTGGTGCAGTTACTCCTCCTGAGCCACTTAAATCCCAGACAGTTGGTCTCAGAGTCAACAATCAGCTGATTTAATGTTATATCAGCAACCAGGGTCAATTTCTTCCTTGCTGGTGTGGAAGCCAGCCCTTCCACCCAAATGTAAGTCGCTGATGGAAATTCAGCAGGAACAGGCCAAGCATCAAAGAGTGGAAGAACAAGGTGTTGCAGAAGTTGTTCCCTGCACAATACTATTGGAAGACTCTGTTGTGAACTCTGGGACTTTGGTTCATGGTAGCATCAGTTTGCCCCCCTCAAGCGAATTCTTTAAAAGAAATACAGGAAGAGGAGGCTTACAGAGCATTGAGTGCGGGTACTTCACTAGGGCATGTGATGTCTTGTCTTGCAACTATGTTTGCGAGTGAAGGAGAGAACAAATCCTGAACTCACACCATCCTGCATTCACATATGGGTGAAGAAGGGAGGCTTTTGCATAATGCAACCGAGGATTTGTGTGGGGATGGTGCAAGCAAGAATCTCTTGGATTCTACATGGAGCTTGAGCAGCCAGGCACTTGAGGCAGCAGCAACTCAAACTTCAGTGCAAACAACCACCAATTTGGATTTATTTAGGGCATCAAATTGTCCAATGTGAAGCTCTGAACTTTTTTTGGAAGAGGCGTGCTTAGGAGATGGAGCTGGCTCTGGAGTGGAGGACTTGGTTGCTGCAGTTGCACCCTTTGACTTAGAAGCTTGTTTCTACTTTCTCCTAATTCTTTTGGTTCAATAAAGTCATTTTGGGTCAGAGTGTTTTATTTGTACTGATTCTTAATCCTTTGGAGGTTCATCAATTCAGAAGGCCTTATGCAGGCACATAGAGCTACAAGCAAAAGCTTTGGAGCTTTCTGGAGCCTTGAAAGAGAGTCCAAAAATGTTAAATCAATACAACATTCTCTTCATATGTGGAAGCCTAAAGGATTTTTGAAGAGTTCAGTCATTGAGTCAGATGGTCATCTCTTCCATTGTGTTATTGTTACCTTCCTGTGACAATATGCCCTGGCTTTTCACACTTTTACAAATTACAGATTGTCACATGCCTTCTTTTGCAGAAGTTTCCAACTGGCTAATTTCTTATTAAGCTATTCTGCTGGTAGTCAATGGTCAGAAGTTGTAGAAAGTTGATTTCCCCTCTACGAATAGTTGGATTCTTAGAAAGACTCTGGCACATTTGATGTTGTAGTTCCTGATCTCTCAAGTTCAAATTTCTCCACTGTTTTTGTCATGCTTTGATTTCTCTAGTTACAAAGATCGAATCCATCAGATCTGAAAGCATGAATCATCAGTTCTAATGACTAAACTTTTTGGATGTTAGAAGTCCCATCATTTCAGATATTTTGTTGCTTCAAAGGACAGTCCTCTTCAAATATGTCTGGTAGGATAAGTCAGGTTCTGAGGAGTCTCTCCATAGCTTCAAGGTAGCAGAATCCTCATATTTGTCTTTTTGACTGGATCTGCTGATGGATAATTTGTTCTTCACCACTGGCCAGTAACCTTAATCAAGTGATGTTATCTGAATGCCAATGGGTTTTTATCAATTGTTCATTATTTCAGCTTACTTGTATCTGCTGATTGAATTCAATTATTTCAACATCTTACTAAGTTTAAGCTTGTCCAGTTCTTTTAGCTTGATACATACCTGATTTCTCCTTGTGTATGTATAGGAAGACTATTGCAGTGGTATACCCTAATCATTCTGTGAGGTCAATTTGTACTTCTCATGGCCTCTCTTGCAATTTCTTGGATTTCTCAATATCCCAAAATTCAGAAGGCTTAAACATCAACATTTTCAAAGGTGCTATCAGCCAGAATATGCATGTAACAGGATAAGAACACCTCATCTGGAAGTCTGATCTTTGCTATGTTGTTTCCTTATTAGTTTGTAACCTTTTGCAATGCCCCTTGCTTCTTAGTTTGCTTGGTCATCTCCTCACCTTTTTTGTTTTGTAGGTATCCAAACATTGGTCGCTGAATCTTCCCAGCATTGCCAGTCTTGTGGAAGACACTTGCTATGTCAGTTCATAATCTATGAAATTGATGCATTGACTTCAACCTGCTTCCACAAGTTGGAGTTGATGGGATGTTATGCAACTGGTCACTCAAACAAAGGTTTCTAATAAAGGTCACATATAGGTGATAGTTGTTATTGTTTAAACTAATGTCTTGCTGGGAAGGATGGAATAGTAAATGGGTGTTGAATTCATATTGGCAAAGGAAAGACTTGTACTTCAAGAGTTTGATGTTATACCAAGGAATTAACAAAGGAGTCTACTTTATTATTATTATTATTATTATTATTATTATTTTGTCAATGTTGTACATAGTTATTGGAGTGGATTGGGATCTTTGTGAAGAGGGTATCTAGTCCATCACAATCATTTTTTAAGAAACTTTTATGTGCCATTATTTATCTTAGGTCTTCTAAGATTAGGAACAAAGAGTGAAATCTATAATGTTTTTGCATTAAGATGTCTAGGTCATGTTGAACCCAACACAATAACGATTGTGTCATTCAAGCTTCTAATGAAGTTAAGGTTTGGCTTTGGCATAATGCCCTAGCCAAGGATCAGTAAGTAGTTTTTTATATTTTCCTTTCGATTCATTTAATCTTCTATGATTGGCTTTGTAAATTTAAGATTACCCTATAGCAATATGTAGTTTTTTAATAAGTGGGCATGTGCTCATATTAAGCCTCCTTCTTCATGGGCACCAAACGTCCCATGTCCCCTAGTTCATCATGTCCCATCAAACCTCGTCCTTCCCATCTCCCATTTGTTTTATCATGTGCCACCACAAACCTAGTTTCCACCCCATCTCTCATGCAAACCACACACCTCCCACTAATTCCCCTTCCCATTTCAATAAACCACACACCACCCATTAGTTCCCCTTATTGACCTTCAACCTTTCAAGTGAATATGGGGCCCCAACCTTACACTTTCCCAAACCCCTTTCATCATGCACATGTAGGACCTTTTCTCCCTTCCACTCTACCAACCCCTCCAATGCACATGATCAGACCCCCCAACCTACCTTCATCTCCTCAACATGTTTGCAACTTCCACCTAAAGTTTTTTGCCTCACCTATTGGCATCAATTTACCAATCAAAGGTTAGCTCATCATCAACGTTCCTATCAAGCACCCAATTCATCTAATCCAAACCCCCATGACCATCCCAATTCAATACCTCCCCTTGTTTCCACCATGTTTACATTAACCTGGACTTGGGTTTTATCTTTGGATATCTTTGGGTCTTTTCATTTAGGCTTTCGTTGTCCTTGATTGTATAACAACATCCCTATTGTTCTACAACGTGAGGTACAAGTGGCATTTCATTTTCCATTAGATAAGTTAGCACAAGACCCCTTTGATGTGACAACTTGGCATGTGTTCCTTTTATTACCCCAATGGTGTTTCGTTTTCCCCCCTCGTGGCAAGGCAACAAGGCATAGGGAAACATAAATTTTACTCAAGCGTTTTCTAACAGGTGATAGGGAAATTTTGCAAGAAGAGTTTTCTTTATGAGCCCAAGCTTTGGCAACAAGTTCGAATTCAATGCCTTTTCCCTAACATGGTCCCCTAACTCCTAAACACCTTCTTCACAATCTAATTCTTGGATGTGCAAAGGAATATTCTAAAGCAACCCGTGCATTGGCACCATTTTCCCCTACACCCACATCCTTTGACACCACCTCAGCTTTCACCGCACTACACCCTAAATCAAATGGCTACTTCTCACTTTTCCTAAAATACTACAAACTAAACCAAGATTTTAAACTTTTTTCTTATTCATTCAAACTAACATTCTAATGCATGCCCCATTTATTAACAAATGGTCCTTTTAGGATGGTTTTTTAACACCTTCGGAATTGTTTTCACCTAGAACATTCAGTGAATGGATTCCTTCAATTATTTCAATTTTGTTTTCATATTACTAAAGGTCACATTTTGCCTCGAATTGCATGTGTTTTTGGCATGGCCCACCTTTTAGCCATGACCAAGCCTTTAGGTGGAATTTGTCCCATTGCAATGGGGCAAACATTATATCAACTCACAAGTCACACCCTATGCTTTTAATTTTGCTACACCTTTGCAACACATTTCTCCCCACACCAATTCAAAGTCGAAACTAAAAGCAATTGTGAAATAATAGTCCACGACATTAAGTGCACCTTCAACCTTCACCTCGGCTAGGTTATTTTCCAACTAGACGTGGCAAACAATTTCAATTCAATGTCAAAAGGGGTCATATTTCAAGAATTTCATGTAGTAGGTGGAGACATCATGGAACTCATCCCTTTTGTTCGTGCATTTTATGCATTTGAATCTCCCCTATTTTACAGTCATTATAATCATGAAGGTGATGTCATAATCATCCCCTCTACCATGGGAACCTGTCAAGGTGATCCCTTGGGAGGGACATTATTCACATTAACCCACTTTACGGCTTTGCATTTTACAATTAGTCATTTCCCTTCTTATTTATTTACATCCATTATAGACAACATTCACATCATAGGTGTGATGGATGCAAAAATTAGACACCATCTTCCAATAGATGGAATTCATCCATAATGTTCATCCATAACTTTTAACTAAGTTTTGATTAATTTTCAAGTAAATCTTAGTTAAGTCCTAATTAAATTCAAGTTGATTTTGAATTAATTTTTAGTTAATTCCTAATTAAGTCTCAATTAATTCATAATTTAATTTTAGTTAAGTCTTAATTAAGTCTAATTAACCCCCAGTTGACTCCTAGTTAAATCCGAGTTTAAATTTTAACTAATTCATAGTCAACTCCTAGTTAAAAGGGTTCCCAAGAAGCTTCCTTATTTGATGCACACATAAAAGCTTCTTTGGAAACTTCCTTGAACTAAATCCCCAAAGGGGTATAAATAGGAGTAGGACCCCTCATTTCTTTTAATCTTTTCAACATCGGTCTTAAACACATGATCTTGCATCATAGCTTTATCATATTTTTTTCATGTTCATATTTGCATGTTTTAGCATAATAAAGATATGTTTTCACATTTCTTTGCACATCTCGTGTTCTTGTTCTCAATTCTTGTGTTGTTTTTTTATCCATGATCTTGTCTTGTTCTTTATTTGGAAGTTAAACTTAAACCTTCCCTTTAACCTTTGTTCAACCTTTGTTCTCATGGTTTTTCGTGTCCTTGACAATAAGTCCCCCTTCTATTGTATCATCTACATATGAACATTTTTAGATCAAACTCCGTGCAATAAGTCTTTCTATCCAACTTTATAAATTTGTAAACACAGTCACCCTCTGGCCTACAGCTTGACTTCAACACCCCATCTCAATTTACCACCCCATTAAAAGGAATTAGAGTTTTGACAGTTCCATTGGGCACTTCATCAAGGATGCCTTGTTAAAAAATGTTCAACATGTTTATTTTCTCTTTAAAATGGGTGATGTTCATGTAACCTTTGGAATTCTATCTCATTATTTCATGCAACAACTTTCATATCTCTTACAACATACATTTCTTTCTTCCACCTTCATTGAATCCTTCACTTTTTTTAACTCCTCCTTCCTTCAAGTGTTTGGGCACTTCTTGGGTCCAAGATCCTTTGACAACTGAAGATTTCTAGCCCGTAAACAAACCTTTCTCCCAGTGGCATCGAACTCATACTGATATCCCCAACAACCTATTTAGGGAATTGGGTTCTTATAATCTCAATCATAGCTAATAGGTTTATGGTTTATCAATGACCTTTCCTTCTTGAAGCCTTAGCATGAATCGATAATAACACCTTCCTTTCCAACAACACTTCAAGGTGACATGTGATTTCTTATCACCATCAATTCACGCATGTCTTCCTTTGTTTGAACAACTCATTGGACAACAAATGGTTCAATTTCAAGATTCCATTTTGGAGCGTTTGCACCATCATACCCTTTTCCTTATGACTTTCACAGGATATTTGAAGCCCATTGTGCCCAAATTCTATCATGTTTTGGCCTAGGGGTGATGCTTGACTTACAATTCGACTAATCTTCCTAGGCTTTCAACTAGCTTCACCAATCTTTTCCACAATGCTTCAAATACAACTTGGATTGGCCCATCCCTAAATTGCAAATATCCTTTGATGTGTGTGCACACATCCCATTGACCCTATGGGTATCCACCTTTTGCATTGTGCTCATGACAACAAGTGCATAAGAACCCATGATGCTGTTTACGACACCTTTGCTGCCATTGCACGAGATGTTAGCTTCCATGTGGGGTGAAAATCACATGCACTTTTTTCAAACACTTTCAATTCCTTTTGTCAATAGTGTGCTCACCAAAGATGCCATTTGCATTTTAATCAACATTGTCATTGTCAACCCAACACGAACAGATTTACTTCCCCGATCTTGCGCCACTTAAGGATTTGTTACTTCCGATGCAACTCAAGCCAAAGAACAAAGCTATCGTGATCAACACCCTACCCATCAATTTTTCCCCTTAGCAGTGGAAGTATTTGGATGTCTACATAAGCAAGTGAATGTGTTTTTACACAATTGTGCCAATGCCATTTGGAGTTTGAAAGGACTAAAAGGCCCCCCTCTTTTTGTTTTGGTTCAGTTTCTTTGGCAAAAAATTTCAATCACATTGCAAAGGCTACAAGCATCTTCCATCTTAAATTAGGCGATAGCTATAGGCCTAGCTACTTCCCAACTTCCACCCCTTCAAAACACATCTCCCATCTCCACAACTGTTATTACAAACGGCCAGTTTTTGATATGGAAAAATACAACCAACCGATTACAAGTAGTCAGTTTTGGTCATGGATAGGTTTTGACATTGAGTTTGAGCAAACTTGACGTCCTGTAAATTCTCCCTTTTCTTTTATTCTATTTGTACATTTTCCTAATCTATGGTGTGTCTATCAATAAAATTTTACAGGGTTGCATCCGTCTAATGGAAGATATGCATATTGAGGTAAAAGGCTTTGGAGAGAAAATAATTGTGTATGGGATAGAATTGTGAAATGCAACAGAGTACAAACGTTGCCCTGTACCTGGTGCTCACACTGTTAGGAATCAAAGGCACAAAGCAGATGACCAACTGAACTTGTTGTATGAACTATGAACCTTTGAGAAAAGCTTTGTTTAATGACTAGGTTGAACCATAGGTGATCCAGAAAATGAAATTATTGCAGACTTATTAGGGTTCAGGTAATGGAACTGGGTCGAAGAGGTCAGTAACACTTGTGTGGGCAGGTGGTACCTGTGATTTCTCTGCCCATGGTAAGGGAAAACAAGGTTCTGCCCTACCTTTTTTGGGTCACCGTCGCTTAAATAATAGAGTGGAACACAAAATGAAGAAAGCAACTTCTGAAGCATTGAGTTACAATGAGCAGTGAACTTATCCAAAAATCTTCCATCACCCACATGCTGCACAAGAACTGAATAAACTTCATGCCCATAGCAAATGACATCGAGAGAGGAAAATTGGCCTCTGCATTGGATTAGGACCATCCTGAAGAGAAAAAAAAGGGTCCCAGCATGTATCAGAAACATTTCTAATAAAGTTCGAAATTGTCAAAGTTTCTCTAATGACACATTACACTGTCATAGAATTATGCTGTAACCACTTTCCATCTCCTATGGCTGCTGCTGTGCTGGAGCATATACTGAGTATCTGTTGTGCCCCAGAGAGAAGCCTGAACAGTCAGGGGCAGGCACATGGTGGTTTTGCACTAATGGATACCCCATATGCACATCCAGCCCATTCCTTACATTGTTGCTATTGCTCCCTGCTTGCATTCCTGCACTTGCTATTGGCCAGAAGTGTGATAACACCCCATCAAGAACTCCACCATGAGGGTTGTGAAGTCGCCCAAGGGGCTGGTGGGAGAAAGGTGTATTTATCCTCCTGCTATCTGTTAGATTGTTGCTGGTGCTGTTGTTGCAATTGCCTTCCATGCCATGCAAGCGTGATAGATCACCATCCACCATCCCACCAGGCTCAGTACCGTCAGCCCCAATGCCACTGACAGCACCCATTCCATCTGCACAAAGTTGGCCATATTGATTGAGTTTGTGTAATCCAGCATGCCCCCGTGCAAGTGAAAGACGGTGATTGCTAAACCCTGGGCTTCCCCCAGGATGCTGCAGCATTGCACTTAGAGCCATCCCAAAGCTTTGGTCATCCTCTAGCAAGTCGTTAATGATGTCAAGGTGAGGAAACTCTTCTGACATTACAGCCCCACCGTTCATTGATTCCATCAGCGTCACCATATTGGGTGCATGCCTGACCCCAGTCAACCCTCCGTTTTCATGCAATAACCTTTCATGTGACTGCTGGTGGTGATGATGAGCGAGATTCTCATGCTGGACCCGAGGATCCATTAAATGTGGCCTTGCTTGATCCACTTCATCTTGCTGATTCAAAAGCATCTGATGGCCTGGTGACTGCTGCTGTGACTTTGAGAGACTCCCCTGCTGCAACTGCAGCTGCTCTTGCTCCTGCTGCTTTTGCTGTTGCTGCTGGAGCATCTCAGGAGTGACAGTTCCAAATGTAATGCCCATCATAGAGCCCCTGCCACCTGTACTTCCTTGCCTACAGTTATCTTGTGAAGCCAAATTCTGCAGTAGAAATTCAACTTTTGGGTGTGGGGTAGGGGAACTTGTAATTGCTGCTGTTGTTGGGGATGTCAAAGGTGGTGACAACACCAGTGCAATATTGCTGGAAGTGGCTGGAGTGTTAACCTGATTTGGCACAGACTGCACATTTGAGCTACACATATATGAAGTTGATGTCTGCACCCCTGGAATCGGTGCCAGAACCCCTCCAAGGACACTGGGTGCCAATGTGACAGGGTATGTGGTGACACCAAGAGAACCTCTTGTTTTGCCTGCAGCTGCATTTCTGTAAGAAGGAGTGACAGGAGGGCTATGGGGAGTTGATCCATTACTCTGTGGTGCTCCATCCATTTCAATCCCCATCCCTAGATGCTCTGTGGCACTCATTGAGTGAGACAGTGTGGGCGAAGGGTGAGATGAAGTGCCACTTGGTCGGTGGGCAGCTCCCAAGCCCAGTGCACTGGTTGGCCGGGTGGGTCCTAATGCTGGGGTGGAGCTTGAAGTATCCTCCACCCCTGCTGGAATAGGAAGTGCAGATGAGATCCCTGCTGAATACTGAGGAATACCATTGCGTGGTGGACGAGATGATTCATTGTTACGACTTCTTCCTGGGGCATGCCTGCCTGCAACAACATCAAGCTTTCCTGCACTGACACCAGAACTACTGCTAGTGCTGTCACCACTACTGCCCACATGGGAAAGAAATGATGCACCTACAGGTGCTAGGCGTCCATTGGACACCACAGATGGGCCATTCATGGATGGTATTTCCTTACTAGATCTGGGATGGTGATTTGTTGCCTTTTCAGCATCCGGAGTCTCTGCACCATCTGAAAGTAGTGAAGAGGTTGAAACTTCACTTCGGCTCTCCTCTGCATGAAGCGAGCTCATGGTACTAATTGGACCAACCCTTGATGGATCAGGAACATCTTCAAGTGACCTATGTTGTAGTGAGGGTCCATCCAGTCCCATCTGATGCTGAAACAGACTCAACTGTGCTTGTAGCAGGACCACTTCCTCCTCCTGCACGAGACATCCAGGCAACTTTGCTCAACATAGTTCAAATCCTGGACCCTTGTGCCCATCAAATGCTGCTAGCATAAATCTGCAAGCTTTGAATCTTGCAAATGAATTTGTTATAATCCCCTTCAGAAAAAACAAACTTGATGGCAAATGAAATAGAGCTCTCATGAGAATTGAGAAATCTCTGTATTCATGATAAGAAAGCCAGAACAAGGTTAAAACCTTTCCTTCAAGTCAAAGCAAGACTTCCAGATAATGACTCAAGAACCAGGAAGAAAAAAGAACACAAGAGGGTAGAACTAAAACAAACAACAACAATACTAGTGGCATGAAACAAAAGTGACAGTCTCTCACTTGTTCAGGGACCATTGACAGTAACATGTATGACAGCGATGTATCTATAACAGCTTACCCACTGACTTCAGCTCCCTACAGTGGATATAAGCCATGTAACCACTAGCCTATGTACTGGGTTTCTGTTGAAAGGGTCTGGAAGGACCAGGAAGACTCAGCCATGATATTGGCTAGCAACTAACACCAAAGAAGGGGAAAAAACATAGAGAAAAAAAGAGGGAAAAAAAATAGAAAACAAAAGAGAGTGTACAAACAGAAGAATAAGCATTGAATAATCAGACAACAGGGGAAAAGCAAATGAGGACCAAGTGGGCTTCAAAAAGCTCCCCAATTACACAAAATCATTCAGAAAACTCTGAACACTAAAATTCCAAAAAGAAATTTCTCTATAGTGAGCAACCATGTAATCCTCTTAAACAGAATCTTTAGAGAGTAGCCTTTTTCTTCAGAAGGACAATAAGACCAATCATCTGAGAAACAAAGAAAACTTCAGAACCACACAGCCTCAAGGACCTGTAAAATCTCTCTATTGATAAAGCCTAACTTAGCAGTAATAGAGATATTGGAATGAGGCATACCTATCATGTCAATACCTGCATACTCTGTTTGAGAGCATTTGCAAAAGATATCACAGGAATCAATGGAAAATGCAATGTACCTTTTCAAAAAGGCGTTGCTCAAGCCATTGCACCCTTTCCTTCAGAGAAAGGATGACTGTTTCTGCATCAACTCCTGCAATGCTACGGCTACTGCTAGCCTCACCAGGACCATTCAGATCCATTCCAGTCAATTGTAAAATGCCTTCAGCTTCTATAAACTGCCCAACAGTGTCATATGCCTCATTTTCTGCTCTGCTTGTTCCTCTACACCAATCAGCAAGAAATTTATGATAAGCAGTTGGGATTTTAAACAGAGCCCAAGGATAGGAGCATCCCTGGATGGGCACAAAGACATGAGAAACATAGCCAAAATAAAAAGAAATAATTGGGACAACAGGAAGGATAAGCCTTTCTATTGAAACAAGTGTACCAAAGTATTGCACAATTGAGAAGTAGTCCTCTAAGGGCCACAACAGGAAGCCAGAACAAACCTGCTAGAAGCATGATTTTGAAAGTATTGCACATTTGATAAGTAGTCCTCTAAGGGCCACAACAACAAGAGAAAACAAACCTGCTAGAAGCAAGATTTTGGTCTGGCAAGCTGGCTCGCAAGTTAAATGAGCCATTCAAAGAGGGTCGGACTGATGGGAGGGAATCAGATGAGCAAGTAGAGGAGCTATCATCTAGAGCTGAAGCTCGGTGCTTCCGCTCCCCCCTGCCATTCTGTGTCAAACCCTCTTCCAAAACAGCTCCACTAAATCCTGCAACTTCCATGCCACTTTGACCATATGAACCCTCTCTTTCCCAGCCAGTGAGATCATTGTCTCCATCCTCAATTGCTGGCCCCAATGTGCCCACCACATCATCTACTGTATCCATCCCACTTAAATCATCTTCTTCCTCTCCTATGTCTGCAGGGGTAAGCAGCAGAATTTCATGTTCCTTCAGTAGTCTTTCCTTTGGCCTCAAAACATCAGACTTTCGTTGACGATCTTCCTGTTCCAACCGAACACGTTTCTCCTCAGCCTCCTTGTCCTTCTCCTTGCGGTCCTTCCTCCTTTGTTTTGCCTGCAGAAACACACTGCAATTTCTGAAAACACAGACCAATATTGTGAAGCTAAGGTGTTGACGGCAGAGAAACTGTCACAGTCCCTGAACATAACGAATGTTCCCCATCTGGAAAACTTCTAGATTTGTCAATTCATCACTCCATATGGATCAAACCTGTTTCTTTTTGGAGCGTTTCTCTCTTTCAGCTGCCTCACGCTTGGCTCGAAGTTCAGTCTCAGCTTGTCCAGCAGCTTCTTCCTCCCGGATAAGCTCTTCCTGCCTTTTCAATGCAACTGCCTCCCGATATGCAACTTCCACACGGTTGCTGCATCATGAAACTACACATAGTTTAGGAAGGTTGTAATATGTGGCAAAAGGAACACAGAAAACCAAGAGATTATACTGGTTGTCAAAATTGGGGCATAAACATGGTTGCATGTGCCACCTACGTGTAAAGATGTGCAAGCACAAACATTTCCACAGTGCGTCTGCCAAGTTCTGTAAGCCGCCGCTCATCACATTCCACAGTATCCTTCCCAACATCATCTCCACCAGTACCATCCTGAAGCCCACCAACACCTGTAAGCTCTCAATGCTATTGTAACTCTGTTCCTAAGAAAGAGAACGTAGATCGTGCTGTACTTGACTACATTCAAAACACAGATGCAGGAAAAGCTTATCATTAGCACAGGGCATGTCACCATGCTGAAGGCACCAGAAGTTCCTATAGATGCATGTTGTTTCATGGTCACATGCAATCAAAGCATGTGGCAATGATAGAAGAATGGAGAAGAAAGATAACCTTGGTTCGATTTTGTGGACCCTTGTCATCCTTGTATGGGGGCAGAGTTTCAGACACAACACGCTCCAGCAATAGCAAAACATCACCAGCAAGGACAAATGCATCCTTGTCTACCCAAACCACAGGATCAGTGGTCTCCTCCATATCCACACCATTCACCTTTTCCTTCTTATTACGGCTCTGATAGTCAAGGGCCTTACACCCACTGTAGAGAGCATCCATAACCAAAGTTGAGGTCACTTCCTTCTCATTGAAAAATCGCTTCACAACAGCCTTCAGTATCACATCAGTCTTCTCACGTGCTAACCGCCAGCGAGTGCTATCTTCCACTGCTGACCAGAATGCTCGAAAACTGCAAGAATCAATAAAAGCACCCACAACATGTCAGACAGTCCCAGGGCAACATCTTGCTGTCTTTTGCTGCCTCTCTCTATACATGTGTATACTCTCCCAATTTGTTGATTTGCTTCTCTCACTCTTTCTCCAAATCAGACTGCAGATCTCACTCATTGCCATACTGTGACAGCAAGCAATGATGTACACCTGCAGCCTCCCCCTTGCCAAACTGTTAGAAGTTTTGAGTACCAATATACCTGGTCCACCTAGGAGTGTCCTCCATGAGCTTTCCTAACTTCTCTCGCTTCTCTTCCACAAATCTCCGGCAGATGCCTTCCACATTTGTCAAGTACACACGCACAAGCTCCCTCCGATACTGGCAATCTAAGCAGCGAAATGGGCGGTGGGGATTCTCTCTGTGGAAAAAAAGAAAGGAGGGGTGAAAAAGCTGGTGAACATCCTCAGAATCCTCCACTTGCCTGCTGGAATGTATGAATTATGAGACAATTATCAAATCTTTGTGCAGTTTCTATTGTGTTAATGACGATAAAGGCATGGACACAAACCTGATAACCTGCACTTGGGCCTTGATGACAAGAGTATCTGCCACTGTAAAACCATCCAATACTTTGGATAGCTCCATGAACTTCTTCCAGCCCCAGTCATGCTCTTTTTTGCAAAACCTGTGTAATGTGTCTGTAGCCCCCAAAAACTAACTGGTAAGAAAGAGTATAGCAGAAAGCCTTCTAAGTGGAAACATGTGGGATATATACAAATTCTGAAGACAAAATGTGACACATATACTGTGGGCAATAGTATAAACTGTGGAATCATTCATGGGCAGGTTCAATCAATTGCACTTCATGGTTACAAATGGACCAAGTGTGGTTACATCAAGAATATCAAATCAATACAGATGCAAGGTTGACAAGTGGGTTCTCATCTGGGCTCAGCACATTTACAAAAACCGCCCAGACCACACTACCATGAAGTCACCAGTTGAGATAATTCACCAAACACCAGATTTCCAACTCCATAAAAAACTTAACTAGTCTCACTTGTTGCATACTCAATAAACATGTGTGGAACCATATATCAGAAAAATAGAATCTGGTGTCTTCATGGCAATGAAAGCCCATTTGACCCAAAATATGAACTGAAATGAACTCAACCTCCTGGAGATGACTTGATGCACTGGCCAATAAAGCCTTCAAAAACTAATTCAGTGCCATCCTCCACATCATTAACAACCACCCATAAATATTCTCTAAAGTCTTCCTGTACAGCAGCATTACCAGAGTACTTTGACTTTTTTGGATCCTTGTTTACGACAGCAATGGTGAACTGAGCAAAGTGGCTCCAACCTGCAGCACCATGAAAAACACAATATCCACAAACATCATCTGGTGATTCTGCTGCAAAAGAAAAATCAATAATCAAGGACAGAGAGTCAAGAACCAGAGACAGATATGACAACACTAATACATCCACAAAGGATAAACAAGAGATTCCAGGGAAAAGTGGGGCAAGGCATTTTATCTCATACCAGGTAAGAGCTTGTCATAGTCAGCAACACAAAGAAATAGTGAAAGATGGTTGCACACATCACATCCTTGAGGGTAGACAAGGATGTACCTGGCCAATATGGACAAAGAAGCAGGTGCTCAGACCTTTCCTAAAATACAAAATTACCAAAAAGCTTTCACAATTTCTTCCAGGACACTTCTTTTAACATCTGAAAAGGCAAAACATACTTATAACTCATGCAGAAGGTAAAGACAATGCAAATAAAATTAAAGAATCCAACACTAATGATGAGGAAGGAACTATTTAAGATAACAACTTTGCAGAGAAATTGCAGGCGCCTCTGACAAGTAGAAGGCTGTTTGAGTTCCCATAAACCTCAGTTGTTGCCAACATCAGGAATCTGTCATGGTTCCAAACTATCACACCTCAAGACCCTACAACATTGCTGGTGCTTTGTTGAAACTATCAGGCAAGCAGTGGAAATGCTTCCGCATACTTTCCTCAGGAAGAGACATCTCACCACTTATAGCCACCAACTTCAAAGACATTGCTGCGTAACTCTCGCTTGCTAATCTCTGAAAAGTTTTCAATCTTCCATGTGAACTTCCCATAGAGATCAGTTAGCTTGGGTCCTGCATAAATTCAATCCCTCGTAGCATTAGCATTGCCTACGTTATAATCATCAATGGCGTGTAGAATTGCACCAGTATATCAGGTTCTGAATGAAGAATGGAAGCACTTAGTAGACAAGCTCTAGGAGGTCACCAATGACTTAGATTCGATTTGACATTAAACCTACTCAAGTACAGTAAAATGCTAACCAACTAGAACCAACCAACAAGGTCAATGAATGGTGCATTCAGATTGAACATTTCTCACCATGCAACAACACCTTGGAAGAATCAAGTGCAATGCCTCAAACACCTGGTCAACCCTTTCAGAGGTTCATCAAAGTCCTCGAGTTAGGCTATTGGCAAACAGCCAAATCACAAGGTCTTCAACTTACGGCTGTGAAGGGGAAAAGGGGGCAAGAGGGGTTGTTCTGGATTTTAAGCAGAGCATTAGTTCAAGTGCCTATGTCTGGGACACAAATATTTTGAATGAGTGAAGAAGTGCAATATGGTGCAACCATGTCTGGGACACAATTGTTTCAAATGATTGCAGAAGCACAATGTGGTGCAAACATGTCTGGGACACAAAAGTTTCAAATGAGTGAAAAAGTGCAATGTGGTGCAAACCATGTTTGGGACAGAAATGTCTTGCATGGGGGTTGAAGTGCAATGTGGTTCAACCATATCTGGGACACAAATGTTTCGAATGAGTGCAGAAGTGCAATATGGTGCAACAATGTTCCACCCTACCATGCATTAATAAGGTGCAAAATCATAACTAGTGGCAGACTGCTACCTTTGGTTATGATCCTGTACATCAATGAGTCACTCAACTGCAAAAACCTAGTTGTTGACCATATCCTGTTCAACAAACAAAAGGCTGTAATACGCAGAGGTTTCTTCAGCGTCTAGCATATGGTGTGGACTTTGAGGTTCCCTATAAGGTGAAAAGGCACAATAGATGCTAGGAACAACAAACAGTTGCCCTAATAATAATCTGCACCAATACCTCACACGAGTACAAGCCTTGCAAACACAACTGGCTTCATGACTAGGTCAGTAACAGATGCGGCAGCCAGCATCGTAAAAAAAAGAAGAAGATAGCGGTCCGTTGGAAACATTCCTGTTTCAAAATAAAGACTCAGACCAATAGTAGAAAAGACTATAGGAGGAGGAGGAGGAGGTTACCAGTCATGGAAGACGAATTGAAGTCGTCATCCTCGTCCGTGTCCCAGTACGCCGGCGAAGTCGAGGGTGGCGACGGCTCCAGTTGCTCCCGTGATCGCCATTCGGAAATCGACTCCGACGACGAATGAACCTTGGACGACATGGGCGCCTCGGATAACACACTTCCCCCTGTCTCTCCCCTGGAATGACAAGCCATATCTCTAATCAATCAGAAAACCTCCTCTTCACCCGCTCTCCTTTCACGCCCCCCTTCTCCTCCCTCCTTTCCTTTCCTTTTCCTTCCCTTCCCTTCCCTTCCCTTCCCTGTGTCCTACCACTTACAGAAACCGTAAGGAAAACTTTGAAGAACCTCCGAAAAAACACAAGACCACTTTCTCCGTCACTCCACACAGCAACCGGTCTCGAGTTTCATAACCCTAGTTCTCCTTTGCTCGCATCTTGTTGCACACTCTCTTTTTTCTCTGCGTGCTTCCTCGTCATTCAGAAGATGAAGGAAAACAAAAAGATTTAGGGTTTCCGCTCAAAAGCCTTTTTTTCTTCCTTCCTGTCTCCCCCTCCGCTGCGTTGCTGCGACAAAAAAAAAGATTCAAAGAATGAAAGCGCGAGCGGCAGAACACACACACACACACCCGCGCGCTGCAAGACACACACACGGCCAACAAAACCACGGGGGTCGTAGAATCTCTCCTCTGCCGCAAAGGGCAGGCCGGGAAACGGCCTCCGGCCCCGGTCAACGGAACGCAAGTGTACCGGGCCTGCCCCAACCAGGGGACGCCATCCAGTCCGATTATAGGGCATCGTACCTCGCCTGATCCACTTAGGAATGCATCGAATCCGGTTAGAGCCCATTTCCCGGTCCTGGTCCACCTACGTATGTATCGAATTCCGTAACAGACCATCTACCCGTTCTGGTCCACCTAGGTATGGGGCATCGAGTTCCGTTACAGACCGCCTGCCGGTCCTGGTCCACCTAGGTATGGCATCGATATCAGTTACAAGCTATGTACCAGGCCTGGTCCACCTACGAAAGGCGTCAAGTCCGGTCAAAAGATCATCTACCGGACCTGTTGCATCTAGGGTTCATTGAGACCAGTAGGGACGATGTACTGGGCCTGAAAATTTATGTAAACACTCAAATTTCAATTACCAAACTCACTTTTATCACAATCTACATTCTTGATTTTTAAATTAATAAATAATTACAAATTAATTTTTTTTTTTCGTAGCCTAATATTCCACATTCAAGTCAAGGTTTTTAGTCACAAATTTCCAACATTTTTTTTATAAATGCATGTTTATTAAACAGGTTAACCACCTAGTAAATGTTGATTAATATATAATCAATTTGTTTTTAAAACCTTGTTAACCCTTTGATGTCATGTGTTCCATTCATTTGTTTTTGGATGCATTTCATCCACTATCATGTGTATTCCTTGAAAAGGGAACCAAACAATGTTATAACCTTTAACTTGGGTGAATGTGCAACCAAGTGTTAAGGTGAAAAAAAGTACAAAGTAAAAATGAGCCAAAAAGAAAAGCCAAGACATGGAACAAAAGAATCGTGTTAGGAAAATGTTCTAAGATTCACACAAGCTCTCATCAATGTGAGAGAATGCAAAAAGAGATGAATCTCAAGAAAATTCTCAAAACGCTCTCAAATGGGAAATCGTTTTAAGAGTTGAATTTTTGAAGTGTCCCATAAATGCAAATTACAAACTTTGTCCAAATTGAATTTTTTTTGTCATTGAAAAGGTATGGAAACATTACATATAAAAAATGGGTTCATAATTTTTCTTTTGAAACTTTGAAGTTCAAGTTATGGTAAAAAAAGTGGTTAAAAATCACATTGGCAATTTGATTCCCAACCATTTAAACAAGGGTCAAATGAATATCAATTGGAACATGCAATATGATGTTGAAAAAAAAAAATTCAAGGATTACAATTTTACTTTTTTGGAGTTCTTGGATTGAAGCTTGTATGAAGAGTTGTGAACCCATAGAGTTGTAAGATTTATAATTTGAATTTTTTTGGGATTCACTTGGGAGTCTCAAGAATTTAAGCCATTTTGATGCAACCCCTATCACCAATCATAGAGTGTGTTGAAATGTAAAAATGATGATTCTTCCCAAGTTAGAGCTAATTGAGTTTATGGTGAGTATGAAGCAAATATGTGAACCAATGTGGTTTCAATTGCATTCTTTTTTTCTTGGTTTATGCATTTTCACATGTCCATCAACTCAATTTGAAGAGCTTGTCTTAGTCTCATCCTAGAGCTTTCCCATCTACTACCAAGAATTAAGGAACATGCCCAATGTTTTCAAGTCTTCCACAAAATAATGAATCTAAAAGTTTACTACAAAACCTTGTGATAAGCTTTTGGAGGCACAACACCCATCGTAACCTTATGTGCATGGGAATGAAATAATTAACTTTGAAGCACATTTTTTATGGGTCATTGAATTGTTAAGTGTTACCATTGAAATTCATTATGTAAAGATCCTTTCAAAAACAATAAATTGGCATCACTTGACATTTAACTTATGGATTGCTTGTGTTAAAATTAATATTTGGTGGGCCTTGAATATGTTTCCCCTATTTTTAAAGCAAATTAAATTTCCATATTGTCTCCCTTGATCTTGAATTCCTTGGTACGAAACTATAAAATTATTCAAAACAAAAAATCACATAACCAATGGGTTTGTTTTCTTCATTTTAATAACAACACAATTACAATGTTAAATAAGGTGAAAGGATGTGAAGATAATATAGACGGAGTATCAAAACCAAATGAAAATTTGAATTTTGATCAATGCCATGTCAAATTCAATTCAATGAACCTTAATGTCTCATGTGTTAATGGGCTAGTTTTTATATCTTAAATAATGAATTAAATCAACTTGGGCCTAGACTTCACCATTTTCCTTTTTATCAACATTCAACAATCATTCTATAATGGTGTATCAAATCATGCATTAGTATGTTATACATAAAAAATATTTTATTCAAGATCCATCGATCAACTACGTCTTTCCCTAACAACCTCCCTTTCATACATAGGTGCTTGTAATGTTTATAATTCTTCAATTGTCAATTGAGACGTATCTTTTGAAAGTTTGAAATGGTTAAAATAAACAACACATTAATTCCCATGTAAGAAATAGATAAGTTGAATAGATATGGAAAAAACACATTGTAGGATGGGGTCGTTAAAAACCTCTTTGGCATAGGTAAAGGAAGTATAGTCAAAAGAAAAAGGCAAAAAAGTGGGGACACAATGGGAAAATGTAATAAAAAATAGGGTAATAAATGGTAGGACGTCACAAATAAAGATTCAATAAATGTTGTCAAATAATGAAATTTGATGATATGTATGGAACATGATCTTAAAAAACACCGATAGTGAAACATAATAATTGAACATGGGTGAAATTGACCATCACTTAAATGCATTTATACAAGAATGGACGAAATGCGATCACATTAATCAAATCAACTTTTCAAATGAAAATTTCAATAGAAATGAGTTATATTATGCATGGATGCAATTATGTTCATGTATGAAATTGACCACACATGTAATCGGTGACATGGATAAAATTGGATTGATAAAATCTTTGAATGTTACAAGAATTTGGTTATACAATGAAATGAATGACATGGATGCATCTTGACAACATGGATGCAATTGAATTTCAATAATGAAGTTTGAACATTAAATTTTGAACAATCTTTGTCACTATAAATTCTATTAAAATTCAACAAAATCAAAACTAAAAAATTTTAAGTTCACACTTGGGTTAATGGGACATGCCACACTCACATACATCCAATGTTGTGTGCCAAGAAGATTCACAATTATATATCGATGTTTTTATGAAGAAAACATTAACAATTGAATGTGTGAAAATACCAAAAACACCAATAATAGACCTAACACCTAGTATGGATAAAATATAACAAGGTAACATCTGGTCAAGTGGCACCCATGTTTAAAATGGTATGAATCAACCACATTATTTCACTTGTACACAAATTTTTGAAAAGGCAAAGATCATACAAGAACACTCATGGTTTAATAAATTCAATTTTTTATTTGGAAAGTTTATTCCCAACATTTTTCCTTACACATAGTTATTCATAAAATGTCCCAAGTTTCAAGACTTATAAATGTTTTTATAACCACATCCATGTGAAGTCAAATAATATAATAGATGGTCAACCTTTTTTTTTCTCTAGCTAAAATTAGTCAAATTGATATTGATCAATAGTTATTAAACATGTAATTCATTGGCATGTCAACAAGGGTGCAAAATTATGATTCTTCACTCCACACCATCACAAGCAATATCCGTTGTTTATAAGTCAAATTAATGAATTTTATCATTCATAATTGTCAATTTGACACCATTTGTCATGTAATGTTGAAACATTCACACCATCATCATCTTCATTTAATGTATTATCAACACATAAAATAAGACTTTTATTGCCAACTTATTATTCTTTGGGTTTCTTCAACATCATCAAATGTTAAAACTTATTCACAATTGAACTATTATCACCAACTTATATAAGTTCTTGAGGGAAAAGGGATGCGGGGTCCACATCAATTGGAAAATGCATGATTGAAGTTAGGTTTAGAAGGGAAAATGGATAAACTTGATACAGTCAAATCATTGTACATTCATGATTCCAAAGAACAAAAGAAAATTGAATGGGAATATAATTTTTTTGGAATGCTTGTAATGTTAATTTTCCAAATCATTAAAACTTAACAATTACCATGATGCATTAAGAGCTCAAAAACATGGAGGTGCCATATGTTGGTTTCATATTATTTATACTCAAACTTTGTTTTCCGTTTCCTGCACTTTGTGTAATTTGTTACATTTTGTTGTATGTTTGATGTGCATTACTATGCGAAAAATGATACATTCATTATGGGTGGGAGTAAATTTGTTGTATTTTGTTTTATTATGTTTAAATTATGTGTTGCAAATTGTTGCTTATGTGATATGGTGATCTCCAAGGATAATTGTATATGCATGCCCATCTACACCAATGGTATCACTATATATGTTCATATGATTATGTTGAAGCATGCAAAATTAGTGATTTCCTTTTAGGCATCCTCTTTTGGAACTAACATCATATCAAAAAGGTTAACCTCAAAATGATGTTTGCTTGCTTTACAAGTCTTTTAACAAAACATTAGTTGAATTGTCAAACAATGTAATTGTTGAACCTTATCAAATGAAAAAAATGGCAATCAACCAAAACAACAAATCTTATGATATATCACATGAGCATGCTAAGAATCCTGTGCATTGAAATTCCCTTAGGTATAGTGAATTCAAGGAACAAATGGGGGTGTCTATCACATTTGTTGGTTTTATTACAATTTTGTGCATATAAATGAATTTTCTTCTAGCACCCGATTCATGTAAAATATAAAAGCATTTTGTGAAGATCCTAAAGAATTTATAAGTTGCCTTGGAGTTAAATTCAATCAATGACACATCAAAAAACATTTATTACATTTGAAAAACACAAAGGCTTTACAATGGTAACAAATCATTCATGTGATTTAACAAGTGCAAGGTTGTATGACAAGGTTGATAAGGGAAAAACATGTCGCAACTTATCACAATCTTCCATCCTTTACATATGGGGAGACTATTAAGTATGAAACACTTAGGTTTCTTGTCATTTTTATAAAGGGAGGTCAATGATGTCTCGCAACCATTAATCACATTTACCTATTTGAACTTTTATTAATTTCATGTGTAAGGAGTGGTGATGAAAACAAAGCTAATTTAATATTTAATGCATCATATCTTGCTAGTATTATGATGAGATTAGTATTGTAAACAATACCTCGTGGATATTGATACATTGTTCAAGATTTTGTTTGTCATCTAATTTTAGTTTTATTGGAATGTGTTATTAAAAGTGGAATTGGTACAAGCTTAATTGTGAGTTAATCATGGGATTACGAAAAAATGTGTAGTTTTGAAAGAGCAAATTGTTGAGAAGCTATTGTCTTTTAATGTTTACGAAACCTTTATGATCAAATAAATTTTCACTATAACAAAAGGTGTCCTTGTATGCCAAGTGATTTCATTAAATTTTGAATGAATTCATTAGTATAGTGAACAAGGACTAATGAATTACACCCACATTTTGTACTAGTGTTTTTAACCTATTTTTCCCTTGTAACATGTAGTTCAAAGTGTCAATTTTCAAATCAAATAACAACATGCTTTTAGGAATGTTCAAATTGAAAATATGGAAATCACAACAATGTGGCCATTGAGTTGTTAATGATCTTATCCATTTTTAATGTAATTGGTAATTCATGAACCTTCATTTTTCTTTATTCTTTAAGGTAACCAAAATGGTGTAACAATGAAAATTAAATAGATATTTTCACCATACATGGAAGGCGTGCACTATATGGCCCATCATATGAATCAAATTATCCAAAACTTCAACCACATGCTTTTAATGTTTTGAAAGTTGAATATTTTTGCAAAGTGTCTTTGTTTTCCTTAACCATTGTTTAATACATTATAATGAGTTTATCAAACTGTCAAATTTGATGGATACAAAAGGTAATTCAAGATATTTATAAAGAATGTCAAAATAAGTGTTGAATTTCAATGTTTAATCCAATGTAAAAAGAATCAATAACAAGTACAAAATTTTGTAACTTAGACATAATTGGCAAAATATTCATTTAAGATTTATCAAGCGCATATGAGGTGTTCATTTTTCTTGGCTTTACATGCCTAATGTTGATGTTAAAAATAATGCATTGCCTATTGTAATACCTGCCAGTTTGACATTAATTTAACTATTTTTTTATTTGTCATACATAAATACCCAATTATCATGTTGAAACTTTATATATATATTCCCCACCTTGTTCAATGGTTATTTTTTATTTCTTTCCAAAAATTTGATTATTGAATAGTTGAACATGAGAAGGTCGGTAGATTCATGAAAAATAATAATGATGATTTTTTCATTGTTTTAAAAGTATAACATTCAACACCTTTAAGTTCATGAGAGTGTAATAGGCATTATTTTCTAATTAAATAATACTCCAACAATGAGAAAAAATAATAATGGTTTTTTTGTTGCTTTTAAACAAAACATTCAACCTTTTTCAATTCATAAAAATGCAATGGGCACTAGTTGTTTAATAATTAATATTCAACCAACGAGAAAAAATAATAATGACCCTTTCATTACTTTAAAATAAACTCTTCAACCCCCTTTAATTTCATGAAGTTCCAATGGGCACCAACTTATAGTTAATTAATACTCAACATATATATATATATATTGTTAAGTAAAATTCAACCTTTGTCGAATATTAAAAGAAAATTAAAATTAAATTGAGTTTTGAAAATTAATTACATATTTTTGAACTGGTTTATGTTGCAATAATCAAGTTTTTGCATGGTAGTTATAATAAAAAATGATAATTATGCATGTGAATGCATTCACATTAATAATGGAACCAATGCTTGATTTTTCATATTTTAAAATGGTAATTTAATTTGATGTTAAAATTATTGGATTTATTTATATAACAACATGCATAATATATCACATGAAAATATGAATAAATTTGAAGTTAATATAATGAATTATAAACACACATAAATGTTTTAAAAACATTATAACCAATTTTTTTAAATAGTAAAAATACTCATAAAATGATTTGATTTTTTTTTGAAAAATGGCATATTTATGGCAATATTTTAATACAAACATTGACATAATAATATACATAATTTAAAAAATGTTTTAAAATATTTTTGAAAATTTATATTGGAATAATTCAAGAATATTTCTAGAATAAATAGTCATAAAGGATGAGACCATGGTTCCTTATATCATGTTTGCACCTATGCAGCCAAAAGTGAAAACATTCTTTTATATAAAAGTTTGTCACAAACTCCTTTCTTTTGATAAAATCATTTGCTAATTTGCTCTCAAAAACTAATTTTTTAAAGAGGGTGTTGCCACGTTCATGTCTATTGGCTACACATTAAAAGTTATTTAAAAAAGAATTGATATTTAAATTGAAAGTTACTTAGGGATATTTGCCACCTTAACTCCATTAGGGAATTGAAAAAAAAACAATGTATGCGATTACATTGAGGTTATCAAAGTTTGCCCAAACATTTTTTACATTATATATAATGAATCATAGAACACATATCAAGGATATATATCTAGGATTGGTTAACATGATTCAATGTTCCACACGGGGTTACTTGGGGTCACAATTTGATCTTACATTACAAGGAAATTTAGCAAAATTCATTCCATATTTTATTAAATATTGAATGAACTTGGGACAAATTTATGTTAATGAAAGTGACCAACCCCTAATGAATGAAGAGTAATGGTTATGAGCAAATGAATTTTAATATAAATTTCCTTAATCGATTATTGTTATTTTAAGTCATTTAATCTTAAGCTATTATTGATTATTATAGGTCATTCCATCTTAGATTATTTTGTATTATTTTAGGATTTTTTATTTTATTTTATTTTAGCATAGGTCATTTTACCCTAAATTATTATAGGTTGGGGTTAACTAGCTTAAAATAATATTAAATAGCATAAGGTAAATAATTCGAATTGAAATAAAATAACTTAAAATATGATAAAACAAACTGGTCTTAAATAATCTAAAAAAACCTAATAACACATAGGGTGAAATAATTTAGGGTATAACAACTTAGAATTATATTTATAATATGCAAAAATAACATAGGGTAAAATACCTTAATGTAAATAGGGTGGATTGATTTAAAATAAAATAAAATAATTAAGAGTAAATTAAATTAGAATATTTTATAATAATTTAAGGTGAAATAACCTTGAATAATCAATAATAGCATAAGATAAAATAATTTGGAATAATTGAAAATAATTTAAGGTGAAATACTTTATATTAATAAAAAATATTTCAATTAATAATAAATTATGTCAAATAATAATGAAACATGATGATTATAGTTACATAATGATTCCATGATAACATAATTTTAACCAAGGTGAAATGTTTAAGGTGGGATAAATCTATTTCACTTTTAAAGCATCATGGTCATTGAGGCTAATGAATTACATTCCACTTTTGTATTAGCGTTAACAATCTCAACAAAATTAAAACCCTATACTTATAGTTGAAAATATATATTTATTTGACAACAATTATTAACCCATCCATAAAACAAACCAATGGATGAAATTCTAAATGTGAACTAAATTAATCAAATGACTTTTGACATTAAGATGCACCCTACAAGTGTGATAATTAACTCATTGAAAAAAAAAAAAAAACAAAACAACACATTCAAACCCAAAAAACAAAAGACACAACAAAAGTAGATTACCAAACTTCTCCCCCCCGCA